>Ga0315293_10004639_pt1 | contig 12984 bp, 12 predicted proteins | sample YL17G13_20_MG_FD_203071 | JGI IMG/M metagenome (GOLD analysis project Ga0315293, IMG submission 203071) | Sediment microbial communities from Yellowstone Lake, YNP, Wyoming, USA - YL17G13_20 | ecosystem: Environmental > Aquatic > Freshwater > Lake > Sediment | place: USA: Wyoming | collected... | reverse complement strand
TCGGCGACGGTGGTCGCGACGAAGGCGGCCTTGACGCGGATGAGGGCGGACTCGTTGGAGGTGGAAACGACGACGACGCTGCGCTTGAGGCCTTCGTCGCCGAGGTCCTTTTCGATGAATTCCTTTACTTCGCGGCCGCGCTCGCCGATGAGGGCGATGACGTTGACTTGCGCGGAGGTCCCGCGGGCGATCATGCCCATCGCGACGCTTTTGCCGACGCCGCTTCCGGAGAAGATGCCCATGCGCTGGCCTTTGCCGCAGGTCACCATCGCGTCGATGGCGCGCACGCCGGTGGCAAGCGGTTCAACTATGCGGCGCCTGCTGAGGGGCTTCGGCGCTGACGAGTGTATGTGCCGCAACGTGAAATCGTTGATTTCGCCTTTTCCGTCGATGGGGAGGCCTTTGCCATCGATGACGCGGCCAAGAAGCGAAGCGCCCACGCGGATTTTCTGGTGGCGCACGACGCATGTGACCCTGTCGTGAAGGCCGATGCCCATCATGTCGCCAAGCGGCATTAGCAGTGTGCGGTCATCGCGGAAGCCGACGACTTCGGCCTGTATGCGCGCGCCGTTCTGGACGGAGACGACCTCGCACAGGCTGCCGACGGGCACGGAGATGCCGACGCACTCTATGACGAGGCCGATGATCTGGACGACCTCGCCGTGAACGCGCTGGGGCACGATCTCGTCGAGAAATTCCATTTCCTGCGCGAACAGGGGTTTTTCCGACACTTGGTTCTCTCTTTCGTCAGTCACATTGAGTCCGTTTGGGGTCAGACCCCTCCCGAAGTCCGGACTGGGGTGAGTTCGGGGTCAGACCCTTTCGGCGCTTTGGCGTCTGACCCCATCTCTAACAGATCAGACTTCAAGAAGTTGCCTTTCGATTTCCTCGAACTGGGTTTCGATGCGGGCATCGACCTCGCCGCTACGTGTCTGAACGATGCAGCCTCCGCGGGAGACGGCCATGTCCGGGACGAGGTGAATGCTCTTTAGTTTCGAGAACGCGCTTTTGAGGTGCGGGACATATTCTTCGACAATCTCAAGGTCCGAGGGATTGAGGCGGACCTGTAATTCCGATTTTTCGGCGGAGAGTTCCACTGCTTTCTTGAGGTTGTCCTTTATCACGCCATCGTTGAAAGCGACCTCCTGCTTGACGACTTTACGCGCGATTGCCAGCGCGCACCTGAGGAAGTCGGCCTGTGCGCGGGCAAGGTTATTGCTCCGCTCGTTTTCAATTGCCGTCGCGATTTCCGCGAGGCGATCGGCGAGGGGGGCGGTTTCTTCCCTTACGCGGCGGGCTTCGGCCTCATACGCGGCGAGTTTGCCCTCTTCGCGGCCCCGGGCGATTCCCTCGGCGCGGCCATTTTCGTGGCCGCTCTTCTCCGCGCCGGACATGATTTCGGCGGCCTGTTCGCGGACGCGGGCGAGCATTGTTTTCGCCTGGTCGAGAATTTCCTGGGCGAGTTTTTTGACTTCCGCGGCGTCCTGCTCTGCGGCGGCTATTATGCAGCGGCGCTCGGCCTCGATGTCCCGCATGCTGAACGGGCGCAGGCTTTCCTTGCCACCGGCTTCGAAGTCTTTGATGAGTTTACACGACGATGCCATCTTCGCCTCCTCGACCCTGTATTATCGCCTCGCCGCTTTCCTCCAGGCGGCGCACGATGTCCACTATGTTCTGCTGCGCGGCCTCCACGTCGCTTATGCGCACGGGGCCCATGTATTCCATCTCTTCCTTTATCAGGGAGGAAGCGCGCTCCGACATGTTGTTGAAAATCTTGGCTTTCAGTTCGTCGGAGGCGGTCTTGAGCGCAAGGGCCAGTTCGTGGTTGTCGACTTCCTTGAGCATTGCCTGGATGCCCTTGTCGTTGACGAGGGTGATGTCTTCGAAGACGAACATCAGGCGGCGTATCTGCTCAACGAGTTCGGGGTCTTCTTCGGAGAGGTTTTCGAGGATGTTTTTTTCGGTGGAGCGGTCGGCCCAGTTGAGCATTTCGGCGAGGCGCTCGACGCCGCCGACGTCCTGGAGGTCCGCGGAGACGAGGGAGGAGAGCCTTGTCTGGAGGGTCTTTTCGACCTGGGCAATCACTTCGGGGTCGGTCTGTTCCATGTTGGCGATGCGCTTGACGACTTCGACCTGTTTTCGCGGGGGCAGGCCGGCGAGGATTTCGCTGGCCTTCTTCGGGGGCAGATAGGAGATGATGAGCGAGATGGTCTGGGGATGCTCGTCCTGGATGAAGGTGAGGAGGTTTTCGCTCTCGGCCTTTCGGAGGAAGGAAAAGGGCGCCTGCTGGACCGAATCTTCGAGGACGCGCATAATCTCCTCGCATTCTTTTTTGGGGAGGGATTTTTCGAGGAGGTTTCTGGCGTAGGCGACGCCACCCTGCGCGACATAGCGCGAGGCGACGTTGAGGTGGTAGAACTCCTCGAGGACGATGTCGCGCTCTTCCTTTGTGGCGTCGCGGAGTTTTGCGATTTCGAGGCTGACCTTTTCGATTTCCTCGCGGGCAAGTTTCGACATGACCTTGGCGGCGAGTTCCTGGTTGAGCGACAGGAGCAGTATCGCCGCCTTTCGGATGCCGCCGGGGCCGAGTTGTTTTTTTTGTTCAATCATGTCAGGTCTCCTTTTGTATCCAGGACTTCAGGAGGTTCGCGGCGCCTTCGGCGTTTTCGTCGATCATCTCCTGCACGCGTTCCTTGACCTGCATGGCCTTGAGTTCCTTGTCGTCGATCTTTTCCATGTCCGAGAGGAAGTCCTTCTTTTCCTTCTCGACTTCCTTCTCAATCTTTTCCTCGATCTCTTCGATTGGTATTTGCTGCGGCTTCGGGATGTTGCGTTTCACGAAGGTCGCGACGAGTATGAGTGAGAAAAGCGCGATAAGCACTATCGGCGCCTTGCCGACAAGCGGCTGGACGGATTCCCAGAACGATTCGCTCAGGGTGGCGACCTTGATTTCAGCGGGCGCTTCGATGGGATGCCGCGCGGCGACGCAGACTTTCGCGTCGTCTTCGGGGGCGCTGCCGAGGCCTATGGCCGTTTTAATTTGGGTTTTGAGATTCTTGATATTTTCCTGGACGATTTTTTCGGCTTCCGCGGGATCCGTGGGGATTTCCGCGCCGTTAACCGGCCTGGCGAGAATGTTGTATGGGATACTGACCGTAACCCTGCGATCATCAACCTCTCCCGGATTCTTCAGCATATACTCCATTATTACGTCGGCGTTCGTGAATTCCTTTGTTACCTCCTTGCTGGTGGAGGCCGACTCGCCTGCTTCAGGCCGCGATGGGATAGAGGTGACGTCCCGAGGAATGTTGACACCTGTGCCGTCATCAACATTGGGCGTCACGCCTGGTGGACCGCCAACAGACTGTGACCCGCCGGTGGTTTTTTCCAGGTCGGAGGTGTAGGTCGGTGCCTCCTGTTTCGGGTATGACCTCGAGGTCCTTTCGACCTTGTTCCAGTCTATGTTCGCGAAGAAGAGGACGCATGCGCCGGGGTAGTCGACAAGGTATTGCTGAATCCTTTCTTCGTACCTCTGGTTTATCATGTTTACAATTTCGAGCCTCTCATTATCCGAGGGCGCGTTGTCCTTGCTTGCCGTGGGGCGGTAATTTTTGCCTGAGTAGTCGCTGATGGAGACGTTCTCCGGGGAAAGGCCCTTAATGGAAAAGGCGACAGTGTGTGCAATTGAATTCACCGTGTCCTGGGTGAGTTTGTTCACGCCCGGCTTGAGTTCGACCATGACGGCGGCCGTCGCCCTGCGCATGTCGTCAACCATGTAGCGCGTGTCGTCGCCGGGGTTGATGTTGACGCTGGCGCGTTTGATGGAGTCGAAGTAACTGATTATCGCGCCGAGCTGTTTCTCGCGCGCGATCATGAATTTCCTGTCACGCAACGAATCGGTGTCCATCAGGTTGGACTCGAACAGGCTGGCAAACCAGTCTTTCTCCGGATACTGTTTGTCCTGCAGGAACATCGCGGCAAGGCGGTCTCTGTCGTTTTTCCGGACTTTGATGGCGCCGTCCTCTATTTTGTAGTCCGCGGTGCCGAGTTTTTGGATGACATAGGCCTGGCGCTCGGCGTCAAGCGGCTGGTAGAAGAGGTTCTCGTAGCCGCCTCCTCCGCTCGACATGTTGATAATGATGAGAATGACGAAACTCACGGCCGCCACCCCGGCCAGCAGCCCCAGGCTGAGGCGTTGCGTGGGCGTGAGTTTTCCCATTACGTTGCGGATTTGCAACGTAAACTGCGCGAGTGTTTCTTTGAATTTCATAACGCCCCTCTCTCTCGTGGATCGCCGCCGGCAGGCCCGCGCCCGCGTTGGGCGAATCCCTCACATTACCTGATTTGTCAGATCTGCATTCTCTCTAATTCCTGCCATGCTTCCAGCAGTTTGTTCCTGATTTGCATCAAGGCGTTGAAGGCCTGATCCGCCTTTTCGACCTGTATCAGGACCTCCGATACGTTGTCCGTCTTGCCCGTGGCCAGGGCTTCGACCGCCGCATCCTTGTTCAACAAAAGGTCGTTCACCTCCTTGATCTTGTCCATCAGGATATCTTTGAACGAACTGCCCGACGGGTCGACCTGCTGGGTCTTTGCGATGTCAAGTCCCGCGCCCGCGGGGCCGGTTGGCTTTATGCCGCCCGACGGATTCAGATTTATCTGGTCAACCATGTGCCGCTCCGGTCATTTGAAAAGGCTTTCATGCAATTATTCGCAGTGCGTTGTTCAGGATACTTTTAGTGGCGTCGAGCGCGGTGACGTTGGCCTCGTACGCGCGGGACGCTTCCATCATGTCAACCATCTCGACGATGGGGTTGACGTTGGGGAGGTTCACGTAGCCGTCGGGCCCGGCGCAGGGATGCGACGGGTCGTAGGTCCTGCGGAATCCGCTCATGTCCGGGACGACCTTCGCGACGGAGACGCCCTCCTGCGTGCTGACGCTTGAGCCGAGCGAGAAGACAACCTGCTGGCGGCGGTACGGCGCCATCTTGCCGTCAGCCCCGCGGACGAAGGAGTCCGAGTTAGCGAGGTTGTTCGCTATGACGCGCATTCGCGTGCGCTGGGCGTAAAGGCCGGAGGCACTGATGTCCATTACTGAAAACATGTTTCACTCCCAAAAGTTGTCCGGTCAAGCCCTGTACTCATTTCACCACGCCTGATATGGCCGTGGAAAGCATCTTAAATTCCTTGACCAGGATTTGGGTCATGGCGCTGTGCAAAAGGTTGTTCTTGGCGAGTTCGGACATTTCCTGGTCAATGTTAACGTTGTTGCCGTCGTGCCTGAGGAACTGGTCGCGGGCGAGCTGATCGATAATCGCCTGGGCGTTGATGCCGCCAAGTGCGTTGGGCTGGATGTTGGCGCTGCCTTCGAAACGAAAGACGCGCGGGTTCGTTGCGGCGCGTTCTTCGATAGTTTTGGCGAGTTGCGCCTGGAACTCAGCCACGGGCAGGTCGCGCCGCAGATAATTCGGGGTGTCGAAATTGGCGATGTTGTTTGCGAGGACGCGGTTGCGTTGTTCGTAGAAAGAAATGCACCTTTCCAGAACAGGCATCGCGCCCTGGTCAAACATCGCTTTGATATACATCCTTGCCCTCCGTAATCCCGTTCGATAAACCTGCTATGCCATCGTTATCAATAAGGCAAACGCTGTGCCACCCGGTTTTTCGCGTATTTTATAAATCTTCCCCTCCCTCGTGTCATCGCAACTCTTGTATTGTCATCATCTTGCCGTTCTTTCCCTTGACTCCTCAAATCTGGGCGGCACAGCGTAGCCGCTACGGGTCAACAATTTCTTCCTCACGCAGGCATTTTCTGCCGCGCGGGTTTGAGGTCCCATTTCTTCATTTTGTCGCGCAAAGTCCTCACTCCGATGCCGAGGACCTCCGCGCTACGCTTCTGGTGCCAGTCGAATCTGTCAAGCACCGCGACGATAAGTTTGTGCTCCATCTCGTCAACGGTCGTTATCTCGATTTCGCTTGCCGCGGAAATCATCCGCGCCCCGTTGAGCGAGGGCGATATGTCGCATAAGTCTATCCTGTCGCCCGCCGCAAGCACCGCCGCGCGCTCGATGATGTTCTCAAGTTCGCGGACGTTGCCCGGCCAGTGGTATTCTTCGAGTTTGCGGAGCGCGTCCGGCAAGATGCCCTTCAGTCTGCGCCCAACGGTCGCGCCGCATTTTTCGATGAAGTGCGCCACAAGTTCCGGTATGTCCTCGATGTGTTCTCTCAGCGGCGGGACGCGCAGAGGCAGGACGTTGAGCCTGAAATAAAGGTCCTCGCGGAATTTTCCTTCCCTGACGGACTTGGTCAAATCGCGGTTGGTGGTGGCGATTACGCGTAGGTCGGCCTTGCGCGTGTCGCTGCTGCCGACGCGCTCGAACTCGCGCTCCTGGAGCACGCGGAGCAGTTTCGCCTGGAGATGGATGTCGATTTCGCTGACTTCGTCGAGGAGGATCGTCCCGCCGTGTGCGAGTTCGAAGCGGCCTTTCCGCATTTTGTCCGCGCCGGTGAACGCGCCTTTTTCGTGGCCGAACAATTCGCTTTCCAGCAGTCCTGCCGAAAGCGCGGCGCAGTTGACCGCGAGGAAGGGCTTTGTTGAGCGGGGGCTTTTCGCGTGAATGGTCCGCGCGACGACCTCCTTGCCGGTGCCGGACTCGCCGCAGAGGAGGATTGTGGACGAGGTCGCGGCGATCTTGTCAATCTCCGCGACGAGCGCTTTCATGACCTTGCTCTCGCCGACAACGAAGGAGACCTCTTTGTTTTCCGCGACGCGCGCCCGCAGGTACTCGTTCTCCGCCAGGAGCGCCTTTCGCTCGACCGCGTTCCGCAGGACCATGTCGATTTCGTCCGGCTCGAACGGTTTCTTGATGTAGTCGAACGCGCCCTGCTTCATGGCCTGGACGGCGGTGTCCACCGTGCCGAAGGCGGTGATGACGATGACGGGAACGTCGGGGGCGATTTGCTTGCAGCGGTCGAGGACATCGATGCCGGACATCTCCGGCATTTTGAGGTCCGTGATGACGGCGTCGAAGCCGCCTTCGAGGAAGGCCTTTACGGCCTCTTTGCCATTGCGGAACGCGCGGACGGAATAGCCGGAATGCTCCAGCGATTCCCGCAATGAATCGCGCATCAGGTCCTGGTCGTCAACGACAAGGATTGTTTTCCTGTCCATGAGCCCCTCTCTCTCAATGGAAATTGTCAGGCGCTTACGGTCTCCAGCGTTTTTGCGTTTGAGGCGGCGCGGGCCGCGGCGTTTTTAGGCAGAGTAATTTCGAACATTGCCCCTCCGTCTGGGGCGTTGGCGGCGGCGATGCGGCCGCTGCACGCCTCCACTATCCCGTGAACAATCGCAAGCCCCAGGCCGGCGCCGCCGGGCTTGCTGGTGAAGAACGGGTTGAAGATTTTGTCCAGCGCGTCCTGCGGGATGCCGGGACCGGTGTCCTTGAAGCAAATCGTCGCCGACTCCGGCGTCTCGCGCGATACGTAAATCCTCAGAGTCCCGCCGCCTTTCATGGCCTCCACGCCGTTCTTGATGATGTTCATGAACGCGCGCTTCATCAGTTCCGCGTCCGCCCAGCACATCACCGCCTCCTGCGGGAAATCACAGATTACGTTGCGGGACGATTCCTCGATTTGCGGCAAAAGATACGAGACCGCCTCCTCTATCACGTTCTCCAGGTTGCAGAGCGCGGGCCGCGGAACGATATTGCTGGTGAAGGCGAGCATCCCCTCGACCACGTTGTTGAGGCTTTTCACGCCGTCGATGATTTTGCGGACGATGCGCAGGTCTTCCGGCTTTGCGAGTTCGCGCTCCAACAGGCGCGCGTAGAGTTGGATGCCGCCGAGCGGATTGCGTATTTCATGCGCGACACCGGCGGCCATTTCACCCAGAGCGGCGAGGCGTTTCTTGCGTTCGAGTTCGGCGTTTTTCTGGGCGAGTTCCTGCTGGAGCGATTCCACCCTTGCCTGCAGGAGCCTGTGCGATTCCTCCAGGCGGCGCGTGGTCGCGTTGAACATGGCGAACACGTCGGCCAGTTCCTCGCGCATCGCTTCCGGCACGTTTGCCTCTTGCGGTTTAATCATTCCGTTCGATCCAGAAAACGGGTGTCGGCCTCGCGAGCGGGGCGGCCGTATGCCCGCGCGATTTTCCGCCCGCCCTGCAACTTGCGGATTTGGTCCAGCGTTTCCTCTTTCCGGCTGGCGATTTTCTCGTGCCAGCGGTTTTCCACTTCAATAAGCTCGCGGAGCGTTGACTGGAGCGACCGTATCTTTTCGGCCGCTTCCGCCCTCTCGTCCGCCGGAAGGCTTTCGCGCGCCTCAGCCCATCGCTCACGCAACGACGTGAAGTCCAGGCCCACCGCGTCTATTTTGCGCATCCCTTCCTGCTTTCGCCCCAGTGCGCCGGAGACGTCATGGTAAACGTCGGGCGATTCGCCCTGCTGGCGCGTCAGGTCAAGGAGTTCCGCGTACAACCGGCTCAGTTCGTCGAGTTGCTTCACGAACTCGGCCGCATTTGTGTTCTGAAGAGTCTCTGTCATGCTCAGCCTCTGGCTCCGCCTCTAGTTGGACCTGCCGCGCAGCCAGTCCAGTATTTCCCGCACGTACGCCGCGTCGAATCCCCTGGGATTGTTTTTGAACGCGCCGCTTTCCTTCAGTTTATTTATCCCGGCTTCAGCCAGGTCGTAGTACCGTTTTGCCGTGGCCTTGACGGCGTTGTCCGCCGAGGCGTCCGCAATCACGCCAAGTTGTATCAGCGCCCAAAAACCCTGTTCCGTGCCTTCAAGCGTTTTTGACACGTCCTCGTATTTCCCCATCGCCGCCTTGACGAGGGCCTGCTTCTGGGCGGCATCAGGGGTAATCCTGCTTTCAAAATCCAGCGTCTGCGCGACAAGCAGGCGGCTGTTGCGATAGAAGACCGGCATGTTTTCAGGCGGCCCGCCGCTTGCTGTCATTTTGTCAAGATATTGCCTGGCGCGCTGGAAGAGTTCGCGGGCCTTCTGGTTTTCGCCGCGCGATATGGCCTCCAGGGCGAGATGGTGCAGGCTGTCGCCGGCGTAATAGAGGAGAAGATTCCGGGTGTCCGGATCGTACTTCAGAAACGCCTCGTACCTGTCGAGCGCTTCCGTCAGGAAATCCACGACGCCTTCCAGTTTCTCGACTCTGTCGGCGCCGGCGGACATCGCCTCACGGTAGCGCAATTTGCCCAGTTCGAACGTGCTCCTGCGCCAGATTTCCGAGGCCCTGCCCACGATGACGGAGTTGTCATCGCTCAGAATGTTCTCAAACGCCTTTTCGGCGGCGGCGTCATCGCGCATCATCGCCAGCGTAATCGCTTCCTCGAATGCCGCCCATCCGAGGAAGTCCCCGTTGCCCACGTCGTTCGGGTTCGGCCTGTCCTGTATCACGGCCCTGAACATCGCCAGCGCCTCGTCATGGCGTCCGCCGTCGCGGCACATCCTTCCCAGGGTCAAATGGACCGCCGCGGTCATGACCTTGTTCTCCAGCCGGAGTTGGGGCCCCAGCAGCCGCAGGAGGATGCGCTCGGCGCTCGTATGATTCTGATTCTCGAGCAGCCTTTGCGCGGCTTTCCAAAGGGGGTGCTCGCGATAGTCCGCTCCGCTGCCCTGGTGCGGGTCCTCGTTAAACCCGCGCTCGTAGTAGTCCGCGGCCGATTTCAAATAATTGCCGAGGAGTTCATTCCTGGATTTCAGTTCCGCTTCAAGGCGAAACGCGGCCTCGGCTCGCAGCCTGTCGCTGAGGCCGCTTTTGAGTTCCAGCAATTTTGCGTCGAGCGTTTTTATTTCATCCTTGAGATTCAGCACTAGCAAATCATAAAGGGCGGCGATTTGCAGATAGATGGCTTGCTTGTTCTCCAGGCCCGTGGAAGCGCTGTCCAGCATGCTGATGGCGTCAAGGAGGCGGCCGTTTTCGCGGTAGTAGCGCGCGATTTTCTGCAGTTTCGTGGCAAGCGCTAAACTCCCGTCGCTCGCCGTCATTTGCGGCGCGCCGAAAATCTGAGCGTACAGGACCTCGTCTCTCTCAGCGGCTTCCGGCGCTTCCAGGAACCTGGTCATTTCCTCCAGAGGAGGCGCAACGTCCAGCGCGCTCAAATACATCTCTCTTGCCTTGTCATATTCGCCAAGCGCGGACAGGACCTCCGCGGCCCCCACGTATGCGGCGTAGCAGAGGTCGGAGTCGAGCGTGCCATTAACCACCCGCTTGAACTCCTCAAGCGCCGCGGCTGCATATTTCGGGTCATTGAGTTTGCCGAGGAATCTGGCGGCGGAGATTTCGCCGAGATGCAAGCGCGCCTCGTACGGCTCGCGGTAATCGACAGATTCGTCAGCGACCTTTCGCCACCATTTCTCCGCCTCCACATCGTCCCCGATTGCGTGATGGCAGCGCGCCATCAGTCCGAGCACGTGATAATCATTCTTCCCGTTTTCAAGACCCGCGTTATACTCTTGGAAATATTCCAGCGCTTCCTTATCCTCCTGCTTCGCGAAAGCGAGTTCGCCCTGGACTTTCAATACATTGGCGCCGGCACGCGAGTCGCTGGACGATCTGAGGAATGTCTCGATGTGGCTTGCGGCGCGGTCAACTTGTGGAGGCGTGGCTTTAAGGCACAATTCGGCCGCGTCGACGTCAAAGGCTGGATTATACGCGCCGGGATATTCGGCGATAATTTGCTCGAGCGCATCGAGCGCTTTGTCGTAGGAGCGGTCCCGCGCGCAACGCGAGGCTTGATCAAGAAGTTCCGAGTAACGCTTGCGGCGGATTTCTTCGGGGGAATTTTCCTGGGCCGCTTTGTGCTGGGCATTGACAAACCCCGCAACAAGGCACGCCGCCACCACGAAGGCGGCCAGCGGCCACAGTCGCTTCACCAAAGTATACATTCTCGATTTCATTGGCCTCCTCCGCCGCGCAGTCCGCGCGGCTCACAGGCCGAAAGGCATTTCACACTTGCGCGCTCAGGCGTCCCTAGCGCTGTTTTTTCACCTGCTTGAGCAGCCCCCTCACCTCGGAAAGCGTGTGGTGCCTGCGAAGCCTGATGACCGCCTCCAGGTCCTGAAATACTTCTTCGGGATAGAGCCGGTGGCCGGAGTCGGTGCGCTCGGCTGTTCTTATCAGCCCCATCATCGTGTAATTGTGCACCGTCTGGCGGGACAGGCCGGAATAGCGCATCACCTCGCCGATCTTGTACAGTTTGCGTGGGATCATCCTGACCTCCTGGAAAAGCCCCCTCTCCAGATGTCAGGACCGGCAAAAGGCTGCCCCTCCACAGCGGGCCGGTCGTGCCTGATTGCTAAAGATCAACATGTTCGCGCGCCGGAGACTTCGACGCGCGGCCCGCAAGCCGCGGCTGACGAGACAAATTCCCCGACAAAGCGGCATCGGGCCGCGGAAACGGTTTTTATACTTTATGCTTTATACTTTATATACTATAACATCGGCGGGTTGTCAAGACAGATTTTTATTTTTCTGAAAAATTCTTTTTCGGGCGAGCGGGACCATGCCAACCCCGGTTTTGGGAAGATCGAATCATGGGCCTTCTTCGGACTATCCCGCCGACGGGCGACAGTCGCTTTTTTCGCCGAAGAACCCGGCTTGCAGCGGTGGGTACTCGGGTCAGGCCCAGCCCCGGCCCCCGCTCGCTTTACTTTGCCCCGCCAATCTGTTAACGTAAATCCCGCTTCCGCATTTCTTCATCTTGACGGTGCATGAATGGCCAAAAAAGGCGAATTCGCGCTCATCGACTGGATCCGCCGCCGGAGCCGCTTCGGCCCCGATGTCGTCATCGGCATCGGCGACGACTGCGCCGCAGTCCGCCCAGCGAACCGCGCCATCACACTGCTGACCACCGACGCCGTCATCGAAGGCACCCACTTCACCCCCGCCGCCCCCGCCCGCCAAATCGGCTGGAAAGCCATGGCCACCGCCATCTCCGACATCGCCGCAATGGCCGCCACTCCCCGCTACGCGCTCGTCGCCGTCGCGCTCCCCGACAACGCCTCGATGAAATGGGCGAAAGATTTATACCGCGGCCTCCGCGCCGTCGCGGACAAATTCCGCGTCGCAATCATCGGCGGAAACGTTGCCTCGTGGAAACGCGGCATCGCCGTCACCACCACAATCATCGGCGACTGCAAAGCCGCGCCCATCACACGCTCCGGCGCGAAAACCGGCGACCACATCTTCGTCACGGGCACGCTCGGCGGCTCCCAACTCGCCCGGCACCTCCGCCTCCTCCCCCGCGTCCGCGAAGCCCTCGCGCTCCGCCGCGCCGTCAGACTCCACGCCATGCTCGACATCTCCGACGGCCTCGCGCAAGACCTCGGTCACATCTGCGAAGAAAGCCGCGCCGGCGCCGTCCTCTACGAAACCGAAATCCCCGTCTCACCCGACGCCCGCCGCGCCGCAAAAAAATCCCGCCGCACGCCCCTCGACCACGCCCTCTCCGACGGCGAAGACTACGAACTACTCTTTACCGTCTCCGAAAAAGACGCCGCCCGCCTCCTCAAGCGCCCGCCCTTCAAGTCTCCGCGCCTCACGCGCATCGGCCTCATCATCGAAAAAGGCATGTTCCTCCAGCGCCGCAACGGCAAAAAAATAATCCTCAAACCAAAAGGCCATGAACACTTCACCTGACAAAAAAATCTCCGTCATCACACTCAGCCCCGCGCGCACCCTCGCGCTCGGCCGCCTCATCGCGCGCGTCCTCCAACCCGGCGACACCATCGCCATCTCCGGCGAACTCGGCACAGGCAAAACCGTCCTCATCAAAGGCATCGCCGCGGGCCTCCGCGTCCCCGAACGCGACGTCACAAGCCCCACCTTCACACTCATGAACGAGTACAAGGGCCGCCTGCCCGTCTACCACTTCGACGCCTACCGCATGACCCGCGTCGAAGAAATCGAAGAACTCGGCGCCGACGACTACTTCTTCGGCAATGGCGTCTCACTCATCGAATGGGCCGACCGCAT
>Ga0315293_10004638_pt1 | contig 12984 bp, 20 predicted proteins | sample YL17G13_20_MG_FD_203071 | JGI IMG/M metagenome (GOLD analysis project Ga0315293, IMG submission 203071) | Sediment microbial communities from Yellowstone Lake, YNP, Wyoming, USA - YL17G13_20 | ecosystem: Environmental > Aquatic > Freshwater > Lake > Sediment | place: USA: Wyoming | collected... | reverse complement strand
ATATTGAATTTCCAATTGAACAAATTGTTATTAATCTTAGTTGTAAAAAAATAAATAAAATTAATGACAATGCGAATTTTTTTTCTGGGGGAGGGGCTTATAGTATTAGACCAAAAAAAGAAAAAACGACCCATGTAAAAATTCCATCTAAATTCTTACCAAAATATATTACAGACGAAATAAATAAAACTATTATTTCCGAGTTTGATTTTACGGTTACTATATTTAAAAACTATGAAGAAACTAATAAAGACGATTTATTGTTTTTATTACGTGATGCAATATCTCATGAATGTAACCATATGTTTGAGTATTATAAAAGAAACGAAAACAATGCTCCCGATGTGGATAACAGATTTACCTGGTCAGGAGTTAAAAATTACAACGTACCTAAAAACATTTGGAATATTTGGGAACAATTTACAACAATGCTTTATTTTTCACAACCACAAGAAATGAATGCTATGACACAAGAAGTTTATAGTGTTAGTTTAAGGAAATCTTTTGAAGAATTTAAACAAGGTGGTTATTGGCGCTCCGCAATTATTATGGAAAATTTTGACGCTGACGAATTTATGGACAATTTAGTTAATGAGATTAATAAATATAATCCAGACTATATTAAACCTATACTAATAAATTTAAGAAATTGGTTTATAAAAGATTATGTAAATTATGGGGTTTCTGAAAAACTTCCAATAAATCAAAAACTTTTAAGTAAAAAAGAAATTTTTAGTTTGACAAAATTTTTTGAACCAAGAATACGGTTAGCCGGTAAAAAACTTAAATCTAATTTCATTAGAACTTTTTCTATCCCTAGAGAATCAATATAATGACTGGTCAAAAAAAACATTAAATTTTAAGGTATTTATGTAAAATGAAAATTAACATAACAAAAACACAAAGAGCAAGATTGGTTAAGGATTGGTTAAACGATATGTTTTCTGATGCTGAAATAAAAAATTCTTATTATTTTAAAAATGGAAAAAGAGTTGCTTACCAGGATAAAAAAAATAAGGTGTTTTGGCTTGATTATGATACAATTTGGTCATTTTTAAAATCCATGTTTTCACTTGAAAGTGAAGAACTGCAAGCCATTACAGAAGACTGGGTGGATGAAACATTAAATTTGAAGGGTTATACAACTTGGTGGATGGAAATACCCTACCCGCCTCAGGGTGGATGAAACATTAAATTTGAAAGGTTATAGAACGTCAGGGGCTCCAGTGTAATTAAACACATTTGTTGGATGAGACATTAAATTTAAGGGACAAACAAGTACATTAACTGACATTATGTCAGTTTTTTTATACTTGGTATAATTTTTAATATGTGGGGTTTGTGCTTGACACATTAAAATTAAAAATATATATTTTAATAAAAAATTATTTATGGGTAAAATTATTGGTATTGATTTAGGAACTACGAATTCGTGTGTTTCTGTAATGGAAAATGGGGAACCTGTTGTTATAACAAATAACGAAGGAAAAAGAACCACCCCCTCAATTGTTGGTTTTTTAAAAGATGGTGAAAGAAAAATTGGTGACCCGGCAAAAAGACAATCGGTTACAAATCCAACTAACACTGTTTATTCAATAAAAAGATTTATGGGGTTAAATTTTGACGAATCAAAATCAGAAATTAAAAAAGTACCTTATAAAGTTGTTAAAGGTGATAATAATACAACTAGAGTTGATATTGACGGAAAATTATATTCCCCTCAAGAAATTTCATCAGTTATTTTACAAAAAATGAAACAAACTGCTGAAGATTATTTAGGTCAAGAAGTGACTGAAGCGGTTATTACAGTTCCGGCTTATTTTAACGATGCTCAACGTCAATCAACAAAAGAAGCCGCAGAAATTGTTGGGTTAAAAGTTGCTAGAATTATTAATGAACCTACAGCTGCCGCCTTAGCTTATGGTTTTGACAAAAAAGATAAAGATATGAAAATCGTTGTTTTTGATTGTGGTGGAGGAACTCACGATGTTTCAGTATTACAATTAGGAGATGGAATTTTTGAAGTGTTATCTACTGACGGAAATACTCATTTAGGTGGAGATGATTTTGATGACGTTATTATTGACTATTTAGTAAAAGAGTTTAAAAAAGATAATGGTATTGACCTTAAAAAAGATTCAATGGCGTTACAACGATTGAGAGAAGCGGCTGAAAAAGCTAAAATAGAACTTTCTTCGTCGATTTCAACTGAAATTAATTTACCTTACATTATGCCGGTAGACGGTATTCCTAAACATTTGGTTACTAATTTAACAAGGTCAAAATTTGAACAATTAGTTAATGATTTAGTTAAAAAAACAATTAACCCATGTAAATCCGCTTTAGAAAAGGCCAAATTAAAAGTATCGGATATTGATGAAATTATTCTTGTTGGGGGGTCAACTCGTATTCCAGTTATTCAACAAGCGGTGAAAGACTTTTTTGGTAAAGAACCTTCAAAAAGTGTTAATCCTGATGAAGTTGTTGCTCTTGGAGCCGCAATTCAAGGGGGAGTATTAGGTGGTGACGTTAAAGATGTTTTATTATTAGATGTAACTCCGTTATCCTTAGGTATTGAAACTATGGGAGGTGTTTTTACTAAATTAATAGATTCAAATACAACTATTCCAACCAGACAGTCTCAAGTATTTTCGACAGCTGTGGATAATCAACCAAGTGTAGAAATACATGTTTTGCAAGGTGAACGTCCAATGTCATCTGATAACAAAACAATTGGAAGATTTCATTTAGATGGACTTCCTCCGGCCCGTAGAGGAACACCTCAAATTGAAGTGGTTTTTGATATTGACGCTAATGGTATTATAAATGTTTCGGCGATTGATAAAGCAACTGATAAAAAACAATCAATACGTATTGAATCATCTACTGGTTTATCAAAAGAAGAAATTCAAAAAATGAAACAAGATGCTGAATTAAACGCTGAATCAGACAAAAAGAAAAAAGAAGATGTTGAAACGTTAAATACCGCAGACAACTTGATGTTTCAAACTGAGAAAACTTTAAGTGAAAGTGAAAATAAAATCCCATCGGATAAAAAAACTGAAATTGATAACACAATTAAAGAACTAAGACAACATCATTTAGAAAAAAATATTCCAATGGTTGAAAAATTAATGGGCGAACTTAATGAACAAATTCAAAAAGTTGTTAGTGTAATGTACGAATCAAAAGAACCTCAAGATAATTCCACAGAAAATTCTGGTGAAAACTTAACAGATGTTGAGTTTGAAAACGTTAAATAAAATGACCCCTTCTTAAAAAAGAGGGGGTTTTTATTTTTTCTTAGCTGTAAACTTATCAACTGATGAAAGTCCAAGACATCCAAATGCTAATAAAGCAACTGATTCTACTAATATATTAGAAGGAGCTTGGTCTAATGGTGAAAATGAGTTATGATACATTGTAACACAAAGTGCTACCGTACAAAAAAGACCACAAACTCTTTTCATTGATAATTTACCTGTTTCGTCAAAAAATAATTGCTTCATAATGTTTTTTATTATAAATATTTACATTTTTTATTAAAGAACTATATTAACGACCTTGCCCTTTATATTTTTTTGGTTTTTCTGATTTTGGACCAAAACTTTTTTTTAATTTTCCTGATTTTTTAACACCAAAAGTCACTTTCTTTGAGCCAGCGTCTTTTGAAACTTTAGATTTTGCCATAAATTATTTTTTTAAAATAAATATTGTTAAAACCATTTACTTTTAAAATATTATTAAAATTATTTTATTTTTAATTAATATTTTTCAATTAATTTTTAATAAAATAAATTCAAACTATCATATATTTATTTAAAAAGAATTTCTTAAATGAAAAAAAATATTTTTAATATAGTTGAACTTCGTAAAACTGTGAGAAAACACATTTTAGAACAAATAGAAAATAAAGAAGAAACAAAACAAAGATGTTTAACTTCTAATGTAATACCTTTAGATAATATTGTAGGACCTTCAAAAATTTTTACAAACTATAATTCAAACACATTGAAAAGAAATGGTGGTATTCATGGTATGGTGGACACTTTGGATTTATTAAAAACATTAAGATTACATCCACATATTTCAGATTCCGGTGAACATTTAGCATACGATTTAATGAATCATTTAAATACGTTTAGAAATAAACATTATTTAGATGAAACAAATTCTCAATGTCAAAAAGCAATGGATAAAGTTATTGAACTTTATAAAGAAAATGAACATGGTGAAGATTTAGTTAAAGATATCGAAAAAGTTTTATCACACGCCCATCCAAGCCCTAGAGCTAAGGAATACTTAAAAAGGTGTATAATTTTAGTTAAAGAAAAATAGTCCCCTTTAATAAAGGGTTTAGGACCGTTATCGTTATGGTAACAAAAAAGGGGAAAGCTCGCTACTGTCCCCTTTTTAATTTTGCTCATCACTGTTACTAATAACTATTTGTAACCAAATATCGAACGTTAAAAATAATATCCACCAATTATTTTTTTGTTGGGTCATTTCATACGGACTATTATATGAGGTAATTAAAAATTTAAAAACCAAAATAAAAATAATGATTCGAACTATAGTTAAGATTATTTTAAAAAAAATTTTCATGTTAATTAATTATAGGTATATTTATGAATAATGACAAATAATTTTAATAATTTAATTCATAAAGCGTTAAAAGAATATGTAAAACCCTCTATGTCATTATGTGAAAATGTAAAAATATCAAAAGATTTAAAATACCATTTAGATAATAAAATTACTTTAAGTGAAAATATATTTAGGGGGGATTCTAAAAATTTTTTTAATTTAATTAAGGAAGTAAGAAGTTTATATAATAAAAATTTAATTAAATTAAATGATGACGATTGTTGGATTGTTGAATCTGATTTAAATAAAAACGTTATTTTAGAAAATGGGGGATTAATTAATATTAATCTAGTAAAAAAATCATTAAATGTTTATATTAATAAAATATTAGAACCTCAAATTAAAAGTGAATTTGGGTTTAAATGTAATGTCATTATCCGTTCTATAAGTTGGCAAAAAACTTACTGGAACGCAACAAGCAGTCAACATTATTTATATTTAGCGGTGGATACTATTTTAAATAATGGAAAACAAGAGCCTTACGATAATCCAGAATGGGACCCTTATGATGATACAGACTGGGAAGAATATATTCAAGATAACCTTGATAATTTTTTAGGTAAAGTAATGGGTTTAGAAATGACTATTAACCCTCATAGACAAATTCTTATTAATTTAAAAGGTCCAATTATAAATGAAAATGATAATTTATTTGGAGTGTATGATGAAAGTACAGGAGTAAGAGTTAATGGTAATGATATAGATTTGAGTTATTTTGAAAATATAAAAAAAATTTTACAAAAATTAATTAATAGGGAGTTAATACCTAAATTAATAGAACAAAATAAAGTTTATAATGATTTTACGGACCTACAAATAAATATTAAAAAAATTTTGGTGGCTAAAAACCAGGATATAATTAGAAATTTGATTGTTATTGATATCATTCCGTACTCTAATATTACTTGGGGCAGAGTTATATCTGGAATATGGGAATTATTAGAAATCCTTGGGATTTCAAAACATGATTTTGTGGTTGAATATCTTAAACCTACTCACAATCGAATAAGTAGATTATCTGATTATTATGCCAAAGAATATATAGTTGTTGAAAATAAACAATCTTTACCATTTAGTGAAGAAATTAAAGACGGTAAAAAAATAAGAACATTTTTAGAAAATGTTAGTTCTGAAGAATTAAAATGGTGTTTTGATAATGAAGATAGAATTATACGACCTTTAAATGAAACTAACTGGCAATACCAATCAGATAACAAATTGCCAATTTTATTAAAAAATAATAAAACTATATATATTCCAAAAGGAAAGTATCATAGACTTATTAAAGGTTCTGGAGAACTAAAAGTTGAAATTTCAACTAAAGGAACATATTAAAAATATTCATAGATTTAATCCAAAGGTTAACAATTTTAATGTAACACCAATTATACGCATCGAAAAGTTTTTCTTTCATATTTACTATTTATAAGTAATTATAATTATGTTGTTAAAAAGAAATTTAATCAACATAAAAAAGAAATAATATGGATTTAAATAATAAAATAAACATTACCGAATCTAAAATGTTGAGAGTCCCTATAAGGACAATCGTTAAAGACATTGTTGAAATTTTAAAACTTAAAAAAGTAGGTACTTTTAATTTACCGTCAGATAGTTTTTATAGTTTTAAAAATTCAATGAGTGATTTTTCAGTTGAATTATATTTAAAAAAGAAAAAAAAATTACCATTCCCAATTATTACCGGCAATTACATTCATGAAGAGGACGTTATTGAAATTATTATATTTTATAATCCTGAAACAATTGAAAAAAATCTATACCCAGTAATTGGTGAATTAAATGAAATTTTGGCTCATGAATTAACCCATATGAAACAAGAATACAAAGGAGAACTACCTTCAGTTGAGCCAAATCTAACACCGTTTGAGTATTACACACAAAAACATGAGATTGAATCCCAAGTTGAGGGGTTTAAAAGGGTGTCCAAATTAACAAATAAAAATTTTGAAGATGTTGCAACACAATGGTTTGAGACTCATAGAGACATTCATCATTTAACAAAAAAAGAAGAGACGATAATTATAAATAAATTAATTGATTTTAAAAATGGAAATTGAACAAGTAAATAAAAAATTAGAAATTCTTAAATATTTGTTTTGGTCATATACTCAAACAAAAAGTGAAGAATATGAGATTGATATTGAAACAAGTTACAGTCCAGATAGTACAAATAATCATAATCTTCCCAATTTTGAGGAGCTTTCGTGGAACATAAGTGTTACACTTATGTGTCCTCCAGAAATAACCAGAATAAGTTATAAATTAAAGAACGCCGAAAATATAATAGAAAGTTTTTTTAAAAAATATTCGTTTGATTCAAATAATCTTAAAATTTTAAATAGTCCTAGTGAAATGTACCCTATGGTTTGTGAAAATTTAAATTATGAATTTGGTGATGAAACTTTAAAATTTAATTTAAATTTTTTTATTAGTTGTAAATAATAATTTAAACTTTTTTTACTTATCGGAAAACTTTTTAAAAATTGTTTTTATTAAACTTTCAATAGTTGAGCTAGACGCGGTAATAAATCCATAAGATGCTAGTCTAATACCAATTTCAGTTATTTGTTTTTCATTCAAACTACCCGATGTTGCGATATTAAGTAAAATTTCTAAAATTGGGATTATAAATGTATAACTTAACATGTTTATTACTTTATGTATTGTAACTCCTAACCCGCTTAAAAAATTTATAAATGTTGTTTTAAGTTCGTCACTTTTTTCAAGAGAGATTTTAAATTGAGTTAATAAATTTTCAGATTTTATTTTTTCAAAAATTTTTAATAAAATATCTTTATTATCTACATAATACGTACATATAATTGCTGTAACAATTAAACTTACATTTAAAGAAGATAATTCTGGAAATTTACCTTCAACAAAATCAGAAACAGGTTGAAAAAAACCCCCTATACCTGCTCCCCAAGTAAATAAAAATTTAAAATCAAGCCCTGTTTGAGTTTCGGCTTTTTTTAAAATATTTTTAGCAAAACTATACTCGCGTTCAATTGAATCACCAAGTTTTTTACTTACATTTTCAATTAAAATTTTATTTTTTTGACTTTCGTTAATTAAAATTAATATTGACATACAATAATAAATACTTCAAACATATTTATTTAAAAATAATTTTTATGAATCCAGAATTAAATATAGGTGATAATGTAAGATGTCTTTATATGCCAGATGAGCATAGTTCAGTACCCCCAGGTACTTTTGGCATTGTTAAAGGTGTTCATGTAATACTTGGAGTTAAACAATACGATGTAATCTGGGAAAATGGGTCTAAATTGGCGTTATTATCAGATGCTGATATCTGGGATAAAGGTGAAAGAACAAAAAAACACACAAATGAAAAATATAAATAACTATTTGAAAAAATGGTCACGTAAAGTATTACTAACTTACGTAAATTTATTTTTTTAATATATTTATAATAAAATTAATTATGAGCGCATACTTTTTTAAAATGACAAATGAGGAGAAACAAAATATCCTTGACAAACATAAAACGGTTTATGATGGGTTTGTTACCAATTATATTAAACCTAAACAACAAGAACTATATGTTCAAGATTTTGCCAACGATAAAGAAGGTATAACTATTAATAACAAAGGTGTTGTTACAAATTATAAAAATATGGGGATTAATGAAGGGATGGTTGAAAATGAAGAAAACGATTCTTACATGGTAAGTGTTGGAGAACATATCGATATGATTGGCGACGGAGAAAATGATTTGGAACACGGTACAGTTGGCGATGACATCATGGACCCTGAGTTATTTAACGATAATATAGAACAATGTGAACATTGTGGTGGTCTTGGTCATCATGAAGACACTGATGAGGAATGTGAAGAATGTGGTGGAACTGGATTTTATGATAAATTATATAATCTTAAGGATGAAGATTCATTAAATATGGACTTTCCTTATAGCGACGATATTAAATTAGATGTTGAAGAGGAATTACAAGAACCTTTAATGGAACAATTAGATAAAACATTAGATATGTTTAAAAGATTTAAAAATTACTAGTAATGCAAATTAAAGATTTGGTGTCTTATTATATTAATGATTCAACTAAAACTATTGAAGTTGGATTTAAATTAGAAAACGACCTTGATGATGAAATTAGGGAAGATATTATTGAGTTACAAGAATGTGAAAATTTTGGTTATAAATTCATTAAAAATAATATATCTGAAATAAAAGACCTTTATGATGAGGAATTCTTTGATGAGGATGATGAATTTTTTGAAGATGATGATGAAAATAATAGTGAATTCAATAATCAAGAAGTGGCATCATTTTTAAATGAATATTATTTAATCTACCCTGACAAAATGCCTAAACCCGAATTATTTTAATATGAGCCTTAATATAGACGAACTAATAAAATTAATGAAGAGATTTACCCCAAACGAAAATTTCAACGAATTTAACGAACAAGATTCTGCTGGACAAACAACGGCTAGTAGTGAAAAACCTGAATACCCGACAGTTACAAAATGGGCGACAGGAAGAAAATTTGGACCAACATATAACCCAGAACAAAAAACTTGGGCTTCAGGTGTTGTTAGAGGTAAAGCTAATACTTTACTATAAAAAAATTAAAATGAAAACGTTAAATAAAATGTTATCATAAAGATACTTTTTTGGGTAATAACCAATAAAGTTAAACCATCTAAAAGAAAGGGGTGTTTAATATCTAGCAAAAAGGTGTCCAAAAGACATCTTTTTGTCTTTTATAACGTTTGGTTTAGTGGTTATAAATGATTATTATTTAACGTTTACAACTATACGTTAGGATTTTAGGGTGGATTTGTTAATATTGAATATTTATATATAAACTAAAAACTATGAGTGAAGATATTAGAAAAATGATTGATAAAGTGAAGAAATTTAAACAATTTGTTAATGAAAATATCGATGATTTTAAATATATTGGGTATCATAGTTCAAACAATCCTAAACTTGATAAAAACATTGAGTGTGTTAATTTAGGTAAAAACGATTATTATGAATGGCATGGAGAAATATTAGAATCTATTAAAGAAAAATATCCAGAAGCGGAAGAATATATTAAATTAAATAATAACGGAGATACTGGTTTTCGTGGTGATGATACAACTAAAGTAAGTAATTTTTTAAGTAAAATTGGTATTTGTGGTGTTTTTGTAAATGAAGAAAAACCTGATAAAAGATGGGGTAAATACTGTTATAAAGTATATTTTAAAAAGGTTGAATTTGAACGCATTCACGATTTTATAATGGCTGAAGAAGGTGAAGAGTGGTGTTTTTTATACTTATATAAAAATTCAAAACCAATTTTTAAAAAAATTAACAGTTCTTTATATGAAGAAACTCAAAATAAATATACTGATAAAGAAAGAATATATTTATCTCAAAATGGTACTGATGGTTTTGGTTATGTAATGAATATACATTTAAAGAATGGTGGTAAAAAGATTGGTTCTATTGTTTTTAGACAAAAAACATATCTTAAAGACTATGGATACCCTCTCGTCTCAGAACTTCATATCGGGTTTGATAAAAAATACCAAAGACAAGGGTTTTTTCAAGAATCGTTAATTAGATTATTGGACGCAACCGATACACCAATATATATCGCATCTGGTAGGGTTATTAATCCAGATGTTTTTAAAGCTATTGACAAAATAGACTACTCATTGTTAAATGTTGAAAAAATAGATATTAAAGTCGACATCGGAACTATCAATGGTTTTATTATAACAAAAAAATAAGTGTGTTGGCAAAATTCTTTTTGTTTTTCATCACAAAACTCAAATTGAAACACTGAACTAAGGCATGGAGCATAACGGTTGGGTGTATGAGAAGGTTTGCATAGATAAACTTTCAAATTAACACTGAACTTTATAGCAAACTTTCTTATACACCTTGTTATACACAGTACGGTTTAATTAGGTAAATGTTTGTTTGGAATACGAATAAAAGCTTTTTAAAAATGTGTGTGGAAGAATTAATTCCAAATATTTATATATAAACTAAAAACTATGAGTAAAGATATTAGAATAATGATTGATAAAGTTAAGAACTATAATCAATTCATTAAAGAAGAATATGATGAAGAGGAAAATGAACACTATGGGATGTGGTAACATGGTGGTACTGGTAATTTTCTTGGTGGAAGATTTTTATATGTTACTGACGAATTAGATGAAGCGTTACATTATGCGAGACTTAAAGGTGGTAATGTATATAAATTAAAGGATGAATATAATCATATTGTTGATTGGGCGATGGGACAAAGTGAAGGTATGATTTCACAAGAAAAATTAATGGATAGTGGTGGTTTTGATAATGTATTTGAATTGTTTATAGATTTAAAACAGTAGGAAAATTTTTAAAAAGTTTTTGAAACAAAATGATGATTAGAACGTATAATGTAGTATTGTGTATAACAAGTAAATTGCCCCCGTAGGTAAAGGGATATACCAAAAATTTTCTAAATTTTCGTTTCTGGTTCGAGTCCAGACGGGGGTACAAAAAATAAGTTTAAAATAAATTTGGTGGTTTTAAATAAAATGACTAAATTTGTATTGTGGTTGAGAAATCAACATAATTGAGACCGAATTAACTCAATTAGGGGTGAAAAAGAAAACGATTTAGATACTAAGTTCTCCCCCACATTTTTTAAATTTCAATAACATATTGATTTTCTGAGGTTCTAAATTGTAAATCTTCAGATTCCCTAAAAACAGTAATTACAAATAAGGACCAATAATATCCAATATTATGAACTGGATTTATTGCCACAGCCAATTCTTTTTCTTTAGATTTAATGATAAAACGAGTTTGGTCTTTTATTAGCCCGGTTAAAATACCTTCAGAGATTTGTTTTTTAGCCGCCTCAATAAAGTATTTAATTTCGCCATTTGTTATTTCTTTATCGTTATAGTCGTTAATGTCATCCCTTGTACTTCTTATAAATGCGTGTCTAGTCCTATGAATTTCAAACACAAAAGTTATTTCAGAAGTAGAAACAAATTGTCCTATTTTTTTTTCTAGTAATAATGATTGAGTACTAACGATATATTGAGCGTTCATTATCTTAAATACTTTAAAAAATAAATTTGGTTAATTAAAAAAAAGTTTGTAATTTTATGGTTATGAATAATATCGGATTAATAGGTAGTTTATTTTTAACGTTCTGCGCTGTACCAGAACTCATTAGAACGATTAAAAACAAAAAGTGTCACTTAGGGTGGGGTTTTCTTTTAATGTGGTTATTTGGGGAAGTATTCTGTTTTTTCTACGGGATTCAATTAAATGAAATTCCCTTAATCATCAATTATACATTTAATTTGTTAGTTGTGTCTTTAATGATGTTTTTTAAAATTAAAGAAAATTTGATTTATATAAAAAATATAATTATGTTTTCTACTCATAATAAAAATTAAAAAAAACAACATGCAGACCCTTATTTTTGATACCACAAAAAAACAAGCAATATTATTAAATGGAGCTAGAAGTTCTTCAACAGTTATTGAATCTTTTAACGATGTTTCAACAGTTAAAGTAAATGTTGCTCACTATGAAGTAATGCAAAAGATAGGTGAGGATTCAGGGGCGATTCCTGTTATGAGAGTACCAATTTCTAACACAAATATGATAATTTTAAAACAACAATAATATGAAACATATATTAAAACAAAATAAAAACGGAGACTTTATTATTATCGAGGAAAGTTTTGACGAACAACCAGATTTCTTATACACAACTTTATTAGAACATAAAGAAATTTGGAATAAAAATTTTATGAAAGATGTTGATGTGTTTAATGGGGTTAGTCTTATATTGGACAATGACTTTAGTTTAACTGAAACACAAATTGATGATGAGACATATCAAGTCATTGCTAATCCAATAATTAAATCGTAAATAAAATGATAAATAATTATAATTGGGTCTCAACAACCACGTTTGAAGGTGTTAATTTTACTTATCATATAATTTGAAAATTATGAGCGGAGGTCATTTTGAATATAAACAACATTTTATCCAAGAAATTTACAATGAAATTGACTTTATTGTGGAAAAAAACGGTAAAGAAAAAACTCCGGAAGAAATAAATGAAGAATGGGGCGACTCTAACTGGTATGAAAATTCAAATGAAGGTAAATTTTATCGGAAATTTCCGGTAGAAATTATTAATGAATTTAAAAACGCCCAAAAAATCTTAAAACTAGCCGAAATTTATACCACCCGAATTGATTGGTTATTATCGGGGGATGATAACGAATTGGATTTTTTAAGTAAATTAAAAAAA
>Ga0315293_10004637_pt1 | contig 12985 bp, 12 predicted proteins | sample YL17G13_20_MG_FD_203071 | JGI IMG/M metagenome (GOLD analysis project Ga0315293, IMG submission 203071) | Sediment microbial communities from Yellowstone Lake, YNP, Wyoming, USA - YL17G13_20 | ecosystem: Environmental > Aquatic > Freshwater > Lake > Sediment | place: USA: Wyoming | collected... | reverse complement strand
GCGATTCCGCCCCTTCGTGGAGGATGAACTACCCGCGCTTGTCAACGGCGCCCGCGCGCTCATGGCGCATCCGCGATCGGGCGAGGAGTGTCCCCGGGGTATCGCCGATCCCACATGGCTGGCCGTAGGACCCGAGGGCGGCTTTATTGACGAGGAGATTGCGTCGCTGAGCAGTGCCGGGTTCTGCCCGGTCTCTTTGCACGAACGAATATTGAGAGTGGAAGATGTAGTGACCTTTTTGGCTGGGAGGCTTCTGTGACAACGTCTGAACTGCCGCGCGTTCGCGTTTCGCGTCGGGCTGCTGTGCAGGTAGCGCGCGGGTATGCGTGGATCTTCGCCAACGAAACCGATGTCTCGAATGTACCGGAGCAACGCGGCGCATGGTGCCGCTTCGAGTGCGAAGGACGGTATGTGGGCATGGGCTACTTCAACAAACACTCGCTGATTGCGGGGCGAGTGGTTACCATTGACGAACGCACCGACACTGAGGCCATCCTGCGCGAGCGGCTCACGGATGCCTTCGCGCGGCGCAAAGCACTGGTGCGCCGGGGATGCGCCCGCCTGGTCTTCTCCGAGTCCGACCAACTGCCGGGCCTCGTGGTTGACTGGTACGGCGGCGTCACAGTCGTGCAGAGCAACACCGCCGGCATGGACACGGTCCTGCCAATAGTGGAACGCCTCATCCCCGCCATTCACCAGGAGGTCCTCGGCTCGCCACTCACCGCGCTGATCGTCCGCGGCGATTCCTCGGTACGTCAACTGGAGGGTGTTGCCGACTTCACGCGCGTTGTCGTGGGCTCGGAGTCTGCACTGCGCTCCGGCTCGTTCTCGGAGGACGGCACCATGTTCGCGGCCGACTTCGTGCGCGGGCAGAAGACCGGCTTCTTCCTCGACCAGAAGGACAACCGCGCGCACTTCGACGCCATGGTCGGCACGCGGAAGATCCGCAGCGTGCTGGACCTCTGCTGCTTTTCCGGCGGGTGGGGCTTGCGTGCTCTCCGCGCGGGGGCTGAGCACGTGCGGTTCCTGGATCAGAGCACCGAGGCACTCGCACTGGTGCGACGCGGCCTCGAGCTGAACTCTCTGGCCGCCACCCGAGCCGACCTCGTCGAACGCGACGTCTTCGCGCATCTGGACGCCGACACCATGCTCTACGACGCGGTCATCGCCGACCCGCCCGCATTCGTCAAGTCACGGAAGGCCGTTCCGCAAGCCATCAAGGGCTACGAGAAGCTCTATCGACTGGCATGGCGGCGCGTGAGGCCGGGGGGCGTGCTGGTCGCATGCTCGTGCAGCTATCACCTGACAGAGGAGAATTTCCTCGAACTGCTGGCATCGGCGGTGGCCAAGGAGCACGGAGCCGGGTGCATCGTCCACCGCGGGTTTCAGTGCGAGGATCATCCGGTGCTGCTGGCAATGCCGGAGACGAGGTATTTGAAGTGCGTGGTGGTGGAGAAGGGGTGAGGAGGAAGTTCGGAGTGCGGAGTGGGGAGTGCGGAGCGCCGCCCTGAGCCTGTCGAAGGGCTGTGGAAGTGCACCGACGAACCGGTGAAGTGCGTTCCCGCGGAACGCCTCCGGGAGTTTGTCGAAACCAGTCCGCAACTCCGCACTCCGCATTCCCCACTCCGCACTCTCTTCACTTCACTGCCGCTTCAATATCCACGACTACACTCCGCAGCGACCTCTTCGGCACATGATGCACCTGCTGCTTGTCGCGCCAGTACTTGATGTCGTCGCCTGATGCCAGGTGCTCGATCACCACTTTCTCGGCGGGCTTGCCCAGTGCGAGGACGAGCAGTATTTCGAAGCGGGTCGGGATGCCCAGCTCCTTGCGCATGGCCGGGCGCGCAATCGATCCGGCAATGCAGCCGGCCAACCCCTCTTCCGCCGCGCACAGCATGATCGTCTGCGCTGCAATGCCGTGATCGCAGCCAAAGTCCTTGGTGATCTCCGTGTCGCCCAATACAATGATGTAGGCAGACGGACGCTCATTCTCTGCCGGTCCGGGCCACTCCTTGAGGTACCCCGCCCATTTGAGAAAGGGGAAGACCGTCGCGCATACCTCCGGCGTGTTGACAAGCACGTATTTGAGGGGCTGCTTGTTGGCTGCCGACGGACACATGCGCGCGGTGTCGACCAGGCGCATGAGCAGGTCCTTTGACACGGTGGTCTCGTCCTGGAAACGACGGACGCTCCGACTCGTGAGCACGAGGTTCCGCAGAGTCATGGCAATGCCTCCTTGATCGATTCGAAGAACTCTTTGTCTTTGGGATGGGTGAGAAGAGCCGCGACCCCATCGCGCGCAACCCAGCGCAGTTGCGGGTGATGCTTGTGCACGGGCGTGAGCGCTCCGTGCGTGGTGGTGAAGAGGAAGAATGTCATCACCTTGAGCTCCGAAGTGTCATCCGATCCGTCGAGGCCGATCTTGTACCGCTCGTAGGATCCGAGATCGCGCACCAGTGTCAGCTCGGAGATGCCTGCCTCTTCGAGGACTTCGCGACGGGCGGCTTCGAGTGCGGTCTCGGCGCCTTCGAGATGCCCCTTGGGAAGCGACCACGAGGCGCCGCGTTGATTGACGACCAGCACATGGCCGTTGGTGTTGAGGACGACACCGCCTGCAGATCGGGTCTTCTTCATGCGCGGGGTGACTCCGTGGTTGGGCGGGCGGTCGTTGGGTCGATCAGGGCGACACCGGGTCTTGCCGGTCCTTAGTCGCATTGACATCGGGGGTACCTGGCGCTCCGGCATCCATGCGTGGTTCGGGGTGGCGGCCAATCGAATCGACAGCCGCCAGCCTCCTTAAGAGGTCACGGACGCCGGCAGCGTCTTCGTAGCGCTCCTCTTTGATGGCCTTCGCAAGGTCCGCCTTTGCTCGATCTATGGGACTCGCGTTGGTTGCGGCTGTCACTGGTTGCTCCGTTGCTGCTGTGGTTGCCTTGGGCGTCGGTGCATCAGATGGATCGGGGAACACAGTGGTCACATTCTCCAGCACTTTGCTGCTGTTGGCCATCACCTTCTCTGCCACCAGAATCGGGGCTGAGAATCGCAGCGCCAGGGAAATCGCATCGCTGGGCCGCGAGTCGATCTCGATGGTTTGGCCACTTTGCTCAAGTACGAGCTTGCCGATGAAGGTAGTGTCGACCAGGTCGCACACCTCAACCCGCAGTACGGTGCAGTGGAGGGCATCGAGCACGTTCTTGAAAAGATCGTGGGTGAGCGGCCGCGGGAACTGCTGGTGGTTGAGCTGCGAGTAGATAGAATTCGCTTCGAGCACACCCACGAAGATGGGAAGCGTGCGCTCGCCATCCTGCTCTTTGAGCAGCACTGCTATTTCCACGTTGGCCACCACAACCACGCCGGCAACATCCACCTGAATCATGGCTGCGTCTCCCTTGAAGCGCGATCCTACACCTTTTCGACCTCAATAGTCTCCATGCGATCGGGTCCGGTGGATACCATAAGAATAGGCACCCGGTAGCACAGCTCTTTGAGTCGCTCGATGTACCGCAGCGCATTGGGCGGCAAGTCGGAGAGCTTGCTGCACTTGGACAGTTCGCCCTGCCATCCCGGAAGCGTTTCGTAGACCGGCACCACGCGCTCGAGGGCCGATGGATCGGAGGGGAATGTTGCCACCATTTTGCCGTCGATGCTGTAGTGCGTGCAGATCTTGACTTCCGGAAGGTCGCTCAGCACATCGAGCTTGGTGAGTGCCAGACGCGTGAGCCCGTTGAGCTCCACTGCCTTGCGAACCATGACCGTGTCAAGCCATCCGCACCGACGAGGCCGCCCGGTGGTGGCGCCATACTCCTTGCCCACTTCGCGGATCTTCTCGCCCAGCGCGTCTTTCAGCTCGGTGGGGAATGGACCATTGCCCACGCGCGTGGTGTACGTCTTGACAATACCAACCACGTGATTGATGGCGGTGGGTCCAAGGCCCGATCCGGTGCATGCGGCGCCCGCTGTGGTGTTGGACGATGTCACAAACGGATATGTGCCATGGTCGATATCCAGGAAGGTGCCCTGAGCTCCCTCAAACAAGAGCCGCTTTGACTCGCGTGCTGCTTCGTGGATGTAGGTTGCCGTGTCGATGACGTACGGCATGAGCCGCTCACGAACCGCGCGGTACTCCTCGATGATGGCATCGAGCGAGAGAGGAAATGTTCCCTTGAGATACGTCTCGATGTAGAACTTCTTGGCCTCGAAGTTGGCACTCAGGCGCTTGGTGAAAGCATCCCAGCGCGCCAGCTCACCCACGCGCAGACCCGTGCGCGTTGCCTTATCGGCGTACGCAGGACCAATGCCCCTGCCGGTGGTGCCGATTTTGTCGCCGGCCATGCTTTTCTCGGAGGCCTGATCGAGCGCCTTGTGGTACGGAAGCACAAGGTGGGCCTGATCGGACACGAAGAGACGTCCATCGACCAGGACGCTCTTCGCCTTGAGGGCGTCGACCTCGTTAAAGAACTGCTGAACGTCAAAGACCACACCATTACCCACAATGCAGACTTTGCCGGGTGACATGATGCCGGAGGGCACCATGTGGAAGATGAACTTGTCGCCGTCAACAATCACGGTGTGTCCGGCATTGGCCCCGCCCTGAAACCGTATGACAACATCCGACCGCTCGGTCAAATAGTCGATGACCTTGGCCTTACCCTCATCTCCCCACTGTGCTCCTACGATCACTACGTTCGGCATGAATTACCCCGAAAAATCAGGACGGTTGATAGTGCGGTTGCCAGTAGAGAAAATTACGTTACGGAGAGCTGGGGAGTCAAAGCGGCAGAGTGTATTTTCAGCAGCTTGGCCCGAGTGGTTATCCCGCTATGTCAATGGGCCCATCCACGACAATTTTGGAGAGCCTACCTCCCATGAATGACGCTGTACAGCCCGTCAATCCGCTCATTGTGCAGAGCAACAGCACGCTCTTTCTTGAGGTGAACAACCCCCGGTTTCGCGAGGCGCGCGACGCGATCAGCGTGTTCGCGCATTTGGAAAAGAGCCCCGAGTTCATGCACACGTACGCGATCACGCCCCTGTCGCTGTGGAATGCCGCGTCGCTGGGAATGGCGTCGCAGGAGGTGGTGCGTCGTCTGGCCGAGTTCTCCCGGTACCCAGTGCCCGACAACGTGTCCAAGTCGATTGCCGAACTCATGGGCCGCTACGGCATGTTCGAACTCGTCAGTACCGGCGGACGGCTGGAACTCGTATCCAAACGTCCCGACCTGCTGAAACACCTGGCTGCCAACGCGAAGATCGCCTCACTCATCGGCGAGTTCACGCCGGGTGGGAGTGTGGTTGTTCCGCCGGTCTACCGCGGTGTACTCAAGCAGGCGTTCATGTCATTGGGCTACCCAATCAACGACCGCGCCGGGTACGTTGACGGAGAACCGTACGCCGTGGGCATGCGTACCGTGTGTCTGGACGGCGCGCCGCTGTCCATCCGCGAGTACCAACGTCAGGCATCCGAGGCCTTCATCGGCGATGCGGCCATGCCCGGCGGAAGCGGGGTGGTCGTGCTTCCCTGCGGTGCGGGCAAAACCGTCGTGGGACTCTACGTCATGTCGCTGCTGAAGCGGCGCACGCTCATTGTTGTCACCAATATCACCGCAGCGCGTCAGTGGCGCGACGAGATTCTTGACAAAACAGACATCTCTCCCACCGACATTGGCGAATACAGCGGCGAGTTCAAGGATATCAAGCCTATCACACTGGCAACCTACCAGATTCTCACCTACCGCAGGAAGAAGACCGACGATTTCACCCACTACGGCGTGTTCAATGCCGAAAACTGGGGTCTCATCATATACGACGAGGTGCACCTGCTGCCCGCGCCCATCTTCAAGTTCACGGCCGAGATTCAGGCGCGACGACGCCTGGGGCTCACCGCAACACTGGTGCGCGAGGATGGGCACGAAGAAGATGTGTTCTCGCTCATCGGGCCTAAGAAGTTCGATGTGCCCTGGAAGGATCTGGAGCGCCAGGGCTGGATCGCCACTGCCCGGTGTGTGGAGATCCGTGTTGACTTGCCGGAATCGGAGAAGCTGCGCTACCTGTCACTCGATCCGCGCGACCAGATCCGCCAGGCCTACGAGAACCCGAACAAAACGCCAGTGGTGCGCGAGCTGCTGCTGAAACACCGTGGCGACAGTGTCTTGATCATGGGGCAGTATCTCACGCAGCTCCACGAGATGGCGCGCGAGTTCGATCTGGCGATCATTACCGGCAGCACACCCAATGCCGAGCGCGAGGAGTTGTACGACAAGTTCCGCGCCGGCGCCATCAAGACCATGGTGCTGTCGCGTGTGGGCAACTTTGCGGTGGATTTGCCCGATGCCAATGTTGCCATCCAGATCTCGGGCACATTCGGCTCGCGTCAGGAAGAGGCGCAACGACTCGGACGCATTTTGCGGCCCAAGACCAGGGGTGAGCAGGCAACCTTCTACTCAATTGTCACGCGGGAAACACGCGAGCTGGACTTTGCCATGCAACGGCAGTTGTTCCTGACCGAGCAGGGATACTCGTACGATATTCAGTATCGGGAGATTCCGTAGTCGGCGTGCGGGCGAGGGGACGACGGGTACCTGCGAACTGTGGGGGTCGAGGATGCCGCCGATGCACCTGTAGAGACGTTGCGCGCAACGTCTCCTCTGTGGGCGGCGTCGAGGAGACCCGGTTGCGACGGGGAATGCAGTGACGAGCGCCGCACTGAGCCCTGTCGAAGTGTTACGAGCAAGCGAGTTACGAGTTACGAACCGCACCTCGGTTTCGTGGAGCCCTCGCAACCATCGGTCCCACCACCAGCGATCACCGTCTCCATCCCCACTGTTCACGGATCACTGTTCACTCCCTCTCAGTACTCCGCCAGAATCTCATTGATCTTCCGCAACACATCCGGGCTCTCCAACACGCTGGTGTGCGTCTCGTTGAAACCGTAGATGTCGCGCGCGGCAAATTGGGCGCGCGGGTCGAGCTGGCTTGACAGTTCGATGGTGCCGTCGGAGCTGCCGCCAAAGGTGCCGTCGTTGTGGAATGCAAAGAAGAGCCTGAAGTCAACCCACTGCGGCAGAGGCGTCTTGTACAGGTCGGTGAGGAACTGACTGCCCGTTGACACATCGTACCAGGCGGGAATGACGACCGGAGCCTTCCTGACACCGGCAGAGGCACTCTCGTTTCCCGCGTACGGTGTGCAGATCGAAATGTAGAGTTTGAGAAAATCGTCGCGGCCGCTTTGCGCGTATTTGTTGATGGCTGCGCGGGCGACAAGCCCTCCCATGCTGTGCGCGATCACAATGGCTTCGCGCCGGTGCAGCTCGATGATGTGCCCGGAGAAGAAGATTTCGAACATGATATCGGCCACTTTGTCAAGCTTCTCTCCCGACGGATAGTAGAAGAACCACGGGTCGAAGCGCGTCAAGTCGATATTCTTCACCACAGTGCGCCAGTTCTGCGGGGTGCCGGTGATGCCGTGCACGAAGATGATGGGCGTTTTGCGCATGTCGCGCTCGGAGAGTGCGTAGAAGTATCCGCCCGCGTTTTGCAGAAAGGCTGCCGGGTTGTACAGGCCGAGAATGCCGTTCTTTTCGGAGAATATCTCGTCGTCAATGGAGCGGATCGCGCCGGGAGGATAGTACCTGGAGACCGCAAGCCCCCGCTCGGGCCGCAGCGACCGCGTGAAGGGGATGTCGAGCTGCTTGAGCACACCGCTGTGCGCAGACAGGTCGAGGGCGCCCAGAACACTGGGGCCGGTACTGTCGAAGTCGACCGACACAAGGCTCTCGGCTGCGCACTCGGTTGCCTCGAAGAGCGAGTCGTGGTTGACGTCGGCGAAGACGAGTACTCGATACTCTCCGTCGGGCAGATACAGCGAGTAGTACCCGGGACGACTCATCTGATATGCGTCAACGACCTCCTGAGAGCCGTACTTCAATGAGACGGCCGCCACGAGCCAGGGACACCGCTCGCTCGAGTCGGCCAGAACCCGGCCGTACACCACGCGGCAGCGGTCGGGAGAGGTCTGCTGGGTGAGCACCTGCGACGGGCCCGAGAATGCGGCGTGCCATTGACGGGTGAGAGTACCCATGTAGGCGCATCCGGCAGTGAGGAGCAGCATCGCGGTTGCCGCGAGGGCGCCCGCACCCGGCAGATGTCGTGCGTGAGATTTGCGCGGCGCGGGGGAGTCGGGGTGCTCTGGTCTGGAGTGCATGACGTTGCTGGTCCTGAGAGGGGTCCGGCCCACTCTATGCGGGAGTGGGTGTCGGCGCCGTCGGACGGTGAGCGGGCCTTCGGCCTGCGATGCGCGCCCAGAGAATCTGGGCCTTTCGCTGCACCAGCCAGAAGATGCCCACCATCATCACCCGCATAAAGTAGTAGTCACGAACGCGCAAGAGCTTGAGCACCTGCCGCAGCCAGTAGGCGGGTCGGCGGTAGAATCGGTAGAAGTACTTCTCGGACATGCGCTGGAGCTCTTCGGTGGGGTAGGCGCTGGTTCCCCGCTCGAGGCCTGCCGGCACGTTGAACTCTTCGCGCTTCACCTTGCCGGCGGCAAAGGCTTCTTCCCACAGCTTCGATCCATACGTGTAGTCAAGCACCCAGAAACTTGAGATGTCCAGCGGGAGGTCGGCAGCGAAGCGGTACGTGCGATCGAAGTGCTCCTTCGTCTCAAACGGCGCCCCGATGATGAAGAGCCCTCCCGTGTACAGCCCCGCCTTGTCGGCAAGCCGGATCGCCTTCTCGTTCATGGCAACGGTTGATTGCTTGTTGTAGAAGTCAAGCACGTCCTGATTGCCCGATTCCAGGCCGAACGTGACGACTTTGACACCAGCTTTGCGCATCAGATGGAAGAGTTCGTAGTCAGCCGCATCAACCCGGCCCTGCACGGCCATGCTGAACTTGAGCTTCAGATCGATGATGCCGCGCAGAATCTCGGTGGCGCGCTTCTTGTCGGCCGTGAAGTTGTCGTCAACGATTCCGACAATCTCGAAGCCGTCCTTCGCGAGCTGCTGCAGCTCGGCCAGCACGTTTGCCGCACTGCGGGCGCGGTACTTCTGGTAGGCAATGGCATTGTGCGCGCAAAACCTGCAGCGCTTGGGGCACCCGCGCGAAGTGATGATCGACGTGACGTTGCGGCTGGCCTTCTCGCCAATGATGTTGTAGCCCTTGTTATCGCGGAGGAGTTCGCGGCGGGGGAATTTGATCGCGTCGAGTTCCTTTGCGTAGGCGTAGGCGGCGCCTGCAACCGGCTCGCCAGTGAGCGGATGCGGATAGAGGATGCCAGGCACTTCCGACAAGTCTCCGCCCGATAGCACGGCCTCCACCAGCGGAACAATGATGCTCTCCGACTCCTCAACTGCCGTGGCCTTCGTGCCCGAAATGAGCCGCGGGTGCAGGATGCAGTCGGGGCCGCCCACGATCACTGGCAGCTCGGGCCGCATGCGGTTGATCTCGGCAATGATCTCCATGGCATTGGCGCGGTTGAAGCTGAGCATGGAGATGCCCACGATGTCGGCCCCGGCAATGTACTGCCGAACCGAGTCAGCACTGTAGTCTTCGGCGTTGTAGTCGCAGGCCTCAACGTGATACCCTGCGTCAAGAAGCTTTGCCGACAGATAGAGAATGCCCAGCGGTGGGGCAATGGTCTTCTCCTTCTGTGCGCCAATGCCCTCGTTGTTGCCGAAGATCTTGACGTTGCACGAGGGAAAGATGAACAGAACGTTCTTTCCGGCACTGGCTGTCGAAGTTCTCATGGTTGGTGAGATCCGTTGTGATCGAGTCAGGCTGGGACAGGGGTATCCAGTGTTGCGGGCGCACGTTCGGACGGGTCCCGTTTGAAGAACCTGACCGCATCCTCAACCAGCGACATGTCAACGCAGGTGTTCACGCACGGGCCGTGGGGCCGATCGTTGATCACGCCGTATACGGGAATCGGGTACACGTCCTGGATGCCGAACGTCAGGTCTCGTTCGCAGGCTACAGCAACAATGGCATCGGGTCGGAATGTGCGCACTCTCTGTCGCGCAAGCGTGCCACCGTTGACGACCTCGAGCTTGAGGTTGTACTTGACTCCCATGGCCACCAACTCGCCCACCGGGCACTTGCCGCATCGGGCGCAGTTGTTGATGTCGCCGGTGATCTTGCGATTGCACACGTCGATTTGCAGGCAGTGGGGGAGGAGAACGAGAATCCTGTCACCCTTGATGCGCTGATGCTGCGCCTTGGTGAGGGCATTGTTGACTTTGACGAAAGACGCCCGTACCTTGCTGCGGTCAACACGCAGGATCTGACTCAGCATTGCTGCGATGGGAAAGAGAAATTTGACGGTGATGGACGGCTTGTTGTGCGGGTAGAGCAGGTCGATACCGGTGAGGGCCGAGAAGGTGATGGCCGCCAACCCACCGCCCAGCACCGCGAAGAAGCCCGCCAGACCGATGATCACCAGGAGATGCCCCCCCCCGAACTGGTGGATGCGTGGCGCGATCAGGTAGTAGAAGAGCCCGCCCATGCCGACAAAGATGAAGTACGATGCCCAGCAGAACCCCAGAAACGTGGCCATGGTCCACGCCGAACGCCAGCCCGTGGCGGCAGCAGGGGACCGACCGGCATTGTCTGGTAGGGTCGTTTTGACGGTCATCGCATCTCCGAAAATGGATCTCCACCGGCGCCTGCGGACGATTGACGCGCGCAGGACTCTACTGGACGTTCTCGATGCCCTTGACCGCAGGGATGCGCTGCTTGAGCACGCGCTCCACTCCGTTTTTCAGGGTGAATGCGGCTCCCGGGCATCCGCTGCACGCGCCGCGCAGGCGAACCTTCACGATGCCGTCGGCCGTCACGTCGACAAGCTCAATATCTCCGCCGTCAGCCTGAAGGTTGGGGCGGATTTCGTCGATGACCTTCTGGACTTCTTCTTTCATTGGGGGGACTCCTTCGCCTGAGGTGAATTGTCGTGGGAAGCACCAATCCAAGAAAATACATGCGGCGGGGCGCACCCCCGTTGTCTGGTGGGCGTCTTCGGGTGACGTGTATTTTCAGTCGGCGGCAGACCGGGGACTGGCATTCCGGCACTCCCGCGCTTACCAGGGGAACTCATGGACGCAGCCGCTCGCCCGCCATCCGGTCCGTCGTCGCCGGGACTCCCGGCATTGCTCTTCGTCATCGTGGGTCTGGCATGCGTCTGCGCGTGGGCCACAGACTCGACGTCGCAGGTATCCGGTCCCAGCGCGAGACCGTCGTCCGATTCAGCCCGGGTCTTCGCGCCAATCCCCGAATTCCACGTTCTGGGCGACGTTAGCAAATTCACGTTGCACAAGAAGGGGTACGGCGGGTACTTCCGCAGGCACTACTACCTTGAAGGAAATATTGACCTCGAAGTCGCACTGTTCTCCATCAAGAGGGTCTTCTACTGGTTCTGGGGTGTTGACGTACATCCGGGCATGGGGCACACGCCCAAGAACGTGGTCTTCGATCCCATGGATATTAACTACAACATCCAGCCCGTGCTGGAGTTCCGCATCCCGCACGTGAATCTGCAGGCAGGCATCGAGCACCGCTGCTTTCACGAAATCGACCGGCTCGACTTCTACGCCATCTATTTCAACAAGGTGTTCGTGGCTGCCGGATCGAAGAACATGCGCCTGGCCGACTACTGTCGCACGCTGAAGGATCGGGCCGCATGGACGCAGGCCAACCGGGTGCAGTGGTATGCGCGGTGGGGGTACTTTGTCACCGACGTGGGCGGACTCGTCAACCTGGTGATGGTCAACGACATCGCCGACAACGTGACCAATGTGCAGGAACTCAGTGCGGATGTGCGATATGCCATTGTCAACCTGCAATACGTGGTCCTCAACGCGCACGGCGCCACGCTCGTCGGGCACACGCACGTAGACGGCGCCAACGGCGAGGTGAAACAGCGCACCTACTGGCGCGAGGATTTGAGCCTGGAGGTCATGATCACCGCAGGCAAGGTGGGCGGGTTCCTCTATGCTGATTACATCAGGGACGGTCTACCGCTGATCAGGGCTCGCGACGGATCCATGCAACCACGGCTGAGCAAGGACGGGATCCTGCAGTTGGGATTCGGGTTCTTCCTGTAGGCGCGGCAATTGAGGGTAGCGGGGAGCGCGGTCCAGCTCTGTGACGCGGCGATTGGCCACATGGAGGAGCAAGATGTGTTGGGTGGCAAAGCCGGGTGGCGCGTCATGCGGCTGTGAAGGTCCGGTGCACCCGGTGCGCGACACCCGCGAGCATCGTGCCCGACCTGCAAGACTCACTGCTTCGTCAGGACCGATGCCGAATTTGGCTTGACGCGACCATGCATGGCAGGATCCGTGCCGCGCTCGACGAACGGATTTTCGACACACCAAGGAGGTCCTGGTCAGACTCGTCTACTACATCATTCTACTGCTGGCGCTGTGCTTCGTCATCCAGGCAAGCTACTACTACCCGAAACTCCCTGCTACTGTCGCATCCCACTTCGGGGCGTCGGGTAAGGTCAACGGGTGGGCGCCCAAAGGGTCTCTCTTCGTTGCGCTGTACTCGGTGATCCCGGTGTTGATCGCGATGTTCGTCGGTCTACCCGCACTCCTGAGGTTCGTGCCGACCTCAATGATCAATCTGCCGCACCGTGAGTACTGGTTGAGCCCTCAGAAACGACAGGAGACGTTTGACAGAATCGCGGGCTACATCGCCGGTTTCGGGGTACTCACGCTGTCAATGCTGCTCACGGTGATCCAGTTCACCATAGAGGCGAACATGGATGGCACGCAGCGGCTGCCCACTCCGTGGTTTCTCGTTGTGCTCCCCGGGTACATCGCGGCTGTCGTCGTGTGGCTGGTCGTGTTCTTCTCCGCGTTCCGGGTGCGGGCGTCCGCGTAATGCGGGGATGACCCCCTCCCGCGTCCGAGTGGTGATGTCCGGCAATCCGGGTAGTTCCGAGGGTTCCCCGCAATGACAACCTGGCATCTCTACATCGTGCGCTGTAGCGACG
>Ga0315293_10004636_pt1 | contig 12985 bp, 10 predicted proteins | sample YL17G13_20_MG_FD_203071 | JGI IMG/M metagenome (GOLD analysis project Ga0315293, IMG submission 203071) | Sediment microbial communities from Yellowstone Lake, YNP, Wyoming, USA - YL17G13_20 | ecosystem: Environmental > Aquatic > Freshwater > Lake > Sediment | place: USA: Wyoming | collected... | reverse complement strand
GCCCTTGCCGCCAGGAAGAAGGAGTGATGGATCGGTGTCCGGCTCCGGATGAGTCGGCCGCCTGGCCCACGAACTCCTCGGCAGCGAAATCCGCGACTTGCGTGTGGCTCGCTCGATGGCGAAGAGGTGGCCTGTGAGACCGGGCTCGTAGGGCGGGTAGCCGCGAAGCTCGGTGTAACCCTGGTAGATGGCCGAGAGGTCAAACCCGTCGACAACCTCGCTGACGAAGTAAACCGGATGACCCGGCCTTAGCCAGTCACTCAGGGACGGAGGAAGCAGCATGACTTGCTTGGGGTTGTAGTCTCTGAACTTCTTGGTCTTAGTCATGCCGAGAAGATTCAAAGTCAGAAGCCGAAATCCTGTACTTTAGTCACACAGCCTGCTAGCGACTTGTCGGCGGCGCCGAGTGGTGCGCGGAACCGCGCCCATCGACGTAGCTCTCGAAGACATCAAGGAAACCGGGGGTGTAGCTCCCGTCGACGTGGTTGACGTTCCAGAGACCCGACTCCCGCACCTTGGGGGCGTCGGCCCACCGGCCCAGCCAGCTGGGCGAAGGGGGATCGACTGGGGCGCGCCCGAAGTTGCTCAGCAGCCCAATCGCGTTGGCCTCGATGGAGGCCCGGTGGCTGTCTCTTCCGGGCGCGTCGGGCACGGCCAGCCACAGGAAGGGCATGCGGCCGATGTGGTCGCTTACCGCTCGCTCGAGGTCATGCTCCGTGTCCTTGAGCTCTGGATCGGCCTCCGGCGCATTCCAGGCCCGGCGCACCTCGGGCGGGTAGTGATCTCGGTTGAGAAGTGCCGTCCCCACGTGGAGTCGGAAAACAGAGCCGCGATGGTTCCCTCCGCCCGGGCGCGTCCCCGACAGAGTCCCGCGGTGTTGGGCCAGGCGCTGCCAAAGGACGTTCGCGAGCCCTGGGAGACAGCGTGGGTTCCTACACGGACGACGCGGGGCGGACCGCCCTCACGCAACTCACCCTCCTCGAAGAAGAAGTAGACACCGCGTTCGGGCCAGCCGTCGGCCCCGCGGGATTGCCCAAGACGACGTGGCCCGCCAAGCCTGGCCGAGAGGCGGTCCAGAAGCTCGTAGAAGCGGTCGAGGTCCCGCCGCCGATCGGCACCGACGGGGCTGGTCATTGCGGAGACACCTCCAGTCCGAGTCGCATGGCCCGGACGAAGCTGGCCGGCGTGTCATTTCGGAGAACATCCTCCAAGAGCGCCCCGTCTGAGCGCGCGAGGCCGAGGGCGAACAGCCTGAACATCTTGCCTTTGAGGGCGACATGCCCCGCGCCCCAGACCGTTGCCTCCGGAGTCCCCGCCGGGACTATGGTGATACCTCGCCCCGCGAGCCGAGTCGTTTCGGCCGGTCGCGCCAGGAAGACAATCCGCTGGGTTCCGCCCGCGGCCAGGGGTGGCTCAACGGCGTCAAGGTAGCGACTCCCCAGGAGGAAGACGACCAGGGGGTAGCCGGCGCAAGCTTCTCGCACGGCGGCGGCCACGCCGAGGTGCCGGGCCCACGCCCGGGCGTCGCCGCGCGACATGGTGGCGAAAGTGATGTCGTAGGGGACGATGGGCGCGTCTTCGCGCAGCAGGCCGGCCGCTGCCACGCGGCCAGGGCCGCCTCGCGCTCGCGGAGCCGGTCGGCGTCTCGGAAGTCATTAAGGGACAAGGGATGCGGACACCCGTCGTCCCGTTTTCGGCTAGTACAACTAGACACGACCAGCAGAGCGTATTCCTCGGGGGTTAGAACGGGGTCTAACCGTGTCTCCAACATTGGCACTGAGACCTCCTTCGGGTCAGCGATCAGTGGGCCCTTGATGCCGTTCTTCCGCACAACCAACACGAGGGAGATAGGTGCGGCGATGGCCCACTACACGCTAATGAACCTCCGCTACTTCGACCCTACGTTGAGTGTGGCGGGCGGCCATGAGGACAAGGGCCTTATCGAATGCCTCATGGTCAAGTGTGCGAAACTGCTAGTCTACTGCGCTGGCGAAAGGGAGAGCTACGGGAAGGACGCCGAGACTGCGATGGCCCTGAGCCTCGGGAAGCCAGTGATCTTCTACTGTGACGAAGAGCGACTCCGCAGGTTCTACAGAGACGTTCATCCACTCAGCCGCCTAATCGAGTTCGAGACGGGCGTGGCCGTCGGTGCCATGGTGACGGACAATATCGATGGCGTATCGGAGCTGATTTATCGCAGGCGCCAAGCACATACTCTCCAGCCTCCTGGAGGGCGAGGCAGAGCCGCATTCGGGTGAACCCTGCACAAGCCACTGGCTACTGGGTCTCAGCCTCGGCTACCAGTCGATGGTTGAGGACCTCGCCGGCCGCTACACAAATCAGCCGGGAGTACCCCGAGGGACCGCCCCTATGGCTACGCTTTCACGATCCTCAACGACCCGCCCGGGGTCGTGGCGAAAGATTCCGCAACGGAAGGACATCCCATCAATGGGTCAAATTATAATACTCAGCCAGTTACTGGAGGAGGCTCAGCATCATGAGAAGAGGTAGACGAGGTCTTTCGGTGGTTGTCTACGCTATCGTTTGCTCTGTGCCCCTAATCGCACTGGCAGCGCTTCCCGCCCAGTCGTCACCAGCGAATTGGAGAGAGGTCGGGCGAGGTGTGCTGCTCGCGGCATGGGTAGACGGCGACCAAGTAACCTACATCCCGGCAGCGTCACTCCTGGACGAACCCTATCCTAGCGATGCCGTCGAGGCGACCGAGGACGCTCCAGTCATCATGGGTAGCGACGGGTCGATTGGCCTCCCGATTCCCGCAGGTCCACCACCGGGCTCAGAAACAGTGGCAGTCCGAGAAGACCCCTACATGATGTCCCTGACGTCTTTCGAGGTCACTAGAGCCGAGACCGAATACCTGTCCCAGTACTCAATCTGGCGGGTCCACACGACGAGCGGCTGGAAGCTGGTGAGTGATGTGCTTCCAGAGACCGCGTTCTCATCTTCTCATGAATACGCATGCGTCACCGATGCCAGCAGAACGCTCCGCCTACTAGCTTCGGACGGCACGGTGTCGGCCGTGCCGGGTCTTCCGGAGTCCGCAGCGCGGCGGTGGGCGGATTGGACCTGGAGCGGTGACGGATCGACCCTCTTTGTGGCATCGCAGGCTGCAGCATGGCTCGAAGCCTGGCGGTGCCCGCTGACGGGAAAGGCCGAGAAGCTAGGTGAACTCGAAGTGGCGTTCGGCCGGTTCCTCGGTGTCGGCAGCCGTGGCCCCCTTTACGAAGCCGAAAGCAGCGGCGGCTATGTCATCCGGGAACGCGGACCGAAGGGTCCTGACCAGCTTTGGTCGGGCCAAGACATCCTGAGCGTTTCCCCCGATGGCAAGAACTTCCTCGGGCTGGCCAAAGACGGCCGCAAGCAGACGCTGATCCTCGGGACCACCGCTGATGGTAGGAGCCTCGAGACAAAGGTGCCACTCGGCCTCATGATTATCTATCCGGATTCCTGGCCTGGGTCTGAGAGTCTCTTCGCCCTCTATGCTCCAAGCCGCGGGACTACACGGAGACCTACGTCCTGATAGGCTCGGTTACGGACGGCCACCTGAAGCTTCAGTTGGTCGCGCCACCGTCCGAGTCCCTTAGCTTTGACCTGACCGTTCCGCCGGTCGTCATAGGTCCCGCGCTCGTGTCGCTCGTCACCACTGACCGTGAGGCGTTCCGCCGGAGCCAGTCGGTAGATGCGACCACCTGGCTCGTCGACGTGTCCCCGGAAGGAGGTAGATAGCCTTGGCCAACAAGATCGCCCGCTGGCGTGTCGGGATAGCCGTTCTGGCCGGCGTGTTGGGCTGTCTCTCCCTGCCCGTGTTTGCCACACCCTCCCTTCCCCCGGATTCGTACTCTTGGTCCCAGGTATTCGTCGAGCCGGAATCCGTGCACGCTCTTGACCAATACGGGGGTGCTTACCCTATCTTCGGTAGCCCCATTAAGGGCTATCCACCGATCTACCTACCCTACGGTCAGGCAAACAGCTACCAAAACCCTCACCAGGGCATAGATATCGACTGTCGCCGCGGCACCGCCGTAGTGACAATCGCCGCCGGTTTCATCGAAAGCGTTATCGGGAACACGGTTATCCAGGCCTGCGATTTGGACGCCAATGGCACCGTAGATGTCCGGGTGCACTACATGCACCTCGGGAAAGTCCTGGTCGCACCCGACCCAAACAACACCCGGCCTAAGGGCTACAAGATAGGCACGTCCGGAACGGATCCCGCCGACGGCGTAAACAAGCTACACTTCACCATCCAGGGGTACTATGACTTTGTTGGTGCGAACCTCAATGTCCGACCGGACAAGTTCTTCCACGGCGTGGCGAACTGGAATGACGGTAGCGACACGGCGTTTATGAAGAAGATTTACAGGGACTCGAACAGCCACGTCATTTCGTTCACGGCCTACTGCCTGGACGACCTGGGCGCCCGCGTTGCCCCGTCGGAGGTCGCTGTCTTCCATAGGAGGAACGTCGAGACGGCCTGGCGCGTGACTTATCTCACTCCTGACGCCTACGGCAATTACAGCTTCGACTTTCTGGCCTATCGCGAAAACGGGGAACAGGTTTACCTGCCGGGCTTCCGGGTTCATCACATCATGCGAGCGAAGGCCCCTGCCCTTCTCCCGCAGTCAGTGGGCGAAGGCGTCACGCCCGCGGCCATTTCCGACTACAGGTGGGAGTTCAGCCCGTGTCTAAACGAACGGCCTTATGAGAATCCGGCAGATTGGCCTGGATCTGGGCAGAAATGGTCCTACTGGTACATGGACCTGCCAAATGTGACAATCGTCACGCCTGCATCTGTCCCGGACCGGAATCCTGAGCACGTATACGGCCTGTGGCCAATCAAGGTCAAGCTAGTGCACGCCGAGAAGAGCAACAACAAGATCCAGGCTTGGGTTACGCTGGCCGGAGGTCAGCCCCGTCTGGTTAGCGAGAAGACCTTGCCGTCGTTCAACGGCGAGTATGAGTGGGAGGCATCGTGGGACACAACGCAGGAACTGAAAGACAAGCTGGAACCTGTCCCCGGCACGGAACCTGGACCGGAGGAGGACGAGCAACTCTGCAACGTGCGAGTCGACCTCTTCGATTCAGGCGGCAATCTGCTGGTGAGTCGGTCAACGGATGTCCGCATTGACCAGACCTTCCACACCACAAGCTATAACCAGCCAACCATTCTTCACACGAGGGTTGACAACTCTCTCGACCACGAGTGGGACCCCTGGGCGCCGTTTTACCCGCCACCAATGTTCCAGACACCAATGGGTGCCACAGGACCGCTGGACCCGCTACCGACCGACCCGCGCACGGTAGAACAGTGGCTTCCAGTAACGTCAAGGTGCCTTGAACCCCGCCTGGTCACGGACCCAACGACCGGTCATGAAGTCACCTACTCCTACTCGACGCCTCACGAAGGCGTGGACTTCGCCGCAGCCAAGTTCACGGCCGTCTACCCCCCGATGGAAGGATGGTTGTCAGGCGAAGACCCTGCCTCTGGTCTGCTGCGCATCCAGCTCGATATAAACGGTAATGAACTGCCCGATGACAACCGCTATTGCGTGTTGCAGCACCTCGAGCTGACACGGCCAATAGCCGAACTCCCGGTTATGGGCGAAAAGGCGGGCTGGGTCACTACCGACACGTGGGTCGGGCTTTCCGGGGACACGGGCAGCGAGGGTGCGCCACATCTCCACTACCAGATAAAGACCGCGCCAAACAACCCGAATGTCTGGGACGGCGCAACGAACCTTCTCTACGATTACCACTCCTGGGATTACCACTGGAACAACGCGGAGGACCTGGACTTCATATCGAACGTCGACTATGATCGGACCGGTGTCGCTGCCACGGTTCGTGAATGCAGTGGTTACCCACCGAACCCCACTGATTTCGACAGTGAAAGGGTCAGGCTCTACTACAGAACCTACGACCCCTTGACCCACGTCGCGTCGACGTGGGTCTATGTGGCGATGCAGCCTGTGTCCGCTGGGTCGAGCCGCTTCTATGCCGACTTCCCTTCGTCCACAGCGGGGAGGAAAATCGACTTCATGATCAGGGCCAGGAGGGCCAACGGCGTGGACTCTCCGTTGGCGGAGCAGTACTACAATTTCGCGTTCTACCCTCCAAGGATGTACCGCCCGCAGCCCTGGCCGCAATTGGCGACTCAGGTCGATCCTGGCTATCCGTACGACTACATAACCCTCGAACCGTAGGGAGAGGGCTGAGGATGGGAGTGACGGGCATGCCCAGACACAGGATCATCTTGGTTGGCGGAATGTTGGCAGCGGTGTTCTTCTTGTCTGCTCTTTCCCTCGCCGGTACGGCTGTCCCTGAGCAGGATTCCGGGTGGAGGCAAGTCTACCCGGTGCCCCTGAGGGTTGTGCTGCACAGAGGGGGGGCCGGTGCGGTGGCCCTAGCCTATCGGCCTACCCTCCCCTACCAGCCGACCATGGAGCCGTATGCAGTGAGTCTTGACCCCGCTCTAGCCCATGAGCCTCGGAGACTAGCCGAGCGTAGAAGCTCTCTGCGAACTGGCCGTGGGCAACAAACGTGGGACCTAGAAGCCTTGGACGCGGAGGGTGGGTGGTTTGCCCGGCTGGGTCGGCGCCAAGGGCCTTTTCACCAGGTAGTACAGTCACTGGACAGGAGAAGAGTGGCCCTCAATGATAGTCTTGGGTCAGGCATCTGGCTTACAGACCTTGACCGGGCCTCTAGCCCGAGACAGATCACGCGGGCACCGGACTGGAGCGCTATCGTGCCGCCCGTCGAGCGCGAAGGATGGCTTCCTATCTGGGCAGCCTATCCCACGTGGGCTCCCGACGGAACGACGCTGTACTTCCTCAGCAACCGCGACGGACGAGACGCCATCTGGACGGTCAGCGACTCCGGGGGTGATGAGCGGTACGTCTGGTCCTCGCCCGCATCGGAACGTTTCACGTTCTGCGGCCTAGCCGGCGACGGCTGCTTGGCGGTGTGCGACAAGGACGGTCTCAAGTTCGTGGATACCGCGGGCACCGAGGTTCTAACCGGCATCCTCTCGGCGACCACATACTGGACCTCGGACTACTCAGGTGTGGCTGTCCTGGACCCAATACAGAACACCGTCTGGCTTGTCGGACCCGACCACTCGTGCACGGGGATTCCCAAACTCGAGGACGGATACCGTCTCGACCCATGCGTCGGAGCCTGGTCACCGGACGGAAGCCGGTTCGCGTTCTACGTCTCAGCGAGCGGCAGCGGCGAACAGGAAAGCAGGCTCGCGGTGGTATCCAGATCTGGTTCCGAGGCATCACTGGCGACCTACGGCCCCCCAGATGGGTTCAGGTTTAGCGTGAGAATGTTCCCGAGTTTCGCCGATGACTCCACCGTCTTAGCCATCGTGACTCGACCCGAGGGGTCATCAGACATCTACGAGACGTGGGGGATGAACCTCTGCACTCACTAGTTCGGACATCGGCTGCACACCGGGCCGCATTGGTCATGATGGTCCTTGCAGGGTTGATGGCCGTGGTCTGCGGTCTCGGTCCGACGGGCTGCCGCGAGCAAGCAGGGAGCGACGGTCGACCTCCACAGGCAGTCGCGGGTCCCGGTGTTGAGATAGGAGACATCGGGACAGACACGGCCTCAGGGTCCGGCAACGATGGGGGAGTCGTTCCTCTCCCGGACCAAAGCGTAGATGTGGATGTCGTCGTGACTGCCGGCGGCCGCATCCATGTGACGCCGGGAGCCTGTGTCGGCGTGGGTGACGGGCATTTCTACATCGCGATACTGCTGGCCCAGGGTCCGAGTCCCGACGACTTCCTCGCCCACCTCGTCATTGACCCGCCTCCCCCCAAACCGGTCTTCGTGTCCGATACGGTTCGAGGGCCCGGCGGCAATGGGTGGCTGTACTCGACCTTCGAGTTCGGCGCCGAGCAAGCCGGCCCGTTCGCGATCACCCTCACGGCCGGCCTGCCGGTCGGCGGCGGGCGGACGCTCCCCGAGGATTTCTCCTTCACCGCCGTCCGGCGCGGAGCACCGGAGGTCTCGATTGCCCTCTCCGGGACGCCCTGGTTCTACGACTACCAAACGGACTTCGGGCCTGGGTTTGACCCCGCAGGCTGTCTATTCACGTACGTCCCGTCAGGCCGGGTCACTCTCCTGGTGAGCTTTGGCGAGAGCGTCGACCGGGCCGCGGTGGAAACCCACGTAAGAGATCGGGTTCAATCAGCGGAGGTAGTCTGGAGCAGCGACACGGTCGCCCACATCACGGTTGACGTTCCCACCTCTTACAGGTCTCCCCGCTATTCCCTCGTGACTCTAGACCTGAACGGGATGGTTCCCGTGCCGGGGAAGGCTCCACTTAACGACCTTCGTGTCTGGCGGCTTGTCGGTACCACTCCCGCGCATCTTAGCTTAGTGTCAGGAGAAGGGTCGCCCACTCGCAAGGAGACCCGGGTGCCCCTACCGTTCGCCATGTTCCCCGGCGCGGTCTCTTTCCCCGGCGCGGTCTCTCCCGGGGGAAAGGGGAGTGCCGCCTTCGCCGACGCCGGCGTGCACGCCGGAGAGGCAGGCGACCCGGGCACCCTGCCGTGGGTCATGCCCATCGGCGCCCGGGACGTGAGAGAAGCCCTGGAGACGTCCTGGAAGTTCAACTCCATGGTGCCGTCACCGGGGCAGTACAAGTGGATGGTTTGGCTGGACGACGAGCGCCTTCTCCTGGGCTCCTGGAAGGAAGCTGTGGCTGTCTCGGCCAGCTCGGACGGAGTCGAGGCCGTGACCCTCCATAAGGGGGAAACGGAAATCCTGGGACTAGCGTTGTCACCTGCCCGAGACATGGTAGCCGTGCTTACATACAGGTACAGGGCATCGACCAGTGTCCCGCTCGCCTTCGACCTCTGGATCATCAGGCCCGAAGGCGCGGGGGCCGAAGCAATCGGGCAAGTGACAGGTCCGCTCGCTCTCACCGGGCTGCTGGCGGAGAGTCCCGTCCTGGCATGGCTGCCCAGCGGAGGACTCGGCCTCCGGACCGGCCCGTGGGGTGTGCAGTACACCGTCGACCTCTCGACCGGAGAAGTACTGCCATACAGCCTGACCGACCCGGCTGGGCGCATCGTCGACCGAGCGGTGGCCTGGACCCATCACGGAACGGAGGCCGACTGGAGGGAGAACGGACTGGTCTTGACGGCGGAAGGCAGGTTGTGGAGCGCCTCCGACCAGGTTGCGCTGAGCCCATGGCTGAACCCGCTCAGGGTGGCCTTCTCTCCAGACCTCTCCCTGGTCGCGGTGATGGGCTTTCGAACCGGTAGCGCCGGCGGCACTGAGTACCTTGTCCGGGTCTTCAGGTCCTCCAGCGGAGAGGAAGTCGATAGCTTCCCGAACGGAAGCCTCTACGGCTGGAGCGATGACGGCCGGCTGTGGGTGATGGAAACGGACTAGGCGAGGGCGGACCGCCAGACGCGGCGGGGGGCGGCGGCCGACGGCCGGCGTAATCGGTGAAGCGCCGTGACAAAGTAACCCTGGTGGCGCGAGCGAATCGGCAGTCCGCAACATCGAAGTGAATCCTGCCGCGTCGTAAAGAGACCCTCGAAAGGGGACAAGGGGGAGCCGAGCCGTCGTCGATGACCTCGAGCAGGTCCCGGGCCTCCGGCGCGGCGACGCGGGGCGTCTGGCGCACCTCCTCGAAGGAGCCGAATCTGATTACGGGGCTTCCCATGCACTGAACCCGGTACACCGACTATCCCCCGCGAAAGCCCGCCCTACGTTATCGGCCACATGGCCGTCATCCCGCAAAAGACGGGGGTCGGGTCGGTCGGGACGTTGATGCAGACCGGCAGCCCGGACGCGAAGGCCCGCTCGAGGGCCGGGCCGACCGCGTCGAGGCGCTCGACGCGCTCGCCGTAGCCGCCCAAAGCCGCCACCACTTTCTCGTAACTCCGCCAGCCCAGGCTGGTGTCTGGAGTGCGACCCGGGCCGAAGGCGGCCTCCTGGCCGTGCCTCACCTGACCCCAGGCGGTGTCGTTGCCGATGACGCAGACGATGGGTACCCCGTGACGCACCGCGGTGTCGAACTCCATGGCCCCGAGTCCGAAGGAGCCGTCGCCGGTGATGACCACCACCGGGCGCTCCGGCTGGGCCAGCTTGGCGGCGATGCCGTAGGGGTCCATCGTGGTCATGGCGAAGCCGGCGATGTCGCCGCCGTCGAGGACGATGGCCGCCTCGCGCGGCAAGCGGGCCCGCACCTCCTGGACCAGTAGGGCGGGGTGGATAGGTCCGCCCCCGTTGCCGGTCCCCGCTCCCGACCCCGCCCCCAGCATCTGCTTGAACGACTCGCGCATCTCCTTGAGGGTGGCGGCCCAGGCCGGGTCGGCCTTGGGGCTGCCGAGTTCCTCCAGGGCCCACCCGAGCTGCCCCAGAACCACCTTCACGTCGCCCGGAAGGCCGACATCGGCGCGCCGGTTGCGGCCGATCTCCTCGGGTTCGATGTCGACCTGGATGACCTTGAGGTCGGGCCCGAAGAGCGGCGGTCGCCCGTAGCCCAGGGTCCAGTCGTAGCGGGTGCCGAGGATGAGGGCCAGGTCGGCTCTGCATCAGCCCGCCCGGGAAGAAACCGGCCCCCAGCGGGTGGTGGTCGTCGGGAACCGCCCCGCGGGCCATGGTGCGGGTGTAGACGGGGATGCCGGTGCGTTCGGCGAAGACGACCAGGTCCTCGCAGGCCCCCGACCACCACACCCCGCCCCCAGCCACGATGACCGGGCGCCTGGCCTGGGCGATGAGCTTCGCCGCCCGCCGCACCTCGTCCCAGTCGGCCCCGGGCCGCCCGGTCGAGCGGTAGTCCGCAGGGGTTTCGGGGAGCTCGGCCCTGCCGGCCGAGGTCTCCTGGATGGTGGCCGAGTGTATCCGGGGTGACAGGCTCTCGACGGCAATCTCGCCGCACCCCACGTCGTCGGGGATGTCCAGGAACACCGGGCCCGGCCGCCCGCTCAAGGCTTGGCGGAAGGCCGTGGAGAGGTGGTCGGGGATGCGCTCGGTCCGGAGAACCGTCCGCGCCCACTTGGTGACCGGGCGCATGATCTCGACCTGGTCCACATCCTGCATGGCCCCTAGGTCGCGGCGGGCGATGCTCGAACGGCCGGCGATGACGACCACCGGCGCCCGGGTCTGATGAGCGATGGCCACCCCGGGAAGGCGTTGACCACGCCCGGGCCGGCGGTCACCACGGCCACGCCCGGCCGGCCGGTGTAGTGGGCCCACCCTTCGGCCATCATCACCGCTGCTTCCTCGTGGCGGGTGTCGATGAGCCGGATGCCTTCGGTCAAAAGGCCGTCGAAGATGGTGGACACGTGGCCGCCGGAAAGGCCGAACACGTAAGTCACGCCCTCGGCCTTCAGGACCTTGGCCACCAGGTCACCGCCGTGAAGAGTGGTCTTCATAAGAGAACACCTCCGGGGCCGCTCGCGCGGGCTGGTCACGCCGCTGGGGGAACTTTCAGAAAACGGGCTCGGATTCCTGCCCTCGGCGGTCGCGGGTGACCCGGAGGGGGGAGGGGAACCGCCGGGGGAGGGGAACCGCCGGGGGAGGAGGAGGTGCCGGGCTTGCTCGGACACGCGGGCTCTGCTACCCTTTCAGTAGGAGCCGTGGAACCATCGAGGCCCAAGGAGGACTGCCATTGGGGATCGACCCTCGCACGGCCGGCTTCCGCTCACCCCGGGCGGAGGACTACCCGGAACTGGCCGGCTACTCCCGCGCCGACGCCTACCGCGACGCCATGGGCGGCGGCGGACTCTACCTGGCCGCCAGGATGACGCGGTCGATGGACCTCCACCCCGGAGACGTGGTCCTCGACCTCGGGTGCGGGAAGGGCGAGTCGTCGATCTTCCTGGCTAGCCGGTTTGGAGTGAAGGTTGTCGCCGTGGACCTTTGGACCGAGGCCGCCTACCTGGCCTCCAAGATGGCCGCCCGGGGCCACCGCCTCGACGTGGTTCCCCTCAACCTCGACGCGACCGGCCGGCTGCCTTTCGCCGACGGCTACTTCGACTCCGTCTTCTGCATGAACTCCCTCAGCTTCTACGGGGGTAGCACCGACTTCTTGGGCCACCTCCTCCGGCACCTCAAGCCGGACGGCGTATTCTTGGTGGGCATGGAGACCCTGAACGCGGACTTCACCCCGGAGCAACTCGCCCACCCGCCGGCGGTCTACAGCTACCAGCTGCCCGGGGGCGGGGACGTCTGGGAAGGCGACTTTCTGAGGATGGAGACCCCGAACTGGTGGGAGAGGCTGTTCCGGGAATCCGGTCTCCTCGATGTCGTCCGGTTCGGCGAGCTAGAGGACGCGGCGGTCCTCTACGAGGACTTGGTCCTCCACAACCTCGAGCACGGCCTGGAACCCGAGGACACTGAACACTGCATCGAGCAGATTCTCTGGGGTCGCCGGAACCGGCCGGCCAAGACCCTCTTTGCCCTTGCCGCCAGGAAGAAGGAGTGATGGATCGGTGTCCGGCTCCGGATGAGTCGGCCGCCTGGCCCACGAACTCCTCGGCAGCGAAATCCGCGACTTGCGTGTGGCTCGCTCGATGGCGAAGAGGGGGCCTGTGAGACCGGGCTCGTAGGGCGGGTAGCCGCGAAGCTCGGTGTAACCCTGGTAGATGGCCGAGAGGTCAAACCCGTCGACAACCTCGCTGACGAAGTAAACCGGGTGACCCGGCCTTAGCCAGTCACTCAGGGACGGAGGAAGCAGCATGACTTGCTTGGGGTTGTAGTCTCTGAACCTCTTGGTCTTAGTCATGCCGAGAAGATTCAAAGTCAGAAGCCGAAATCCTGTACTTTAGTCACACAGCCTGCTAGTACTGCTCCGTCAAGTATCATCCAGCACCACCTTCTGGTGGCACAGTGGGCAGAAGCCAAGCCGGCTCATCAGCACATGCTGAAGTTCCCGTTTGGCACGTCGGAGGGTCCACCCAGAAGTTTTTTTTAAGGCGGAAGCCCTCAAGGACCAAGA
>Ga0315293_10004635_pt1 | contig 12985 bp, 9 predicted proteins | sample YL17G13_20_MG_FD_203071 | JGI IMG/M metagenome (GOLD analysis project Ga0315293, IMG submission 203071) | Sediment microbial communities from Yellowstone Lake, YNP, Wyoming, USA - YL17G13_20 | ecosystem: Environmental > Aquatic > Freshwater > Lake > Sediment | place: USA: Wyoming | collected... | reverse complement strand
TCAATCCCAGATATACATTTCTCAAGGAACTGAAGAGCCTCCTGGAAAAGGCCTTATCTTTTTACCCCGAGGAAGAACGTGAGAAACTCCTGATGAACAGGCGAAGACCAAGGCGACGCGGTAAGCCACTATTGACCCCTAGGTTCCTCGAACCCTTTATTAATTAGTGCGGGTGGGCAAAAGTTCTGGGACGATCAAAGGCCCGGACTTCTTCTTCAGGTTTGATATCTCCGCGGATACCAATTTTTACTTTCTTTAAAGGAATATTCTTGCCTGACGCTGCAATCGCATCTTCTGTCACTTTTACCAATCCGAAGCAGCAAGGAACTTCCATATAGGGAACGGTCACACTCTTAATGGAATTCGTTTTAAAGATCTCTGTCAACTTTTCCTTATAGAGTTGAATATCATCCAATTTCGGACAACCCACGACCACAGCTTTTCCTTTTAGGAAATCTTGATGGAAATTTGGATAGGCGAACGGGACGCAATCAGCCGCTATTAAAAGATCTGCATCTTGAAAATAGGGAGCATTGATCGGAACTAACTTTAACTGTACAGGCCATTGAGTAAGCTGAGAGACCGAAGGTGTGGACGAAGCGGAATCGGTCTTGGGTTCAGGAACATTAAATTGCATTGCCCTTGAAGAAGGACAGCCAGCGAAAATAGGTTGAGGTTTAGGTTCAGGTTTAACCTCATGTTTCTTGTGAAGATAGGCTTCTACTTCCTTTTCATCAAACTCCTCAGCTTCTCTTTCAATGACGGTGATGGCATCTTCAGGACAATGTCCAAGGCAGGCCCCCAAGCCATCGCAGAACTTCTCGCTCATCAATTTTGCTTTTCCGTCCACAATCTGAAGGGCCCCTTCAGCGCAGTTAGGGATACAAAGGCCACAACCATTACATTTCTCCTCATCAATCTTAACAATCTTTCTTGTCGCCATGGTTTACCTCCTGTGGGTTATTTTAACTATAAAATAACCCGCCCTTAAATCTTTTTCCTTGATCTAAGTCAAAAGATGAAAAGATTTATAATCTTTTGACTTTATGAGTAATTTCTCAAAAGAAATGGGAGATTGAGGGTCGTTTTAGTGGGTTGCACAAATTTTGTTAATATGAGACGGGGGTCAGAAGTCCCTTACCTTTGATCTGGATTTCCAGGGCCGGGATTTTTTAATTTATTGATATATTTTTTAATTAAAATATTGTAAACTGGGTGTATAATTTCTAAAAATCTTTGAAAGCTTTTTGAAAACATGGAGAAAGGAGGAAACATGGAGAAGGAAGGTTTTGACTTGAAGGAAATCGTGGAGACTGCAATCAAAGTATTAACCTCGCCCCAGACCTTTTTTAAAGGGATGCCAAAGGAAGGTGGTTACGTTAAACCATTGATCTTTATGATTGTGATGGGTGTCGTAGGGGGCCTGATCCAGAGTATATTCAACATTATTGGTCTTCGGGTTGCCACAGGACTGGCAATGGGCGTCGCCTCGATTATTCTGGTGCCTATTGTCATAGCGATATTCGGTTTTGTTGGTGCAGCCATCCTCTATTTAATATGGAAGTTGATGGGCTCTCAGGAAGAATACGAGACAGCCTACCGGTGCGCTGCATACATTTCAGCCCTGACGCCAATCACCTGCGTGCTTGGGATTGTACCGTATATCGGGGGTGCTGTAGGGGTAGCCCTGGCGATGTACCTCACCATCATTGCAAGCATTGAGGTTCACCGAATTCCCTCACAAAAAGCATGGCTCGTTTTTGGTATTATCGGAGCCATATTGATTTTACTGACCATCACCGGAGAGATCAGTTCAAGAAGGATGGTGAGAGAAGCGGGCAAGTTCCAGAAGCAGATGGAGAAAACTACCAAAGAAATGCAGAAGCAGGTGGAAGGGGCAACCAAGGAGATGCAGAAGGCCACCGAAGAAGCGACAAAGGCCCTCGAGGAGTTGCAGAAGCAACAGGAGAAGTCAAAGGAGAAAGGCGACTAAACGAAAGGGGTCGGTGTTTTTTAAAGTTGTACGAAAGGCAGGCCCCTCCAAATTTTATAAGTGTAAGAATTAAATGAAAGGGGACCTTGGCCTGCAGGCAAAAGAACACCTTCTTAATTAATAAAAAGGGATAATTCGAAAAACAAGCCTCAATGTAATAAGCAAAAAGCCCTCGTACCCTAACAATATTCTCTGCCTAAGCAGCCGAGTCAGACTTGTAAGGGTTTTTTTCGAAAAGGGTTTAAGGACCTCTCAACCCCTATACCTCTGAAGTCCTTTTACCTACCATCCAAAACCCACACTTTTATTATTACAAACTCTGATAAAAGTAAAGCTATTTTTTTCTTTATGTTTTGGTCTTTTTGAACCAAAATAATGTCGAAATATTCATCATCTTTTCTTTGGACGTCTTTCTGGGACCTGGGGCATCTCGAACTTCTGGGGCGTCTCTGTAATTTGTGTCTTTACCCCAGTCCCGTATCCGATCAGAACCATCTCCATATCCTTTGATACGGACTTGATCATCCCATAGGGAGAAACGTCCTTATAGATCCAGGTATCCACCGTCTCCACATCTTGATACTGCATGTGTTGGGTTTTAAACGTTCCAGCAGGAACTTTAATCGTCTCTGCCCCCTTATCAACAATTTTTCCCTTCTGTTCCTGTCCTTTCGCCGATTGCTGCATCATCTCAACTGGCATCTCCATGGCAGGCTCATTTCCCTGTTTGAAGATCATTCTTTTAACATTCTTTGTATCCCCTGGATCTCCAGAGACAAGCATTTTTGTGATGATCCGTCCCTGCCGTCCACCTTCCATCACGGTCTCGTACCAGTAGGCATCCCCTTCTTTACCAACGATTGCAATCTTCATCTTCGTTGCCCCTTCACTCTTTGACGTCATCTGGTACTCTGACCATCCACCTATGACAGGTTTAAAATCAGAATAAAACTTAGGTCCGGCACCCTTGCCCAATTGAGCCTGAGCAAGCTGAACAAAAACTAAAGTCAAAACGATTGACACCAAACAGATCATTCTTTTCATATTTTCCTCCTTATAAAAAGAATTTACTAAGCCTCTTTTGTCTGTGATAGATTACTGTTCAACCAATTCCACCCGGCGGTTTTTGGCCCGCCCTTCTTCTGTCTTGTTGGGGGCTACCGGTGCCAGTTGTCCTACACCATAGGCTTTCAGACGCTGAGGGTTCACTTTGTACTTCGTGGTGAGCGCTTTCACGACAGCATCTGCCCGTGTTTGGGAGAGCTTCATGTTGTAATCAACGCCACCGACGTTATCCGTGTGACCCACGATGAATACCTTGAGGTTGGGGTTATTAGAGAGAAGTTTGTTGATTTCCTGGAGCGCAGGATCAGATTCCGGCTTCACATCTGATTTGTTGAAGTCGAAGTAGATGCCGTAGATGGCCACATGGCCGGTTGAGCTGATACCATCCGCCATAAACTTCGCATCAGCGGTGACTTCCTGTTTCATGGCGTCTTTTTCAACGATGTAGAGGTAGTACGTGTTACCTCCCCAATTATCCTGTTCTATGGACGCCCAGATTTCTTTACCCTCCTTCGTTACCATCATCCAGGTATTGTCCCTTCCATTCGGACTTTCGATAAAGAAAACGCCGCCAATCTTTTCGATCGCGTTAGCGTAGTTCCGAGCGACCTGGAGCATTGTTTTTTGTCCGCTAAATTCCTTTTTGACGTAATAGGAGTAATAGTACAGGCGCCCTTCAATAGAAACCTTCTTCTTGGTCACAGGGTCAACAAAGCTATGGGCATCAAATTCTTTTTTCTGGCACTCGCTGAGATAGAAGCCGGGGACCCGCGTGAAGAGCGGGGGGTCGGTGCACCCTTTCTTGTCCTGCTGAGCGAAAGCGAAACTGCCCATCAAAACAACAGCCAACACCACACCAAAAACTACTGCGCTTATCCTTTTCATAGTTTTTCCCTCCTCTGTTTGTTTTTGCATGCTTATTGTTTTACTAATTCGGAACGTCGGTTTTTAGCTTTTCCTTCCTCTGTTTCATTTGAGGTCGCTGCAGCTGCTGGACCTACTCCAAGTGATTTAAGCCGAGTACAGTCTACTTTTGTATCTTGATACCAACTCCTTAACCACTGCATCAGCTCCTGCCTGGGAAAACTTCATGTTGTAATTGAGATCGCCCACATTTTGCTTTGTTTTTTCATCATTTTCTTCCACTTGTTTTTATAAAAACAAAAAATCCTTGCTCTTCTTCCCCCCGTGGGGAGGATAGAATTACAAGGATTAAGTTTTGTAGCGGGTCAGGCTTCCCACCCCCCCCTCAGAAGAGAAAACCTATCTTTTCCCCCACCGAATATCCAGATCCCCGAGATTATTTAAAATCACAAATCTTATTGAATGTCAAGGTATTTCAACATGAAAGTTCGATGTTTTTATGGTAAGAATAACGACAAAACAAAGGGGAAGGATTGAACTGTGTCCTGGCCGGCGTTGTGGGCAATTATCTTCTGGGGTTTTTCTTTTATTGCTACAAAGGTGGCCCTTAGAGAAGTGCATCCATTTACCCTTTTGACCCTTCGGTTTGGAATGGGTGGACTCCTTCTCCTTCTTGTTCAGCTTCAAAAAGATAGACGATTTATCAAAAAATTTTCTTCCAAAGATTGATGGTCTCGTAAAAAGTCAGCATCACCCTTCGACAGGCTCAGGGTGAATCCCGCGAAGCGCGGGATAACCTATTGATATTCCGTTCGTGCTGAGCTTGTCGAAGCATGAACGACATACGGAATATGACTTTTTACGAGTTCATCAAGATTGGTTTTCCATTCTTTTCTTGGCGATGGTAGGGGTTTCCGGTCACACTCTTCTTCAGGCCTATGGACTCCTCTATACCACTGCGATCAATGTGGGGTGGATCGTTGCCAATTTTTACCTCCAGTAGGTTATTTTTAATTAAAAAATAACCTACTCTTAAATCTTTTTCCTTGATCTAAGTCAAATAGAGGAAAGAATTTTAAACCATTTGATTTGCAAAGGGATTTTAGGTGATAAGAGTTAAAATGACTCCGTGAGGTCAAGAATGGTAAGGGATGGTTTTTGACTTCGGAGACCTCAATAAAACATCCTTCCATAGCACTCATTTACATTATCGTATACCTGAATAACTCGATACTCATCCAGAGGTCCTACACAGGGAAGGCTATCATGTTTACTTGCAGCCTTGTCCAATTGCCCATAGATTTGTCTCTCTTCCCAAGATGATATAAAGGGATAACAACGGAGACAGGAACGAGTATTCCCAACATTTTTTAGTTCAATCAGTAAGGCCCTTGAGCTATAACCATAAGGATAGGAAGGGTAAGTGAGAGACGGATAATGCGAATAGGGTGGATAAGGAGGATAGTTATTTTTTAACCAGAGTCTCTCTATGTCAGCGAGACGACGACTTTCTACCTCTTCCTGTCTCATCCTTTCCTTTTCAACGTAACGTTGATAGATATCCTTCCCCGCAGTCCTTGGAAGTCCTTCTTCCCAAGGAGTCGGAGAACCAGTGGCCTTACACTCCTTCTCAACTACCTCTTCCATATTCGCCAATTTCTGACTCAAAAGGTGGCTCCTTTTCTCTTTTTCTTTAAGTTCTGTTTCCGTCTTTTTAATATTTTCTTCAACCCTTAAAAGCAAGCGGTTCATAGTAGCTTTAGCTTCATCCATCTTTAAAGGAGGCGTCTCAAGGCCACTTATGGTGAAAGTCCCCTCTGGATTTATTATCCCTTTGTTATTAGGAATACGGGAATTGAGGGTCACCCTCTGTGCCTCTGTGAGGGTTCCCTTTTCCTTTATCATTTTGAGGGCATCGTTTAAAACGCTTAAGGTGATCTTTATTTCCCACCGGAGGTTCCTCAACCTCTCGAGTTCTTCACGGAAAAAGCTTACATCGGCGTTGATAGAAGACCATTCGTGCTCCGCAGCCAAATGATCGGTCTTCGCCTTTGAGCATCGATCCATGGAGGCAGGCATCTTTTCCTGAGAAAGCGTTGGAGATGAAATAGCAAAGACAATAAGGCAGGAGATGGTTGTCGCTATTAGCCTCGATCTTCTCATTTCAACCCCCCATCCACCCTTTTCTACAAAGGATGTTCGATTCCGCTACGTTTCAGCGATGGCTCCAATCGGGAATCAATGACCTCTTGAGCATGAAGCCTAATGCTCCGAAGACGAACAGGAGAGGCCGGATTTATTGAAATGGTGTCATGATCTGGACGAAGAAACAGGGGTATATTCCATTTCATTTTGTGCCACTAAGGCGAAAATAAGTTCTGCTAACGGAATTACCTTTACGGAATATGTCGACATAAACATTATACTCAGAGGTGATTCGTTTCAAGTCCCCTTCGTTAATTGGTTTCCCATTTATATTAACTCCGCGCTTGACATGAAGACTACGTAAGGTGGGATCCCAAATATCCCTGATTGTATAAATATAGTAGGCTTCATCTGAACCTATGGATACGGATATATTGACAGCAGCATCAACGCGGCTCCCAACGCCTGGACACGCTATGACATTCATTTTTTCAGTATACTTTCCGCTTTGTAGGGTTTCCTGTTTAACACTCTTTCCTTCACCCTTGGGGAAATTAACCTGAATGATATGCCCGCTGTCCGCCCTAATGGAGATAGTACTGGGTTGTGTTGTAGTTGTTGTACCAGTTCCGCCAGTTGTTTTCGTTCCTTCAGTAGTTTTTATACCAGTTCCTCCAGTTTTTATACCAGTTCCTCCAGTTGTTGTACCAGTTCCGCCAGTCGTTGTCGTTCCTCCTGATGTAGTAGATGTCTGATCAGTTGTTGACTCCTGAGGAATTGTGCTACCTCCTGTTCCATATCTTGATGCATCGGCTGCCCTTCGGTTCCCTACCTCCTGGTCTCGCCTCTGCTGCCTATCAGCAAAACGACTTCCGATATTGGAGAAATCTGGCGGGAGTTCAAGGGGGCGCCCTCCTGCTCCTTCTATAGGCTGGCTTCCAGGCAGACACTTCCCATCTCGATTGCAGCGCCAAGTGGGGCAATTCTTGTTGGCCCACATCCGGGCATCGACTTCGCCGAAAAAGTGGTCGTCCAAAATCCATTGGCTGACAACATTCGGATACTCGGTGAGGCCCACAACCCCATTGCTCTTGTCACAGACCACAGCCCACTTGCCACCCTTTCGCGGAGCATCCCCACACTTCCCATCTTGATCGCAGCGCCAAGAGGGGCATTTCTGGTTGGCCCACATCCTGGCATCGACTTCGCCGAAAAAGTTTTCGCCCAAAATCCATTGGCTGACAACATTAGGATACTCGGTGAGACCTACACTCCCATTGTTCTTGTCACAGACCACAGCCCACTTGCCGCCCTTACGCGGAGCATCCGCTTTGGCACATCCGCCTCCGTCTGTACATAGGCGGTTTGGGCAATTTTTTTGAATCCATAAGTCGGCATCAGGCCCCCCCAAGAATCCTTCTTTCATGATCCAGTGTCTCGTTAACTCAGGAGACTCAGTGATATAGACACGAAGGTCTTTCTTGTCACAAACGACAGCCCATTTCCCTCCAGATACATAGGCCGGTTCTTTTGCACACGCTCCTTCGGCTGTACAGCGCCAACGAGGACAGTTGCCCTCTATCCACCACGTTGCAGTTCTGGGACCTTCAAAGGGTCCGGCCATGACATGATGGCGTATCACATCAGGATATTCTCCGTAGACAACTGCTCCATCTTTTTTCTCGCACATAACGTACCAGGTATAGTGGCTGGGGGGAGAGGGCTCGGCACGGGCGCCGATTTCATCTGCATGGCTCAAGGGTGATGACCACTGGGGCGGCAGAGACTCACGAACCGTGATGGTAGCTGATCCAGAAAACCCGGAAAAGGAGGCGGTTATTTGAAACTTTCCAGGTTTTGTTGGGGTAAATAGACCCGTTCTATCCGCCCCCGCCCATGTCGCCTTATCTGTAACATCCTCTTCTCGACCATCCGTATACCATAAGAGGGCCCTGAGCTTAGGCTTTTCAGTCATTTCAATGGTTTTATTAGGAGGATCAACGTAGAGTGTCCGGATGGCTGGAGGAGTCCCCAATGAAACGGTCAATGTTACTCTGGAGCCGGCTGAAACCTGTTTACCCTTTTCAGGGGACTGAGCGATGACCACTCCAGCCCTTTCGGGATCTTTTTTCTTTCTTACCTCCCCCACCTGGAGTCCGGCATCCTTGATGTCATATTCGGCAGCATCCTGGCTTAAACCCACGACATCGGGAACAGAGACCAATTTCGATTGTGAAGGGGGTTGCTGCGGCGATGTTTGTTGCTGGGGCGGTTTTGTTTGCGGTGGTCTATCCTTTACGATGAGGGTGGCTTTCGCTGTAAGGGGCACACTTCCAACGGCATCCTTGTATGTGACAGTTACAGTATGTTTACCTGGCTTAAAATCAGCCCATTTCGCGCGACCGTGGAATATAGATTCCGGCTTCCATTCTACAACATTACTGACATCTTTGGGCTTGCCCTCCCCGAATTTTAGCATGGCCTTAAAAAAATTGCTCTTATCAACGTCTAAGGTAAGCTCTTGAGGCTCTATTGTCAAACCAACAGGTTTTTTATCTTCTTTGACCTGAGTTTGCTCTACTCCAAAACCTGAAACGGCACCTTCGTTTTGCTGCATGCAGTTTTCCTTCTTTTTGATTTCCTTATTAATACTCTTGATGTTTTCTTCGATCTTAGCTTTCGGATCTAACTCCGCCTTCAATTTATCGAAATCCTGCTTTGCCTTGTCCAAATTTTTTATCTCGTCAGGTTGCAACTGCAATTCGTCCAAGGCATAGCCCACAGCCAGCATCTTTATGACATACACAGCCCCTAATTTGGGACCCATGGCAGCAAGGGTTATTCCTGCAGCCGTCCACTTGAGGATCTCCGCCCAATAGACCTGGAGCTCTTCACAGTCGTGTACAGGAAACATGGTGCAGAATTTTTCCAAAGCCTTTTGGTCCGCTTCCGCCTTCTGCCTTTTAGCTTCCTCAAGATTTCTCAGTACTCTATTTATTTCCTTTAACGCCTCTTGATACTCCCTCTCGGCGACTTTAAGCTCAGTCGATTGAGCCCAGGTCAGCTTGTTAACCGAACCAAGTGCGATGGGAATCACCAACACAAAGGTTATGAGATATTTAATCAATGACTTGAAAGAGAGATTTTCTATAGGAATTATGATTCGGAATGAAAGGAACCGAGCTATTTGCATTAATATTTTCATCTGAAAGATCTCCTAATTCAAAATTTCTCCTGTTCACCTTTGTAACCAACTTTTACTACGCCTTTGTTCCCAAAACAGAAAATTGCCTCCTTAACATCGACCATTGCCTGTATTTCACCAATTCCAGGATCAATTTCAAGAAGACGACTGCCGGTTCTTACATCAATTCCACGCAAAACCTGTGTTGATTCTATAAGGGAAAACAGGAAACAATGGAGAGAAGTTGAAGGTTTTGCCGTTATCAAGACTTCTTTGAATTGATATAGCCAAGGACTGCCACCGAGGTTCGATGGTACAACTATAAGTTCATGATTCTTTTCAATCTCTGTAACGTCTGACAGAGAGTAGAGGAAACCGCCTAAACACCACAGCCCAAGGCAGGGCCGGCCGATAGTTGCACCCGGAAATCGATAATCCGACCCGTCTTGAAATTGGACCAATCCATGTTCCAAAGAAAACGCTACGCCTTTACCAGGAAAGATGGTGACTCTTGGAAAGTGTGTGGCCATTAAGGTTGGATTTTTAAAGTGCAGTTGTTTTGTTAAAAAGCTACTTCCGTTGCGTTCTATAATCGTAACTTCTGTTCCGCCCCGGACGAACAGCACTGACGTATTTCCCAATGCAAGTAGGTTTCCCCCAAAGAAATCTGGATAGATGATAGAGAGAGGTTGGCATTTTTCCCAGAGGCCAAGTCCCCTCGGAGTACTGACCCATAAAAGACCATTAGCATTCCAAGCAATGCTCCTTAGCTGCTCTTTGAACTTAAAAATGTCAATACCTCCTCCTTCACCAATAAGCATGATGTCATTCGGCCAATTATTTCTGTCAGCATAAGACTGTATAAGGACCGCTATTGTTTGGCATCCATCCCATACAGGGCTTATGAAAATCATCTCATCATTACAGCAGTTATATATCGGCTCTACTGTTACCATGGTCGCGGTTGTTTTAGGACTTTGCCATTTTCCTGTCTAATAAATATGACATTGTTATCATTAAATAATCCTGTGCCTTTACCGACCCAATTGTCTTTGATGTGCCGTAGCTCCTGGCTTGTAACTTTGCCTTTGTTGAGGCCTTGGTTTCTAAGGACATCATCCAGGTCATCAATGCCTGTAAGGTCAAAAATGACCTTTTTATTATTCTTGGCCCATGTATTTAACACCCTCTTCGACCAGGCGGGAACAGATTCACCTTTACGCCTGGCAAATTCTCCCGTCAGGTCTAAAATCGGCTTTCCTCTTCCTAGTTTGAATTTCAGGTCGTCTATCGCATTCCCTGGAACTCCAGGCCGGTCATATCGCCCATACAACAGGTCATCCACTGCAATTTCTGAAGGATTCAAAGGCTGGTATTCAGTCTTTGTGGGGCTTTGGGGTGTAGCGGGGGGGCTTGCCGTTTGTTCCTTGGGAGGCGTCCTCGATGCGACTCTGGCCCTATTTGCCTCAGCAGCCTTTACTTTCTGTTCGGCCTCGACCAAGGCCTTTTCGAGAGATGCCACAAACTGCTGACGTTTCGAGGCTTCGCTTACAAGCCTCTGTGCCTCGGCTGCATCTTTCTTCTGGACGTTGACTTGTTCTCCATCCTTTGAAGTAATGCTTTCCTTGATGGCTTGCTTTACTGCCCTTCCTGCGAGATATAAGTCCGCAGCAACATCAGTGGAGATAACGACAGCTCCCCCGGTAATTCGGAAGGCAACCTTGAGCAGTAGTTGCTTTAAATCATACCGCGCTTTATCTTTTTGGAGTTCTATTAGCTTTTTCTCTTCCTTGGCGCTGTCAAGTCGCTTGTTCAGGTTGGCGAGATCTCTTTTGCACTCAAAATATGCGGTAATACTTTCCCGTGTCTGGGAATCGGCCTCTTCCCATTTTGCCTGAATAAGAAGCTTCTCTTTATCAGGTTTACCTTGCAGTAATTCATAGGGAGGCGAGGTGAGATCTTTTGTGAGATCTTTTGCAATCGAATAAGCCGAGAGGGTGATCAACACCAGGGTCAGAAGGCAAACAATTAATTTTTTGAATAAATTATTTTTCATTCCTTACCTCCAAAGTAAAAAAGCGCCATTCCTGCTTGAGAAACAAGGCTTAGTCCAAATGCTCGGCCCATGCTGTCACCCTCAAATGGAACATGGATTTAATGCGGGTAGCCTTATTTATAAACAAGACTACTCCTCCGGTTGGAAAAACTCAACATCAATTTGGGCTACGACGTAATCCCTCAGTTATGGGGGAGGAAGGATAGCTTAACCTGTAACTCAGCCCTTTAGGGCTGATGAATCAGGGCTAAAGCCCTGAGTTACGTGTTCCCAAGGGCGTTTACCACTCGTAACTGAGGGGTTACGCTACGACTCTCCTTTTTTCCCAGAACTGTTACTTTCCAGGCCATCTGTATTCATTTGAACTATTGTCATAGTAAATGACCCCACCTGCATCAAAGACCTTCCCAACGACTTTCGCTTTGATATCAGGGTATGCAGCAGTTGGACCTCCGATTGCTTCCCAGCCTTTCAAAATTACTATTGATGATGAAAATATTGGACTGGGGTTTTGGAGACGATCACCTCCACAGCCTTTTCGATGCAGACCCGGATTGCCTTTTCCATAGGAGTATTCTTGTAAGCCTTGAGGCCCATGGGCATCGTCGTCTTGCCACCTCCGACCTGCGTATCGAGTCCGGCATGATAGTCCGTAGCCTTTCCCTCAATCTTGGTGGCACAGAGGATCCTCCCGGTGGCGGTATCTACCACTCGTAGATCGATGGCCATATGAGAATTTTTAGCTCCACCTCCCGCCCCCAGAGGGAGATTTGACATGGCAAAACCGACACTGATCCCAGAAGACCCGCTCTGAAACTCAGAAACCACTCCATAGATCATCAGTTCGGCTCCCTCCAACTGTCCTATGGGAGCGGCTGTTGCCCTCTTGACACGGCCACTGGCTCCAAGATCCTGCTCGAGCATGATATCCTGAATGGCTTGCCGCTCCAAAACGATAAAACGATCGGCAGTGAAGAGAGCGGTTATCAGCATCTCTCTTAAACCGTCGCCGATCTCCATGGTCGCACCGGATGCCTTCACCTGAAAGTCACCGACGGCAACCCGAGCCTTGGGACCATCGTATTTCTCCATTTGTGCCTGCTGAATCGTGGGTCCTGAGCTCTGTGTGACTTTGGCAGTGGGTCGTCCAGGTGTGGCACATCCAAAATAGAAGATACATGTTCCCAAAATCAACCAGCCCCATAGCCTCCAGATCAATCCTCTCTCCATGATAGAACCTCCTTATATTTTTTTGAAAACCCACCTAATCAAAGCATATCGTTCCTCCTTTGTCAAACAAGGCTGGATTTTTCCTCAAGGATAGGGTGGCCGTTAAGTGAGGATTAATGAAGCCGTCCGGATAGGAAATCTTTTTGTTTTATGATAGAAAGGAATACCCTCAAATAGAGAGAGGAGAAGAACTTGTCCTGGCCGGCTTTATGGGCTGTTTTCTTCTGGGGATTATCTTTCATTGCTACCAAAGTGGCTTTGAAAGAGATCCATCCCTTTACTCTATTGACGGTGCGGTTTGGAATGGGTGGTTTACTTCTCCTCCTTTTTCAACTCCAAAAAGATAAACGATTTATCAAAAAATTTTCTTCCAAAGATTGATGGTCTCGTAAAAAGTCAGCATCACCCTTCGACCGTTCGACAGGCTCACGGCTCAGGGTGAATCCCG
>Ga0315293_10004633_pt1 | contig 12988 bp, 15 predicted proteins | sample YL17G13_20_MG_FD_203071 | JGI IMG/M metagenome (GOLD analysis project Ga0315293, IMG submission 203071) | Sediment microbial communities from Yellowstone Lake, YNP, Wyoming, USA - YL17G13_20 | ecosystem: Environmental > Aquatic > Freshwater > Lake > Sediment | place: USA: Wyoming | collected... | reverse complement strand
GATTCGATAATAACATATTCTACTCGGATGCATACTTCCACGCAAACGACAATATACTGCAACTGGATATGCGTCCGAGCGATGCCATTGCTTTAGCCGTCAGAACCAAATCGCCTGTTTACATCAACAGGACCATACTTGCAGCAATGGGAGAGGACATCTGCTAATAGAAATTAGTAAAAAATGATATTATTGACGTCGGGATGCTCTTTCTATTGATTCTCGAGCACTGGCTTCTACTAATCTGGAATATGGTTCATTTCTCGCGGGTGGTGTTGGTTCGCCTATAGTCGCATGACCTGGGACAATTTCTTGAATATGCGCTTCCAGATAGCCGAGAGAGAGTTGGTTTATGGTTGGCAGAAGATCGGTGTCTAATGCTTGAATTCCCTCATTGACCCATCGCGTGGTTCTTTCGACATCTTGTCTGCGATAGAATGACCCTATTTCTAAAGCCCTTTCCCTTAATTCTTTATCCAAAACTGCTCTCTGGGGGTCTATGCCCTCATCTCGGGCAATATGAAGCAGTCTGTCTGCTGCATGGTTTTTGCTATCAGCCATTATGGGCAATACGATACCCGATACAAAGATGTACTCTGCTTGGAGTGGATAGATTGCTCTCTTTTCATCTTCCGCCAAATCAATGTTCATCTTTCTCTTTGATGGCCCTTCAATAAAATTTACAGACAGCCTTTCATCTCTAGAATCGGAATATGGTTTGGCTTGCAATGATAAATCTATCCAGGCATAAATTCCTCTACCCAAAGTTAGATTTTCATAGAAAGTCCTCACTGCCTTGCGCCTAAAGGAATTATCATCCCCACATCTTCTCAATGCTTCTTCGAGTTTTTCCTGGTCTCCGCCAAAAAGCTCTTCTGCATGAGACCTTACAAAATCTTCAGCTTCTGCTTTAGCCAGTTGCAGAGCCAGTGGTGTATACTGACTTGTTTTGACCATCTCTACATATTTTGCAAGATGTGCATAATTGCTCATCGAAATAATAAACCCCATTATTATTTGGCGTCAAAGAATATATAGACCTTTTAATAAAATTATTTCTCAGCAGATGTAGGATTTAAGAAGTTTTTCACGATAGCACTAGGATGCTGAACGAGCTGAATGACATGCAGAGAAGGGAGCTTGATAAACATATAGCTATAGCAACCACGACATCCTATCGGCTTGACCCCAAAAGCGGCTTCTATAAAAGTGATGTAATAAGAGCTGACCTTGCTGCTGAAACCATTAAATGCGCCGCTGGCATTGGCTATGAAATTTTTGTTGTTGATGGAGGTTCTCCTTCGTTTCTGACAGAAGAATTCACGTGCAGTGGTGCTCATGTGTACAGAGGATGCGGTGAGAGCATGGGAGCAGACCGTAGGCGTGCAATGAGAGAAGCGGCTGCCAGTGGAAGGCCATATATTGCCTGGATGGAGCCTGAGAAGGCTCCTCTTGTTCATGACTTGTGGAAAAGCGCGGTGCCGCTGCTCGGGGGCGCGGATATAGTGGTGCCAAAGAGGTTTTCCTTGAATTCCTACCCTGCTGTTCAAAAAGAATCTGAAACACGCAATAACAAGGAATTTGAGGATTTGACCGGATGCGATTTGGATTTATGGTTTGGCCCCAGAGCAATGGGTTTTGCGGGCTTGATGTCTTTTATAAATTATGATGGAACGCATCATGGGAAATTCTATGGCGACAAATGGGATTCGGTTTTTGTTCCTCCTGTCCTGGCGCTCATTAATGGAAAAAACGTTGTGAGTGTTCCGGTAAATTATGTTCATCCGTCTGAGCAGCGCGAGATAGAAGAATGTAATCCTGTCTTCGATGAAAAAAGGCGCGCGCAGACAGAAAACGTCATGCCCGCGCTAAGAGAGGTTTGGAAAAACAGGGGATGGAACGGCGGGTTGGTTCCTCTGACCAGAATTGCTGAATATTGTGAAATTCCTTGCGTCGAATATAAAATCTATGTAAGAGGGCAGTAGTTTTTTATTTCAAGTCCAGTTCTTTCATTATTGCCGGCTTGTTGAAGCCGACTATGATTTTTCCGTTTATCTCTATCACAGGCACGCCTGTCTGGCCGCTCTTCTGAATCATCTCATGCGCGGCTTCGTGGTTGTCCTCCACGTTTATCTCCTCATATTCTACATTGTTCTGCTTGAAGAAATTTTTCGCAATCACGCAGTACGGGCAGTGCGTGGTCGTGTAAATCTTGACGCTCATAAAATCATCCCAAATGAGTTTTGCACTGAAAGATATTAAAACCGAGTGACAGTGTATATGAAACAAACTTTGTCTCCACTGGTATGTGACCAGTGATACTATGAAAGTTTGTTTACATGCAGAATATCACTGATATTATTTGCAACCAGCTGGTTGCAAACCAGTGATATTCTAGCATATAAAACTGCTGTCGCGACCACGGAGTCATTTCGCTCCCGTAAAATGTATTTTTGCAGTGGAGAAAACTATATATACTGGCTGAGCGAAAACACAATATCTTGTAATTTGTTATAAGAATAACACAATATGTTGTGGTCTACTGTCACTTTTGAGTTGAGACTATGCGATGTGTGTTTTGCGGGAAGGGCACGAAGGTGATTGATAAGAGAAATAACGAGGAGACGATACGCCGCCGGAGAGAATGCCTATCATGCAAAAAGAGATTCACGACCTACGAGAGACCTGAAGTAAGCATAACCGTGATAAAAAAAGATGGAAGGAGGGAGCCGTTCAGCAGGGAAAAAATACTTTCAGGGATAATGAAAGCCTGCGAGAAAAGACCGGTCAGCAGAGAGATGATAGACGAACTTGTGGACAAAATAGAGTCCGAAATCCGAAGGTCCGGCGACGAAATAGAGACTAAAAAAATCGGTGACATAGTCATGAGAAAATTGAAAATTCTTGACAAGGTTGCTTACATACGGTTTGCTTCTGTGTATCGGTCGTTTGATGACCTAAGTTCCTTTGAAAAGGAGTTGAAAGAGCTGAAGAAGGTTAGAATCGTGAGGTGAGGAATATGCTGACAAAAATCCGCAAGAGGGACGGTCGTATTGTTTCGTTTGATAAGAACAAGATAACAGAAGCCTTATGGAAGGCTGTTCAGGCGGTTGGTGGTCGCGACCGGTCGATCACAGAAAAATTATCAGAACAGGTTATTTCTAATGCTGAAGAAAAGTTTGTAAATAGAGTTCCGACTGTTGAAGATATTCAGGATATCGTGGAAAAGGTTTTAATCGAGAATGGCCATGCAAAGGTCGCGAAGGCTTATATTTTATACAGGGAGCAGCACCGCCGCCTCAGGGACATACGCGCGATGCTGCTAGACTCTGAGAAAATCGTCAATGATTATCTCAACATGGGCGACTGGCGCGTAAAAGAAAACGCCAATGTCGGCTACTCGTTCTCCGGACTGCTTCTTCACTCAGCAGGAAGCGTGATGGCATATCATATACTGAACGATATCTATCCAAAAGAGATTGCCCAGGCTCACGTGAACGGGGACTTTCACCTGCACGACCTGTCGATGAGCGTGTGCGGTTACTGCGCGGGCTGGTCGCTCAGGCAGCTGCTGCTTGAAGGCTTCAACGGGGTTCAGGGCAAGGTCGGCTCAGCGCCGCCAAAACACCTGAGGTCCGCGCTTGGCCAGTTGGTGAATTTCTTTGGCACGCTCCAGAACGAATGGGCAGGAGCGCAGGCTGTTAGCTCGTTCGACACCTATTTCGCGCCGTTCCTGAGGGCAGATAACCTCAGTTACGAAGAAGTCAAACAGGCGATACAGGAATTTGTATTTTCAATTAACGTTTCTTCTCGCTGGGGTTCACAGACACCCTTCACCAATATAACGCTTGACTGGACAGTACCAGAGGACATCGCGGATGATAACGTGATAATCGGCGGAAAACTGATGGACACAAAATACAGGGACTATCAGAAGGAGATGGATATAATAAACAAGGCATTCATCGAGGTGATGCTTGAAGGCGACATGAGCGGCCGTGTGTTCACGTTTCCGATACCAACTTATAACATAACGAAGGATTTTGACTGGGGCAGCGAGAACGCGAAGCTGCTTTTTGAGATGACTGCGAAATACGGGCTGCCTTATTTCCAGAATTTCATAAACAGCGACCTGCGGCCCGGCGACGTGAGAAGCATGTGCTGCCGGCTTCAACTGAATCTCACTGAACTGAGGAAGAAAACAGGCGGGCTCTTCGGGAGCGGGGAATCAACAGGAAGCATCGGCGTGGTGACAATGAACCTGCCGAGAATCGGTCATCTCTCCAAGGATGAAGATGAATTTTTTGAAAGGCTGGAACGAATGATGTACCTTGCGAAGGAATCGCTCGAAATCAAGCGAAAGGTCGTTGAAAACAATCTAGAGGCGGGTCTTCTTCCCTACACGAAAAGATACCTTGGCACGCTAAAAAATCATTTTTCCACCATCGGCCTTGTTGGAATGAACGAGTCATGCAGGAATCTGCTGGGCAAGGATATAACGACGCCAGAAGGCAGGTCGTTTGCCATACGCACGCTCTCTTTCATGCGCGACAAGCTCCTGGAGTATCAGGAGGAAACGGGCAACATATACAACCTGGAAGCAACACCTGCTGAAGGCACTTCTTATCGACTGGCACGAATAGACAAACAGAAATATCCTAATATAATAACAGCAGGCGAGCGCGAGCCGTACTACACAAATTCGAGCCTGCTGCCGGTTTCTTACACGGATGACATCTTTGACGCACTGGAGCATCAGGATGATTTGCAGGTGCTCTACACGGGCGGCACGGTGCTGCACGGCTTCCTTGGCGAGAACATAAGCACCTCAGACGCATGCAAAACACTGGTAAAAACAGTCGCAGAGAAGTTCAGGCTTCCTTACTTCACCATAACACCCACCTTCTCGATATGCAAGAATCACGGCTACATCAGGGGGGAGCATTTCAAGTGCCCGCACTGCGGCGAGAATGCAGAGGTCTACTCCCGCATAGTCGGATACTACAGGCCTGTGCAGAACTGGAACGCAGGCAAACAGGAAGAGTTCAAAGACAGGCTGGAATATGATGCTGAAAAGGCTCTGGCCGAGGCCGAAAGGATTGAAGTTCATAAACCAACCCTGCAAATATCCAACTAGAAGGCCTTTCTATGATTATAAAGGGTGTGCAGAAAACCACGTTGGTAGACTATCCGGGGAAGGTAGCTTCCACTATATTCTTATACGGGTGCAATCTTCGATGCCCGTTCTGCTTCAGCCCGGACCTTGTTTTGGGCGGCGACTCGGACGAGATGTCGGAGGAAGAGGTTCTTTCTATGCTGAAAAAAAGAAAGAAATACATAGATGCCGTGTGCGTGACTGGCGGCGAGCCGACCCTGAACAAAAAGTTGCCGGCATTCTTGTCGAATCTCAAGAAGCTTGGCTTTTCTGTGAAGCTGGACACGAACGGCACGAACCCCGGGGTGCTGAAAAAAATCATTGATGCTGGCCTGGTCGACTATATTGCGATGGACATAAAGGCCCCGATGGAAAAATATGAGGCTGCTGCTGGAACGAGCATGAGCATAGAAGGCGTAAAGAAAAGCGTTGACCTCATCAAAAACAGCGGCGTTGATTATGAATTCCGGACCACGGTTGTGCCAAGACTGCACAAAAAAGAGGACATTCTGGCAATTTGCAGATGGCTTGCGGGCTCGAAGAGATATTACCTGCAGCAATTCAGGCCGCTCAAAACTTTGGAGAAAGAGTTCGAGAAAGAAAAACCATACACACCACAGCAGATGAAAGAATTGGCAGGATTGGCAAAACCATTCTTTGAAACATGTGAAGTTAGAAACCTATAGGCCGCACTGTTATGCATGCGAGTCCTTCAGGATGCGCAAATAAGGAAATAAGAATATAAACTTTCAGATATATGACTGGAAAGTGATTGCTTATGAAAATGCCAAGTGGAAGCAAGTTCCACTCTATTTTCACTCACAATTAACAGCAGGTGATTGTTCATGAAAATTATTGGTGAGGATTCATCAGATTTTCATTCGCAGTAAAGTGGTGATAGCTCATGAAAATTACCAAAAATACGAGAATAATAGAGGTGCTGCAATATCCTGGAGCGGAAAAGGTTCTTGCAAAATACATTGGGCCTGGCTGCATGACCTGCCCTGGCGCCGTGATGGAAACCCTTGAGTTTGGGGCGAGGGTGCACGGCGCTGATTTTGAAAAAATGGTTGCCGATTTGAACAAGGTCTGCAGCAAACCTATAAAAACAGCCAAGACAAATAAATCAAAGTGATTTCATGCCGCCAAAGATCAGCACAAAAAAATGCACGGGCTGCGGAGAGTGCGTGAAGGTGTGCCCTGTTGCATGCCTTGAACTAAAGGCAAAGAAAAGCACGCTCGCAAAACCAAAGGACTGCATAGATTGCAGGGCTTGCGAGGTTGCATGCAAATACGGCGCTATAAGCTTCTGATATTTATTCTGTTTTTGTATTTTCTTCTAAAAACAATCCTTTAAGAAAATTTAATAGCAATTTATATTATGCCAGATTATGAAAATAATTTGTCTTATAAGTTGTTTGAAAAGGATGAAAATGGTTTGGAAGGACCCAGCCCCAGAGAAATACTGGACATGCTTGAAACAAGCGGCACCATCATGTCTTCACCGAGAATCCACGGCAATATCGTATTCTTCGGCTCGAATGACCACAACCTCTATGCAGTTTCTAATGACGGAAGGCTCATGTGGAAATTCAGGACAGGCGGCGTAATCCTCTCAATACCGTTTGCGTACAAAGGATCGGTGTACTTCGCCTCATTCGACAATAATTTTTATTCGCTTTCTGAGAGCGATGGCAGCCTTTTGTGGAAATTCAGGACAGGAGGTAGAATATTATCTTCGCCCATGATAGTCAATGATAAGATATACTTCGGCTCAGAGGATGGATTTCTCTATTGTCTTGCAACAGGTGGCGACCTTGAATGGAAATTCCGCGCGAGTGGTGAGATATTCTCAACGCCAATTGTCGTAAACGGCACTGTGTATTTCGGGTGTTGCGACAAGAGACTGTACGCTGTCAGGGAAGGTGCGAAGCTCTGGAGCTTTTTGACAGGCGGTATCGTTGGACCGCCTGTAGCTGTGAACAGCTTGGGCGAAGAGGTTTGCAGTCTATTTGTAGCAAAAGAGCAACAAGATATGACAGACGGAAGATTGTGCGTTGGCTCGCTTGACAACTGCTTTTATTCGTTGACATTCGATGGAAGGCTTGACTGGAAGTTTTTTGCCGGTGATAATTTTCCTCTCTCAAAACCAGCAACTGTAAAAAAAGGTATAGTATATGCAGGCAATTATGACGGAAATCTCTATGCCATTACACTGAAAGACGGGAGGGAGATATGGAGGTTTCGTACTGGCGGGACCATAGGCTCGACGCCGCACGCTCATAATGGTATCCTGTACGTTGGCTCCTATGACGAGCACCTATATGCAATAAACCCGGATGGTCAGATGATTTGGAAGTTTAAGACTGGCGGCCCCATTTCTTCCTCAGCCGCAATAGACAATAATGTGTTGTACATTGGTTCTTGGGATACCTTTCTTTACGCTGTTTCCTTGAAGGGACCAGAGATTTTATGGAGATTTCAGACCGGTTATGGATACCAGCAGACAAGGGCGAAATTGAGCGAATCTATTTCTAAGTTTTCCAAGCTGTCGCGCGCATTGCAACGCATGTGGAAGCCGGAGACAAAACCTTCGATTTATGAAGGAGTAGAAAAAATGCAGCAGAACTTCACATTTGGACCTGCGTATAGAATGCAGGAACCCTACAAATCGGGGACAGAGTACGAATCAGGGACGCCCTACCGCATGGAGAGGAAAAAGAAAAAGGATTGGCGACCATTCTAAATTCATGCAAGTTATTATTCTATGTATGTTCTACTCGATCTGTCGAAATCTGGAACAAGCTCCATCTCCGTATCAGGAAGTTTCCAATTTCTTGATGGATATAATAGCTTCGGTATGTAGCCGAGTGACATTCTGGTTGCAATATGAGTTGAACCAAGCATCTCCCTGCTTATCAGGTAGGTCAGTTTTTTAGTTGTCTCTTCGTCAAAATATCCTAGGCTGTGAAGATATTCGTGAAGCAATATGTGAAAAACGTAAGGCTTGAACATCCCCTCATCGTTTTCCAGTATGGTTTTTAACGGCGTTTTGTTCATCACTATGATATTTGAACCGACCGGGTAGAAGCCGCCGACAAAGCCGTCCCTGTGCATGCCAAGCTCCATTAAGCCGAGCTCAAGGCCTGCGCGGCCTTCTTCCACCGTCTTCCATACAGCATGTTTAACGAGCTCAAAAATGTCTGCAAACGACTCTGCCTCGTCCAGTTCTTTAATGAAATCCTTGCTCATAAAAATCATCCCTTTTGTTTCAACCTCTCCTTCTTCAAAACCATCTCTACTCCGCAGCATGTGAGCGGCAGTATTTCCTTCGCTCCTCTTATCACGCGAACTTCTGCTCCGCACACCGGACAAACATAAATCTGATCCTCGACCAACATTTTATCACCCCATGTCCTGCTGAAAGAGAACAAGCTACTGACTATGACTGCATCCTGAAATTCTCTGAATCCAGAATAGCTTTTATGAGCTCCAGATGTTTTTCCTCAAACTCGGCCATCTTCTCAAAAAACCTTTTTCCATCCGGATTTTTTATTTTCTTCGCAAAATTACTGTAAAATTTCTTCGAAAGCCTCTCTGCTTCCAATGCGTGCAACATCGCGCTTATCTCGTAATCATATTTCTTGCTCTTACTGAAAATCTTCGGAATCCTACCGCAACTTTTCATTGCCCCCGGTTCTTTCCATCTGTCATTTTCTATAAGCGAATTCTTCAGTTCCTTCAGCAAGGATAGGTGCTGTGTTTCCTGCTTTGCCAAAAACGTAAATACGTGCCGCACATCCTCGCCAGCCTTTTCGGCGCTCTTTGTGTAAAAATCTATTCCCATCTTTTCAATTTTTATTCCAATATCAACACCCTGCGAAACGTCGGGGTTTTTTTCTTTTATAAATATATTCATCTTCTCTTCGAATTCTGTGGGAATTGACATCAGATCACTTGTGTTTACACGCCCTGTTATGAATGGTGCACTGCTTCCTGTTCTCGCAATTACTGCATTCCTTGAAATGCTGCTCGCATAGCGATACCTTCATGCCGCCAATCCTGCCGAAAAATGCATCTTCCAGCGGCTTTTCACACACCATGCACTTCATCGAGACACCAACTATGCGCATCAATATTTATAACGCTGTTATATATTAGTTGCTACCAAAAGTTATTTAAATGATACTGTTATTTGTGGGAAGTGAATGAACCCACCGTGGGTGGGAAATTTATTGCGTTACGTGCGGTTCTGCAATCTCAGGGAGAAACCTTCTCGCTGTTGTGATCAAGTCTTTTGACTCATTTAGTGGATATAATGCTCTTAAAAAATCTTCTTTCCTTTGGTCGTCACCTGCTAGAGCAGAGTATACATCGCAAAATGTATGCAAATCGTCTGGAGTCAGCCTTATGAGAAAATGTTCAAGTCTTTCTAAGCACAGTAATTCCCTTCCGGTTGGTTCCGACCCCAGCAAATCCGTTGTCAGAGTAACCAGTCTATCATCAAGCGTGCCCAATCTCCTATATAGGTTTTTCACATAAGCATCAACTCTGGGCTTTACGTACACGGTTGTTCTTCGCATAGGATTGGGTGGTTCGCGGGTTTTTTCTATATAGTCATATATTTTACTGAGAGCTCCTCTGATCAAATATGATGCATAATTGACGGATATTCCCATCGCTCTTGCGGTTTCCGTTTGGTTCAATCCCTCGTAGAAGAAATGATGCAGTGCGGTTCGCTCCTTTGAATTTAATCTTTCTGCCGCTTTTTCCACTTCCAATCTAGTGTGTACATGTCCATCGAAAACAGCGTGGGGGTCATCAAGTTTTTCAATGATACTTCCATGCGTGTCATCTTCCGGATTCTGGTACTCAGGTTGATCCAGTGATAGTGGATGAGAACTTTTTTCATATCTTTCTATTATATACAAAACCTGGTTTTCTGTTTTTTCTAGGCGTTTTGCTATATCCTTTGCTGTCGGCTCGTGGCCAAGCTCGATTTCCAATCTTTCTCGCGTCTTCACAATTCCGCTGTGCGCTTCCTGCACCCACGCAGGTATTCGGATTGTCCTACCAAAATCCCTCAGGTGATGCCTGATAGAACCGCGTACCAGATGGGTTGCATATGTTGTGAATCTAGTACCAGCATTGGGGTCAAACAAATCTATAGCATTGAGCAGTCCCAACATGCCTTCTGTTAGTACGTCCCCTTCATGCCCAGGAATGGAAAACCGTTTTGTAAGAATATCAGCTATATACCAAGTTCTTTCAACAATCCGGTCTCTGAATTCTGCGTTTCCTGTTTCCCTGTATTGTTGTAACAGTCTTCTTATTTCCAGGTCATTTCTCTGGCTTTTTGTCATTTTTTTAGGAGAAATATCAATGGGAATTATTTTTTTTTACCGCCGCCGATACCCAAGACATCCCTTAGGTAAGAAATAGCTATTTCAGGTCTTTGGCGCACTGCATCTAAAATCATATCTCTGTAAGAATCAGGGTCTGCTGCTTTCAGCCTCATCTCAAATTGTTCTAATGCTGCAGCAACATCATCGGTCGCAGCAGTAAGATAAACTTTTCCACGTGTACCATATATCACAATTGCATTGCTTTCAGCATCATACGATATGTCTTTAAGCACATACGGTGGCTCAGCAGGAGCTTCCCTACTCACCTCTCTTTTTTGCACATGTTTTCCTGTAGGGCCTGCCTTTCTGTTCGGTCCTGCTTTCTTTGGCGCGGGAGTTCGCTTGTGTGCAGTCGGAGCCTTGCCTCTATCACCAGCTTTGTATTTCTCTGCTGCAACGTCGATCGCTTCTTTAACATAATAATTGAGCTTGCCTCTGCGGGTCGGTTTTATTTCGTATTTTCCTAATACCTTGTTTAGATGTTCTCTAGATGTCGTGCTAAAACCGAAAAGACCCATGACATCGTTTGTTGTATAATAGTTAGCGGGGTTGAATTCCTCTGGTTCATTTGGCTTGCCGGCTCCAGCAGCTTTCCCTTTTCTCTCTCCTCGCTTTCCCCTCTCAGCCAGATACGCAGTCGCAGCAGTGTCCACTTCTGCTCTGGAATATTTTCCCCTGCTGACGGGTTTTATGTTGTGTTCCCTCAGTATTCTCCCAAGGGTCGCTTCGGATTTGGGGCTAAGACCAAGTTGTTCAAAGACCTCTGCTCGTGTATAAGTATTTCCATCTTCTGGTGGCGGAGAGTCTCCAGCGCCGCGTCTTCCTTTGTTCCCTTCTAGATACTGAGCTATCGCATTGTCCGTAGGTTCTTTTGGATACATATTTCTCACACCATCTCTTACTGGAGTTATCCCGTATCTACTCATAATCTTTGGAACCCAGTCTGGCGTCTTGATACCCAATCTAGAAGCAACCTCTCTTGACGTATACCCAGAAACTCCGCTTGTAGGTGAATCTGGATCAGAAGCACCTGTGCCCTTCGATGTTTCTACAGCTTTCATAACATCACCGCGCCGATACAAATGAAGCATGCCTGCTTTTCTGGTCTCTATGCCGTGTTGTTTAGCGAATTCTGGCAGTTCGCTTTCGGGAATTCTCAAAATTTCTGCAGCATGTGACCCCACCATGTAATTGTCACTATGGTCATGGGGTGTGCCACTGGTGCTGAACTCAATCCCGAAGTGGCCCATTGAAAATCACTGTCAATTAATTTCTACAATTATGTATAAAAGTCTTTTTAAGTTGATACGGCAGTTTTCTCCGAAGAAATAAGTAATTTCTTGGTAATTGTCGCGTAATTAATATTTGAATCATGATCCATCAGGAGGGTCTTTAAAAATTTCGGGTATGTGATATTCAAACGGATGTATGGATGTGTCTGTATGAGCGAGTGGGAAGGCAAAGTATTATCAAAAGAACTAGGGCAGATACTCAAAAGATATAGGACACTGCTTTACGAAAGGGATGGTCCGAATTGCCACGAATGCGGTGAAAGGATGATATTGCCACCAGAATACAAGCTTTTGAAGGGGAGGGTTGGTTCTCATAGGGCGCACCAGAGAGCACTGATTTATCTGCGATTCACGGTCGGCCATCAGCTGCCAGTAGAGCTTGGAGGGACAGATACGCTTGATAATCTGGCAGGCGAGCATTTCTGGTGCAATAAAAAAAAGGGTCTGAAACCAAAGCTGCCAGAAGAGAAAATCGGCTGGATAAGAAATTATGCCCGCATATACGTGGAGGAACTGCTCGGTTATCTTAGCGAACTGGAAAGAGTCACCTGATGTTTTCCAAATATTCTTTGACATCTTCTACTTTTTCAGGTCTAATGTAAACGAACAGGTCGTGTACTCCATCTCCGGAATATCCCCCTACCAAAATACCCACATCTATATCCCTTCGATATTCCAGCCTGCCCACAGTATGACTATGCCTGCAGCTATGAGAGGGACCGAGAACAACTCTTTCCACACCTTCTTGATGAAGAAGCTTTTCGAGGGGTCTTCTAATATCTCTATTCATTGATATATGCTTTCCGCTCATCCGCATATTAATCAGTCATTGGTTGAAACTTTTAAAAGTTATCATCCACCTTCCGAATCTGCTCGAAGTTTTTTTGTGAGAATAAACTATAGAATTATTAAATTAATAAAAAGTTGCAGAAACCGTATGATGGAAAACTTGGTTCTTGGTGTTCAGAGACGACAAATTACTATCCAAACGGGAGATGGTGTTGTTCTATTGAGACATCAGTGCAAAATCTGTCGCGCATTCCATAATAAGCGAGTTCTGATCGGGTTTCGATATTCAAAGTGCTGTATATAGATGAAGCATGGACTTTCACCGTACGCTGCGAGATGTGCAAGAT
>Ga0315293_10004631_pt1 | contig 12988 bp, 8 predicted proteins | sample YL17G13_20_MG_FD_203071 | JGI IMG/M metagenome (GOLD analysis project Ga0315293, IMG submission 203071) | Sediment microbial communities from Yellowstone Lake, YNP, Wyoming, USA - YL17G13_20 | ecosystem: Environmental > Aquatic > Freshwater > Lake > Sediment | place: USA: Wyoming | collected... | reverse complement strand
CGGCATCGTCGTTGAAGACGTGCTTATGATTGGTCCAGCCCCAGGGATAGGTCGGGTCATTTTGGTCATACACTGCTACTACGCTGAACCAGAAGACTTTGTTGACGTCCTTCTGGCGGAACCAGCTTGTTTGAGGCAGTTTCACTGAATAACGGAATACCGGCTCATAACCACCAGTGCCCGGCTCACCAGGTTCCGGATGCTTGTCGTAGCCGACCAGGACTTCGTCGTATTTATTGGCCCTGTACTCCCATTTCTTTTCGCCGGGATGGCTGAACGAGTTTGGTTCATGCGGATTCGCCGGCACATCGGTCCATATCGACAGCAGGAAGTAATCGGGCTTTGTCGGCCGAGGTGTTGTTGTCTGACACTGGCAGGCCTCATAGCCGTAGCCGATATAAGAGCCCCACCATACGGCAGTCGTTACCGGCGTCTTGTCCTTGCAACGCCAATCATCAGCTACCTGACGACGGAGATTGAACTGCTCATGCTGTTTCTGGGTTACAATCTCAAATGCCAGGTCAATCGTTTTTCCTGCGTATGGATGCCCCACAGGATACGTCAGTTTTTGCCACGGACCGGGAACCGGTATCGGCTCTGCGCCCACAGCAAAAACCGCATCATCATTCCAGTGTTGTTCCGACGCTTTCCAGCCGAACCTGACCTCTGGATTCGTTGCTATCGGCATGGCCTGAACGTCCAGCCAGTAAACAACCGGCTTAGTAGTAGTACCCGTCTGGGTGAATTCCCCTGGCTGCAGCTTGAAGTGGTACAGCCAGCACCCAAAATGGTCTTGAGGCAAATACCATTGCATGCAGGGCATATAATAGCCCTCCGGTATCTCCATATAAGGCAGGACCTCAAACTCTGCAGGGCTAAACTGTCGCATCCACCGCAACTGCCCGGGCATACTGTAGCGATTAGGATTCTGTGGATGGCCGACGGGAAGGTCATCGTGCAGACTCAGCGTAAATATCACATTCTGCGGACCGCCTGGCGGCAAAGCATCGTGCAGCCACGAGCCCCACACGTAGATGTCCGTAATCGGTCCGGTCGTGATGCAGTTGAAGTCATCAGCAAGCACCTGCGGTGGATAAATCGGCATTTGACTAAATGTTGCATCTACGTCAATGCTGGTAATGGTGGTGCCTGGGTTCAGGTCCGGCTTTTGAGACCACTTGGTCAAGGGCTCTACAACTGTATCCACCGTGGCCATAGATTCTTCGTCTTCGTAGTGCGGCCAGTCACGAAGACCGGTATAGGCCTGCTCCCATTTGATGTAGTTGGGGTCGGTGTCGAGCTCAAAGGCCGTATCGTAGCTTTGCCCGCAATACTCCAGTGCACGGATGGTGCTGGGGTCAGGCACGTAGCCTGGCTTGAAATCGCCTTGTATTATGAACGTTACGGCGTCATCCATCCAGTGCCACGGCCGGGTCTTCCAGCCCCACGGATTCGGCGGGGGTGGACCCGGTTGATAGATAGCTGCTATACTCAGCCAGAAGACACTATCAACAGTATTCAGCTCTTGTTTAGCTTGCCAGAAGTATTCGTTCGGGAGCAAATTCACATAATACTGGAAGCACGTCTCCGGAATCATGTCTGGGGCCCGGTCGCTGCCGGCCCACTCTTCCTTTACACGGTCTGCGGGCACATCAAACTGCCAGAGCAGTTTTCCCGGATGACTGATGCCACCAACAGCAGTAGGTGGAGCATTGCTCCAGAACCCGATTCGCCAGGAAGTAGGTTTTACTGCGGGCGGCTCAAGAGAATCCCGATTTATATATGAACCCCACCAGTGTATGCTTGTTATAGGCATGCTTCCTAAGCATCTAAAGTCGTCTGCAACAATATTCCAGATTAGTGCTGGTCCTTGTTCCTCTTTGAAGGACGGCGCATCCCAGCCGCAATATACAGGTGTTCTCGACTGCGGATTCCACTCAACAGGCGGCTGAGACCACTTTGAGTGCTCAACCAGCGGCTTCGGCTCATAAATTTTTCCGATTTCGAGCAGGTAATCCTCTGTCTCTCCATCTTCAAAGAACCCTTCTCCATTCCAACCGGGTTTAGGCAAAGGTACAGGCCTCTCGGTTATCGTGAATCTTGCCCATACATAGCCCCGGTTGGGTCCGATCAGGAAACCAGCTCCAAACGGCATCAGGCCGGAGAGCGGCCCATCGTATGGATTAGGCACAGGGAAGTTAACCAGCACGTGCTCCGGTGTTGCTGCTGTCGGACAGTTTGAGGAGCCGGACCACTGACCATTCTGGTCCCAGTCGATAAGGAGGTTCACATATCCGGTTGTCTGGTTCGGCATATGGTTATGCACATCGATGTCTATATTGGTGCCCCAGAAGGCAGTCTGACAGATATCGCCGAGCGGCGTGCCGCTGCTACACTGTGGGCAGGGAACTACGTTAAGCGCTGCGTCGATAGTGTATGGTTGAGGAACTATCAGGCCTGCATCACCATCGGCAAAACACTCATCCTGGTCATACGGGGGGAAGCAGCCAAAGGGACACAATCCTGCATTGCCATCGCCTTCAAAATCAACTATTGGCCCAAACCATGCACCGAAATTAGTGTGCTGAATCCACCCTGCCGGTCCAATTGTCTTGCACGTTGGAAACGACCCTGTTACACCGGTAGCCGGATATGCTATAGCATTGCTACCTTCCGGTGCATCACCAAAGTCCAGTTTAGTTGGCGGCACCTCAGGAACAAAATAATAATCTTCCGTCTCGCCGTATATATAACCATATTGAGGTCCGCAGCCGCCATTTCCTAAGACACCCGCAGCAGGAGCCCACCTTTGCTCTGATAGCGTAATTCGCATCCAGATAGGTGGTGTATCGCCTGTTGTAGGATGCCACGGCATAAATCGCGGCGTAGTAATCTTATTTAACCCCACAGGCAGACCGACAAGCAACTGGTTTTGCACCGCCCACTCGGGAGCAGGTATTAGCACATCATCCCCTGGGCATTGCATCGTATCGTCCCAATCGCCGTCACGGTTCCAGTCGCACCACACGTTCACATACAAAGGAGGTGTTTGCGGCATGGGTGGCGGCATGGGCGGCATAATAGTCACCCAGTAATCAAACGTCGTCAACTGACAATGTGGCATAACTATCGGGAATATTACACCATCATCAAAATTGTCCAGGTCCGGCATATCCTTTAGTGGAATAATATTGTTCACTACATCCTGGTCTGGGCCGATATCGGCTTCCATTTCACGGGAAACTGCGGGGCCGAGGAACGCTATGAGCGGTGCCGCCCAATGAATAGGACCATAAGGGGGCGAACCCATCTGATAGACTGTCGGGTAATGCGCAATTACCCCCGGCGGTCCGCCCTTCGGATATGCCGTCATCGGTATAATTGGGGGCGGGAAGCTGAAGCTATTGCTGCTGTCCGGCGCATCGCCCAGGTCACTTTCGTGGGCTCCGTGAATCATCCAGTCCCAGCGGATTTCGCGTTGACCTGCATTGTTTACGAATCTGACTCGTTCCCGGGCAACCAGGAACCCGCCAGGGGGAATGGTAATAGGTGTCATCGGATGAATCGGTCCGCTGACATCCAGGAACACGTCAAAAAAACTGTCCGGCATCAGAGGTTGTGGGTTGCTTTCGCTGATAAGACCCCTTTCATTCTCCACTTTTACCCACGGTAATTCTGATTGTTTCCCACCTACACGAAGTTCCTTGAATGCCTCGGGCATATGACCAAGATGCATCTCTAATTCTTCTTTGGTTAAGCCGACCAGGTCCATCCCTACTATCTCAGTCTCGATGCCGCCACTGCCTCCACCTCCGCCTCCTCCCGATTGGTTGAACAGCGAAATCATTTGTGGCATCCCAAGATGAGGTATGTCCCGGACGTTAAACCCTGGGATAGGCACAGCTCCGCCATTGATAGGAGGGGGAACAATATTAGGCGGAATAGGTTTGCCGTCTTTGGTCCACCACCCAACCAGATTGACAGCGACATTGTTACAGGTTACGTCGAAAAACAAACCCAGGTGGATGATGCTGCAGTACGGATAATTCGTGCCTGACCAGTCGGCGGTAAAGTTGTACCAGTTCTGTCCGCACGGGTCGCTGAGGTCAGGTGTAATAGAATAGCTAAAGTTGGGGAATCCACCGTCAATGTGGCTAATCAGTACTGGTGGGTTCGACCAGTTGCCGCCCCAGTTACCTGACTCGAGGCGCCCCTGGACATGGAAATCATTGGCTATTACCCCTTGAATGTCCATATGGATGTCGGGGTTGAAGCCAACGACCAGGCCAAAGGCCACAGGTGACGTGCTTAACAACAAAATAACGACACAAGATAATAATTTCAATGGTTTCATACTAAAGTCCTCCACAAAAAAGTCATTTTCTCTAATACCAAGACACTAACCTAAAATAATCACTTCTCTTGCGGCAACGCCCACAAGTAATAACTTCGTTGGCGATTCTGTCCGCGCAGTATTTGCACAGTATATAACTTTCGGCTGAATGCGCTCGAAATGAAAGCGAAAACATTACTGCCGCTCCTCTATTAAATATATTGTTTTTCAATTGCCTAAATTATACTACTTGGGAATACTGAAATCAAGGGAAAAGTTATCGGACAATAAGTTTTTTTTACGCCCTTGTGTCGGATAAATCCTATGGTCTGGGAGGGGATATTAGGTGGATGTCCTAACGTTTGCGGCGGGCTTTCCTGCTTTTGTGGGCATCCTTCGGGTTGTAGGTCTTTTTGCGATAAATTCCAGCTTTTTGTTGCTGCCCTTCTTCAGTGCACGGTAGAAGCAGGATTGGTAACCTACGTGGCATTGGCCGCCCTTGGCTGTTACTTTGAGGACTAAGCAATCCTGGTCGCAATCGACCAGGATTTGCCGGACTTTCTGGGTATGGCCGCTTTTTTCGCCTTTTTTCCATAGTTTCCGCCGGCTTCTGCTGAAATATGTGGCAAAACCGGTCTGGATTGTCAAATCCAGCGCTTGTCGGTTCATATAAGCCACCATCAGGACCCGGCCGGTCCGGGCATCCTGGGCTATAACCGGTACTAGGCCGTTGTCGTCGAATTTCGGCGTGAATTCCAGACCTTCTTCAATATTTCGCTTGGCAGCCACCTGTTGTGCCTCCAAAATCGGTATTTCTTTAACATCTTGCAAGGCGAAGTTTTACCGGTTATCATTTACGAAAACAAGTTTTTTTAAGGCAAACTGCGACAATGCCCAGGACCAAGACCGAGAGAAATAAACACATTTTTCTGTTTCTGCGGATTATGGTTGTGGCGGCCGGAGTTGCCTGGGCGGCAGTATGGTTGTCGAAGGGGCAGCGGTGGGGCAATCTGGCGGCGATTTTTCGCCGTATGAATTTGGCCGTTTTTGGGCTGGTCCTCGGCATTTTTGTCATAGGCCAGCTTATGGTGGGGCTGCGCTGGTGGCTGCTGCTTAGAACTCAATCTATATTCATTGACCTTTTGGCTGCCATCAGGCTGCATTTCTTAGGGCTTTTCTACAATAACTTTATGCCCAGCGCCGTAGGCGGGGATTTACTCAGGGCCTGGTACGTCACAAAGCATACCGATAGAAGGTTCCACGCGGTCTTAAGTGTGTTTGTTGATAGGGCTATAGGGCTGTTAGGCTCAATGGTAATAGCTATTGTCTTCTATCTGCTCTTGCTGCGGGGTGAAGGGCTTCAGGTGGCTGTCGGCGATGGGGGTGGTTTGCCGAAATTCTTCGCCGAGTACAAGCGGATTATCCTGTGGATTGGTGTGGCATTGGCGGCAGTTTTCTGCGGCCTTTTGCTGCATAAGCGAGGCCGGCTGCTGCTGGGAAAGATTTGCTCGCTTCTCCTGACATACAGCAAAAAAGCCTGCGAAAAGTTTAAGGACGCGGTCATTCTTTACTGTAGTAACCTTCTTGCAGTGCTTAAGGTATTTGGCCTTACGATTTTTTTGCAGCTTTTGACTATAACGGGTTTTTGGATTCTCGGTATGAATATGGGTGTTACCGCCGGCATCAAGTATTACTGTGTATTCTTTCCGCTTGGTTGGGCGTTTGGTGCAATACCTGTCAGCATTGGCGGGGCAGTGATGGTGGAAGGACTGACGGCTTATCTATTTATCCATTTTGCCGGGGTCGGGGATGAGCTGGCGCTGGCGTTGGCGCTGTGCCAGAGGATTGTATGGATGGCGGCCTCGCTGCCGGGTGCGGTGATACATCTGGTTGGTGCACACTTGCCTAAGGGCTTTTTTATTGACTATAATAAGCCCGTGAATTAGCTTATGGTGCTCGGCAGGGGAAGGTATATTAGGTTAGGCGAAAGCGTAGGCGAATAGAAGACAAAAGGATTTTGCTGGTCAGAGTGATTAAGGGGAAAAGTTTTGCTTTTTACAATCACCGCTAAACGCATTGACCTGCCGGCGGCTGTCAGAGAGCACGCACAGAAGAAGACATCCAAGCTTTCCAGGTACTACAGCAGTATCAACCAGATTGAAGTGGTTATCGATGGCAGCCGGGCCGGTATGGTAAGTGTGGAGATAATTGCAAGGGCCGAGCACAGCAAGGTTTTTGTTGTGAGCCAGACGAGTGAAGATGTTTACCGCTGCATCGACTTGGCTGCCCATAAGCTCCAACAGCAGCTCAGGAAAAGAAAAGGCAGGGAGCGGGACGAAAAACAAGGCGGGCGGCGGATTGATAATTCCAGATAGATAAATGCAATGAAGTTTGCGGATTTTATCTGTTTTAAGGCGGTAATTCCCGGTCTGCGGGCCGGAGACCGTGATGGAGTGATAGCGGAGCTTGTATCGGCGCTTGATAAAGCCGGAAAGCTCGGCAAGGGCAACCGTGAAGATATTATCAAGGCGGTCATTAGAAGGGAAAAGGAAGCCAGCACGGGGTTAGGCAGGGGCGTCGCTATTCCCCATGTCAAGCACCCGGTAGTTAAGGATGTGGTTGCTGCAATCGGGCAAAGTAGCGCCGGCATCGATTTTTCCGCCCTTGATAAGCAGCCGGTTTACACGGTAATACTTTTGATAAGCCCTGTTGATAACCCTGACAAGCATTTGCAGGCGATGGAAAACGTGTTCAGACATTTGCAGCAGGAGAAGTTTCGTAAGTTCCTAAGACAATGCCAAAAGGCTGAGCAGATAGAAGACCTGCTCAGGGAGGCCGATGAGAGTCCGTTTTTATAATGTATTTGCTTGCTGCCGGTCCCCGCGTCTTCCTGCGGAAGACAGGAGCAGGGGCTGAAAATGCGGACGGGGAAAGGTTCGGTGGAGAAATTGGTTTGTGAGGCGGAAGTTGAGATAAAAAACGCGGACGGTCTTCATATGCGCCCTGCGATGCAGTTTGTTGATGTTGCAAACCGCTTCAGCAGTGATGTTACTGTTGCTGCCGGCGACAATATTGCAGACGGCAAAAGTATTATGCAGATGAGTATGCTTGCAGCGACCTGCGGCACAAGATTGAAAATCAAGGCCGAAGGCTCGGATGCCCAAAAAGTAGTCGGCGCTTTGCGAGAGCTTGTGGAAGAGAAGATGTTCGGCGAGCCGCCGCGCAGATAAAAAATATTAGGATTTGGTCCGACATGACGACTTTGGCGGATAGGATGGAGATAAAAAAAGGGATAGCTGTCTCGCCTGGCATTTCTATAGCCAAGTCGCTGATTATTGATGCTGAAGACTATCGGATTCCCCGGCGTTCGATAATGCCCTCACAACAAGATGCGGAGGTTGAACGTCTTAAAAATGCTTTCAAAAGTGCGGTCGATGAGCTGACCGGTCTTATGTCCACACAAGACCAGGCGCAGGGGGGCAAGATAAAAGATATTTTCGCCGTGCACCTGCGTTTTTTGCACGACAGAGGTTTGCAAAAGAAGATAACCGACTTGATTCGGTCCGAATCGGTGATAGCGGAGTATGCGGTCTCTGCCGTCCTTCGTGAAGTTGCCTCGCATTTCAGCAAGGTAAAAGACGCTTATATCAGCGAGCGGGCGGCGGACATTTATGACATCGAAAGGCGTCTGTTAAAGCTGCTTCTCGGTAAAAAGCGAGAGGACGTCAGGTATCTGACCGAAGAGGTTGTGGTCGTTGCCAGGGAGCTGAGCCCTACTCAGACCGCAGGGTTCGACAGGCGATTTGTAAAGGGGCTTGCTACCGATGCGGGCGGGCGAACCAGTCATACGGCGATTGTCGCACGTTCCCTGGGTATCCCTGCAGTGGTGGCATTGGAGGACTTTACCGAGGTGGTGGATGCTGACAGCATCGTCATTGTTGACGGCAACCGTGGTATTGTAATTGTGAATCCGGATGAGCAGACGGTCCGCCAGTATGAGCGGTATGCGCGTGACTTTGCGGAGCTTACACATAGACTTGATGCGATAAAGGAAGATCCTCCCGTAACGCGAGACGGCGTAAGAATTACGTTGTTGGGCAATATTGAGTTTCCGGAAGAAGCCCAGATGGTTCTGGAAAAGGGCGGTGATGGGATAGGGCTGTACCGCACCGAGTTTTTATACCTTAATAGAGACACCGAGCCGACGGAGGAGGAGCACTATCTCGCATACGCTGAAGTAGTTGATGCCCTGGGGGGCAGGCCCGTAATAATAAGAACGATGGACCTGGGGGCGGATAAATTCACTCAAAGCAAACGCCTTGCGCCCGAGCCGAATCCTTTTTTGGGGCTGCGGTCCATCAGATTCTGTCTGCAGAATCTTGCGATGTTCAAGACGCAGTTGCGTGCGATTTTGCGTGCCTCGGTCAAGGGCGATGTCAGGGTGATGTTCCCGTTGATTACAAATCTGCAGGAGCTTAAGCAGGCCCGCTTTCTTTTGCGCGATGTGATGGAAGACCTCGATGATGAGTCTATAAAGTATAACAAGGACATTCGAGTGGGGATTATGATTGAAACGCCTTCAGCGGCTTTGACGGCATCTACGCTTGCCCGCGATGTTGACTTCTTCAGCATCGGGACAAACGACCTTACGCAGTATACTTTGGCTGTCGATAGAGGAAACGAGCTGGTCTCCACCTTGTATTCGCCTGCGGACCCTGCGGTGCTGCGGCTTATAAGGGGCGTTATTGGCGATGCGCACAAGGCGCAGATAGACGTCGGTATTTGCGGCGAGATAGCCTCGGACCCGGAGTTCATTATGCTGCTGTTAGGGATGGGATTCAGGACGGTTTCGCTTGCCCCTCCGATGCTGCCGGAGATAAAACAGGTCATACGCTCGGTTACGGTGGAGCAGTGCAATCACCTTGCCAGGGAAGTTCTTAAGATGAATTCCGAGAGGCAGATTTCGGCGTATTTGCGAAACGCTGCGAGGAAGATTCTGCCTGAGGCTTTTTAGTCCGCCGGTCCGCCACCCCCGCAGCTTCTTGCGAAGCAAGAGCGGGGGGCGGATTAAGCTTTACGCTCCCCGCTTTCGCGGGGACGAGTTTACACCTGCGAAGGCAGGTGCTCGATATGTGTTGTGCAAATGATAATCCCCTGACTATTACTCCGCCACGAGGCCTTGCGGGCTGCGAGACCCGGCCCGCCATCCTGACGGGGACGATGCTGATTTATTTTGTCTCCGGGGCATGCGCCTTGATTTATGAGGTTGTGTGGGTGCGGCTGCTGAAGCTGACGCTCGGCAACACTGTTTACGCATCGAGCATTGTGGTTTCGACATTTATGGGCGGATTGGCGCTCGGCGCTTTTGTTATGGGTCGGTACAGTGACCGCGTCACCAAACACCTTAGGCTGTATGCTTTGTTGGAAGCTTTTGTGACTTTGTCGGCGATATTTCTGCCGAAGTTCTTGAAACTTGCAGGCGCTGTTTACGTTTGGATATATCGCACATATCATCCTTCAAATGCGCAGTTACTCGCAGTGCAGGTGCTTCTTTCCGCCATTGTTCTGCTTGTGCCTGCGATGCTGATGGGCAGCACTTTGCCTCTTCTGGGCAGGTTTGTCACCGCACTTGAGAAGGAAACCGGCCGTTTGGTGGGCAAGCTCTATGTCGTAAATACCTTTGGGGCGGCGGTCGGGTGCTTTTTAGCCGGCTTTGTCCTGCTCAAGGTCCTTGGGGTTATGGGGACGGTATATACTGCAGCGGCCCTTAACCTGATAGCAGTGTTCGGAGGGGCATTTTTGGCCCTGAGGAATGGCGAATTTCGAACGCAGAAAAAAGAAGTAGCCACGAAAAGGCACAAAAACGCAAAAAGTAGAGAGACACGGATTAACACTGTTTCCATAGCGGCCGATGTCGAGTATCGAGTATCGAGTATCGAGCATCGAGCTGCATTTTACCTGTTGGTTCTGGCGTTCTTTATGAGCGGTTTTATAAGCATCGGCTATGAGCTGCTCTGGATGCGCAGCATTATCCATTTGCTCAGCGCAGTTACTTATGTGTTTTCTGCGGTCCTGACAATTTATCTGCTTGGAAATGTAATCGGGGCCGGCATCGGCAGCGTGCTGGTCGCTCAATTGAAAAGGCCCGCCGTGGGGTTTGCGATTGTTTTGTCTTTTTTGGGATTGTGCGGCATTTTTTATCTGCCGCTGCTGCTGTTGTGGGCGTCGAGAGTTTTGCCGTATGTAGACAGGGAAGTTGAATTGTGGAGCAGGGTTATCCCGTTTTCGGCCTTTCTTGTTAAGCCGCTGGTGCAGAGTATGTTTCTCTTCCTGGCGCCTTCTGTGATTATGGGCATTGGGTTCCCGATGGCCCTGCAGGCCTGGGCCAATTATGTTCACAAGGTCGGGCGCTCCACGGGCACGGCTTATGCGGCCAATACAACAGGCGCGGTTGCAGGCGGGATTGTCACGGGTTTTGTCCTTATTCCATTGTTAGGGTTGCAGCTCGCAATCTCAATTCTGGGACTGGCGGGTGTATGGATTGGCGCCGTTATGGGTGTGGTGTTTGTTGGTCGGTCGAGGATTGCCTGTCCCCGAAGATTGTTGTCGGGGGGCGGCCGTTTTGCACTTTTGGCGGTTGCTGCCGTATTGACGGTAATTGTAGCCAAAGGGCCGTCTAATCTGTTTGATGAGGTAGTTGATAGCTCCGCCAAACGTGATGGCGGACTGCCGCAGCTTGAGCTTTTGGCCGTAAAAGAGGGTGTTGTCACCACGGTGTCACTCTACCGGGACACGCAGGAAGATACTCTGTATCTGTACACATCAGGCCAGCGCGTGGCGGGAGACACTTACTTTTGGCGCGGCGACCAGAAGATGCTGGGCCATTTTCCCGTCCTGCTTAACGCTGACACCAGGAAGGTGCTGTCGGTTGGGTTTGGTTCGGGGGAAAGCACGGCCTGTCTCGCCCTGCACGACCTTGACAGGATTGATTGCGCGGAGATTGCTCCTGAGGTGGTTGCCCTTTCTTTGAGGTTTTTCAGGCACATTAATCTGGGTGACGAATTGAGTCGGCGCGTCAATGTTATTTATATGGATGCGAAAAACTATGTTGACCTGACGGATATTAAGTATGATGCGATTGTCAATGACTGTATTCATCCCAGGCAATTTGCGGAAAATGCGTCGCTCTATACAAAAGAATATTTTGAAAGCGCCAAGCGTCGCCTGAACAGCAACGGCTTGTTTATGTCCTGGATACCCACCCACCACGTTGAGCCGGCCTCTATGCTAAACAGCATGTTTGGGACAATGATGGATGTCTTCCCATACGTCACGGTATGGTATATGACCCCCAATCCCGCGGCGTATTTTCTTGTGGTGGGCTCCGAGCAGCCGCAATATTTCTCTCCGAGGCATATAGAAAATGAGCTGAGCAAAGCCGGTGTGCGAGAAAGCCTGTCTCTTATAGATATTAATAATAGTATGGACGTATTTAGCTGTTATATCGGAGACGAAAATGATTTAAGACGATGTATTAAGTCCTTTACCGTAAACAGCGATTATTTTCCTTTCATTGAGTTTACCACGGACAACCTGCCCGGCGGCGGCGGGGCGTTCAGAACATTTGTGTTTGAGCTTAGAGGAGGCTCTATTTACAAGCATATCGACTGGAGAGGGTTTACTGAGGAGGAAAAGAGCAAATGGCTTTCGGATTATGAGCGACTTTACGAGGTTTCGACGTATCTATTGCTGTCGAACGGTGCCGATGATTACTTTGCGAGGATGCAATACTGTATGGAGGGTCTTCGCATATTGCCGACTAACCCGGCCCTTCTTGACGTCAGAGAAAGAGCTGAAAAGGACCTGTTTTTTATTTGCAAAGGATTGATAGAGTCAGGCGGCGTGGATAAGGCCCTGTCGGTAGCCGGCGGCATCCTCGAAATCCATCCTCAATCAGCCATCGCCTGGATGATTAGGTCCAGTGTGATGCAGGGTTCGGGTGAGATGCAAAAGGCCCTTGATGCCGCAAGGATGGCCGTTCATTTTGCTCCGGACGATGCGGCTGCGCGTTCTCAGCTTGGTTTTGTTTTGTTTAGCGTGGGGCAATTTGAGCAGGCCGTTGCGGAGTATAAAGAGGCATTACGGTTTGCCGAATCCGCCACAACTTCTTGGCGGGGCAAGGTTACCGGCTTCGATAAGGCCCAGACGTGGAATGCCCTGGCAAGCGTCTACGTCTCTGCCGGCCGCTTTTCTGAGGCAATTACTGCTGCCGAGAAGGCCCTTGACTTAGCGGTGTCTGCAGGCCGAAAAAAAATGGCTGAGGACATCAAAAAGCGCCTGCTCTTACTTAGGGCGGCATCTGGTCCTCAATAGTCCCGCACCAATTGAACTGTCGATGGTGATTGTTGTCGAAATTTAGCAGTCAACCGCTGTCAACCGAGCAATTGGTGCGGGATGAGAAAAATGGTTGTTTTTTAAGCGAGAACGGGCATAATGTCGAAAGGTTCCCCCCGACAGAAACATTCGGGGGTATCGCGTTTTTGGTAGCGAGTTCTAATCCTTGAAAAGAACCGCTGAAAAAGACAGTTGAGGTATGAGCATATAGCGATTTCAACAGAGTCTATCTTGTTATATATCAGGTTCAGGATAGGGGGC
>Ga0315293_10004628_pt1 | contig 12990 bp, 14 predicted proteins | sample YL17G13_20_MG_FD_203071 | JGI IMG/M metagenome (GOLD analysis project Ga0315293, IMG submission 203071) | Sediment microbial communities from Yellowstone Lake, YNP, Wyoming, USA - YL17G13_20 | ecosystem: Environmental > Aquatic > Freshwater > Lake > Sediment | place: USA: Wyoming | collected... | reverse complement strand
TGTGTGCACCATATCCGGATATTTAATCTCGTTTAGGGTCAATTCCCCGCAGCTTGCTGCGAATAACCTCTTCAACTTAGAAAAGCTTTTGATACCCCGTAGCTTGCTGCGGGGTAGTTCATTGCAGCATTGCAGTATAGTAATTGTTCGGTGGCAAATGGCTGAAAACAGCCCGTAACGAATGCTGTAGATACATCGTAGGCAAATGGTTTATGGGCAAAAGTGCAATTTATTCTCGCATATATGAAATCGTGAATCATATTCCCCAAGGCAAGGTCGCAACGTGTGGTCAAATCGCAAGGTTGGCCGGTGTGCCTGCTCATGCTCGTCTCGTCGGTTACGCCCTTCACAGTCTTCCCGACGAATTGGAGGTTCCGTGGCATAGAGTCATTAACTGGCAAGGCCACATCAGTCTTCACTCCAACACATGGGCAAGGTCTCTTCAACGTGTACTGCTGGAATCCGAAGGTGTTGCGTTTGATAGAAATGACACCATCGCTTTAAAAAATTACCAATGGCAAAGATAAAAAACGAAAATCACCCTCAATGCGTCATAGAATTTTCACTATTGCCACCTAAAAAAGGCTTCAGTCGGACCGCCAGAAGCCGTCCGGCCTTACTCAGTTAAACGCTGACCTGGCTCCGGTCGGCCGATGACCTCGCGCGTTGGATGGCGGTGTCGCATCAATGCAGAAGCTGGCCGATTAGGTAATGATGGAGAGGAACTATTGACATGCCTATGAGGCATTTAAATCATGACCAGCACCAGGATCTCTGCATCTCGCATCCCCCCTCGGCATGCACAGAATGCCGCATGTCCGGCACCTTGATGTGCCGGTACACGCCGATTGACCTGGCTGGTTTCCTGCTGGGTTTCTTGCCATTTGGGACGGCGACTTTCGTCGGGCTCCTTCAAGGGGGATACGGCTGGTACCTCCTGGGCTGGCTCGCATACTGGTTGTTCTTCTTCTTTGGGTGGGAGGCGCGCATCCTTTGCAGCCACTGTCCATTCTGGGCGGAAGGAGGCCGGGTGCTGCATTGTCACGCGAATTATGGGGTTTACAAGATCTGGAGATTCCATCCAGAACCGATGCGTGCTCTGGAGAAGGCCCAGTTCATGCTGGGATCTGCCGTGTTTATAGGGTACCCATTCGTGTTTCTCCTCTTGGGGAAACAGTACGGTATGACACTGGTTGCCGCGGCAGCGGCGATTGGCGCTGGGTTCACTTTGAAAAGGCATGCATGCTCTCGGTGCATCAACTTCTCCTGCCCTCTGAACAGTGTCCCAAAAACAATTGTGGATGCGTATCTCAAGCTGAATCCGGCAATGCGGGAGGCCTGGGAGGCGAGCGGGTATCGACTGGGCGAATGAAGAGATCGCCGCCCGACATCTCGCTGAAGCTGACCCGGTAGGCGTACGGAAAGGCAATCGAGGCTTGCCAGTGATGGTTTCTGAAGGAGAATCGAAATGAGCCAAGGCCGGCGGGCAGCTTAGATCGAGGCCGTTCGCTGGTATAGGATGTGATTATCTTTATATCGCCTTTTACAATCGACATGTACGACGATGTTCTCGCCCTTTGGAAACAGTGCGAGGGCATCGGCATAAGCGAAGCTGATTCGAGAGAGAGCATCATGTCGTATCTTGCCCGGAATCCAGGCATGAGCTTCATTGCACAAGCCCATGGTAGGCCTGTCGGTGCGGTTTTGGCTGGTCATGACGGCAGACGGGGATACATTCACCATTGTGCTGTTCATCCGAACTGCCGTCGCCAAGGCATAGGGCGCCAACTCGTGAACAGATGTCTCGACGCGCTCAAAGATGCAGGCATTCAGAAATGCCATATCTTTATATTCAATAGCAATGACGATGGCATTGCTTTCTGGAAATCCATGGGTTGGACAACCCGCACAGACATCAGCGTATTATCGAGGACCATCGCACCTGCGCCTGATACGCATGTTATGCCGGAGGAAAAATCATATGAAAACGATGACTGCCAAACATATTAAAGAAATGGCTAGAGCCTTGGGTGCTGACCTTTGCGGGATCGCCCCGGTTGAAAGGTTCGAAGATGCTCCCGAGGGCTTCAGGCCGAAGGATATTTTCTCCGATACGCAAGCGGTTGTTGTGCTGGCAAAGAGATTCCCGGAGGGCGCCATCTCCTCAGCAAGCCCTGTTCCCTATACTTTCGCAAGCGAGACTATTTTGCGAGAGGTTTTCCGGGTCACCTGTGAATTTCGCTCAGGCTCCAGGATGCAGGCGCCACCGCCGTGCCAATCCCCAGCGAGCCATATGAGTACTGGGATGCTGATGCCAAGGAAGGAAAGGGGATCCTGTCCCTCCGGCATGCTGGATATCTGGCTGGGCTGGGTGTTCGCGGAAAAAATACCCTGCTTACGAATGATGTGTTCGGCAACCGGATCACCCTCGGTGCCCTACTCATTGATGCAGCCCTGGAGGGAGATCCGATCGCCCGCTATACATTCTGTTCAGAGAAGTGTAACCTGTGCATAGAGCACTGCCCCGGGAAAGCCCTGGGTAGAAAAAATGTGATACAGAAATTTTGCAGACAGAAGTCAAATGTCACTACAGGCAAAGGTTACTCCTTGTACACCTGCCATGTCTGCAGATCTGTCTGTCCCAGTGGAAATGGAATAAGAAAAACAAAGGGATAAATATTGCACACAGTGGACACGCTCACCTGCGGCGGGTGGCTAGGCTAAGGGATGAATGACGGTGTTGTGGATGCCACGGGCGAAGACAACATCTTGCCCGTCCTCCTCCCGGTAATAGATGGATACCAAAGCACATCCTTCGCTCCCATATCAGTTGGCACGCGATCATTTGATATTCAAACAATATTGCGACAGAACCAACCTCCACGGTCAAGACTTCATCTTAGACCGTGCCACCCAGGATAGTGCTCTTTGAACAAGCCTTGCCCCGGCCACCCGCCCGCGGGCTTGACTTGTACAATTCATTAACGAAAATATTCCGATGTGCAATCATAATTTTTGTTTTGATATCAAATCGAAATCCTGCAGTAGAAAAGCTGGAGCCGGCACATGAAATCTCTCAGCGGCCTTATTCCCTGGGCGGTGTCAATAGGTCTGATCGCCTTCATTATCATTACGAATGACATCAAAGCCATTTCCGCTGCGTTCGGGAATCTGAATCTTGCCCTCTACTTCACTGTCACAATCCCCTTTTTGCTCATTCTGCTTTTCCTTGAATCGACATTTCTGTACTGCGGGTTCAAATGGATAGCAGGCGTGGGAGAGTATGTGGAGATGATCAGGGTAAAGGCTGCCACCTACCTGCTCACGGTAATCAGTTTTCTTGTCGGATTGGGAGGTCTTGTCATATACGCAAAGCGCCGCTACGGCATATCATACACACTGGGCACCAATATCATGCTGAACGAGCTTCTCCATGAAGTGGCAACCCAGGGCTCTCTTGCGGCGATAGCCTGCTTGCTCCTCCCCTCTTCTCTGGTGCCTGACAATGCCCGGAATCAGGTCGAAACTGTCATGCTGGCTGGCATTATAGGCATAGGCTTTTATCTTCTATGCATCCTGACGTCCAGGATCTTCAGATACCTGCCGCCGCGTTACCGCATAATAAAGGTCTTTAACGCATTTATTGACATCACTTTAAGGCAGTATGCCGCATTCTTCACGATCAAGATTGTTCAGAATATCTTTTACGGACTATTCCTTGCCGGAATGCTGTACTCGTTTGGCATAAGACCGCCGCTGATTGCTGTTATCGCCTTTATGCAGATCATTCAATTCGTGCGCTCAATCCCTGTGACTGCCTTCGGCATCGGTATTGACCAGATAGCGGTTCCGGTGCTTTTCAGCGCATGGGCACCGGTCGGAGCAGTCCCTGCTGGAGCAGGGGGCCACCTGCTGGCATGCAGCATTATTTTTACATTCACGCTCTTTGTAGGAAGGGCAATGCTGGGTATTCCTTTTGTAAGCGGGGTATTCAAGGATATAGTGGAACAAAAAGGCCAGGGGCAGGGAGAATAGCGAAAATGGATGAGATGAGGATTTTGTCGCCAACGGCTATACTCGGATACGGATTCCCGAAGGAATCCCTTATGGAGGGTATGCGCAGGAATCCCCATGCAATCGCAGTTGATGCCGGCTCCACTGACGCCGGGCCGTATTTTCTGGGCATACAGTCGGGCGGGCCCGAATCGGGGAAACTCGGTCAGTTTGTCAAAACCATTGAAGCGGATTTAAGGCCTCTTCTCAAGGCGTCCATTGCGGCGGGAATACCCCTCATTATAGGCTCAGCCGCAGGAGCGGGGGGCAACCTCCACCTCGCAGGGATTGCGATTCTCATAAAATGGATTGCCCAGCAGGAGGGTTTAAATTTCCGCATGGCAGCGATACAGGCAGAGATCGATGCGCAGGTTGTAAAGGACAAGCTTCTCAAGGGGAAGATCAAGCCCTTAGGCCCTGTGCCCGCATTGACGCCCGAAGATGCGGACAAGGCTGTGCGGATCGTTGCGCAGATGGGAGTTGAGCCTTTTGTCAAGGCGCTTGAGCTCGGCGCAATGGTGATAGTTGCCGGCCGCGCAAGCGATCCGAGCATGTTTGCCGCCCTGCCGATTTTGAATCGGTATGACAAGGGGCTTGCGATACATATGGGCAAGATACTCGAATGTGGGGCGATTGCAGCCGAGCCGGGTAGCGGGAGCGATGTGATCATGGGAACGCTACGAGAGGATCACTTTCTTGTCGAGCCGATGAACCCTGAGAGGGTCTGCACCGTGAAATCAGTTGCAGCCCACAGCCTCTATGAGGCCTCTGACCCATGGCACCTCGCAGAGCCGGGAGGTATTGTGGATCTGAAGAGTGTGCGATTTGCCCAGGAAACGGAGAGATCTGTGCGGGTAAGCGGCAGCCAGTTTATTAGCGATCCGGTGTACAGGATAAAGCTCGAGGCGTCTGAGCTTGTGGGCTATAGGACCATCTGCGTTGCCGGGATTCGCGATCCATCGGTCATCGACCACCTGGACGAGATCCTCTATGCCGCAAAGAGGAAATCCGCAGAGCAGTTCAGCGATTTCAGCCCCGAAAGCTGGGAATTGTACTTCAGGGTTTACGGGAAAAATGGCGTGATGGGCCCTCTTGAAAGAGAAGTGGCTGTTCCGCACGAGGTCGGCCTTATCATCGAGGTGATCGCCTCAACACAGGAGCAGGCAACGAGCATCTGCATGTTTGTCCATGCGGTGATTCTCCATTACGGCTTCCCGGGCAGGATATCAACGTCGGGGAATCTGGCTTTCCCGTTCTCGCCGCAGGATATACCCGTGGGGCCGGTATACCGCTTCAGCATGTATCATCTCATGGAGGCAGAGGATCCGCTGAAATATTTTCCCATTGAGATAAGTGAGGTATGAGATGCCTAATTCGCCCCTAAGGTTGAAAGACATTGCAACGGTAATAAGGAGTAAAAATGCAGGGCCTTTTCAGATCACCTTTGATGTCTTTTTCAAAGATGCGGCGACATTGAGAAAGGTGCGGGATGGGGGCTTCATCACAACAGCCCGCATTGCCTCGCTTTACGGAATCAAAGAAGAGGATGTCATGGAGGTTACATTTTTTGAACCGGCTTCTGCACTAAAGATAACCGTAAAGCGGTGGAAAAGCTCAGCAAGTCCAGGCGATACGGATGTGTTGGGCGCCCAGCAGCATGTTCCGCTTATGCTGCTTGAGCTGGATTCAACAGATTTCTTTATATGATAACTCAAGTCTCGCACCGCTTTGGATAAGAAATAGATGCCGAACCAGACAATCCTGCGGACGCGCGCAAATGCACGTTTCTGAGTTGCATCGATAGGCATCAATCCTCGAACGCAAAGGAGAGCATACCATGGAAGAGCAGATCGTCTACTTCGAAAAGGCCGGCAAAGAAAACACGGCCGCCGTCCTCAAGCAGGTGAAAGAAAGAGCCCGCACAAGAGGCATAAGCCAGGTCGTGCTGGCATCAACCCGGGGAGACACGGCCAGGGCAGCCGCCGAGTCCTTTCAGGGAACAGGTCTCAACATGGTGGTGATTCCCTGGCAATACGGTTTCGGAGAAAAGCAGCCATTCCCGCCAGGACTGACAACCGAACTGCAAGGAAAAGGCCATCGGGTTCATTTCGGGACCATGCTGTTTCACACGGAAGGCCTCTATGGCATCGAGACGCCCCGCGTCATGGCCAATCTTCTCCGCATCTTCGGGCAGGGAACCAAGGTCTGCGTCGAGATCATCATGATGGCAACGGATGGAGGGTGCATTGAACCGGGTGAAAAAGTCATTGCCGTAGCAGGTAGCGGTGCGGGAGCCGATACAGCGGTTGTCGCCACGGCAGCACCGAGTACCAAAATGTCTGCTCTGCGCATCCACGAGATCCTCTGCAAGCCCCTGTGACACGCTGTGAGCGGCCAGCAGCCTTGCAGGTGAACATTTCATCATACCTTGCCATGCATGCACACCCGCTGCACGGCTTGACCCGCCATGCTCGCCAATGGTAAAGGTTGCATGCGATGATCAACTTGGCAAATCGTGATAACATGTGGGGCCTCTTGACGAATATCGTCCTGGCTATGAGTTTTGCAGCCTTTGTCAACGCGATCATATTTTCTCGAGGCTGGAACCACTCGGGGGATTATGTGATCCAACCAAGCTTTGCTCCGCCCGATTACATGATCGGGGTCGTGTGGGTGTTCCTGTTTGCATGCATGGCGACTGCGCGTTGGCTGATCATCAAGTCCAAGAGCGAAAAAGCAGTCTTGCATTCCCGGCTCGTGGTTTTGCTTGTCGTTTTCTGTGCCCTGTTTCCGTTCTACAGCCTTGCCTTCGACAGCACGACGGGTGGTCTCATCGGGTGTATCGCCACACTCCTACTTGCGGGATGGATCGTTTACCAAGTCAAATCGAGTTCGAGGGCCGCGGCTGCCCTCGTGTTCACCGTCATCCTCTGGCTTTCCTTTGCGACCGTAATCATCATACGCTTGATCCAGTTCAACGCGTGAACCAGACTCGTATGCAAGCCGTGCCCTCAAGGAGGTTATGGCAGTGACAGGCGAACAATTCGTAGGCACATGGAAGCTGCTAGAGTTTGAGGTCCACCTTCCCCATGGGGAGGCACGCTATCCATGGGGCAAAAATCCGGTCGGATTGCTCATGTATGATGCAGCAGGAAACATGTGCGGGATGCTCATGCGGGCCGATCGTCCAGCTTTTGCTCAAGGGGACCTCTTGAGAGGTAATCCTGAAGAAGTCAAGTCCGCCTTCGAGGGCTTCCAAGCCTATTTTGGCACCTATGAGGTCAATGACAGGGAGCGCATGGTCATTCACCACGTTATCGGCTGCTCTTTTCCGAATTGGGTTGGCACAGACCAGATACGATTTTTCGAGTTCTCTGGCAAGAACCTCACGCTCAGTACGCCCCCTCTCTCTGCAGCGGGCATGACCGTTACCATGCGGTTGGTGTGGGCCTGTGCGGTTTGATGGGGTTGGAGCTGCTGGTATTGCCGGCGGCACGTGCGGGGGTGGCAGGTAGTTAACGATTACAGTCACACTACGCTGTCCTGCATGTAGGTCTACAAAAAGAGAAAAAACCGAGATCATAAGCTTTTTACGTTGGCATTTGACATTTCACTCAAAGCAATGTCAAGATTTACGGTAAGGCACCAGCGATGAGGCGTCATGAAATACTATCAGGTGCGAAGGAGGTTGGCACATGCTGAAGGAGATCACCGCGCAGAAGCTCAATACCGAACGCTTCATTGCTGAGAAGGTCAAAGAGATCAAGGCTGCCGTTGGGGACGGAACGGCGATCAACGCCCTCTCGGGAGGCGTCGATTCGTCCACGGTCACGATGCTCGGGCATCGAGCCCTGGGGAAGCGCCTCAAGACCGTCTTCATCGAAAACGGCCTCATGCGCGCGGGCGAGCCCGAACAGGTCGCGGGTTTCTTCCGCAAGCTCGGCGTCTCGGTCGAAGTGGTCGATGCGCGCAAAGCGTTCTTTGCAGCGCTCAAGGGCATCACGGACCCGGAAGAGAAACGCGAGGCCATTACCCAGACCTTCTACCGCAAGGTATTCGGACGCATCGTCAAGAAAAGCGGCGCGCAATACCTCCTGCAGGGAACCATCCTGACCGATGTCGACGAGACCATCGCCGGGATCAAACGGCAGCACAATGTCTTCGAGCAGCTCGGGATTGACCCGCAGAAGGCTTTCGGCTACCGCATCATCGAGCCGCTCATTCAGCTGCGCAAGGACGGCGTGAGAAAGTTAGGCAAGGCCCTCGGTCTTCCCTCCGAGCTCTTCGAGCGCATCCCGTTCCCGGGACCGGCACTCTCGGCACGCGTGATAGGAGCGGTGACCCCGGAGCGCATCGAAACGGTCCGCAAGGCCACCACCGTTGTCGAGCGGTCGCTCAAGGGTACCGGTGCATTTCAGTACATGGCGATCCTGCATGCAGACCGCGTGACCGGCATGCGCGACGGCAAGCGCGATTTCGGCCAACAGATCGAGGTGCGCTGCTGGGAGAGCATCGACGCGCGGACCGCAACACCGACGCGGCTCGCGTTCGATGTCCTGGAGAGGCTCGCCCGTGAAATTATCCGCGAGGTGCCCGGCATCGTCAGCGTCACATACAACATAGCACCGAAGCCCCCCTCAACGATCGAAGCGGTCTGAGGTCCGTTAAGTATGGAGTGCCAGAAACGGCGCAAGCGTTTGCATGCCCCAACCAAGCGTACACGGCTTTGCCGCATCGCTTCATGCACGGCATGCGGGCACCGAGAAACGACGAACGTGCGATGTAGGGGGACGCCCATATTTATTTTTTTAAGGGAAGAACTTTAGGAACCAACAATGTTCCTGCGCTCATTCACTCAACATTTGCATTTGTTGGGTTTTTCGACTTATGAAAAGGTTCATGTAAAGGAGGCAATGATATGCTCGTAGATTTATCCACTGGTTTTGTGGAACTGAAGAGGGATGAAGTGCTCGCCACGGTTAAAACAAGGGTTGCGCGCGGCGATGATTCCTTTGAAATTCTGGAAGATGCACGCCGGGCAATGACCGCTGTGGGGTACAAATTCAAAGAAGGAGAGATGTTCCTGGCTGAAATGCTGCTGGCGGCCGAGATATTCAAAGAAATTGTTGTTATCCTGAAACCGCATCTGGTCCTGGCTCGTCCTCACGAATCGCGGGGCACAATAGTGCTGGCCACACCGCAAGGGGATATCCACGACCTGGGCAAAAATATCTTTGCCACGCTGCTCGATGGCCAAGGATTCAGGGTATATGATTTGGGTGTAGACGTCGATCCGTCGCTGGTAATTGAGACGATCAGGGAAGTCAAACCAGATTTTGTGGGTTTCTCGGCGCTCATTACCACCGCCTTTGCGAGCATGAAACATGTTACGGATATCCTTGAAAAGGAAGCTCTGCGAGATAATTTCAAACTCATGGTGGGCGGAGGAGTGACGACCCCCATGCTGAAGGATCATATCGGCGCCGACTTTCAATCTACAGACGCGATGGAGGGCGTGACCTACTGCCTGAAGATCATGGAAGAAAAAGCCCTGCCCAGCAGACCATGAATTCAATCGCGAATGAAAATGCTGATAATTGCCGGCTTTCTCGGTTCGGGCAAAACGACGCTGCTCCTGCAGATAGCGCGCAGGCTTTCCTCTGCTTCGCAGAGGATCGTAATCATTGAAAACGAGCTCGGGGAAGTCGGTGTCGACGGCGATTATCTTGATCTTGAGGGATTTAAGGTCCAGGAATTATTTGGCGGCTGCGTATGCTGCACCCTTTCCGCGGGACTCATCGAGGCACTGGAAACATTGAACCGGCATTATCACCCGGACATTGTCATCTTGGAAGCCACCGGTGCGGCTAACCCGGCAGATATCGTGGTCAATGTGCGCAAATGCCGGTTGGAAGTGCACGATATCAAGGTGATTACCCTTGTGGATGCAAAGCGTTATACGATGTTGATGGAAATGATGACCCCGCTGTTAACATCCCAGATCCAGGCGGCAGACATCGTAGCTGTCAATAAGATCGACCTGGTGGAACCGGAAATGGTTGAACGGATCATTCAGGATGTCGGCAGCTTGAACCCACGGGCACAAGTCAATGCTATCTCCCTGGAAAAGCGAACGCATCTGAACATACTCATGGATCAATTGCAATGCTGATCAATGATCACCACATGCATCCGACCGTTTATGCCCGGAAAGTGAATCTCGTATTCAAGGCCGGAATGCAGGAAATTGAACTGAAGGCCAGAATAGATACATTCCTTTCCGAACTGACCGATGCCCTGAAGCATAGCGGATGCGAACTGATCGGCCACATCAAGGGGCTGATCGTAGCTGATGAAAAAGGACATCTCATGTTCAGTCTTACATCGTTCGAGGAAGCGGCGCGATTCCAGGGGAAATTACACGCTGGAATTTTCAGGGGGTTGTTGACGGTCAACATCATCGTATATGGAGTCGAGCTCAATATCGTCGAAACCGTGTTTCAAAAAACGTTTCATAAATATTTTGGACAAGCATGATACAGGCAGGAGTCAAATGACACGTAAAGTCGATGTGCTGTATATCGGTGTTCAATGAGCGGCCGAATTTCCTCGATGCAGGTGGCCGCAGCAACTATACGGCGGGCATGTGACATTATAAGACCTAACAATAATGGAGGATTAAACTATGCGCAGTGAAACCATGAATGCAATCGAGAGAGTGGAGTGCGCCATAAACCTTGAGAAACCTGACCGTGTACCGATTTGGCCGGATGTCACCACCTCGGCGGCGTGTGCGCTTACCGGACAGAAATTCTGGGAAATTGCGAACCAGGGTTTTGATGCCCAGCAGGACGTGGAACTCAGATTCTTTGATGAGTATGGCGGGTGGGATGCGGCCAACCCGGCCCTTACGTCCGAAGCATATACGGTCGGCGGGTTTAAGGTGAAGAAACCGACCGAGGCATCGCCGGAGGTTCAATTTCTGGAGGCAGAGTACACCACGTATGAAGACTATGCAATCATCGCGGAGATCGGCTGGTTCAATTTTGTAAGCGATCATCTCATCTACCGGATTTCGGATATTAAAAAAAGGGAAGAATACGATAAACTCTTTGCGGAAGTGATAAACGGGACGTTCCGAGCTATTGCGGAGTACAGGAAAAGAGGTGTTTACATATTCTACGCGCAACCCAATAACCACCCCTTCTTCACCTTATCCCTTTCCCGCTCCATGGTGAAGTTTACCGAAGACCTGTATTACCGACCCGCGATGGTGGAAAAGGCGTTAGCGAAAATGACCGAGGACTTCATCTCGTTCGGTGTGGGTCTCTGCAAGGACACCGGTGTGCAGATCATGAAGATGGCTGAAGAGAGAGCCGGCGCTTTTTTCTATCCCCTCACCATCTTCGAGCGCTTCTGGTGGCCATATACCGAACAGATTGTGGATGCCTTCTGGGCTCAAGGAATAAAGATCAGCTTCCATCTGGATACGTGCTGGGACAAGAACATCCCCTATTTCAAGAAATTGCCCAGGAACTCGGCCATTCTCGAGCTGGACGGCACCACCAATATCTTTGCCGCCAAGGAGCACCTGCGGAACCACCTGTGCATTGCCAGCGATATTCATCCCGCACTTATGTGCCTTGGAAAGCCGGAGGAAGTGGCCGCCTATTGCAGGAAGGTCATCGATGAAATCGGCGGAGACGGCGGGCACATCCTTTCTACGGCCTGCAGCCTCCCAGCCGCCGCCAAAAAGGAGAACTTCATGGCGATGCTGGAAACCGGCAAGACCTATGAATTATCGAAATGAATTACCCGGTCCTCAGCGAGGCTTCTCAAGCAGCAAGGAGGAGGAATGCATCCCCCTTTCCCCTGCTCAGCATTCATGCGAGGCATGCGAAAGATTATGGTGCCTGACCTTGCAGGGCTGTGTCCACATGCCAGACTCCTCGGAATATTAAGGAAAGAGATTCTTCGCTACGTCAGAATGACAGCTTTTTCAAAGCGCTAACCATAGAGAGCATGCAAGTGATATCAAGAGGGATAAATAATGCCTGCTTATATTTATGGACGTCCCCTCTTGCGAGTGATATATTTTCTTTATATGCCAGAATAGATAAGATAAAAGGAGGGATGAGATAGATCACTATGAGTTGGAAAGTGGATAGTACGCAACCAATCGATGAAGTATTAAAAGAGCGCATGAAAGATAAGATCGAAGATGGATCTTTCGCTGTCGAAGATTTACAGGATTACTTCACCCTATTCACCCAAATGGCCAATCATACGGATGACGTTCAGGACGAAGTCGATGGGTTTGACCGGAAGTTCCAGTTCACATTGGAAGGTCATGACAACGTATGGCTGACCATCAAGGACCAGAAATTCGAAATGGGACTTGGGGACATCGAGGCGCCCGATATAACGTTGGAAATGAATGCGCGAGTAACCGCCGGGGTTTTCACGGGACAAGAGGATGCGACGGCGGCGTATATGAGTGGAGATTTGAAGGTTTCCGGGATCTTGTCCGATGCGATCAAATTCCGTACCATCGTCGATTTAGTACGGGAAGCACTGGATTAGCACAACCTTTACAACCGCGCATCGATCCAAGCAATCCCGGTCCCGCTTTTCCCGGTCTACAGGGTGTAGGTGATGTTTATGACCCGACAAGGCATGAGGGTTTCTTTCCTCGTTTTTCCCATGCGAATAAACAACAGAGCAACGATTCAGCTGCTTGTATATGTGCTATAATACAAACACACTGGAGCCAAATCCTCCCACGGAGGAAGCATGCCGCGTGTCTTTTCCATAGCAAGGATATAGGCGAACGTAACGCGAAGGGGGAGGTAAAGATGGAGCAGGTAAAATTTGGGGTGATCGGCGCGGGGAGCGCGTTTAGTTTCCATAGCGCTGGATGTGCAGGTTCGCCCTTTC
>Ga0315293_10004625_pt1 | contig 12992 bp, 8 predicted proteins | sample YL17G13_20_MG_FD_203071 | JGI IMG/M metagenome (GOLD analysis project Ga0315293, IMG submission 203071) | Sediment microbial communities from Yellowstone Lake, YNP, Wyoming, USA - YL17G13_20 | ecosystem: Environmental > Aquatic > Freshwater > Lake > Sediment | place: USA: Wyoming | collected... | reverse complement strand
GCTGTACTTGACGATGACCGGCGCGGCCAGCAGGCTGACCAGGTTGACCACCTTGATCATCGGGTTCAGCGCTGGCCCGGCGGTATCCTTCAACGGGTCGCCGACCGTATCACCGACCACGCCCGCCCTATGCCGTTCCGAACCTTTGCCGGTATTCTTTTCCAGGTCACGCGGCTCGTCCTCGATGGTTTTCTTGGCGTTGTCCCATGCGCCGCCTGCGTTAGCCATATACACGGCGAGCAATTGTCCGCTCAGGATGATGCCCGCCAGGAAGCCACCCAGGGCTTCGACTTGCAGGATCAAACCGATGGCAAGCGGCATGAGCACCGAGATGGCTGCCAGCGGGACAAGCTCTTTCTGCGCTGAAGCGGTGGAAATGTCAACTACCCGGGCATAATCAGGCTGGACTGTGCCTTCCATGATGCCGGGGATCTTGAACTGCCGGCGCACTTCCTCGACGATCTGGCTGGCTGCACGGCTGACGGCGCGGATGCACAGCGAGGAGAACAACCACGGCAGCGCCCCGCCCAGCAGCAGACCGACGAACACCTTCGTCTCCGAGAGGCGGATGGATTCCAACACTGGCATTCCCAATTGCAGTTGGACGCGTCCCACGTCGGTGATGTACGAGGCGAACAGGCTGACCGCGGCAATGACCGCCGAGGCAATTGCCACGCCTTTGGTGATGGCCTTGGTGGTGTTGCCCACCGCATCCAGGTCAGCCATGATCTGGCGGGCTTTCTTGGTTTCCTCGTCCTTCAAATCATGCCAGGCCATCTCGCCGATGCCATTGGCATTATCCGATATGGGACCGTAGGAGTCCATGGCCACGTTGTTGCCGGTGTGGCTCAACATGCCGATGCCGATCATGGCGACCGCGTAGAGCACATAAGTGGCATGTCCCTCGCCGCCGTACAGCATCAGAGCAAAGATGAAACCGATGGCGATCACGACCAGCGCCCACACGCTCGACTCCATGCCAACTGAAAGACCCGCCAGGATCGTCGTGGCCGGGCCGGTCTTCGTCGCCTCCACAATTTCCTTGACGGGTGGCTTTTTCGTCGAGGTGAAGTACGAGGTCAATGGATTGAATACCACCGCCAGCCCAACACCGATGGAAGTCAGCATCGCCATACGCCAGTCGTGGCAATACAAGAAAGCCAGCAGGAACGACCACAAGACCGTGTTGACGCTGGACACTTCATAAGAACGGAACATGGCTTCTTCGGCGTCATTTGCATGAAGGAAGCCGAACACACCCTTGTGCGGCATCTTTTCCCAGATCGGGACGGTGAAGGTGCCCAGGATGGAACTGATGACGCCGATGGCGCGGATGATGAGCGGGTAGACGATCCATTTCAGGCTATGGGTCGGGTCAACAGCCATCAACGCCAGGCCCAGGATCAGGCCCGAGACGATGGTCACCTCATAGCTCTCGAAGATGTCCGCCGCCATGCCGGCGCAGTCTCCCACGTTGTCACCCACCAGGTCGGCGATGACAGCCGCATTGCGCGGGTCGTCTTCGGGGATGTCTTTCTCGATCTTGCCGACCAGGTCCGCGCCGACGTCCGCGGCCTTGGTGAAAATGCCCCCGCCCACGCGCATGAACAATGCCAGCAGCGTGCCGCCGAAGCCGAAGCCGAGCAGGGCATCGGGAGCAGCCTTGCCAAATATGATGAAAATGATCGTGCCTCCGAAGAGGCCCAATCCGTCGGTCAACATTCCGGTGACCGTACCGGCGTAATAGGCAATCGAAAGCGATTCGTTGAAGCCGCGCTTGGCAGCCGAGGCGGCGCGTACATTCGCCTGGATCGCCATGCGCATGCCCAACTGGCCGACAATCAGGGAAAACGAAGCGCCCATGATGAACGCGATCGTCCGGCCGATGGCCACCACGATTTGCGCGTTCTTGCCGAATTCAGCAGTTGCTGCCTGGGAGGGGTGAACGACATAGACGCTCAAGAACAACACCACGGTGAGAGCCCCGATGATCGGCAGGATCGTGCGCAACTGGCGGTTCAGATAGCTATCCGCGCCAATTCGGATCGCGTTCCAGACTTCCTGCATTTTTTGAGTGCCCTTGTCTTTCTTGAGCACATTACCGCGTAGCAGCCAGGCATAGAACAGGCTGATGAACGCAGTCAGCACCACCCCCAGGATGGCGATCTGTTCGAATGTGTTCAGCCCATGACGGCTGCCTAGCCAAAGTATGTCCATGTATCCTCCTGTAGCAAGCATTATTCCAAGAAAACGACCCATACGCCAAGGCGTCTGGGCTGCCTCGCTCAATTTTACTAAACACATTTTGAAAAGTCAAACAATTCGAAGCACCAAAAAAGGATGACCTTGTGGGAACTCTTTGGGAAGATTAGCATTTGATTAGAATTTTGCAAACCACTTGACTTTCGCCCTCGAATTATTGTATAGTGTTACGCGGTTGGATGTTATCCCTTCCCGGCACTGCTGCTTCAGGCTGCTGTGCCGTTTATTTCGTCGTTAGATATGAAATTCACTCCCCTTTCCTCCCCCCATTTGCGCCGTCAGGCATCTATCAAATCCAGTTTTCAGCGACGCAAATGGGGGGACAGAGGGGGGCAAAGGAGATCGAATGATACGTGTTGATGGACTCACCAAAGATTATGGCACGCGCCGGGCTATCGAAAACCTGACCTTCGAAGCCAGGCAGGGCGAAGTGGTCGGATTCCTAGGCCCGAATGGCGCCGGCAAGACAACCACGATGCGCATCCTGACCGGTTACATGCCTCCCACCTCCGGATCGGCCAAAGTGGCCGGCTTCGACATCGTGTCCGAATCGCTGGAAGTGCGCCGCCGAGTGGGCTACCTGCCCGAAACGGTGCCTCTGTATGCCGACATGACCGTCTTCGAATATCTCAAGTTCTTTGCCAACCTGCGCCACCTGCCCAACGCCGAAGATATGGTGGACGAGGCCCTCGAGATGGTCGGCATGGAAGAGCGCGCCGAGGGTTACGTTGGCGCCCTCTCGAAGGGGATGCGCCAGCGGATCGGCCTGGCCCAGGCGCTGCTGCACAAGCCTGAGGTCTTGATCCTGGACGAACCCACCATCGGCCTGGACCCGGCCCAGGTGGTGGAATTCCGCAATATCATCCGCGAGCTCGGCAAAGAACGCACCGTTCTGCTTTCTACACACATCCTTTCAGAGGCGCAAGCGCTATGTGACCGCGTGCTCATCATCAATAAAGGGCATATTGTGGTCGAGGACTCACCTGAGAACTTGCAGGCGCGGCTGGTCGGCGCGGAACGCTCCATCCTGCGCGTCAAGGGAGATGCGGACGAACTCGCGCCGAAGATCGCCGAGATTGACGGCGTGCAGAGCGTCAAAGCACAACCGGATGGCTCGCTGGAATTCCAGTTCTCGCCGGGCGTGGATGTGCGTCCATTGGTCGCTAGGACCGTCGTCCAGGCCGGGTACGATCTGCTGGAGCTGCGTCCGGTTGGGATGAGCCTGGAAGAGATCTTCCTTGAATTGACGCGCGACAATACGAAGGAGAAGTGATCCCATGCGCAACATTTGGACAATCGCTCGCCGAGAGTACAAGCATTATTTCATCAGCCCAATCGCTTACATCGTAGCCCTGGCTGTACTTCTAATCGTAGGAATCTACTTCGTCATAGTACTGTACTACGTTTCGAACCAGGCGCTCATGTACGGGGCTACTGCGCCCGACATCAGCATCGTCATCGGGCCTATGGCGACGATATTCTTGTTTGCGACGCCGGCCCTGACGATGCGCCTGCTGGCCGACGAACAGCGCATGGGCACACTCGAGCTTATGCTCACCGCCCCCGTAAGAGACGGAGAGCTGGTGATCGGAAAATGGCTCGGCGCTTTCTTGTTCACCTTGACCATCATAGCCATAACCCTGGTTTACCCTATTGTGCTCAACAAACTGACCAGCCCAGGCATTGACCAGGGCATCATGATCGCGAGCTACATCGCCATCATCTTGCTGGTCGCGTCCTATCTGTCAATCGGAACGGCAATGTCTTCTTTCTTCAGCAACCAATTTGCTGCATTCTTTGCGACGCTTGCGGTGCTGCTCATCTTTTGGTGGCTCATCCGACTGCCTACCTATATCATCTCAAGCGGGTTCTTCAATACTCTCTTCACCTATCTGGACTTGAACGGCCGCTTTAACTCGATGGTGAGTGGCTCAATTGCACTTTCCGATGTTATCTACCCTCTCAGCTTGATCGCGCTGGGTTTACTCTTGAGCACGGTCGCTGTTGAGATAAGAAGGTGGCGATAATGGCTAAGTCAAAAACCTCCAAAAAGAAGATCACCGCCAGGCAACTTACCCCCATCGCGCTTTGGCTTGCCGGCATCGCACTGCTAGCAACAGTGATATTACTGGCGTTCAAACTTCTTGCTTCGGCTGGGCTGTACCTGCCTTCCAATGCCAAGCAACTCAATCTGTTTCTCCTGATCAGCACAGGCGTGGTCATCCTCGGTTTGGCCCTCTTCGCCCTGCTCGATCCACAGCGCGTGCGTGAATTCCTGACCGGCCGTCAGGCGCGCTATGGCAGCAACGCGATCATCATGCTGATCGCCTCTATCGGCATCATTGTGGTGATCAACCTGATCGTATTCCAGAGTACAGCCAAGCCGCTCGACCTGACCGAGGACAAGTCGAATTCTCTGGCGCCCGAAACAATGGACGTTTTGAAATCACTTCCCGTGCCGGTCCAGGCTACCGCGTTCTTCACCTCGCAATCCTCAACGACCACTGCTGCCAAGCTGCTGGCAAACTACAAGGCCGGTGCAGGCGGAAAGTTCGACTATAAGTTTGTTGATCCCGATCAAAATCCCGTTCTTGCCCAACAGGCCAGCATTTCTGGCGATGGGAAGATCTACCTCCAAATGGGAGATGCGCACGAGATTGTCGCTTACGCTTCGGAGCAGGATATTACTGCCGCGTTGATCCGCCTGATCAATCCAGGTCAAAGGGTAATCTATTTCCTGACCGGACATGGCGAACGGGATATTGAGCAATCTGCTGACGATGCCTATACACAAGTCAAATCTGCGCTGGAGGCCAAGAACTACACGGTCGAGACCCTGAACCTGATCGCCGATCACAAAATCCCAGACGATGCCAAAGCGATCATCATTGCTGGCCCACTCAAGCCGATCATGGCTGACGAAGCAACCTTGCTGGGAGATTATGTCACCAAGGGTGGGGCACTGGTTGTCATGGAGGACCCAATTCCCATGACCCAGTTCGGCGACTCTCCAGACCCGCTGGCGGATTACCTTTCTACGAAATGGGGCATCATTCTCAATATCGACATCGTTATTGACACAAGCTCCAACCAGCCACTCTACGCCGTAGCCGCCAATTATGGAAACCATCCCATCACCGAGAAATTGCAAGGACTGGTTTCCTTCTTCCCTGCCGCGCGCAGCCTCAGCATTGACAGCAACGCGACGATACCCCCTGTGGCGCTGATCTCAACCACGCAAGCCTCCTGGGGCGAGACTGACTTTGCAGCCATCCAGGCAAACGGTCAGTTCGGATATGATGCCAATGCAGATTATCCCGGGCCACTGGTGCTGGCCGCCTCCGTAGAGGATACGACGACCAGCAGCCGCATTGTCGTCTTTGGCAACTCGGCTTTCGCCAGCGACAAATTCTTCGGCCAGTATGCCAACGGCGACATGCTCATCAATGCCATTGACTGGGCCGCCGGTCAAGAAAAACAGCTCAACCTGACCTCACCGCAACCAATCACCCGCTCGCTGAACCCGGTTAGTTCGTTGACATTTTGGATGATCGCGATGAGCCTCGTTATCTTCCTGCCCGGATTGGTTATCGCCAGCGGTATTACCTCCTGGCTGGTCCGCAGGTCAAAAGGTTAATTTATATGATCAGGCGATCCACGTGGATTTTGCTTGCCGTTCTGGCATTGTTCATAGGCGCTTATTTCTACCTGAAAGCCCACCCATTACAATTTTACACATCAACGCCAACGCCGACGGCAGCAGTGATTAGCTTTCTAATAAACAAAGACAACGACACATTGACCAAAGTCGTCATTACGGACGCGCCAGGAAACACCTTCCAAATGGGACGCGACGCGGCTGGAAACTGGGCGATCACGAAGCCCAAATCAGCCGCCGCCGACCAATCCCAGGCTGAGGCGGCCGAGACCCAGTTCTTTGCACTCAAAGTGGTGACGACGCTGGAAAGGTCACCTTCACCGGATGTCATCGGACTGAATCCGCCAGCGTACACGATCTCGCTCGAGTTTTCCAGTAACAGGCAGCAGGTCCTGGAAGTTGGCGGCCTCACGCCGACCAGCAGCGGGTACTACATCCAACTCGAAGGTAAGGTTTACGTCGTCAGCCAATACTCGATTGACGCCGTGGTGAAGCTTCTACAAAACCCTCCATACCTGGCAACGCCAACGCCTGTTCCGGGTACGGAAACTCCCATTCCCACCACTGCAACTCCATAGTTACAGCGTCAGTAAAACCTTCCCGCAGGCTGCCCGTAAATGGCAAGACTGGCTCAAACCCAGACTGCGTGACGCTGTCCCGATGAAACAAACACTTATGAAAAGGGTGTTGCTTTTTGTCTCAAAAAAGAGTATTCTGTTGACAGAAAACAAGGAGATTTTGTAAGCTAAGAATGATGGAAAATCCTTTACTGATCGTTGAGGAAGAAGAATATTCTGTCGTCGCGCGACTGATCGCATTGGGCCGGCAGAAGACCTACGTCACCATTGACGATATCCTGCATTTCTTCCCGGAAGCCGAACAGGACGTCGTGCAATTGGAGGAGGCTTTTGCCGCGCTCTTGAGCGCGGGTGTTCCTTTCGTCGAAGATACCCCTACTGGCGAGCCTCCCGAAGAGGAACTGGCCGCGGCCGAAGAGGTTGAGCCTGAACTTTCATTGGACGACTACCTCGCCAACATAGACACTGACGATACCATTGGCTTGTACTTGAAGGAAGTCAGCCGCGTCCCGCTGCTCACCGCCACCGAAGAAGTGGAACTGGCCCAGCGCATCGAGCACGGACGCATGGCCCGCGAAGAACTGGCGCGCGGCAAAGTCAGCCCGCGCCGCCGCACGGAGCTGCGCCGCATGATCGAAGATGGCTGGGCCGCCCGCGAACATCTCATCACCGCCAACTCGCGCCTTGTCATCAGCGTCGCCAAGAAATACATGGGACGCGGCGTGCCATTCCTGGACTTGATCCAGGAAGGCAACATCGGCCTGATCCGCGCCACCAAGAAATTCGACTACCGGCGTGGGCATAAATTCAGCACCTACGCCACCTGGTGGATCCGCCAGGCTGTGACGCGCGCCATCGCCGACCAGGGGCGCACCATTCGCGTCCCGGTGCACATGGGCGACCAGATCAACAAGCTGTTACGCGTCCAGCACCAGTTGACCCAGCGCCTGGGACGTGAGCCTTCGGTCGAAGAGTTGGCCGACGCGCTGGAAGTACCCCCCAAGAAGGTGGAAAACATGATTCAGGTGGCGCGCCGTCCGCTCTCGCTCGAAACGCCGACCGACGACGAGGAAGACTCGGTGCTCGGCGATTTCATCGAAGACGACGAGGCAGCCCCGCCGGACGAGACCGCCACTTATAACCTGCTGCGCGAGCACCTGGGCGAAGTGCTGAACGGCCTGCCGCCGCGCGAAGTCCGCATCCTGCAACTGCGCTACGGCTTGCTGGACGGGCAGGCTTATACGCTCGAAGAGGTTGGCCGCAAAATGGGCGTGACACGCGAGCGCGTCCGCCAGATCGAGGCGCAGGCGCTCAGCCGTCTGCGGCACCCCACCATTCGTCGGAAGTTACGCGATTATCTGGGCGAGTAAACCTCCCAACAAAATTGCAGGGGCGAGCGGCTGCTCGCCCCTGCACGTGTTAAAATAAGCCATCATGAAAAAAGGGGCTTTACTCGCCGGTTATCTGCTGCCTCGCCTGCGCGATATATTCTTCCTGGCGGTGGCGTTTGCCGTCATCCTGCTCGGCCCGCGCCTGCTCAATGCCGATGGCGACTTAGGCCGTCACCTGACCATCGGCAATTTCATCCTATATAATATCACCATCCCCACCCGCGACATTTTCTCCCACACCATGACCGGCGCGCCGCTCGTCCCGCACGAGTGGCTGGCCGAAGTTCTCTATGCGCTCGCCGACCGTGCAATGGGACTGAACGGGGTCGTGATCCTGTCCGCCCTGCTTATTGCCGGCGCCTTTACGCTGGTCTATACCGAGACGTTACGCCGCAGCCAGATGCCTTTGCTCGCCTTTGGACTTGCCTTCTGGGGCGCAGCCGCATCCAGCTTGCATTGGATTTCCCGTCCGCATTTGTTCACTTTGCTGTTCCTTGCTTTCTGGACCTCGCGACTGCTGCGCGTTACCCGCGCCGAATCCACGCCCTTATGGCAGTTCCCGTTGATCATGCTGCTGTGGGCCAATCTGCACGGCGCGTTCATCGCCGGGTTTGTCGTCTGGGGCGCAGTTTTCGTTGGTCATCTCTGGGAACAAAGAAAGTTCACGCCGGTCACCCGCAGCCTTCTGCTCATCGGCGGCGCGTCGCTTCTCGCCACCTTAATCAACCCGTCCGGCTGGCATCTGTGGCAAACCAGCCTGGGATACCTGCAAAACCGCTACCTGGTCGGGCATACGCAGGAATACTTTTCGCCCGATTTTCACCAAGCCGGAACATGGCCGTTCCTGGGATTGCTGGCCCTGGCCGTGTTCGCCCTCAGCCGCGGCTGGAAGCGGCTCTCCGCCGCCGACAGCCTGCTCCTGACCGGCTGGGCAGCCATGGGACTGGTTTCGGCGCGTAACATTCCCCTTTTTGCTGTGGTCGCTCCCCAAATCCTGGCAGAAACCCTCCGCGCCGGCCTGGAAAATGTCACCCTTTGGCAGCAAGTGGAAAACCGGCTAAAGAACATCGAGCAAAACCTGCGCGGCTTTCTCTGGCCGTTGATCGCTATTCTCCTCATCGCCCTGATGGTTTCCGCGCCGGCCATGACCGCACGCAACACGTTCGATCCTGCGGTCTTCCCCGTCCAGGCCGTGGACTGGCTGGAGGCCCATCCCCAATCGGGTAACATGTTCAACTATTTCACCTGGGGCGGTTACCTGCTCCATCGCCTGTGGCCGGAGCAAAAGGTCTTCATAGACGGTCAAACCGATTTCTATGGCGAGGCGCTGACACGCCAGTACGAGCAAGTCATCACGCTGGCGGAGGGCTGGGAGAACGTATTAGATCAATACGCCGTCACCTGGGCAATCATCCCAACCGATTCCGCCCTGTCCAAAGCCCTGATCGCCGCAGGCTGGCAGAGCATATATCAAGATGCGACCGCCAGCATCTTTATTCGCAAATGAGTTTTATGAAACAATCTATCCCTTTTATCCGTTCCTTTTTTTTGTTTATCCCATCATTGCCATGTGCTCGCGACTGCCGGGCGCCTTGCAACCGGTCAGAGCAATACGGCTTCTCATTCGAAGCCCTATTGCTCTCCACGACCATCGCGGGTATTTTCGATGAACCTAATCCTGTTATTTACAGGAAATTTCATAAAGTGTGCTTGATCTACCTTTGAATATCACCCTTGTACAGGCTGGTTCAAATACATTGGTGAAATATTCTGCCGCGCGTTCATGTCGTCCAGTAGAGTCGTGATAATTCATAAACCAATAGCCATCCCCAAAGCTATAGAGCAGATGGGTGACACCCATTGACTGCAATTGCGCAGTGAGCGCTTGAGGCTCGGGCTGGTTCTCGACCAAACGAGGCCAAACGGACTGGTCTGTGTCCGATATGCAACGGTCATCGCAATAATATCCCTGCCCATCCCACAGCAGGAGAACACGCACTTCCGGGGGAAGATTATCCTTTATAAACTTTATACTGTCGTAATCGGCAACAGTCCGTTCGACAAAAGCCTCTTTTGACTCAATCCCCAACGCCACCTGGAATGCCCCTATTTCCAGCGCGAGCCCAATTTGATAGATCAACGAAGTCAGCAAGAGTCCAATAATAACCCCATTGATAATCAGCTGTTTGGTTTTTGGGAAGTATTTTTTTGTAATTTCAAACAACGAAATTGTTGCCAGGAGGCTGGCAACGGGGTAAATCGGTATAAGGTGCCTGGCCTGCTGACTGCCGATAAACCAAGTGAATACGTATAAGAAAGATGCCACTCCAAGGACGTACAATGGCTTCTCACGCCGAAATAGGGGGAACAGGAATGCCAGGGGGAAAAGGATGCTGGGAATCTCGATATTAAAACCGGTGAAATGCTGTGTCTGAAGATAGATGTTGACCGGGAGCAAGACAAAGTCAATGAACGAACGCCCGACACCATAGCTGTTGAGGTAGGTGGTCAGAAAGGATAAGCGGAAGTCGTCCCAAGCCGGACCACCGAAAATCAAGGGGAAGAAGGGATTTCCTGTATACCACCAGTTTTTCAGGTACCATGGCGAACAGACAAGTAACGCCGTCGTTCCAAATACAACCAGCTGTTTGATCTTTTGCAGACTGCGCAGGGTTTTGATATCGACAACGATGATCAAAAAGCCAAGGACGATGATCCATTCCAGACCAGTGAACTTACTCCCGGCTGCCAATCCGCCCATGATGCCGCTCAATATAAGGAAGCTCGCGGCAGGTTTTTCGATCCAGAGAATGAGCGCGTAGAGCGCTGAAAAAGCGTACAGTCCCCAGGCCATATCGGAATAATCCAGTGATGACACAAAAGGGACAGCCGGGATGCCGACCATGATCGCAGCGGCAATCCAGGCTTCCCCTTTGCGCAGGATCCGCCTCCCCATTCCCAGAAGGCTCAACACCAACAGGGTGCCATAGATCAAATGCAAGAGTTTGGCTACAACATCACTCTGATAGACCAGGCCTGTAGTGAAGAGCATTTCAATAGTCAAAGGGATGGCAGTCTCCCAAAATTCCGGCAGAACATCGATAGCATTACGTTCGAGAAACACGCGCGGAGCCTGAAGGTGGTACATCAGGGAATCGTACGCCCACGGAGGAGTAAGTGCATTCAAGAGGCTGAATAGAACGATGGCGATAACAATCAATATGCTCAAACGCTGTATCGTGCCAAGGCTTCTAATTTGCTTGCGAATACGTTGCAGCAAATCGGCCAGGTCAGTGATGATCTCTCCCCACTGGGGAATTGTCAGCAGGGTTAGCAGGGCCAGTAAAAGGGTGATTGCCCATACGGTCAGCAAATGTAATACACCCAAAGAAAATATGCCATACGCGATCAGACCATAACCAGCCGCAGCAGAAAACACATACTGTTCCAGACGCGTTATTAGTGGCACCTTGAGCCAGCTGAGAATTTTCTTGCCGAGTACGATTGCATTGAGGGTGAGCAGGGTAGTGAATGCAAAAGCAAAAAAGTGATCAAATACAACACGGATCCCCGTGTATTCAAACGGACGTTCGGGAATAAGTATGCGCAATATACCAAGAAGCGCCACAGCCGAAAGGCTCACCATATAAATACGAACCTTATGATTCATGGAAATCCTTGGAACGTGAGTTGAGGTGAAAAGTTATTCGGGCTTAGAATGCAGATCACTTTCCGTAAAGAAAACCTTGCGCATTCTAATAATTTTCGGGTTGGGTGCCAAAAGCACAAAACCTGGTGGCATATCAGAGTTTAAACAATTTAATAGATATTCATCTTGGTTCACATCAAGCCAGTTAGAATCCCGAATCTGGTTTTCATCAGTTACAGGACTTTCGCTTAAAGTGGTCACATGATACCATGAAGGCATGATAACCAAACAATAATACGTTGAATATCTGATATGCACAATCGGCAACTTTACGAGCACAAACCTAGTCGAGCATTTGGATGGTGTCAGCCATGACCTCATCATCGACTACTTGAGTAATGAGCGTCTCACGGCACGCGGCGAGGCTGGATAGACTTCCTGCGCTTGCCTTACACTGTTTACGCAAAGAATGATCTTTTTACAACATCATTGTTCATCGAAATACCCAGCATCCTGTTCCCGCTCGCGCTGCTATACCCCTGGAAGCACACGGGCGGTGGACAAGCCCGCCCTCTGACGTTCTATTTAATTCTTTGGCTATTATACTGGTTCAACGGTTCCCAACAAGTCCGGTTCATGCTGCCGGTTTTTCCCATACTTGCCATCCTGACCGCAATTGTGCTGCAAAACCTGTTCTCCCCGCGCCTGAACAGGTTGGCTGTCATTGGATTTCTGGCAGGAGTGGGAATCATCACGCTAATCTACCAGGTGGGTTCGCTTGTCAAATATCAGCCCTTACCGGCTATCTTTGGGTTGGAATCTAAAGCCGGGTACTTGCGCCGAAACCTCTACGATTACGGCGCAATGGAATACATCACAAATTCCTTACCCGGCGATTCGCGTGTATTCCTGATCGGCGACGGTCAAACATACTATTGTAACGACCGCTGCCTGCCGCTCTCCCAAGAATCCAGCTGGCTTTTCATGCTGGAAGAGAATCAGAGTGTGGAGGCTGTCATTAAAAGCCTGCGCATGCAAGAGGCGACACATATATTGTTCAGCAAAGGCGATATGGGATGGTACATCAAATTTCACGATCCCAACGGGAGATACCGGCAAGCGACAATTTTCTTCTTTGAACAGTTTACCCCGCGTTGTGGAAATGAATTATTTCAAGACGACTACATCATCCTTTACGAATTCACGTGCCAGTAAAAACGCCGGTTGCCGCCTGGCTGCTCGTTATCGCCGCATTGACGTGGAACGAGTAGAGTTCAACGCTTGCGCACCTTCCTGAACGGGGCAAGGCTTTGCAAAGCCGGTGGCGGGGACTCGGCCGCGGCCGTAGACTGGATCATCCAGCATCATCCGGCGGGCAATATCTTCAACACTTACGGTTGGGGGGGATATCTGATCTGGAGGCTGTACCCTGAATACTACGTTTACATTGACGG
>Ga0315293_10004624_pt1 | contig 12995 bp, 23 predicted proteins | sample YL17G13_20_MG_FD_203071 | JGI IMG/M metagenome (GOLD analysis project Ga0315293, IMG submission 203071) | Sediment microbial communities from Yellowstone Lake, YNP, Wyoming, USA - YL17G13_20 | ecosystem: Environmental > Aquatic > Freshwater > Lake > Sediment | place: USA: Wyoming | collected... | reverse complement strand
GAGATTCAGGAATTTTAGAATATTAAACTATGACAACAAAAGAAAACAAACTGATTCAATTATTCTATCCAAATGTTCAATGGAAGTTAGGACAAGAAGATTGTCTTGATAGAGCTATAAGATGTGTATTGATAGCAGATGAATTTGCTATTGGATTTGCAGAGTGGATGAATAAAACAGAAAATAGATTAGGCTATCATGAAGGTAAAAATAAATGGTATCATTTTGATTCAGGAAAATGGATAACAACAAAAGAGCTATTAGAAATCTATAAAAAAGAACAAGGATTATGAGAGTAACAGATGATGAGTTAGAAATACTCGAAGAACAGATTAAAGAGAACATTGAATGGCTTATGGCTGGAAGAGATGAAATAGAATGTATAAGTGTAGAAAACCTAGAAGGAATATTAACTAAATTCTTTCATAGAAAAATATCATTATCATTATGAATTGGGAAAACTTTAAACATCAGTTTCATCCATCTTGGAGATCTAGGATGAGACCATTCATCGAGAGTGAAGAATGTGATAAGATATATGCATATCTAAAAGCAGAGAGTAAGAGAGGTAAAAGAGTTGCTCCTCTATCTATGCATGTTTGGAGATGTTTCTTGGAAACACCACTAGATGATATTAAAGCAGTGATGGTAGGACTATGTCCATACCACACTCTTAAGAACGATGCACCAGTTGCAGATGGATTACTTATGGGTTGTTCTATTACAGGTAAATTACAACCTACACTAGAACAGTTTTATGGAGGTTTGGAGAAAGAATTCTATAATGGATTAAATCTAAACTACACACCAGCTCCAGACGTAAGTTATTTAGCAGATCAAGGGGTGTTAATGTTAAATGCAGCTCTAACAACAGAGATTAATAAAGCAGGTTCTCATTTAGAAATATGGGAACCATTTATCAAATATCTGTTTGAGGAAATTATAAATCACTTAGGTGTTCCAATTATATTCTTAGGCAAAGATGCAGCTAAGTATAAAAAATACACAGGCATATTTGCTCATGTGTTTGAACTTAGTCATCCAGCATCTGCAGCTTATAAGAATAGCGAATGGGATACAGAAGGTGTATTTAGTAAAGTAGATGTGTTATTAGAAGAAACCAATGGGTTCACAGTGCAATGGTTGCCTGTAGATGTGCCCTTTTAAAATTAAAATTATGGAAAACGTATTAATTAAAGTGGAAGATGTACAAGTAGGTGATGAGATAATGATATCTTGTCAGTCTTATTTCAAGTATTTAAGGGTGTTAACACCACCAACAATGAGTAAAACTAAAATGCATTGGAAAACAAAACAACCATTGCTTGCAAACTTTAGATGTACAACAAGACAAAATCAAGTGGTAACACATTCTTATACTGATGGTGCAGGAAAAGTTCACAATAGAGTGTATAAAACATGGATACCTACACCTGAAGATCATAATCTTAGAGTGTCAGTAGATCTTAGTGGTAGACAGATTTGGTTAGTAAAGAGAACAGAAATAATTTAAAACTAGAGAAATGATATTAGAAAAACAGACAGAAGCAAATGTCCTAGAAGAAGGACAATCACAAGAATCAATTGGAATGTCACTAGACTTAGATTCTGCACAGATATTGATGCAGATGTTAAGTAAGAATTTATATTCTGATGATATAGGCTCTGCTATCAGAGAATGTGCAAGTAATGCACTAGATAGCCATAGAAGAGCTGGTGTTGATACACCAATTGTAGTTTCACTAAAAGCTGCTTCATATAACAATTATGAGTTTTGTGTAGAAGATTTTGGTATAGGCTTAGATGCAGATGATGTAAGAAACATTATTAGTAAGTATGGTAAATCTACTAAACGGTTGAGTAACAATGAGTTAGGTATGATGGGACTCGGATTTAAGGCACCATTAGCTTATTCTTCTTCGTTTTATTTTGTATGTAGAAAAGATGGAATGGAACGTAAGTATATGATGTATGAAGGAGAAGATGCTAACACTATTGATCTTTTATATGAAAAAGAGACAGAAGAAGCTAATGGTGTAAAAATCATTATTCCTGTTAAATACAATGATCTTTGGCAGTTCAAGAAGAAAATCAAAGAACAACTTTGTTATTTCGAGAGTGTGTATTTTGATGTACCAGATGATAGAAGTATTGTTAATGATTTTATTATTAGTAGACATGAACACTTTCAGTTCTCTGAACTATCTACAGATCCATATTTACACATCTGTTTAGACAATGTGTACTATCCTTTAGATTTTGAGAAGCTTGGTATTGATAGAATTGATTTTCCTGTAGGTCTTAGATTTTCATTGAGTGATGGACTCTATCCAACACCAAACAGAGAATCATTGAGATATACACAAGAAGCTAAGAAAATCATCATGAGTAAACTTAGTGAAGTGGGTAATTGGTATGTTGAATTTTACAACAAATCTGTAAACAATGGTGATGATATTAAGTCTATGATTAACTATCTTGAGAAGAATGGACATATGATTGAAATGGCTGATGGTAACAAACGTAGCATTGATCAGTTTATTAGATATGCCACAGTGAAACCTACTGTTCCAGTATTGGAAGGAGTTAAGATTTTGAACTTTCCTTCTTTGTATAAGCAACACAAACAAAACATGTTGCAAGATGCATTTCCTACTAGATATTCATTGAGATATAAAAGAATGGCTGATGCAGATAAACATTATGTATGGGGATATAATTTAGAATCTATATGTAATGGAAGTTGTAAGGTGTGGGTGTTTAATGATAGAATTCCTCAAATCAAAAAGGATTACTTAAGAGCTACATGTGTAGAGAGTGATTACAACTTTCTTGTTAAGAGAGGCAAACCTATGGAATTAGGAGTGGCTTCTAAGTTTAATCTTAAAACATATTATCATTTATTGAATCTTGCTAAACTTCCAAGATCTAAATGGAGAGATGCTATTAAAGAGTATCAACACATTATGTCTATGGTTGAATCAAACTTCATCAATCTTGATGAATATGATATTCCTCAAGAGTTTGTTGATAGCAAGAAAAAAGCAAAGATAACTAAATCTGCATTAGGTGTTGCTAAAAGACTAAAGCTTCAAGGAGAGATTGTTTGTAAAAAAGGTGTTGATTTAATGCGATACAGTGGTAAAAATTGTAAATTTGACTCACAATTATACAAGTTAGAAGAACTTCATAGACATAAAGGATTAAAAGTGTATGGTAGACATGAAGATGCACCAAAACTTGATGCTCTCTATGGAATTATGCAAAAACAGAAGATGGAAGTGATTACATTTTCTGATAGAGAACTAAAGATTGTAGAGCAATTAGATATACACAATTTAATATCCTATGACAAATTTATGGAAGGGAAAACAACACCATTTAAAAGAATCGTAACATCTGGACTAATCAATGATCTGATGGTTAATTATAGATATATATTTGAGAAAAGAACATTAATCAAACATACCTCTATAGATCTTTATAATAAACTAGAAAGATTAGCTGAGTATAGAACTAAGAATTTTATACAAACAAATGATGATATAAGAAAAGCAATGTTAGAAGTGGCTTATGAGAATAAGTTATTTGATCCAGCTATATATCCAGAGTATTTAGAGATGTTAGATATTATAGATAAGCTTAAATTCTTAAATCCTTTATGTAGATCAATGGGCTATTACCATGAAGGTGATCCAATGATTAATGTAATGACTGATTTATTCAAGTATTACAAACACAGAGTGGATTTAAAGCATTATAACATCAAAATCAATGATGAAGTGCTTACAGAAGAAACAATAGACCAATTAGCATAATTTAACATGGGGACAGAAATGTCCCCTTATTTAACAAGTAACAATTAATTAATAAATATGATGAGTACAAACAAATTTTTATCGTTAGACTGGTTCAAAGAAACAGCAGAGAGTGCAATTGCTACAGTGGTAGCTAACAAGCTAGAAAGCTTAATGGAACAAGATGTTCCTGTAGAACAACAATGTCATGCTAAACCGTATTTTGCTATTAAATTAGTAAATGATACACTCACTGTAGTGTTAGCAGATGGAACTATTTTCAGTAAGCCTGGTGCTACAGAAGATGATTATTTTGCTGTTCAAAAAGCAAAGACTATTTATGAAATACATGCTATTGTAGGATGTAAAGATGTTGTAGAAGATGTAGAGAGAGTCAAAGCTGAAGCAGAGAGAATCAAAGCTCTTCACAAAGGAATTCAATTACTTGCAGACATTGATGATTTCACTGTAGAGGGTAATAGTGTTTATCTAAAAGGAACATCTAGAAGTATGCCTCAATTACTTGTAGAGAAATTCATTGAGATAGTGAATAGAGTGGGAAATGAATTTGCTGATCACAGAACTTTTGAACAAGCTCTTAACGAAGATGATGATTTCATGGCACATAAGAACTTCTTCATGTGGTGTTGTCTTAATCCAAGAGCTGAAGTGGCTAATGAACTATACAGATTCTTAACAGAAAATAAGTTCAAAATCACTAAACAAGGATTCTTTGTAGCTCTTAGAAATGTTGTTACATTACATGGATCTCCTGAGCTTGTACATTTTGTAAGTAATGCTTACAACAAGGTGAAAGCTGTATGGAAGAAGAATCCAGATCAATACACTATATTCTTAGAGGATGGAGAGTACAAACTTGTACATGATGATAAATTAGAAGAAGATAAAACATTCACTGACACAAGATGTCCAGAGTGTGATGGTGATGGTTATTGGGAAGATTTTGATGGAGATACTCATGATTGTGGACATTGTAATGGAACAGGAGAAGTGGAAGAATATGAGTACACAGAAACTGTTTATGTAGACCATGGTCAAAAGATTGGTGGGTTGACAGAATTATATCTAGATCTTCCTAATAGAGAAGAAAATAGATTTACTGACAACTGGTCTAGAACATTTGATATCCGTATAGGACAAGTTGTAGCTATGCCTAAAGAAGATTGTAACTGGAGTACACAAGATTGTGCTACAGCAGGTCTTCACTTTGCAGGTTATACAGCTCCTTATGTTCTTTGTGGTGATACCACTGTTATGACTCTTCACAATCCTATGAAAGTGGTAGGTATTGGTAGAGAGAAAGGTAGATGTTGGGAATATCTTCCATTCATGCTTACCACTGTTGCTGAAGCAGATCAGATTATGAATGATAGAAGCTTTGATTTCTTACAATTGGATGAAGAATATGCTATTCGTGAATTAGAATCTCTTGCAGAGAAAGCTAAAGAAGGATTTGCTACTGAGTCTACAAAGTATGAATTCAATATGCCAGCTATATCAGCTTCAGAAATCAACTCTATTGTTAACACTCTTAGCGAGATGAAAGCTAAAATTGTTAATCGTATAGTTACGATTAAATAGTAAATAATTATAGTTTTGTCGCAAGTATTTCCTATATTTGCGACATAACTTAATTATAACAATATGGCAAAGAGAGTGTTAGTCCCAAAGACAAGATGTAGTGGAACAATGAGTGAGGCAGCCTTCTGGAGCTTCATAAGAAGTGCTTTGAGACAAAAGAGCAGATGGTGGAAGCCTATATCAGTGTGTAAGTTAAATGCACGTAGAGATTACAAAGGACCTAGTAAAAGACAAAAGTACGAATACCAATGTAAGAAGTGCAAAACTTGGACTACTGAAAAGAATATTAATGTAGATCACATTATACCTGCAGGTTCATTGAATTGTGCACAAGACCTACCACTATTTGTGGAGAGACTGTTCTGTGAACAAGATAACCTACAGGTATTATGTACTACATGTCATGATAAGAAAACGCTTAAAGAAAAACAATCTAAAAAGAAAACAATATGAGTTTAGACGTAACATTATATAGAGATTACCATGTCAGTTATGATGGTGGTGTAATATTTGAACCAAGAAGAGAAGAAGTGTATAGTGCAAACATTACACATAATCTTGGAGATATGGCTGATGAAGCAGGTATATATGAGGCTCTATGGAGACCACATAGATTAAAAGAAGGATATAATATTCCTGAAGATGATTATGATGCTGAGTATAAGTATGAAGAAGCTAATCCTGTAAAAGCAAATGAAATAATTTCTATTATAGAAAAAGGATTAGAAGATATGAAAGCTAGACCAGAACATTATGAAAAGTTTAATAGCCCAAATGGTTGGGGAATGTATAAACATTTTATACCTTGGATAGAAAGATATCTAGAAGCATTAAAAGAGTACCCAGAATCATTTGTTGAATGTGATAGATAATTAAATTATGAATGGACTAGAACAAATAATACTCAATAGAGTGCAATGTAAAGAATGCGGAGAAGTGTTAACTTCCTATCATGGACATGATTATAAAACTTGTAGTTGTGAGAATGTTACAATGGTAGATGGTGGAACAAATTATCAACGCTATGGAGGTAAAGATCTAGATTTAGTTGATCTTAGTCCTACTGTATATCTATCAGAAGATCATCAGATCAATAGAAGTGCTGCACATTGGGGCAATAGAGGTAAAGATGGTAAACAAGAGTTATCATATAAATCTATAGCTGATATGTCAAATGATCACCTTAATAATATTATTAAGGCTATGAAAGGTAATATTGCTCCATGGATGGAAGATATTATGTTAACTGAATTATTATATCGTTTTGTAAATAAAATAACAACAAATGACTAACGCAATTACAATTAACAAAACACCATCATTCAATGAGGTGTGGCATGAAGGACATGTAGAGCATGAAGGTAAATACCATTATTTCTGGTTAATACATCCACAAGGATTATCTAGTGGAGGAGAAGAATATGAACTAGAGGTGAGATGGTTTTTTGCTAGAGTACCAAGGGAGGTAAGAGCTCTTTACCCACAAATTATAGAAGCATTTAAACAAACATTATGAATACATGGACATGGGAAAACGAACATCTATTTGTAATAAATAGAGAGTTACAAAAACTAATAGACGATAAAATAGTTAAAACAGTATTATCAATGTCTTTAGTAGCTACAGAAGATCCAAAAGGATCTTTATCACTATACAGTGCAATATTAATATACAAATAATTATGATAACAGGAACAACAAAAACAGAAGCTCAATACAGAGCAGTGACAATGGACAGCTCTAGTTCATTAAAAGATTTCTCACAAGATAGAAAGAAGTATTACAAGAAATACTTCCTTGGAGAGAAGGTGGAAGATAAAGATAATGCTGCGGCTAATATGGGTAGAATAGTTGAAACCCTACTTATGGAACCTCATTTATTTGATGAGAAGTTCTATATGTCATCTTGTGCTTCTACACCAACAGGACTTATGTTAGATTTTGTTGAAGCATTGTATAGACATACAAGAGATGCTACAGATGAATCTGGTGTAGTGGTAACACCTATGAATGAATTGTTAGAAGCTGCATATAGAGATTCTGGATTCAAAATCAAATATGAAGCTGTAATAACTAAGTTTGTAGGAAGTGATGCTGAGATATATTACAATGAAATAAGACAGGTGAGAACTAAGAATCTGACAGTGGTTAACACTACAGAGATATCTATTGCTGAGAAGATTGTAGAACAACTTAGAATCAACACTACAACAGCACCAATTGTTAATCTTCTAAACAGCTCTAGATATGAAGTCAAAGATCAGATGCAAGTGGAGGGATATACAATAGATGGCCATAAGTTTAAGAGTATGCTTGATAAAGTGGTGATTGATCACAAAGAAAGAACAATCCAACCATACGATCTTAAATGTACATGGAGTGTAGAAAACTTCTATGAAGAATACTACTTGTACAGGAGAGCGTACATCCAAGCGTACTTATATTTTCATGCAATGTTACATCTTGTAAGAGAAGAAGACAGTCCTTATTATGGATATTCTGTATCTTTTCTAAAATTCATTGTGTGCGATAGTACAAACTACTATCAGCCATTAATTTACACTCTTGATTTAGAAGACATGGAAGATGCATATGAAGGATTTGTACACAAAGGAAGAACTTATCCTGGTGTACAAGAATTAATTGCTGCTCTTACTTGGTGTAGAGAAACAAACACGTGGAATATTAGCCACAAAAACTATTTATCTAATGGAATTGTAAACATTAAGGGATAACCTATGGAGATTAAAAAGAATATAACTAGTATCTTTATGGTGCCCACTATTAAGGTGCCTAAAGATGCTCTTAGAGCTAATGGATTTATCAATGCATATATTAAGGATGATAGAAGAGAAGATCAATATGCAGGATCGATTTATCTATTATTCAAACCCAAAGATCTTGATAAATTTAGAGAGTTTCTTGATAGTGAATACGAAAGAACTAAAACTATTATAGAAGACTATGATTATGAAGATGGATTTGTTGTAGTGGTGTATCAGCTTAATGAAAGATTTAAGAATGATTTTCAACTAATCAAACAGGGTAAATATTCTAAGACATCTGAAGACTTTCAAAAGATGTTTCCAAAGGTGATTAAGATTGTTAAGAATGGATTGAACAAAGATGAGATATCTTTGCAATACAGAATCTTCAAGAAATCAGAAGATCTTATAGAATTCTGGGAAGAAAAGCTTGGAATAGATCTTAAGATAACTATTGGTGATGATTTTGAGGTGTGGGAAGGATTCGATGAATCAAATGAAATATTACAAATTGATAAAATAAAAGAAAATGTATAACGAAGAAATATACCAAAAGCTAGTAGCTGAATTTGGTGATGATAGAATGGCAGCAGTTACAGATGTAATATCTGCATTGTATGATATTAGATATAATGCTGCTAAGAATACAGATGCTCTTAATGAATTTGATTATGAGAGAGATTGGTGGATGAATAAACATAAAGAATTAGTAAAACTTAAAGAAGTAAACTCATGAAAGGACTTGAATTAATAGAGAAGTATCCACTAGCAGGAAAGGTGGTTAAAGATTGGTTTCTAAAAGAAATGATTAACTCATTTAAAGATGAATCAGTGCCAAGTGAATTTAAAGATTTTATGCTTGAGCAAGGTGTAGATGATGATAAGATAGGAACATTGATTGATGTTAATCCTAGAATGTTATTTGATGTATTTGATGAGAATGATGTATTTATTTTTATCCATTATATGGATGTAAAAGATAAGGTTGAATTCTTTCATAGTTTTAGAAATATAGATACTAATCCTGTTAAATTATTTAAAACAAGAAAAGAAGCAGAGTTATTTGCTATAGAAGCTGCATTTGAAATCTTAGAGAACCAATTATCTCCAAAAGAAGAAGAAATAAATTAGGAATAATCAGGGAGATGAATTATATTTGTCTCCCTATAATTTAAAAACCATGAGAACAACAGAAGAATTTAACGAGAAGTATAAACAGTATATTGAAGAAGACCATTATGGAATGGACATTCATGAACCTTCTGTACTTGCATATGTAGATCAGATATTCAATGATCTTATAAAGATTCCAGGATTTCAATTTAGTCAAATAAAAACCAAATATGGAATGGCTATAGTGTATACAAATCTTTATGACTTAATGCCTTTTGTAGGTAGGATTATTGATCAAGAGCTTGAAGAGAAAATCAACTTCATTCTAAAGGTGGAATATGAATTAGAAAATAGACTTGCTAGTCTTAACTTAGACAAAGATGGAAAAAGTATTCAACCAGTTTAAAAACATGTTAGTTGTACATCCAAAATATAAAGGATATGTTTGTGGATATAACGATAGTCACATCATTCTTGCTGTAGAAACAAAAGATGATAAGAACTTCTGGAGAAAGCTACAGAATCCTTTTATAATGGAAGAATACAAAGATGTCAAATACAGATATGCATTTGAGGATGAAAGAGAACTTATAAAACAGTATAATAATGGCAAAATTTGAAAAAGACACTTTTTACACTGTTGAACAAATTGCAGAAATGTTTAATATAACTAAAGAAGCTGCAAGAAGTAAATTAACAAATTCAAAAATAAAAAAAGTTAAAACAAATGGTAATAAACTTGGTTTATATAGTAGTTTTCAAGTAGACAAACTTAGAGAAAGAAAAGGAATGGTTGAATTGTTCTATGAAAAAGCTATAGAAAAATCTAGAGCTAAACCAACTATTATTACATATTACATTTATGAATCTAAAATGAATAGAGATGAGTGATGGAAAAGATTTTGTAGAACATGTAGATTATTATTTAGAAGATGGAAGAGTCCATTTCACTAAAGAGTATCTATTAAAGACAAAGAAACAATGTTGTAATAATAATTGTAGACATTGTCCATTTGATAAACGTGAGAAAGGAAATACAACACTTAGAACAAGTGAGTAAAGAGTTCTGTTTCTGTTTTTTAATTGTTGGGAAGGCCCTAGAGAAATCTGGGGCTTTTTTACCCTCAAAGTGTTTTTCACCAAAACAAACAGAACATAAGTGTTATTCACCAACAATAAGTATAAAGTGTTATATAATACACAATTAGACAACATTTTGTCAAGTTTATGACACATAAAACTTGACAATTAAACAAAAATTTAGTATCTTTAAACAATTAAAACAATTAAATAATGGCAAAGAAAGCAGTGGCAAAAGAAACTAATAGCAAGTTTCAAGAAGCAATGGACAAATTGAACAAGACTTATGGTGTTGGTTCAATATTAGCATTAGATTCTAAAGCAGGAGGAGATTATGATGTAATCAGTACAGGAAGTATTGGGTTTGATCATATCACTCTTGGTGTAGGAGGATTTGTAAAGGGGAAACTCTATGAACTTATGGGCTGGGAGGGCACAGGTAAATCTACAATATGTGGACATGCTGCAGCTGAATGTCAAAAGAAAGGTGGAACTGTTCTATATATAGATGGTGAGCACGCTGTTGATAAATCCTATTTCAAGAAGTTAGGTGTAGACACTACTAAAATGTTAATCTCTCAACCATCTTGTGGTGAGGAAGGATTTAACATTGCTATGGAAATGATTAATACAGGAGAGATTGATCTTGTAATCATAGATAGTGATTCATCGCTCATTCCTAAGAAGATGCTTGATGGTGATGTAGGGGATAGTACAATAGGTAGAAAAGCTTTATTGAACAGTAATGCTTATCCAAAGCTAAAAGGGGCTCTATCACAGCATAATGTATGTGTAATAGTGATTAGTCAGTATAGAGAGAAGATTGGTGTTATGTTTGGAAATCCTACAACAACACAAGGAGGACATGCTCTTAAGTTCTATAGTGATGTTCGTATTGAGGTGAGTAGAAGTTTAGCTAAAGATGGTGATGTAACTTATGGTAATATCACTAAGCTAAAAGCTATCAAGAACAAAATGTCTCCTCCATATAGAAAATCAGAGTTTGAAATAGTGTATGGTTTAGGTATAGACAAACTAGATGAGATGATGAGTCTTCTTAATGAGTTTGAACTAGGACGTAAGTATGGTAAAACTATGACTGTAGATGGAACTAAGTATGATCTTGAAGAATTCAAACAGCTTGTACTTGATAATCCAGAGTTCTATGATGAGTTAAAAGAAAAGATTGTAAATGCAATCAATCAAACTGATCTTCCTGTTGAGGAAGTAGAAGTTGAAGAAGATGTTGTTCCAGTAGCAGCATGTGCTAATCATAGTTTATTTAATGACGAAGAGTTATGAGTATAATTGGATTGTCAGGAAAAATAGGTGTTGGAAAAGACACTGTAGGTAGTATCATTCAGTATTTAACTTTTTGTAAACATTATAATAGGACAGATTTATCTTATGAAGATTTTACAAATTCAATAGGATGGGTACCAATATGGGAAATTAAAAAGTTTGCAGGGAAGCTAAAACAAATAGCTTCCCTACTCACTGGTATTCCTGTAGAGGATTTTGAAGATCAAGAATTCAAGAAATCATATCTTGGAGATGAATGGGGAACTGTTGAATCTAATCCTCTCAATGCTGTCCCAGTATTTGAAAATATTGAATTTAATCATTTAATGTCTGTAAGAGAACTTCTTCAGAAGCTTGGTACAGAAGCTATACGTGATGGATTACATCCTAACGCTTGGGTGAACGCATTAATGTGTGAGTATAAAAGACCAAAGCTGAGTGAGTACAATCCAAGCAATTGGATTATTACAGATGTTAGGTTTCCTAATGAGTTAGAAGCTGTAAAGGATGTCAAAGGACTTACACTTAAAGTGGTTAGACCAGTTGAAAAAAGTAAAACACCTGCAAGATTACATCCTAGTGAGACAAGTCTTGATAAAGCAGAGTTTGATTACACAATAATTAATGATGGATCTATAGAAGATCTAATAGAAAAAGTTAGACAAATATTAATAACAGAAAAAATAATATGAAAAGTTACAATGAATTAGAGGCCCTTGTTATAGCATGGGCTACACAGAAAGAAATCCTTAAAAATGGTACACCAGCTAGACAATGTGATAAAACATTAGAAGAGGTGGAAGAATTAGCAGATGCTATATTTGATAACAACAAAGAAGAGATAGTTGATGCACTAGGAGACATCCTAGTTACAATCATCATCCAAGCAGAACTGCAAGGAGTGAGTCTTGTTGAATGTTTAGAGAGTGCATACAATGTAATTGCTAAACGTACAGGTAAAATGGTGAACGGACAATTCCAGAAAGATGCTTAGTTTTGACTTTCCTCAGAAATGTACAACTTGCCAAGGGTATAAATCTATGCCTTATAGTTGGAACAGTACAGGGCAACCACAAATGTGCACATGTCCTAAAGTTTCTTTATCATGGGAATGTCATAGATGTGGAAAGATAAATGCTCCATGGAAAGGAAGTTGTGATTGTACACCTACACCATTTGGTGCTCCTACATCTGGTAATACACAACCATATATTGGATCTGCTAATCCTTATCTTGGTTATTTTCCTGATACTAGTAGAAACATTAATCAAGATCATCCAAATTTAAATAAAAACTTTACAGACAAATAATGAAGTGTAAAACATGTGGAAAGAAT
>Ga0315293_10004621_pt1 | contig 12996 bp, 11 predicted proteins | sample YL17G13_20_MG_FD_203071 | JGI IMG/M metagenome (GOLD analysis project Ga0315293, IMG submission 203071) | Sediment microbial communities from Yellowstone Lake, YNP, Wyoming, USA - YL17G13_20 | ecosystem: Environmental > Aquatic > Freshwater > Lake > Sediment | place: USA: Wyoming | collected... | reverse complement strand
GGCCCTCCCGGATGAGCTTGCGGGCCGCCCGCAATCCCCCGGCCCTGTCCTCGAACACATTGTCCAACTGCATCATGTAGAGCTTCTTCAACAAGCGTCCCATGTCCGGCCCGGGCTCGACGCCCAGCGGGATCAAATCGCGTCCCCGGAGCAACGGCTTGATGGTCTCCTTGGAGATGCGCATCTCCTCAAACTTGCGGAGCAGCCAGCGGGCGATGCGGTCCAATCCCTTGGCCAGGCGCTCACGCCGGCCGGCCCGGTCCGCGGCATCGAGCAGGACCAGGAGTTCGACCTCACCGGCTGCGTCGTGGGCCAGGCGGTTGAAGGCTTTCTTGGTCACGCTCTCCCGGTTCTGCCACAGCTCCGAAGCGCGGTGATGGCCGCGGATGAGGATGAGGCACATCTTTCGCAGGTCGAACCCGTTCCAAGAATGGATCTTGAGCCGGTCGAAGGCCCGGCGGGCGATTTCCTCACTCCGGACATCGTGTTTGATGCTGGTCAGGACCATCCGGCCGTGCTTGTGCTCCCAGGCCGAGGTGGCGGGCTTGCCCACGTCATGGTACAGGGCGGCCAGGTTCAGGCACAGAGCTTTTTCCCGGCTCAGGCCGGACAGCCGGCCGAGCGCGGCGGCCTGGTCGACGGTGAGTCGGGTGTGATGCCAAACGGTGTGGTTGCCGTAGGCGTCCTTTTCCGGGTGAAAGACCGGGTCCTGAAGGGCCAGGGTCAGGCTGCACAGCTCGGGGAAAAGCTGTCCCAGGACTCCCAGGCGGAACAGTTCTTCCAGGCCCAGCGAAGGACGGCTCGAATGGAGCAGGATCTTGAACAGCTCTTCGGTCACCCGCTCGGCGCTGAGTCCCTGGAGGTCCAGGTCCTTGGCCAGGACATAGACGGCCGGGTCCACCCTGTAGTTGAGGGCGGAGGCGAAGCGCGCCGCCCGAAGCACCCGCAGGGGGTCCTCGGGAAAGGCGCGAGCGTTGGTCACTCGAATTATTTTGCCAGCGATATCGCGGCGGCCGCCGAACGGGTCGATCAGGAGGCCGTCGGCCAGCCGCAGGGCGATGCTGTTGCAGCGGAAATCGCGGCGTTCGAGGTCTTTCTCGATGGGCAGGAAAGGATCGGCCGCCACAGCGATATCCTTGTGGCCCCGGGAGCCTGAGCCTTTGGCCCTATCGCTCCGGGGCAGGGCCAGGTCATAAGTCTTGCCCTTCCTGGTGAATTTGATGATGCCGAAGCTCTTGCCCACCAGGTCCACCCGGCCGTGAGGGGAGAGCTTGCGGATGATGGATTCCAGGGAATGCCGGGTGATGAGGATGTCCACGTCGTCGGAGGGGATGCGGCGGAGAAGGTCCCGCACATAGCCGCCCACAGCATGGACATCCCGGCCGAAAAGCTTGACGAACAGTTTCTTATCGCGGAAATCCGCTTTTAGGGCAGCCACTTTTCACCTCAAAATCGTTCCTATTGTAGCATAAGACGTCGATGGTGTATTCTGATAAGGCTTTGAGAATGACTGTGAACGGACCTGTGAGAAAAATCGTCCTCTTCCTCTCCCTGCTGCTGGCCGTCCTCGGCGCGGCCGATGCCCGCTCGGCCAAGAGAGACCTTAAGATTATGGTCCAGGAGAAACGGGTCCAAAATCTAGGCCCACAGGGCCTGACCCTGAGCTTCGTCCTCCAAGTTGCCAATTCTTCCTCGGAGCCCTGGCTCTTGGCCTCTTACGACTATCGCGTTTTGGTGGCCAACGCCGAATTCTTCCGGCTGCAGCGAACGCTCGATGCCCCCTTGGCCATCACCCCCTCGAGCCAGACGCTCATCAGCCTGCCGGTCAAGGTCACCTACGATTATCTGTTCCAGTCCTTCCCGGCCGGGCGGGAAAGGGACAAGCTCGAATGCACGCTCGTCGGCGGAATGTTTTTTGCCGAGGAGGCGGGAGAGAAGGGGGAGAGAGTCAACGTGGCGATGGCCGGGGACTTTCCCGTGTACAAAGGCTTTCAGACGATTATCCTGCCCCTGGAAGTTAGGGCTTTGTCCGTGGGCGGCGTTGACCTGACCTTCCGGGCCGAAATCCGCAACCTCAACGCTTTTCCCGTACAGGTTCGGGGCCTCAGCTACAGGCTGGATATCGGGGGCAAACAGATCGCCGGGGGAAAGACGGCCAGCGATAGCGGCCTGAACCCGCGGGCGGCCTGGCCCTTCGAGCTGCCGCTTCTGCTGGAATTCTTCGAGGTCGGCCCCGAGCTCTACCCCCTCCTGAAAAAGCCGGAGGTGGAATGCCGATTTTCAGGCGAGGTCCTGATCTCCATTCCCTGGGGCGAGTTCTCCATCCCCTTCGACCAAAGAGAGAGAGTGCCGGCCAGGAAGGCCGAGTGAACGGATTCCAGGCCGGAAGAGGGGAAAAGGAGCAAAGCATGAGCGTTCTGGAAGCCATCCGGAAAAGAAAAAGCATAAGAAAATACAGACCCGACCCGGTGCCCTCCGAAGTCCTGGGCCGCGTCCTGGAAGCGGCGCGGCTGGCTCCCTCGGGCAAGAACCTCCAGCCCTGGAAGTTCATTATCGTCCGCTCAGCCGAAACCAAAGAACGTTTGGCCCGGGCCTCGGCCAACCAGATGTTCATGGCCGGCGCGCCGCTCATCATCGCCGCCTGCGGCTTCCCGGAGGCCTGCTACGCCAAGATGGGCCGCTATATGAAATCCTGGCCGGTGGACGTGTCCTGCGCCCTGGAGCATCTTATGCTCCAGGCCGCCGCCGAAGGCCTGGGCACCTGCTGGATCGGCGCGTTTGAGGAAGAGGCCGTCAAGGAGATCTTGGGCGTTCCCCCGGAAGTTAGGGTTCTGGCTCTGACTCCCCTGGGCACCCCGGCCGAGGACCCTCCTTCCCGGGGACGGAAGAGCTTGTCCGAGATCGTCTCGGACGAAAAATATTGACCTAATTTTTTAGAACCAGTAATTCAGGCCGAGGGAGATGAACAGCGAGCTCAGGTCGAACGGCTCGAAATCCATGAGCTCTTCGCCGAGCGTTCCTTTGCCGGAGAAGTACTTCACCTCGGCCTGGAGGGTGATTTTGTTGCCGACCACATACTGGAAGCCGCCGGCGAAGTAGGCGCCCACGCTGATTTTTGTGCCCTCCCTGGTGTTCACCGGATAGACACCGTAGATATCCACGTCTCCATAGTCCGGGTCTTCGTAGATCCATACGTCGGTGAAGTCGATCATATCGCCGAATAGGGAAACGCTCCACAGGGTCACGGTCGCCCCGGCGGCGAGATAGGGGATGAAGCTCGACTGCCGCCCGAAGGGTGTGATCTTCAGGCCAGCCTGGATGGGCGTGATGGAGACGTCGAAGGCGTGGGTCAGGTCAAAATCGCCCTCATAGTCCAAGGGGAAGGCAAAGACTCCCTCGGGAAATTCATAGCCGACGTAGTCGCGATAGTAGCCGGCCTTGTTTTTCACGTAGGTGTCAAACCCCATGACCAGGCTGAAGTTCTTGTTCAGAAAAAGCTCGTAGTCAATCCCGAAAGCCGTGGCTTGGTAATTGGACTTTTTGAAGCTCATCTGATCGAACTCGATCTGCCACAAGTCGCTCTTCCCGTCGGGGAAAAAGGAACCGATGCGGATGGTGAGTGAGTTGGAGAAGGCCGGCACAGCGCCCAGGGCCAGAACCATCAAGAGGGCCAATATATGTTTTTTCATGAGTTGCCTCCTACTGTCTTATGTGCAAATTCCATGCCAGTTCAGGACTCTAGATGACAAGCTGCCCGAGGGGCTTGTCCTGTGTCGAAAACCGGTCAACTGTCACTTTTGAGGACAGCCTCCATCCTGTTTATACTTCAGAAATAAGCGCTGTTCAAGGGTAAACAGAGCTTTCTTGACGGCAGATAGAGTTCAAGGATATATTCAAGTCGGCGGCGAAGGCGAACAACCGAGGAATGAAAACAGAAATATTGCGCCTGAATCCAAAGAACGCCAGGGACAAGGCCATCCGCCGCATTGTCCACATTCTCCGGAGCGGGGGCCTCGTCGTTTTTCCTACGGATACGTTCTACGGCCTGGGCGGGGACGGTTTTTCCCCGGCAGCCGTCCGGCGCATCTTTGAGCTAAAGCTGCGCGACACGTCCAGGCCTTTGCTGGTGCTCGTTTCAGACCTAGAAATGGTCCGGCGGCTGGCTCGGGACATCCCCCCTGTTTTCTGGAAAATCGCCGAGGAGTTCTGGCCCGGGCCCCTGACCATAGCCCTCCGGGCTTCGGCTAAGGTCCCCAGGGAGTTGTGCGGGGGCGGGGAATCTCTGGCCATGCGGCTGCCCGCCGTCCCCTGGCTGCGGGAGGTTGTCCGGGAGGCAGGCTTGCCGGTCATCGCCACCAGCGCCAATATTTCGGGAGAAGGGGAGATCTCCGCGGCGGTCCAGGCTCAAAGAATATTTGGCGGAAAGGTCGAGCTGATCGTGGATGGAGGGCTGACTCCGGGCGGCGCGCCTTCAACCGTCCTCGACCTGACGGCCGAGCCGCCGCGGATAGTTCGCCAAGGCGCCGTGTCGATCAGTCGACTGAAGGAATTTTTTCAGCAATTGGGGGAAGCATCGCCGTTTGTGTGATTCACTATCGGTGCCGGAATCGCCCTCGGCCCCCTGGGGAACCAGTCCCGTCGGTTCCCCCCGTCAAAAAGCCGACGGGGCCCCCCTCCGCTAGGGGGGCCTCAGGGGCGATTCCGACACCTCTTTGAAATCACATATTTGCTACCGCAATTGGGCCTTGCTTTGACTTTTGCTCCCGGCCTGTGCTAAAAAAGTTTAAGGGGAGGGACGGCTTTTGGCTTTGATCCAAGGAGATATTTTTCTTCACGCCGCGCGGTGCCATGAGCTGCTCCAGAAGGCCATCCATTATTTCTCCGAATACACACAAAAGAAACTCCCGCCCAAGGCTCCGGAATATTATAAAGCCAGAAACTTCCTCAAAGAAGGGCAGGCCCTCTATGAGGATATTCTTAAGAGGGTCAAGCTGCTTCTGGGGCCTATCCCGCCCTACTCTCCGGCGGACTACGAGTCGCAGCGGGCCCAAATTCTGGCCGATAACAAAATTATCGTCCGCGGTCAGAGACTGGACGCGATTCGGGATGAACTGGCCGGGGATGAATTGTTGAAGACGATGATGACCGCCCAAGAGATCGGCGCCTACCTGAAGGATCATTTCCAGTCCCAGGGCCGGGGCAAGCGCAAACTGGCCAATATCAAAGTACGGATGATCCTGGACAAATTGAAGGAGCTCCTGGCCAAGGGCCTGGAACTTAGGCCTCTGGCCCAAAAATATTATCAGAGAGGCGATGGATAGAGCTGCTCTCGAAGAGGTTATTTCACCTTGGCCCCGGCCGGGATGTCCTGGTCATAGAAAGCGATCTTGGCCTTGCCCTGCCACTCGGCGGCCAGAATCATGCCCCGGGATTCTAGGCCGCGGATGACGGCCGGCTTGAGGTTGACGATGACGGCCAATTTCTTGCCGACCAGGTCTTCGGGCTTGTACACATCGCCTACGCCGGCCACCAGGGTCCTTGTCTCCGTGCCGATGTCCACTTCCAACTTGAGCAGCTTGTCGGTATTGGCCACGCGCTCAGCCTTCAGGATGTGGGCCACCCTGAGGTCCATCTTTTTGAATTCGTCGAAGCTGACGGTCTCCATGGTCGTCTCCTTATTTTTCTGGCCGGTTTTTTCGGCATGTTTTTCAAGTGCGGCGGCGGCCGCCTCTCCCGAGGCCTGGGGCTCCTCGGCCAGGAAGTCCTTGAGCTCAACGCGGGGGAAAAGGGGCTGAGGGGCTTTCATGGGCCGCTCGGACTGAAGGCCGAAAAATTCAAAGCCGTCGTAACGGACAGCCTGGGGCGATTCGGTTTCACCCAGGGAATCCCATATTTTCTCCGCCGAGCGGGGCATGACCGGAAAGACGAGGTAGCTGACGCCGCGAACGGCGCAGGAGGCCTGGTACAGGATACGGGCCAGCCGTCCGGCCTTGTCCGTTTGTTTAGCCAATTTCCAGGGCTCCTGGTCGGCCAAGTATTTGTTGATGGTGGTGACATAGGCCCACATGTCTTCCAGGGCCCGGCTCAAATGGTAGGATTCATAAAGGCCCCGCACTCTTTCCTGGAGGCCGGCGAAGTCCTCCCGAATCCGGCGGTCGGCCTCAGTCTCCTCGGCGAGAGGAGCCAGCCGCCCCTGGAAATAGCTGCGGGCCATGGTCAGCGTGCGGTGGACCAGGTTCCCCAGGTCGTTGGCCAGGTCGGAATTGACGCGATGGAGGAAACCTTCGTGGGAGAAATTCCCGTCCTGGCCGATGGGGATTTCCCTCAACAGAAAATAGCGCAGGGGGTCGGGGCCGAAGACCCGGATGATGGGATAGGGGTCCAGGACGTTGCCCCTAGATTTGGACATTTTGGCCTCGTCCTTGAGCCACCAGCCGTGGCCGACCACGCAGCGGGGCAGCTCGAACCCGGCGGCCATGAGGAAAGCCGGCCAGTACACGGCATGGAAGCGGAGGATGTCCTTGCCGATGAGGTGGAGGTCGGCCGGCCAGAACCTGGCGAAGTGGGCCGGGTCGCCGTCGAATCCGGCCCCGGTGACGTAGTTGAGGAGAGCGTCGAACCAGACGTAAATGGTGTGGTCCGGGTCGCCGGGCACCGGAACTCCCCACTTGACCGTAGTCCGGGTGATGCTGAGGTCCCGGAGGCCCTGGCGGACGAAGCTCACCACTTCGTTCATCCTGCCCGGGGGCCGGACAAAGACCGGGTTCCGCTCGTAAAAATCCAGGAGAGGCTTTTGGTAGGCCGACAGACGGAAGAAATAGCAGGCCTCCTCGACGACCATGCATTTCTTGCCGCAGTCGGGGCAGGTTTTCTGGCCGTCGTCGTCGAGGGCCACGTCCTCGGCCAGGAAATTTTCGTCCGAGACGCAGTACCAGCCCTTGTAGGTCCCCTTAAAGATATCGCCCTTGTCCAGGAGTCTCTTGAACACTTTCTGGACCCCTTTTTCGTGAAGGGGCATCGTGGTCCGGATAAAAAAGTCGTAGGAAATGTCCAGGGCTTTCCACAGGTCGAGCATGCCGCCCACCACCTGATCGGCCAGCTGGAGCGGGGTGACGCCCCGGGCCGAGGCGGCCCGCTCGATCTTCTGGCCGTGCTCGTCGGTGCCGGTCAGGAAGAACACCTCTCGGCCGGCCTGGCGGTGGAAACGGGCCAGGACGTCGGCGATGACCGTGGTGTAGGCATGGCCGATGTGGGGGGCGTCGTTGACGTAGTAGATGGGCGTGGTGACATAGAAGGTCGGCCTGGAATCAGAGCTCTTGGACACTGCCCGCCCCTCCTCGGATGAGCGAAATGGCTTCGTTGCGCGTGACGCTGGAAGCGCGGAAAGAGCCGCGGACGGCTGAAGTCACCGTCACGGACTTGGGCTTGTTGGCCCCCCGCATGGACATGCACATGTGCTCGGCTTCGATGACGACCATCACTCCCAGCGGCTGGAGGTGGTCCATGATCAGGTCCGCGATCTGCTTGGTCAGCCGCTCCTGCACTTGAAGCCTCCTGGAGAAAATATCCACCACCCGGGCGATCTTGCTCAAGCCCACGATCCGGCCGCCCTTGGGGATGTAGGCCACATGGGCCACTCCGGCGAAGGGCAAGAGGTGATGTTCGCACATGGAGTAGAGGGGGATGTTCTTGATCAGCACCATCTCGTCGTGCTTTTCGCTGTGGATCACCCGCAGATGGCGGGCCGGGTCCTCCTGTCGCCCGCCCAGGATCTCGGCGAACATCCGGGAGACGCGCTGGGGCGTGGCCCGTAGCCCCGCCCGCCGGACGTCCTCGCCCACGCCCGCCAGGATGAGGCGGACCCCTCGCTCCACTTTTTTGAGGTCTGTTCGTGTCTTGGAGCTCATTCCCGTCCTGTTTTTTCCCAATATTCCTCCAGCGCCCGGCGTTGAACCTCCTTCACCGGAAGGCCTTTCTTCTTGGCTGCCTTGCGGCAATCGGAGAACTCGGGCTGGACAGTGACCGTTCTGCCCTCGAACCGGGAAACTTTGACCGCCACCGGCTCGCCGGCGACCTTGACCGTTGTCAGGGAGCGGTCGAGCACCCGCCTTTCCACGGGAAAATAGCGGACCCCGATGGACGTCGTTTCCCGGAATACCCCGGCGATAAGGTCTTCTATTTTAGCAAGCTCGGCCAGGAGGGTCAATTTGGAAGCCAGACGGCCCTTTTTCATCACCACCGGGGTCAGGGTGGCGTCCAGGGCGCCCATCTCCAGGGCCTTATCCACAAAGGCCGCCAGCAGTTGAGGGGAGGCGTCATCGATGTTGGTTTCAATGATGTAGAGCGGAGTCGAGGCCTTGAGCCTTTCCGCCCGGCCGGAGAAGGCCCGCAGGATATTGGAAAAGCCGGCCAGGTCGCGGCTCCCGGCGCCATAGCCGACGTGCTCATAGCACAATTCCGGAAGGGGGATGAATCGTTCAACCAGAACGGAAAGGAGGGCGGCGCCGGTGGGCGTCACCATTTCCTGGTCCGCCCAGGCCGAATAGACAGGGATGCCCTTGAGGAGCTCGGCCACGGCCGGCGGCGGGACGGGCAGAACACCGTGCGAGGTCTTGACCCAGCCCGAGCCCACGTTTAAGGCCGAGGCCAAGACCCTTCCGATGTCCAGCCGCTCGAGCAGGAAACAGGCGCCCACCACGTCCACCAGGGCGTCGTCGGCGCCGGCTTCATGAAGATGGGTATCGCGGAAAGGCCGGCCGTGAACCTTGGCCTCGGCCTTGAAGAGGGCCTTGAAGACAGCCAGGGATCTTTCCTTGACCGGGGCCGAAAACGGACTTTTTCTGACCAGGCCCTCGACGTCCGCGTAGGTGCGGGCCTGGGTTTCGGCTTTGGTCAGCCGAACGTCCACTTTCAGGCCGTTCATGGCTCCTCTCTGGACGCGGCGGACTCCGATGGTCACCGGCAGCTTGAGCCGGGCCATGGCTTTTTTGAATTCCTCCGCGGGAACGCCCAGGTCAAGAAGCGCGCCCAACAGCATATCGCCGCTTACGCCGGCCGAGCCTTCGATAAAGACATATTTCATGGCTGCCGTCTCCTTGATCCGGTCAGGACCTCAGTTTTTCGATGATCTTCCGCTGGAGGAGGGGCAGGACCTGGCCGGCCTTCCCGCGGAGAACAAAGTCGGCCGCCCGGCTGAGAGGGGTCGGGTCGGGGTTGACCTCGACGATTTTGGCGCCCGAGTCGGCCGCGGCCAGGGGAAGGGAAGCGGCCGGATGGACCACGGCCGAGGTCCCCACCACAAACATCACGTCGCAGGCGGTGCTGCGGCGGAAGGCGTCATCCAGGACGCGGCGGTCGAGCGCTTCGCCGAACCATACGATGTGCGGCCGGAGCATGGCCCCGCAGGCCGGACAGCGGGGCGGCAGGATGCGGAGAGGAACGTCGCGACATTCAGTCACCGTCCCCTCCTGGAGGCAGCGCATTTTCCAGATGTTGCCGTGGAGCTCGACGGGCTGGCGGGAGCCGGCCCGTTCGTGCAGGCCGTCGATGTTCTGGGTGATGAGGCTGAACGTGGAAAAGGTCTCTTGCCAGGCGGAGATCGTCCGGTGGCCTTCGTTCGGCTCGGCCCGGCCGATGATTCCCCTGCGCCAGTCGTACCATTCCCAGACGAGCTGGGGGTCCCGCTCAAAGGCCTCGGGCGTGGCAAGCTCCTCGGCCCGGAATTGCCTCCACAGCCCGTGTTCGCCGCGGAAGGTGGGGATGCCCGATTCAGCCGATATGCCGGACCCGGTCAGGACCGCCACCCGGGTGGTGCTGTCCAGCAGGGCCAGGAGCGAGCCCATCTCATTCTCGATCATCCTTGTGCCCCGTCTCCGTCAACCCAGCCAGACAGGAATGTCCCACCGCTCGGCGAGTCGCGAATAGGGCACGCCGGTCAGGTCTTCGCCGAACCGGTCAAAAGCGATCTGGGGCAGAATGAACAGGTCGGGCCGGATGTCGCGGCCGCCGAGCTCTTCCAGGGCTTTCTCCGCGGCGGTCTCGAAGTCCTTCACCATCAACAAGCCGGCACAGACGATGTTTCCGCCGTAGGTCAAGTTTTTGACCAACCAGGGATGGTGGGCGTTTGTGACGAAAGGAGTCTGCGCTTCCAGAATCTCGGACGCTTTCTCGAAGGCCGCCTCGGAGAACAGCCACAGGACGCTCTTGTGCTTGGCTTCGGCCGTCCTCTGCATGAAACCCGCGGGGTGGAAGTCCAGGGGCCGGAGCGGATCGGACATGACCTGGATGTTGATGCGGAAATTCTTCCTCAAGCGCTGGAAGAACCGGCTCATCTCGGAATAGTCCGTGTCCAGGGCTTTTTTCAGCTCCTCGGCGGCCAAGGCGCTGTATCCCGGAGGATAGACGATCAGATTGCCGATGAAGGGCCGCAGGCTGTTGACCGTCTTCTCGATATCGTCCCAGCCGACCAGGCTGGGCAGAGGGACGATGACGCCCTCGACCAGGAATTTCTCCTTGGCCAGGTGAAAGAAGGCTTTGCGGGCTGTTTGAAAATCCTTCTCGCCCAAGCCGAATATCCGGCACCACTGCTCCGGAGTATCGGAATGGTAGGAGATGGAGAACCTCATGGGCTGGAAGGCCTTCAGCTTATCGATGAACTCGGGGGTCAAGACCGTGCCGTTGGTGTTGGCCTGAATGACCTTGTTGGGGATCTTCTGACGGATGAGCTTCAGGATATCGAAAATCTGGGGGTGGCGCAGGGCCTCGCCCTCTGAGACGCGGCCGGGCAGGCTGTCGCCGATGCGGACCTCGGCCGGAGAAGCGGGATCGAGCAGGGCGATGCCGCGCTTGACGTCCTCCAGGGGCCGGAAGCCCTCCCGGTAGATAGGGAAGGGGTTCATGTCGTTGGAGCAGAAAAAGCAATGGCCGTTGCACACCGAGGCGATGGGCAGCTGGTTGGTGTATCCGCCCGCCAGAGTCTCGTACAGGAACTTGCTGACCTTCATTTCATGCATAGGTGGCCTCCCGGCCGTTTTCGCACTCTATTATTCCCGGTTTGCGCCTCCGGTTCAAGACGGAAGGGAAGGAAGGTTAGAGGTTGTCTATAATGAATCGGTTGCTTTCAGCCGGCTCGGCCAGAGCGCTATTTAAGAATGACCCTCGCTTATTTCAACCCCAGCACCGAATGATAGCCGGGGATGTCCAGGAAGCCGTGGCCGCTGATGTTGAAGGCGATCGTCTTCTTTTCGCCCGATTCGCGGCACTTGACGGCCTCATCGATGGCGCAGCAGATGGAATAGGCGGATTCCGGCGCGGGCAGCCAGCCCTCGGTCTGGGCGAACAGCATGGCCTTCTCGAAGACGTGCTTCTCGTCGGCGGGATAGGCCACCGTGTCGATGATGCCCTTGTACCGCAGATAGCTCAGGATGGGCGAGCAGCCGTGGTAGCGGAGGCCGTCGCCCTTGATGGGCTTCATCGAGGTTTTGTGTCCGAGGGTGTACATCTTGAGCATGGGCGTCATTTCGGCATAATCGGCGAAATCGTATTCGTAGCGGCCCTGCAGGTTGGGGGCGGCCTGACTCTGGGCGGCGATAAACTTGATCTTCTTCTTGTTTTTCAGCACCTCCCCGACAAAGGGCAGAGCGAACCCGCCGAAATTGGAGCCCCCGCCCAAGCAGGAGATGACCAGGTCGGGGTAGTCATCGAACAGCTTGAATTGCTTCTGCGTTTCCTGGCCGATGATGGTCTGGTGCATCAAAACGTGATTCAGGACAGACCCCAAGGAATAAATGGTCTTGGGGCTTGACTGGGCAGCTTCCAGGCCTTCGGAGATGGCGATGCCCAGCGACCCCACATGTTTGGGATTCTTTTTGTATAGGGTTCTGCCGAATTTTGTCACAGGACTCGGGGAGGCGTGCACTTCGGCGCCCAAGAGCTTCATGAACTGGAGCCGGTCTTTTTTCCAGTTATAGACGCTGCGGACCCAGAAGACCACGCATTTCAGCCCGGTCACCGAGGCGGCATAGGACAAGGCCGTGCCCCACTGGCCGGCGCCCGTTTCGGTGGTGACTTTCTCGAACCCCTGCTTCTTGGCGTACCAGCACTGGGCCAGGGCGGTGTTGACCTTATGGCTGCCGGTGGGGCTGAAGAACTCGCTTTTGTAGTAGAGCCTGGCCGGGGTGTCCAGCTTTTTTTCAAGGTTGGTGGCCCGGAAAAGAGGCCTGGGCCGGCCGGCTTTGGAGTAGAGGTCCATGATTCCGGCCGGAATGTCGATCCAACGCTCCGTGGAAAATTCCTGCTTGAGGCACTCGCCGATCAGGAGGTTGGGCAAGTTGCCGATTCGGGACGGGCCGGTCTTGGGGTCTTGGGGAGGCGGGAGCGGCTCCGGCAAATCCGGAAGGATGTTGTACCACTGTCCTGGAATCTCATCGTGTCTCAAGTTGACCATTGAGCGCATGGATGCCTCCTTGCCGAAATGCCAGTTTTCGTTGCCAAAAATCCCTATAAGTGTATTGATTTGGGCCGGGACTGTCAAAGACATTTCGAAGATCTCCTGCGTTTCCATTTATGTGATTTTCTATCGGCGTCAGGATCGCCCCCGGCCCCCTGGGGAACCAGTCTCCTTGGAGGGGGAACCCGCTTCGCGTTTCCCCCTTCCAACGCTCGCCGCAAAAAGCTGCGGCTCGCTGCCTCTCTTTCTCGCGCGGGGCAAGAGCCGCGCGCCGAGACCAAGGGGGCATACCCCCTTGGATCCCCTGACGATCGGCTCTCCGTGGCAAGCCTCGTAGAGCCGATTGTCCCGTCGGTTCCCCCCGTCTTGAAAAACGACGGGGCCCCCCTCCGACCTTTTCGGAGACGCCATCGAGCTCCCCCCTATTTCCCTAGGGGGGTCGGGAGGGTAAATAAATTTTAAAGAAGTTTGGAGGCGTCTCCGCTATGGGGGCCTAGGGGCGATCCCGGCACCGATAGTGATCACACAAAAGGAGATACTTCCAATCT
>Ga0315293_10004620_pt1 | contig 12997 bp, 13 predicted proteins | sample YL17G13_20_MG_FD_203071 | JGI IMG/M metagenome (GOLD analysis project Ga0315293, IMG submission 203071) | Sediment microbial communities from Yellowstone Lake, YNP, Wyoming, USA - YL17G13_20 | ecosystem: Environmental > Aquatic > Freshwater > Lake > Sediment | place: USA: Wyoming | collected... | reverse complement strand
CAGGTCGGACGGCCGGAACCGGAGCCCGACGCCCGGGATACGGTAGAAAATGATCCCCCGTCTCGCGCAGAGGCGATACAGGCTGCCCGGATGGATCTTCAAGACCTCGGCCGCCTCCCGGACTGTCATCAGGCCATCTGTGTTCGTTGTCATTCGTTCCTCCTAACGGCTTATGGCTTGCTCCATAAGCCATGATAATTAAAAAAATTTAAACTATTCTCTTGGTCATATTCTCAACGCCTTTAATAAGCCTCAATAAATTGACAATTATTCCGACGTCCTTACCTTGCCATACTAAAATCGGAAAAGACATGGTTCCTTCGATTTTTTTTTCTGAAGGATTAATAGCTCCGGCTAATAGTAGCGCCTGGCTTTTTCCGTCCATCGCGCATGCCTTGAACCATCGTTGCTTCAGGTCCTTTGTTTCTTTTTCCGAAATGAACCCTATTTCTTTGAGTTCCTTAATTTCCTTTCTTCTCATCCCACGCGAAATCTCTAAAGAATATCCAAGCCTCTTAAAATAATCCCTATCGGATCGATAATAATCCCAAATCGATCCTTTGAACTGCGGTTTTTTTAGGTGTTTTTGTATAATCGGGAACTCTACGTGCTCCAGACAGGCCATTATTTTTTTTAATGTGTTTAATTCAATCCCAAAATCGTTGATCTCTTTAATCAGAGACAAGGTTAATAGATCATCGATGGAAAATTTAGTCCTTCTGCCCCTTCCTTCCCCTAACAGGATCGGGCGCATGAGCGTCTTTGTCTTGAGCCAATGGAAGAGCTGATTCTTATCAATGCCAAGGAATTCCTTCACGTGCCTCGACTCGTATATTTGGGCCATGACGTAAGCAATCATTCAATAATTATAATGAACCAACTTCTACGTGTCAAGATTTTTTTTGACCCTTTTCTATTTATTTCCGCCAGCCCTCGAGTCGCGGGGCCATGAATGTGCGGAAGCGGCCGAAACTATCGGTATCAATGATACCGGAAGTTTTGATATGACCACGACCGCCGCTTTTCTGCCCGTCGGCCTTACGTTGTGCCGCCTCCTCCCGGTAGATCTCCTCGAACTCGAGGACGTGATAGATGGACAGGAATTTCGGAGAGTCGCCGCGATCGGTGGCCCGCCAGGCTTTCGTTTTTCTTTCGTTTTCGACGGTAAAAAACGATAGAATTTGATGTATTTGGATTTAGACCAATGCAATTAATTGGGGCCCGTATATGGGGGAAATGGGAGCGCGCCCGGGGTGATTCGAACACCCGACCTTTGGATTCGAAGGGCAGGGACTTGGGATTTTAATCGATTGATTATAAAGACGAATCAGGAAGCGCCTCGGGAAGCTGTGCAATAGGCGTGCAGCTAACTGCTATCCCAAAGCCTGGGTCAATAGCCCATCTAGCATCAAGATTGCCTCTCTGGATTCCTCAAATTTCACGCCAAGAACGCGTTCCGTCGTAAGGACTGACTTATGACCCAGGAGCCGTTGGATAATAGCGTGTGTAAGATCATTATAGGAAAGATTACGAGGGAGGAAATACCGACAACAGGCCAGTTGTCTCGGAATCGCTGAAGAGCCCTCGATATAGGGTCCATTTTTCATGCAGCGAAACCACGTCCTGACAAAGCCACATGAATATTTCCCTGGCTTCTTCAGGAATCGTCTCGTAGTGACCAAAGTCTCTTTAATCCTTCGCCCTATGATTCGTTAGCACATTCTTCGGTTTTTTCCGCCTGTCCGCTTTTCACAAAGTCATATTTGCCTAATCTCAGCAAAGCCAATATAAGCAAATTCATAATGTCAAAGCCATAATCTCGGAAATTCATTAAAGAATGGGCGACTTTATTTCTGATATTAAGCCCCGCCTGTTCTACTAATAAATATTTAAAAAAGAGAAGGTCGTCTTCATCAAACAGCTCTTTTATTTTCTTTTCGCTAAGAAGCCGTGCCAAGTCTTTTTCTATACTTATAGGCCTCCCTTTATGATCCTTTTTATGAAGAATCGTCGGGACATTTGATATATCGCAGATATCTCTAACCAAGCCTTCTATTTTAAGCGTAAGAGAATCAATTGATAGAACAAAATTCGGCCTGTTGCTAGGATTCGTTAACATAATATTTGTGTTTATAAAGTACTCGTTAATTGACGGAGCAATTATGTTTAACCAGTTATAAATGATCTTTTCTCCATGAGTCGTCTTCTTCGCGATACTTTTTCCATACCATGTGTGGTTCATCATATATTCAAGCATAGATCTTGTATTAAGAACTTTTTCTTTTATTGCGTATAAAAATATTTCTCTTATTAGATAAATTCTGTCAAAAAACAACGCAAATCTATAATTTTCTAGAAGCCTAAATTCGCGTTTTTCTTCCTTGTCATCATAATGTTTAACAGGAAGGCCTCTTGAATCCATTACTACTTCGGATACATAATCTCTTATAAAAGAGTCTTCCTTAGCTTTTTCCGTCCATTTCATCATCTCTTTATAGGTGGGGAGAATCCTCTTCTCTTTAATTAGAAACTCGACGATATTTTCATTTACCTTCTTCACAATTGTCTCAGCTTTATCTTTGTTTTTTTTAACAATATCGAATAAATCAATTTTTTTACTAAATTCCGTATATTTCACGGATCGTGATATCTCTTTAAACTCTCGCTCTAGTTCAGTAACCTTAGTATCATTGCGAATGCTTCGATATATCTCCAATGCTCTTTGGCAAAAGAACATAGCTGCAAATCCATTCCTTTCTTTTTCAGATAGGAACATTTTTTCAAGCAATGCTGCGACTTCTTTTCTCCATTTCAGAGTCTTTTTCCCTAGTCTAAGCTCAACCTTCTCTCCTAGCTCAAGGAAATCAATAGCGCCTTGAATATTCTTATCCTTTTCTCCTTGTCTGCTTTGAGTAGTGCATATTTTATCAAGTCCAATAAAGTCCCTTCTTGTAAATATCTTTTTCTCTTTCATCATAAATGTAAGAAGAGCATAAGTAAGCACAGCCTTTGAACTGCTTGAATTATTAAAGTCTTTTGTTAGTCTAATTATCTCTGATTTAATATCATCTAGCCTGTATTTAATAGGACAGCCAATATCGTAACAATTTTGTATTGCTTCAAGGAGGACTCTCCCATAATTACCCGATGGTTTCTCTTTATCTTTTTCCTCGTATTCCTTTATCGAAGCTAAATAGGAATCCACGGCAATTCGTGCGTACTTTATATCCCGCTTTTTGCTTTCCCATAAAATATGGGCATAGCGTGCCTTGAGGCGTGGATTATTGGTTTCCTCTACACGATATATTAAATGTATTAATGCTTTCTCTGTAAGAGTGCCAATATCGGGATATTTATGTTCCATTCCTTTGTCATCAGTCCAAGACCACATCGGAAATATTTCGCCATCTCTAATTACAAAATGAAAGGTATCCACCTCGACTTGTGCTATATCTGCACCTTCTTTTTCCCCCACTTTAAGCAGGTTGTCTCTACAAGCTTTAAAAGGCTCAGCTATTGCTACTTCATATACGTACTCAAACGCGTTCTCTTCGATGTGCTTATACAGAGATTCCAGGCCTTCAATAACTAACATCAACCTCTCCCTTCGATTGGCTAGTTAAATATTATACAGAATTAACTTTAGAAATCAATACGGTAACCAATCAATATCAAGACGGAGGTATGTTTCATAGAAATACTATTTTGTGGAATCTAACACGGGAGATAGTAGTCGCCCCCGCTCAGAACCGCCCCTCATCGAAAAGTGCCTTCGATACCTTCCCAGCTGAAGTCGTCTGCGGCTGGATATCTACGCAGTCGAGGATCCTGACCCGGTTCGTGATCGGAAAGAGCGTGAAATCGATTGCGGGTAATAAAGTAAGGCGGGGGTTTGCGGCTCCCTCGCCGGCCGCACGCGAGGAGCGTTTATCGGGCTTTATTGAGATAGACGCAAATCGAAGAGTTTTTTTCTCACAATAGGATTCCAACTTTCCTTCCACAGCTTCAAGTTCCAAGATAGTAGACACCGTTTCTGGATTCTTCTGAAAATCGACTGTCAAGATTTTTGACGTGTTGAACCCTAAAATGTGCATAAAACGCGGGCGCTCTCTCTTTTCTCCCCTTATAAACTAAGAATATCAATCACTTAGGAGAATTCCTCGAAAAAAAGGCCTTAAGTCCGTTTAAGCGGATTCGAAGGGCCAGGACTTGGGATTTTAATTGATTGATTCTGAAGACGCATCAGGAAGCGTCTCGGGAAGCTGTGCAATGGGCATGCAGTTAGTTGATGTGCTCAAAGCCTGGGTCAACAGCCCGTCTAGCATCAAGATCGCCTCTCTGGTTTCCTCAAATTTCACGCCAAGATATCGTTCCGTCGTAAGGACTGACTTATGACCCAGGAGTCGTTGGATCTTCGTTAATATGACGCCTTGGTTGTAGAGCATCCGCGCAAATGTGCGCCGGATATCATGGAATCGGTATCCCTTCGCTGCCAGGCCTGACCTTCGCAGGGCAGCGCGGAAAGCTGTCTTGATATCGCCTATCCCTTGTCCTGATAAGCCAAGAGAAAAGACGAAAAGGGAGCCGCAGGCACGAGATTTCATTTGCAGCAGGAGGTCTCTGATCACAGGAATCAACGGAATTTCGACAGGCTCCCCCGTTTTTTGCATTTGGATTGAGATAATGCTCCTATCGAGGTCCACATCTTTCCATTTGAGCCTTAGGATATCTCCTTTTCGAAGTCCCGTTCCGAACGCGACTGCAAGGATTGGCCGAAGGTGAGGGGCCGAAGCATTTATTAATTTCTCGATTTCAGATTCAGAGAAAAAGAACTTGTGCCGCCATGGAGCTTCTGGGTATCTTTTGAAACCTTTCGCCGGATTATGGTCCGTATATCCTTTTTCAATAGCGATATTAAAGAGGTGTCTCAGAAGCGCTAATTCCCGGTTAACGGTCGCTCCCTTGACCTTCGAAGCGCGGTCCCGAGCATAAGCCTCGATATCCCTTTTTGTGATGAGATGGAGCGCCTTCTTCCCAAATACGGGAATAACATTCCTAAAACTCGCCCTATCTCTGGCCAGGGACCTCTTGTCCGCCTTTTCCACCAAATATTCGTCGGCCATCTCGGCAAAAGTTCTTCGTTCTTCGATTTTGCGCAGTTTGAATCTACCTCGGACGATATCTCCTCGGATAGCCTGGAGCGCCTGTTCTGCCAGCCGCCGATCCAGCCCTATAGACTGCCTGATGAGCTGGCCTTGATATGAATAACGAATCCACCAGATTCTTCCTCGTAAGTAAATCCCTCTTGAGCCCGAGCTCAGATTTCTTTTCGATCTGATTTGCTTTATCATATGTTATTAAGTGTTATTTAATGTTATTTAGAATCATTATACTTTAGCCTGATTTATTGTCAAGTATTCTCTTTTGAGCATACAGAGAAATTTTGATAAGATTCTTTTCAATGATCGATAAGCACAAAACCATACACGATGTTCTTCTAACCCGTAAGGAGCTCATGGATTACCTTAAAATAAAGCAAGGGACTCTAAGAAAGCTGATGTTGAGGAATGAATTCCCATATTTTAAGCTCGAAAGGCGCGTGCTTTTCCGTAAAGATAACATAGACAAGTGGCTGGAGAGCAAGCAAGTCAACAAAAAATAGAAAATAGCCCAATTAAAATCTATTCTAGCTACGCTAATTAGCTCTTTAAAGTCTTTTAGCCTGCTAAATTGATACATTTTTTAGCCTTTCAACTAACTACAGATAAAGCAAGCGAAATGAGGATAGAAAATATCTTAATTTTAAGAATATATATTTAAATAAGCTAACTAGGTTATTAAAGCCTTTTAGCTTGATAAGTTGATAATCTCCCTTCCCTTCTTGCTTAGCCATTACAGGTTCGGTGGGTTCGGCCCGTTCCTCTCCCTGGTCGCGAAAATTGGCTTCGTTCTTATCTTTATGCTCCATTAAGATCTTATAGACCCTACGAATCCCCCTTCCGCGAGGTCTGCGCTTGCCAAGGAGAGACCTAAAATCCGGGGCCCAAGGATTTTCTTTGAAATAGATGGCAGTTGGATTTCGTTTATGTTCACCCATTTTTTTCAACCCTCTCAAATCCCATTAGTTACGTGCTTCTTCAATGTTGTAGAGTAATCAAGTTGAGCCCGGGGGAAGCCCCCGGGAACCCCCAAAAAACCACCCCTTTTTAAGAGGATACCGGGGAGGGGGCACCTCCCCGGCATCGTTGAGGCGGGCATTGCCTGTGAAAACAGGGCCCTCCCCGTATATCCCCTCAAGCCGGAAGGGTAAACCGGCGTTGAGGACAAGACTGGTCCCTGAGCGGGATATGGGTTCGGTTTTATCTGTTCATTAGTTTTCATTAAGAATCGTCCTCTAGGTTTAAAGGCCAAAACCTCATCCTATCGCTTAAAAGAGCTTCTAGTAGGGTCCATGAGCAGTCTCCGCAGGCAGGGCAGCGATATGGGATCCTGAGCTTGATCTTGCTGTACTTTCCAAATCCTTGGACTAGGCGAGAGCCGCGAAAGAGGCTGTTATAACTTTCCCGGTCCTGTTCCCTGATCCGAGGCTTGCCGCGAAAATCGGAGAGAAGATAGCGGAGAGCATATTCCCACTTTTCAACAAGTTTGATATTGACGATATAGCTGTCCTTGGTTATTTCGTGCCATGCCTTTGATATCTGTGAAACGGGCACGAATTGGCCGCCAAAAAGCACATGGAGATGGAGATGCCAGCCTGTGCCGGAATTCGTCATCTGAATGACGTAGTAACCGTCCTTGATGCTCGGCTTGAGCCGATGCCTGAGTTTAGAGAAAGCTTCCCGAAGCCTATGAACGTGCCATCTGGAGATCTCGCTATTGGGGATGTTTTTCAACGTAAGAGTGAGGAAATAAACCTTTGACCAGCTTGAGATATATCGTTTGAGAGCCCCGTAATGATAGCCGTACCATTTTCGGCGGCAGGTTGGGCAAGTCCTGTCACCGCATGACATCTTGACTCGGAGAGGATAGCCGCAATGAGAACAGTAAAATGTCCTGACCGGATGGTCAGGATCAGCCTCAGGACGAGGGGGCCTGGGGGAGGGAGTGTCTGATAGTGTTGATGATGTTTGTGAAAACGTCCCTCCAATGGTATAGGTCTCATCAGGCTTTTTCGGTGCGATAATTCCTGAGGAAGGTATTTGCGGAGATTCGAGAATTTGGTCCATTTCTATACTCACCCTTCCCGCTGGCCGTCGGCATCCTCGCTAATCCAATCTTCGAGCTGTTTAATGTCGAAACGGATGGCGCGGCCAAAGCGGATATGTGGGATCGCATCTGATTCGACGAGCTTGTATAAGAACGACTGCGAAAGCCCTAACCATTCCGCAGCCTCAACGATTGAGAGCAGCCTCTTTTCCATTTGACTAGACCTTGGTTTTCTTTCTTGCTGACGCTCTGCCTAATTCTCTGGGACCAAGCCCTTGTCGCTCGAGGAAGGCGTCGAGTTCCTGCTTGTCTATCCTCACTCCGATGCCAGGGGCCCTGGAAAACGGGATCTTCCGTTGACTGCAAGACCTATAAATACTCTTAGGATGCATTCCCAGGTATTCACCCGCCTCTGAGACCTTGAGCCAGCGTCTTTCTATCGCCATAATCCGGTCACCTCTTTCGATTCAAACTTTCGTCGTACATGAACAATATAGAAAAATAAGGTGCTGGATTTCCGTACCACTACGGGATTTTTTTTAAGAGAATTGTGTAACGGAAGAAGGCTTAAAAGCTGGTACTAAAGAAAGACCTATCGGGGAATATGATCAGTGGCACAGGGCGTTTAAGCGATATCCTATGTTCAACAAAGAGGCTAGCAGCGTAACTGAGGTATTCCCTGATTTCGGAAGATCTGTATGGGAGCTCTGGATCCTTTAAATCACCAATCCCTCGGGGAAACATCCACTTTATAAAAAGAATGACGCTCTTGCTAACAATCGCTTTTTGTAGCCTTATATCTAGGAATTTATACCCAGGATCTGCTATCGCTTGATCCCTAGAAAATATTGTCAAGCCCTCAGGTCCGGCCAAAAAATAATCAACAATAAAATTCATGAAGAACTTGGGGAACTCGGACTCGCTAAGAGAGAGTTCTTTGTTTATGTATTCCTTATGGTTTCCCATGAACTGATGCGAAAGCAGAGCACTTACGATTCTGAGGGCTGCTCGTATATTTAAGCCTGCCTTTTCAGGTACCTCTCTTTGTATCCATCGATACCGACCATACTGATGTCGTAAGTACTCTTCTATGCCTTCCGAGGGCTCCAGCTTGTTGTAGAACTTATAATCGCTAACTTTCCCCCAAAACCAATAATAGAGGTCTCCGAGCATCTTCCAATCCATTTTTGGCCTCTTTCCAGATATCAGATTGCCCCAGCCGACGGCAATGATGCTCTTATGATTAATGCTGCCTCCACGCTTTCCTTTGAGACTCATCTTTGAAGCATAGCTTATGGCTTCTTCATGGTTGTGAATGTATTCCTTGAAGAACCGTTCAAGCCGCATGTGCTTTATCAGGTCTTCATCAGACATGCCTTTTCTTGGCGATTCCCATAATTTGTTAGTAATCCCTAAAATGAGCCGACCTCTATAGATAAGGTCATCCTGCATTGCTTTGAGGTTATGCTTTATTGCGTTTAATTCTTTGGTACTAAATGGATAGTCATTCCTCAGCAGTATAAGGTCAGCTGGCGAAACTGCAAAAACCTGTGCGAACCTAAACAAACTGATTCCCCATTTGTCGATCAGGAGCTTATTAACCTTTTGCGGATTATCCTCGGGCTGGATAATGTTCAAATCTACCTCACCAAACTCAAATTCGTTGTTATGGCAATTATGGTCCCAAAATTATTAAGATTTTTGACTTATCTGCATTTAACGTACCATCTTTAAAGTAAGATTTTCAAGTTTTGAATCTGCCTTCTAACTAGGTCAGGTCCGGTCGTTTAATCCCCTCGCTCGGCCCGTCAGAAAATTCACACCTTGCCTCGCCACCACGGGAGCAGTAGAATAAGGGCAAGTCATCCAAAGAGGTAAGAACTATCGGCTATTCCGGACTTCATAATAAAATGTGTGAAGCTTCAAATTAATATGTGGAAAAAGTTTATTTTAAGATGGATAGTTAATTTCTTAAAGCTTAGCCTATTCTCATCGATATTTTGGATTCCGCTCGTTTTATCCGTTTATGAGCTTGCCTGGATTCCTATCGTAATTATTATTATGGTGGTCGCGGCCTGCCAATCAGCAAATGACGTTAATAAAGAAATTCGGAAAAAGTATCAAGAGGAAGCCAACCAGAGGGACCAAGCACAAAAAGAAACAAAGCTTTGGAAAGCGTCGCTTATTGAAAAGAGTGCAGGTTTTCCAACTTTATTAAAAGCTATCGAACAATACGAGACTATAAAAGATGAAAAGGTCGAAAAATATTTGAGATTTAAAAGCCACCCTTCAAGAAAGGGGGCTGAAGTTGTTAAAGAAGAAGCTCAACGAAGGCGGCAAGCGGAATATGAAAATAAGACAACGAAAGCAATAATTGAATACTACGAATCAATAGCCCCCTTTCTTGTCGATTTGAAAAATGACATAACTGATTTCGCTGAAGAGGAAAAGTACCGAGAATATAACGAAGAGGAACGTCTAGATCCAGCAATTTATTACCTAGCTAAAGAAGAATTTAGAAAACTCCCAAGCGTAGAAAGAAATCAAATAGCTCTCGACAGATATTGGAAGCGCCCAAAATCTAAATGGCTTATCGGACGCATGTATGAAAGATATATCGGTTATCTATACGAAGAGCGAGGATATGACGTTGAATACGTCGGGATTTTCAAGGGTTTTGAAGATTTGGGAAGAGATTTAATTTGCCAGAAAGAGAAAGATTTTATTGTTATTCAATGTAAAAATTGGGCCCAGTTTAGAACCATTTATGAAAAACATATATTTCAGTTTTTCGGGACAGTTTTTCAATACAGAGATGAAAATCCTGATAAAAAAGTCAAAGCAATTTTTTATACCTCAACTGAACTCTCTGAATTAGCGCGAAGATTTTCAACTGAACTTGGAATTGAACTAAAAGAGAACTTTAAGTTTAATAAAGATTATCCATCTATCAAATGCCACACCTCAAAAATCGATGGGACGAAAATATATCACCTTCCATTTGACCAGCAGTATGATAAAACAAAACTAGAAAAGAAATACTGCGAGTTTTATTGTAAAACTGTTAAAGAAGCTGAAGAGGCCGGATTTCGACGAGCTTTTAGGTATAGACTAAATAAGGAACAATAACAGTCCATTAAATAATTAGTTTTAATGCCTGAGACTACGGGGAGCCAGAGGTCCGAGTGGGTAGGTTCATACGAATGCTAATACGAAATTAGAATGGAAATGTAAAGAGGGACACACTTGGTGGGCAATACCCAACAATATTGTAAGAGGACATTGGTGTCCTACTTGCGCTATAAATAAAAGCAAAGGAACTATCTAACTTGAAAACATAGCATTTTAAAGAGCATATTTGGGAGACTTCAGGCTTGCTACAAAAGTTTACTATGGACAAAATAATTTCTGAATATGATTTCAACGATAAAAAGACAGCGAGGCTATTAATACGTAATTTTAATATTAATAAGTTGTCCTTATCTAGCGATGATAAAAAGCAGATACTCATATTATTTGATGAAAAACTCGCTAAAGGAAAATACTGTTCTGCGCTTAACTTTCTTGTTTTGGGGCTACTTTACAGCAGGGAAAGAACGATAGATTTTATTCGTAGGAAAGGCCTATTTAGGTATTCAAAGTACTTAGAAAGGAAATGCATAATCCAGAATATTTGTGCAGAAGTTATCACATTATCTGCTGATTTGAAGCTTTCAACAGAAGTTATCGACTATCTTCATTCCATCATAAAACTCGCTCCTATTTACACAATACAGCAGACTCTAAGATTAGAGATAATTAAGGAAATAAAACTATTTAAGGATAGAAACAAAAAAAATAATAAATCTTTTATTAAAACGTTACTTGTATATCTTGATTATCTTTTTTTGATAAATTACCAAGCACATGAAAAAGGTGACCCTAATAACATAAGTTTTTACTCTAAGGAAACAATAGCCGAGGCGATTTCGTTTATTTTTTATCTCAATAATCGCCTCCCTGGTGGCCAAGAAAGTGAAGTCCCCCTCCTGGACGAGGACTATATTCTGTCCAATAAAATTAATAACATTTTGCTAAACGCATGTTACTTTAAAAAATTACAAGAAATTGAGATTTATGTCGACCATTTTTCTTATAAGTGTTTTTCAATTAATAAACATCTCAAGATTATTCCTCCTTTTCCCGAAATCGAAAAGTCCATCCGACTTGGATACGTAAGGTCCCAACTTCAAGACTTTAGCGATTTAAGTTCCAAAGATGCTATTGACGATAAAACTGTGTCGATTTTAGGAATTTGTAACGACTTAATGAACCAAAGCAAAATCAATATAGTCAATTTTGTTGAAAGCGGGCCTTACCCTAGATATAGGATAGAACTACCTCAATCGCTAAATAACCGGCTGAACGTTGATTTCTTTAGTCAAGATAAAATATTTAAAGAGGAACAAGATTACATATTTTATTCGCTAAAGGAATATTTCATTAACCTGAGCGAAGCTAGAAACGCCAAACTGCGCGATAATCTAACTTTGTTTGATTTCGTGAAATTAAAGCGCTTCTTTGTTTTCCTCTATATATTATTTTTTCAGAGTATTCTTAAGCTAGGCAAGGTCGATCCAAAAGTAATATTGAGGTCATTAGTTCCAGGGTACTCTTCAAAAGAAGTATTTCATAAATTCCTAAACAAGATAACGTCCACAGAAAATATTGAGAGCTTTGTGGACTTGTTAACCTGGGATCCTGACCAAGGAACGATTCTAGATCTACAATATCAACCTCTTGTTAAAAAAGGGAATCAATACCTAGTTCCAGTATGCCTATTTGCGAATTGTAACACTCTAAGAAATGTATACTCTCTTGGACATAAACTTCATATACCTGAAATATTTGATAATGGGGAATATGATCTTATTGCCGATTTTTTATCAATCACGTTCCAGAAAATTGGTTTTGCGACTTTTAAGAGTATTCAACATGACTATAAGGACGGAGGAGATATTGATTTCTTAGCTATTAATAACGAGATGATTTTTATTGCTGAATGTAAAAAATCATTATTGCCGACTGATATTTTTGAGCTCAGAACCCTCTACGATAATTTAGGAAAAGGGAGTAAGCAACTTGATTTAATTATCGAGGCCCTGGGCGATTCAGAGACAAGAAAAAAGATTTCTGCAAAAATTGGATATGAAATATCGGGTAGAGAAAAGATAACCGCGTCAATAATCACAAATAATCGCCTTTTTGTTGGTCTAAGACTATTCAAGTATCCGGTCAGGCATATTCTGGAAGCCATCAATATATTAGAAACCGGAATTATAAAGTATATAAATGATGAATATTCTGTATGGAAAGATAAGAGCTTTTCATTAGACGATCTTTCTTACTATTTTTCGGACCCGGATTTCCATCAATACTTTTATAACGCAATGATAAAAAGGGACCTAGTATTCAAATTTAGCAGCATAAATATTGTGCAAGTCACATACATTTATAAGCCTGACCTAGCCGATCGTTATTTTAAGAAGCTAGGTTATCGAAAAATTGGCCCTAAAAGCACATAGGCGCCTGTGCAATGATTGTGCAATTGCGATGTCGAAAATGGCAGAAAAGTGCAGAAAAATGCGACAGCCCAAGGATCTCTGATTAAAGAGATAACAGCTTGATTTTCAAGAGGCAATAGAGGAAAACAAGGGAGCGCGCCCGGGGTGATTCGAACACCCGACCTTTGGATTCGAAGTCCATCGCTCTATCCAGCTGAGCTACGGGCGCGCAGGATCGATCTCAGTAT
>Ga0315293_10004618_pt1 | contig 13000 bp, 12 predicted proteins | sample YL17G13_20_MG_FD_203071 | JGI IMG/M metagenome (GOLD analysis project Ga0315293, IMG submission 203071) | Sediment microbial communities from Yellowstone Lake, YNP, Wyoming, USA - YL17G13_20 | ecosystem: Environmental > Aquatic > Freshwater > Lake > Sediment | place: USA: Wyoming | collected... | reverse complement strand
CATTTGGATTCCACCGATGCTGGAGCCAAAGACTATGGCGTTTCCGATCCTGGCTCTGGTCTCTTCTCTGACGACATAGACGGTGTAACCCGTACTGGCACCTGGGACATCGGGGCGGATGAATATGTAGCGGCGGGTGAGACCAGAAACCTCCTGGCCTCCATTGTGGGAGCGAGCACGACACCCGATGTTGCGGCCACCATCGCCAGGGCTCTGCTGAGTAATATCGGCGGGGTCAGCGCTACTCCTGACGTGGCAGCGATTGTACAAAGGGCCATGCTTGCGGGCATTGCAGCACAGAGCCTCACTCCGGATATTGCAGCCGCTGTAATCAGGGATTTAATTGCCAACATACCCGGAGCCACGGTCACACCCGACATTGCAGCTATTATCGAGAGAGCCATGCTGGCCAACATCGCAGGAGTAAGCTCCACGTCTGATGTCTCTGCAACGATTGCCCGCGCTCTTCTCGCTTCGATTCCGGCTGGGAGCCTTACGCCCGACATCTCCATAACCGTTGCAAGAGCATTAATGGCCAATATCGTAGCCGGAAGCTATACGCCAGATATTACGGCCACAATGGAAGGCATCATCAGCCTGATTGCAAACATCTCGGCCATAAGCACGACCCCAGACATAGCCGCAATCACGGCAAGGGCTTTAATGGTTTCGATTCCTGCTCAGAGTATTACGGCAAATATCATTGCGTCGATCACCAGAAATATGCTTGCGAATATAACAGCGACCAGCATGACTCCAAATATTACAGCGGTGATTGAAAACTTCATCTCGCTGGCGGCCGCCATTGCCGGAGTTACTTTTACGCCGGATGTCGTTGCCTCGATGGCCCGATCTCTTTCATCTTTAATTGTGGCACAAAGTTTAACGCCTAATATTGTCGCAACAACGGCAAGAAGTCTTTTGGCTAATATTCAAGGAACAACCATTACCCCCGATGATTTAATTGTAACTTTGGTTATCCTTGGGGCAATGGTTGACCTAAATATTGAATCTAAGACACCAAAAAGGATAATTGAATCTAAAAAGGTTAAATACTTAATTCACGACGCTTAAAGGAGGAAAATCATGGGATCATTATCAAATTTTGGCGAAAATGCTTTAATGAATCACATTTTTGGAGCGGCCTATAGTCATGTCGCCACTGTTTATTTGGCTCTTGCCACAGGCGACCCTGGGGAAACAGGGACAGGGGCATCTATGAGCGAGGTCGCAAATGCAAACAATTATACCCGTAAAGCGATTACCTTCTCCGCAGCAGGGAGTCGCAAAATTTCCCAGACTGGAGCGGTTACGTTTAACCAGGCTTCCGGCGCCTGGGGAACGGTTTCTCATTGGGCGATTGTTGACTCGGGAACCTATGGGGCAGGGAATATGCTCGCTTATGGTGCTATGACCCCGAATATTGTTCCCGTTTCAGGGAATACCCCGTCCGTGGCAAGCGGGCAGGCATATGTGGAGATTTCAGCCTCATCAGGGGAAGGGATCACCACTCAACTTTGTAACTGGCTTCTGGACCTGATGTTTAGAAATACCGATTACGCACAGCCAGCCACGTATGTTGCTCTGCTTGACAGCGCTGGAGCTGATGCCGATACTACCCTGACCACAGCCGGAAAGGAAATAGCAGGGACAGGTTACGCAAGGGTTCTGGTAAATAAGGCAGCGGCAGGGTCTCCAGAATGGGAAGACGTAAGTGGAGGAGCATGTGATAATCAACATGCAGTAACCTTCCCAACCGTAGGGGCTGGTAACTGGTCTGCGGTAGTCGGTATGGCCCTTGTGGATGCTGCCACTCTCGATACAGGAAATGTTCTTGCCTACGATAACGATCAGGTGGTTGACCAAACCCCATTGGCAGGTGATACGGTCACTTTCGCCATTGGAGCATTGGATGTCTCCTTTTCATAATAGGTGAAAACTATGAACACTGAAACTGTATACCTCGGATACGACAATGTGATCAACATAATTTTAAAAAATGACACCACTGGAGCGCCAACGGCAGTCGATCTTTCAGGCGCCACAAGAATGACCTTGGAACTTGGAACCGATTTGATTGATTCCGACAATGGAGATACCGACCCAATTAGATGGGGGAAGGTTGGATATGCAACGGGAGAGGTAAGATTCTACCTTGGGATGTTGATTCTAACGGCTGGAGATTACCATGCCCCACTGATCATCTATGATCCTACCTATCCGGAAGGTCTCATGTGGGGTTATTTGCCTATCTCGATTGTGCCCGGCATTAATCCGGTAAGCATTATAACCTTAGATGTGGTTAAAACATTGCTTGAGATTCCATACACGGTTACGGAGCATGATTCCGCGTTGACAGATTTGATCGACGGCGTCGTGGCGGAAGCGGAGGGCGAGATTGGGATGAAGATGATCTTGGTTGAAGGCGAGGTTGCTTACCTCGATGGCGGGGGAAAGACTCTCTACTTTCCTCACCTTCATATTAGCAACGTATCAATCTGGGAAGATTATTCTAAGTTGTTTGCTCCGGGAGATCTGGTCCCTTCCGCGGATTATACGGTCTATGAAAATAGGGGGATTGTTAGAAAGGACTTCTCTCATTTTATGAAGGGCAACAAGGTCATAAAAGTACAATATGACGGCGGTTATTCTTCGGAAACTCTTCCAAGAGATTTGAACCGAAAATTAATTAAGCAAACGGCTTATGAATTTAGAAGGAGAAAGGATCTTGGTCTGATGTCAGTCACCTATCCCGACGGGTCGATCAGTAAGATGTCCGTTGACGAGTGGCTACCTGACGTGGAAAAAGTGTTAGATAGATATCGGAGGATTACTCTTTAATGGAAGAAAGCAAGATCGATGGAATTGGGAAGATCCCCCCTAATATTTTTAAGCAGGCGGAGAGAATTATCACCCGACAGGCGAGGGAGATGCAACGTTACGTTCGTACGGAACATTTGACTGGGGGAACGACCAGTACTCGATTACGGGTGAGGACAGGGAAATTGAGAGCCTCTTGTATTCCAATTAAGACCGAGATCAAAGAAGGTTCCGTGGAAGGAGGGATCTCGTTTGGAACGGTTTACGGCCGAGTTCATATTGGACCCAAAGGGCAAATGACAACCATCACTCCGAAGAAGGGGAAGTATTTAACAATCCCTTTACCGGCGGCTATGACTGGAGCGGGGGTGGCGAGAGGTTCGGCAAGACAAGGCCCTTGGGGTGAGACCTTTGTAGCAAAGAGCAAAGCAGGAAACCTCATCATTTTTGGAAAGCGGAAAATTATGAGCGGAAAAAAGGCTGGAGAATTAAGAGGTAAAATCACCCCTCTCTTTCTTCTGCTTAAATCGGTGAGGGTAAAGGCTCGTATTCACCCCGAAGATATCAAGGCGTGGATTAGACCAAAGTTGATTCAGGATTTTATCGATCACGGAGTAAAGGTGGAGTAATATGTCAAAACCTGTTAAGACGATTTTGATAGATGCGATAGAGGCGGCTCTAAAGACCGTCACCTCAGTTAAGCAGTGGAAGCGGGGGCAAGGGATACCGATAGACCAGGACACGGCAATATATCCGTGGGGATGCTTCTTTGATGAACCAGTATCCAGAAAAGATAACAATCGAGTCGTACACGTGACAATTGATCTTATTATCCACGTAGTCTTAAAAGGAGAGACGTGGGTCACCTTCGATACGATGGATGAGATGGATGCTGATATCGAGATCATAATGTTGACCGATCCTACAATATTGGAATGGTCGATCAATCGACTGAAACCAACTCCCGCGGACAAGTTGTACGTTGATGAGGAGACCGGGCTTTTGCAAGTGGTGTATCAGATGACCTATAGTCACAAGTGGAAGGACCCTTATGATCCTGCAAAATAGGATTTTAACGGATACCATAAAAAGGAGGTAGAGAAATGGCACCAGAACATGTAGCACACAGCACGGAACTTTTTACTTTGGGAAAGGGGATCGTTAAGTTTGATCGGTTCGACGTAGATGGTCTTCCGACGGGTTTGAGAGACGTGGGCAACGCCCCGGCTTTTAACCTGACGATTGAGATCGAAAAGATTGAACACATAACGAGCCGCGAAGGAATTGGAACGGTAGACTGGACGAGGACTAAGATCAGAAGGCTCAAGGGCAACTTTGAACTCGATGAATTTGATCGAGAAAATTTGAGGCTCTGGCTTTTTGGGCAAACGGGATCGTTCGCCATTGCTCCACTAACCTCAGGAGATTTGATCGGGACTTTGGACTTCTGGCCAACGAACGATATCGGTCCAAATTACCACTATGAAGGGTGGAGAGTGAAGTTGTCTCCCACCGGGAACCTGGGTTTGATTAGCGATGAACTCGGAAAATTTGGGTTCGAATTTGAGGCGGAAACAGATGTTGACACTCACCCTGAAAGCCCGTATGGGCTGTTGACCTTGATTGGAGAGTCATGATTATGGCTAATGAAAAAACAGAGGGACAAGTTTTATCGCCGGGAATTGAGGTGGGAGGATTTAAAGTTAAGCCGTGGTCGTTCGAACAATTCTTTGACCTGCTTCCAGTCTTTGTTAAAGGATCTATGATCTTAAAGGAGAAGGGGATTGGGATCAAAGAATTTGAGTCTTTAGGCGAGGACCCTGATAAAATTCTCTCCATCGTCTCTTCTCTTGGCCCGATCATTCCTGAAGTGGTGGCAAGAACGGTTGAGCGCTCGATCGAAGAAGTTAATAAGATGGAGTTTGATCGGGTGGTCTCCATCGCCCTTGTCGTCTTGATTCAGAATGTGGAGAGAATAAAAAACTTCTCTGGCCTCGCGAAAGCGGCTATGAGTTCGTTAGTAACCAGTTAACCGAGGCCTTAGAATTTTTGATCCGACGAGGCCATGGGTTCGATGACTTATGGCATCGCTATACGATCGATCAGGTGTGGCTTTTCTATAGCGCCGCACAGGAGAATCTTAAGCGGGAGGCCTTTGATTTAGCGATTGCCTTAAGAGTCTCTTTCGGGGCGGATCAGAAAGATTGGAAGAGTTATATTCAGGCGCTGTCTCCCAAGAAGATTTCTTCGGCGGCTCCAAGCAAGGCGTCATCGAAGAGTAAATTTAAGGAGATAAAGAGGTTGTTAGATGGCAAATGAGCAGGAAATCGCAAAATTAGTTATTCGATTAGTTGCTGACATCAAGGGTTTAAAGCAGCAGTTTGCAGAGGTTCAAAAGGATACCAAGACTCTTGCCGATCAAACTCAAAAGCAAACTAATATGATCGCCTCCTCCGTAGGAGGGATCAAGACCGCTTACCTTGGAGCGGCCGCCGCGATTTATGTGGCTTATAAGATCATTCAAGAAGGCGTTGCTTTATTGGACGTTGGCGCCAAGGCTAAGCAGACCGAAGAATCGTTTGCCATGATGACCAAATCTTTGGGGGTGAACGGGGAAGAGATGATTCGACGGATGAAGGAGGTCGGAGTCGTCTTTGTTGAGCAAACTGGGTTGATGACCAAAGCTCAAAGGCTTTTGATCGAAGGGGTTAGCCCAGAGGACGTCGTTGGATTAATGGAGGCCGCGCGCGTGGCCTCAAGGTTGATGGGCATCGACGTAGAAGCGGCTTTCGAGAGAGTTTCTGAGGCGGTCATCACTTTAAGGACACGAGGATTGAAGGCCGCTTTTCCAATGGATTTGGCTGAAGTAACGGAACGTTATGCAAATTCTCTTGGAACCGTCACAAAATATTTGAACGAGGTAGGGCAAAGGCAGGCGATCATTAATGAGATCACCCGTCAAAAGATAGAAAAGAAAAGCTTCTTGGGCGCCGTCATGGATGAGCCGTCGGTTGCCGAGGACCTTCAAAAAGTAAAGTCTGCCTTGAGCGAGTTAAAGGAAGAGTTTTCAAAGTTGTTGGTCGAGGCCACTTCTGCTTCGAACGCTCTTCCCATTTTCATGGATATTGTTAAGGCCTTGATTAATGGAATCAAAGAGTTAAGAGTTTTTAAAGAAGAATTTGGGATTTTATTTGCTGGCATTGGGCTTGGGTTACAAACGATCTTAGTTGGAGTTAAGGGATTCTTCACAGGGGTCACTGCCATCTTTTTTGGAGTCATGGAAATTAACTACGAGCTTTTGAGTCTTTTAAATTTCATTACTGTGGGGGCTATTCCAGGACTTAGTAAAGCTGTCGAAGATTTTGGAGCAAGAAAGCAGAAGGTCTTAGATTCTCTCATCCGCCAGTCCGAAGATCTAAATAAAGTTATCTTTCCAAGGGAGGAAGCTAAAACTCCCGAGGCTAAGAAAGCTGTTGTCGGGATGGGGGAGGCTGCTAAAAAAGATCAGATCGATCAAAAGAAGCTTCAAGAAGATCTTACGAAATTTCGGCTCGCGAACGAGGAGCAGAGGATCGCGGCTCAGAACGAGATCGTTAAGTCTGGCCTTGAAAAACAGAGGGCCATGCAGATAGAGGAAGCGAGAAGAACGGGGCAAGATGTGACCTTGATAGAGATCGAGTGGGATCGCCGCATGGCTCAGGAAGAATTGAAGGCCACTCAGGCAAACTTAGATACGAAGAGAAAATCTGAGCTTGAGCAGGCAAGACGAGATGGAATGGATCAAAGTGTTGTCAAGGAAAAATTTCGCACTCTCGGATTGGCGGCAGAAGCAAAATACTCGGCTGAGACTGCTAAGATCGACGCCAAAGCCGCTGACTATGCTCGTCAATTGTGGGCCGAACGAGAGACTAAGACGGCAGACTTTAGCAAGCAGTTGGCTGAGATATCTGGTGACTATGATGCTATCACATCAGCCCAAGCGAGAGGGTTGGAGGTCGAGCGCCAGGTTTTTCTCCTCTCCGATCAAGCCGCCAAGTTAACGAAAGATCAACTTATAACTTACAACAATCTGATGGATAAGCGGATCGAAAAGCTTAAGCAGGTTCGCGAGTTAGAATCCTTAAAAGAAACCGCTGAGTTTCGTAAGCAGATTGGGGAATTAACCGGCGACTGGGTATTGATGAAGGATGCCGAGATCGCGAGCCTTGAGGCCGAAAGACAGATCACTATAGCTACAAAAGGATTAACCGAGGCTCAACGTGAATTAATTAACACCATCTATGAAAAAAGAGATGCTGAACTCCAAGCACAGAAGGACATGAACGTTGGAGCGCTGATAGAAATCGGCGCGAGAAAGGAAGCCATCAACCTCAACCAGCAGCTTGCAGACTCCTTTCAAAACGTGATTCCGAATGCCTTAAATATAGGGGCAGGGGCAGTTAAAAGTTTTTTGAAGAATCTGGCTGATGGGACTATGTCAGCAGGAGAAGCATTCAAGCAACTTGCGAAAGATTTTGGGACGAGCATCATGGACATGATCATAGACGTGGGCATGCTTATTTTGAAGATGGAGATTTTGAAGGCTCTTGGATATGGGACCGGCGCAGGTGCGACGGCGGGTGGGAGTAGTTTGGGCGGCATGGGGGGAGGCGGAGGTATTTTAGGCGCTATCATTTCATTGATTGGCGGTCTTTTTCAAAAAGGTGGGCTTATCCAAGGTCCATCTGGAGCGGATGTTATTCCGATTCGTGGGACGGCTGGAGAATATATGCAGCCAGTTCCAGCCGTTCGCTACTATGGTCTTCAAGCAATGGAAGCTATCCGAAGCCGTGCTATCCCGAGAGAGCAACTTCTGGGTTTATTATCGGGAGTCATTCCATCTCGTCGAGCGCAACCTTCTTACGCCCTCGCCGCAGGAGGCCCCGTTCCATCGGAGTATTCCCCAATGGAAAAAGATAAGGTAGAATTGACCTTCATCAACGTGTCGGACCCGCGAGATATAGACAGGTATCTCTCCTCCGCTGCAGGGCAGAATGCCGTCCTCAACGTACTAAGCAGCAGGGCCGACACCGTTAAAAAGATAATGAGATGACAGAGATAAACGAACATTTGCTCATTCGACCAGATTGGAAAAACCCGATCCTTTACCGAAGGAAATGGCAGACGGGGATCTCGTCCGCTCTGGACGGGAACGAGGTTCGATCGGCCTTGTTCACGTGGCCTCGAAGAACTTTGGTCTACTCGATCCTATCTAAAGGATTTACGGAGTCCTCTTACATAGGAAGAAAGATGCACAAGAATCTTCACAACGTTTGGGGCGTCCCGTTTTGGCAGGATAAGACGCTCTTAACATCTCAGGCTTCTTCGGGGCAAAAAATCTTAAGCGTAAAATCAACTGCGGACAGAAATTTTGAGGTTGGAGGATCATGCATTCTGCTGAGTCCAAACGATCTGAGTTTATATGATGCTGGGGTCATAGCTCCAGGTGGTTTAGGTCCATCGCAAATCACGCTCGAAGAAGATCTTGCTCACACCTGGCCGCCTTACACGGAAGTTTACCCGGTCTTAAAAGCTCGGATAAAGACGGGTCAAACGTTGAACGTGATCACATCACGGATGGTAGAGACGGGGATCGAGGCGGTGGAGGAATATGATGATGGGATCATCCGCAACATCGGAGGCGCAGATTCGTTTTTCGATTATAAAGGTTTTTATGTATTTGATCGAACGCCGAACCTTAAAAATGGTAGTCAGAAGTTTTTCCATCCCTATGACTCGCTGTTCTTTCTTGGGAAATCTTATTCAATGTCCCATTATATCGAGACCGCTTTAGGGTTGCAGGCAAATCATCTTGCACCTGAGAAATCCGAGGTTCAGAGGATTTTAGATTTCTTTGACTATCAGATGGCAAGGCTTGGGTCTTTTTGGATCCCCACGTGGCAGGAGGATCTCCGCGTGACTCAGGCGTTTGGCGCGGGCGCGACTACCCTGGAGATAGAATCCGTTGAATTTTATGACTATTGGCTGGGCACAAAAACGGGGATGCACGCAGTTTTTATGTGGCCAGGGGAAGCCCCCATTTATAAAGAGATTGTTGATTCATCTCATCCGATGACTGACCCAGCAACCATAAAGTTGGACGAACCCATTGGGAGGGCTTGCTCCAGTCAGGAACTTCCAAGGCTTTTGGCGTCGTTCCTTTTATTCTGTCGATTTGATCACGACGAGATTGAGGTGAAGTACGTTACGGACATGATCGGTGAAACGGACCTTTCTTTTAGGACTATTTTGGACGAAGTGCCAATGGGAGAATCATGAAAAATTTAACTCCGAGTTATGTCGCTAAGGAAGAGGCACCTAAACGAAAGCCGGTTGAGCTTTACCGCATTTGGCGGGGCGATGAGACTCCCCATTGTTATACCAGCGGGGATGTTGCCATACCTCCCCAGACGATAGAACCCATTGGTCTTGGAATTGGGAATGTTGAGTATCTTCCTGCAACTATTAAGCGATCACTGATTCGCTATGACTCTCAACTTGAAGTTACAAAGTGCTCGATTCAGGCAGCGTTTGTGGAAGACCCTGTTCTTGAGTTTGTCGCCATAAATCCCGTGGATATATACTGGGTCATGATCATGAAACTTCACAGGGAACAATTGCCTTTGGAGGCTGACGTGATATTTCTTGGTCAAATCAAAAGCGTCTCTTTTAAGGGGATCCAGGCCGATGTCGAGTGCGTCGGGTTTGAACACTTCCTAAAAATGCCGATCCCGACCGAGAGATACCAGATCACCTGTAATTGGAAAGTGTTTGATTTGAAATGCGACAATCCCGCCGGTGCATGTAGCAAAGAAGGTCATAGGACTACGACGGAGGTGACGCTTGATCCGACGAAAACTATATTAACTTCTTCTGCTTTTGAGGATAAACCTACCGGTTATTTTATCGGTGGAACGGTTGAGTTTGGAGTTGAAAAAAGAACCATAGTCGCTCACTGGGGTGATACGATCACGATGTCTTATCGCATGATTAACCTTGATCTTAATGATGATGATATTTCTGATGGCGACGTGGATGCTTATCCAGGATGCGATGGACGGGCGGCAACGTGCAGGGATAAATTTGTTAACAATAACATCTTTAACTTTTTTGGGCACCCATACATTCCGATTGAAAACCCGGCGATGAGGACGTGATGGAATATTTTTTTGACGACGAAGAGAAACAGAAAGAACTTAAACGCATTCTTGATGAATGGATGGGGACACCATTTCGGCATCAGTGCGGCGTGAAAGGTCTTGGGAGTGATTGCGCCTATTTTGCGGCAAGAGTTTTTGAGGAGATTGGCGTCTTGCAATGGAGAAAGAATCTGATGCCAGACTATCCGAAGGACTGGCATCTTCACAACACGAGAGAGTTGCTGAAAGAAATGATCGAGAAAGAATTTAGGTGCGAGAGCATCGGGTTTGAATCCTTTCTTAACGGAGACATGGTTCTTCTTCACTATGGGAAGGCGGCCTCACACGTTGGGATATTTTTTGATGGCCATTTATATCAAGCAATCGAGCAAGTTGGGGTTTGCAGAGCCTCCGCCCATGAGAAGGGGTTGAGAAAGCGGATGCGATTTGCATATAGGATATTAAAATGAGCACGGGACAATGGATCGGCGCAATCCTTGGCGCCATCGTAGGGTTTATTATTGGTGGTTGGTATGGTGCTATTTATGGTGCCATCATAGGTTACACTCTTGGCGGGATCGTCGACCCCGTCAAACCGGATGTTAAACAACCGGGTGCTCCCGTGCCGCAAGGGCTGCAGATCATGACCAACGTGATTGGAAACCCAATCTTTGACGTGCTCGGAACGGCGAAGATCACGGGGCAAATGTTATTTTTTGGGAAGGAATTTAATTTAGCAATTTGGTATCGTCCAGCAAAAGGAGTTAGGGCGATCAGTGGTTATAAGTATTACGCTTCATGGGCGCTTGGCATCTGCATGGGGCCAGTGGATTGTTTATACACCGTCTTTAGGGATCAAGACCCAATCTGGGAAGGAGAGTTGACTCGCCCAGAATCTGGTGGAGAGGCAACGATTCAGATCGAAGGAGGAGGGACAATGGTCTTTTACTTTGGCACTGATGATCAAGTGCCAAACGTTAACGCCGGAACCTTACTCCCCGATCCAACTTTAAATACGGGATACCGTCATCTTTGCTGGGCGTTCTTCGACGCCTTTTTTATGAATGAATATAACCGGATGCCGTCAATGTCGTTTGTCATAAAAAAAATTCCACCAATGTTTAATGAACCTATGAGTCAGATCCAGACCTATGACATAAATCCTGCTCATGCCTTGTGGCATACGTTAATAGAAAAAGCGGGACTTCCAGTAGAATGGGTCGATCCCGTAGATTTTTTGGCGATTGCAACAGAATTGTTTGGAGAAGGAAGGGGGATCAGCATTCTTTTTGACGTTCATCAAGCCACCTTGAATTATCTTGAGGCGATCAATAGCCATGTTGACTGTATTCTGCGCTATGGTTCTGATGGGAAATTTCACCCGAAGCTGATACGGTATGTTTCTCCCGTAGGTTTACCCGTTATCGATGAATCTAAACTTCTTGAAGAACCATCATTTTCTCGTAGAAGTTGGATAGATACGATCAATGAGGTGAAGGTTCAGTATTCTGAAATTTTAGGAGAAAGAGCAGAACCTCCAGTTCCATTTGTTGCTTTTGACATGTGTTCTGATGGAACTTATTTTTATATTTGTGGGTATAATCCAGTAACTTTTAAATGCGTGGTTGCAAAAGTTGGTATTTCTTCACTTGGCCTTATAAAGCAGGTTGAGTATGCTTCGGTGAGCACTTACCAAGATGCGTATTATTCAATTAGATATGATGGTGGATTTGTATATTTGGCGGGGTACTTAAATAATTCACAAACCCAAAATGGACTTGGAACTGCAATAGTCCATAAAAGGCCAATTTCTGATCTTTCCGCTTTGAGTTGGGCATATGCATTTACTGAAGCAGGTGCGTGTTGCTTTTTTAGAGATTTAGTAGTTGATGATACTTATGTCTATGCCGTGGGAGACTATGACAGTCCCTCTCCAGCATATGTATTGAAAGTGAAATTAAGTAAATCAGATGGAACTCTAATTTGGGAAAGGCATGCTAATATTAGTCAGTCTGCTTGGGGAGTGACTCAGTCTGGTGATTATGTTTATATTCACCAAAATTATGGTGGGGTAATTGGTGTAGAAAGGGTACCAAAATTAAATCCAGATAGTAGTGCAGTTTTTGGTTATGTAGATCAAGGCGGCCTTTTTCGTGGATTTCTTAGTGGAACATTCCTTTATATCTCTGGGCCTTCCCCTTCTCGGGGAGATACACAAGGAATGACAATGAAGATCAATTTTTCAACAATGGCTGAAATCTGGCAAAAAAGACGAAATCAATCTGTTGGTAATTGGGATTGTGATTTTAAGTGTATTGGAGATGGAATCAATATTTTTACTGTAGGTCAAACATACGTAGGCCCTGGTATTCCACATAATCAAGTATTCCAGAAATTTGATTTGGATGGGACTTTGATTCTGACTAAGGTAATCACGAATCCAGGTTCAGCAAGCTATTACTATTGGTATACGATTTTAGAGTCTGGAAACTACATCTATCTTTGTAATTATTATGGTATCGAAAGGCGACTAAAAAGCACTCTTGAGATAGGATAAATTATATGACGGTAGAAATTAGACAATCAACAGCTGACCCGATCGCGGTGGATACTGGCAACATCGGCGTTCAAGGAAGAGTCGTCTCAAAGACCATACAACTTGCCCTCTTCACCACAAATAAAAATGCCGTCTGGGGCGGGCGCCAGCATCTTCTTAAATCTTCTTATCCCTTTGCTATGTTGCAGTTGGTGGCTAATCGTAAGGCGTTTCAACTGGAGGTCGGGGATTGCTTCAAATATTCTTATGCCAAACACGGAATTAGTAACGCTGTTTTTAGGGTGCTTCAAAAGGAGGAGCAGGAACTTGAGTCTGAGAACATCGTCATCAGCGCCATTGAGGACTTCTACTTCATCTCTCGGGTGATCGATGAGTACACGATCCCAACGGACAACACTATTCCAAGACCCGATTATACTTTGATCCCATTCACTAAGCAGATGGC
>Ga0315293_10004616_pt1 | contig 13002 bp, 13 predicted proteins | sample YL17G13_20_MG_FD_203071 | JGI IMG/M metagenome (GOLD analysis project Ga0315293, IMG submission 203071) | Sediment microbial communities from Yellowstone Lake, YNP, Wyoming, USA - YL17G13_20 | ecosystem: Environmental > Aquatic > Freshwater > Lake > Sediment | place: USA: Wyoming | collected... | reverse complement strand
CTGACGGTGTCGGCATCGTCTCAGGAGTCGGGGGCGCGATGGTTGGGGCCAGTGGCATTGAGGAGACCTCGGTTGGTGTGAGACAAGCAATATAGCCGGTCTTGGCGACAGGGGGTGTCGTCTGCCGTAGACGTCTCAACGGGGGATTTCTTCCAGCGCGGTGTCTTCTCAACAGGCATCGCTATGTCGACTCTGCCCCCTGCCCCTCAATCAAATGCGCCGCCTCCACATCCGACGTGAACAAAGCCACAGCCGCCGGATAGATCTCCGCAGCATCGTCGAACTTTCGCCACAGTTCCTTGGGCTCGCTCAGCCCCATGTGCCACCGGATGATGATGGCCTCCTCATCCGTCAACTCGATGTACTTCTGGAGGATGTACACGCTCTTCTCACCATGCCCAAACGGCAGCCCATCGTTGTACTCCCACACTTCCTTCTCAATCCATTTGCCGTCCTCCTTCACATTCTTCTTGCCCTTGCGGTACACCCCGATCTTGCAGATGTCATGCAGCAGGCTGCACAGGATCACCGACTCCTCCGACAGTTCGAGCTTGTAGTGAGCGACCTTGTCCTTGAAGATGGTGTAGACATTCCACGAATGCTCAGCCAGGCCACCGGCATTCGAGCCATGGAACCGCGTGGATGCGGGGGCAGTGAAGAAGTCGGATGACTCGACGTACTTGATGAATTTTGGCATGCCGGTGCGTTTGACGAGGGCGAGGGCTGAGAGGATCTGGGATTTGGTTTCTGCGGACATGGATGACACCTCGGGTTCCTGGGTGTGAGTGGTGACGACTGCAACCTTCGCGAACGCGCAGTGCTATGAGTATACGACTTTCCGCGAGTGAGTGGAACCACGGACTGAGGGAGACAAGCAATCAGGAGGTTACCACGGAACACACTGAACACACGGAAGGGGGAAGCGGAAATGCGAAACCAACGATTCCGGGCATTCCCGTGCGAATTCAGCGAACGAACTCCCCTTCTGCATTCTCTTTTCCGTACTACTAACAGTCATTTCCTTGGTTTCTTGCGCAAATTCTGAGACGTCGACGATGTGTATCAATGACTTGCATCGCTTGTCTGACCGCTGACGTCTGACTGCTGACCGCTTGCTGCAAGGGGCAATGCAGCCTCGTGATCCCACGCTGTCAGTTCGGTTGTCGGCTACCTGCACTGAGCACTGTCGAAGTGTGCCGCGCCGTGTGTTCCGTGTGTTCCGTGGTAAAAACTCTTGCTCTTCTTTCTCACGGCATGAACCACTTGAACACGTCCCCGCTCGTAAACTCCTTGCACATGCGAATCTTGGCGATCTTGTCCATCGACATCTCGCCCGTAATCGCGCACTCATAGCCCACCATGGGACCATCCGTCCCCTTGGCAAACCCCAGCGAAACGTGAAGCCGCACCTTGTATCCGTCATACTCCAGGTCCTTCTTAAGCATTCTGCGGAAAGTGTCAATCCTGCGCTGAGTGACCGTCGCCCACCTTGTGTGGCCAATGGCCACGAACTCGAACATGGTTGCCGCAGAAAGATCGGCGAAGTCGATGTCGCTCAGCTCCTCGACCCAGAGAAACGTTCGTGCGCTGCACAACGCATCGAAGAAGATGATGTGCGTACCGCCGTTGCCTGGGTGCACGAGACGCTGCTGAGAGAGAAACCGTCGCATACGCGCGAAGCTCTCCTCGGAGTTATTTGCCGCAACCCTGCAGGTGACGTGATACTTCACAAAGACGATTTGCTGCTCAAGAATCCTGAGCAACAGTCTCTGCGTTGCGCGTGACCGTGATGCACCCCCGGACGGGATGAGACCTGGACATAGAGACTCGAAGTTGTCGTGAGCAACCTCACTGCGGTAGGTTTTCTCCCAAGAGGTGGTCATCGATCGCAGTGCTTCGATGTGCTTGGGAAGCATGGGGTCTCCCTTCGGTGTTTGGGGGGTGTTGGGGTAGTCTTAATATCGGTAGGGAGTGCGACAACTGGTGTCCCCAAAGCCAGTTGGTGGGCATCGGCCATCAGTCAGGCAAGAACCTTGTGCGCCCCGACGAAACGCCGTGCTGAAGCATTCCATTGTAATATGATCACTAACATTGTATATTGTTACTGAGCATATCATGCAATCAGCGCTCTCCTATCTACAGCAGGCATCTGGCATTGCGGTTCGTTGTTGCCCAGTGGCTGACAATGCGCTTGATGCGATGCCCAACATCATTCGCTTCCAATACCGTCTTGAGAAATGGGAGTTGTATGGTGTCACGATGACGGCCATGAAGCCGGTGGGCGCAAACGCTTCGCCTGGGGAGCTCTGCCGACACGCCGACATTGTTCGGCAGTCCTTGGGAAAGCCCTCGCTGCTTGTCTTCGATTCGCTGCCGGCCTATGTTCGTACTCGTCTGACCGTCAAGCAACAGCCATTCGTTGCAGCAGGCACGCAAGTATTCATGCCGAACATGTTGCTCATGGCCAATGCACGACGCCCGGCTGTCAAAATCGCGCCGACCTACCTTTCTGCGCCCGCACAATTGATCGTTCTCAGCCATCTGCTGCACCGAGCGCCCGACCGAATGACCGGCCGGGAGCTGGCCCGGCAATTCGGCGGCTCAACCATGACGTGGTCGCGTGCGCTATCCGAACTGGTGGCACTCACGGTTGGTGAGGAAACGCGCGTCCACAAATTCCGGCATTTTCGGTTTGTATTGCCGCCGCGGGAGCTCTGGGAGAAACTGCAACCGCACTTGCGGACGCCTGTCATGAAGAGCCTGCATGTCAGGAGCATGCCGGAGTTCATGGGGGTGCGCGCAGGATACTCCGCATTGTCAATGTTGACCGACATTGCCGCGCCGGAAGTTCCGGAACTTGCCGTTGCCGCACCGGCGTATCGTGCTCAGAAGGGCACCATCGAGCGGATCCCCTGGCCGGAACCAGGTAGCGTGCTCATGCAGGTGTGGCGTTACGATCCTGGCCCGCTGGCTCAAGAGGGACATGTTGACAGGTTCTCACTATACTTGTCAATGCGCGACGATCGCGACGAACGGGTAGAGAAGGCCCGTGCTCAATTGATGGAGGCAGTGCGATGGTGAGGGGCATGAACGCATTCCGGGAGTTCTTCAGGGACGTGCAGTCTTCCTACGTGCTGATCGGCGGTGCCGCATGCGACATCTGGCTTGAGCGTGCCGGGCTTTCCTTTCGAGCAACCAAGGACCTGGATATCGTTCTCATGCTCTCGGCTCTGGACCGGGCATTCATTGAGCGATTCAATGCGTTTGTTCGGAAAGGCAAGTACCAGAACCGACAAAGAAGCACCGGCAAGCGCAGATACTACCGATTCTTCGAGCCCCAGGATGAGACATTCCCGTCGATGCTCGAACTCTTCTCAAAAAATCCATCCGACAACGTCCTCACCGACGGCCGGGAGATCGTTCCGATTCCCGTGGATGAGGATCTATCGAGTCTATCGGCTATCCTGATGGATGAGGACTACTACCAACTGCTTGTCAACGAGCGCCGGATTGTTGACGGCATGGCAGTCGTCTCAGTGGCTGGGCTTCTCTGCCTCAAAATGCATGCGTGGCTGGACTTGACAGTCCGGGTACAGTCTGGTGCAACCATCGATTCACGGGACGTCAAGAAGCACAAGAATGACGTCTTTCGGCTCTTCTTCGCCTTGCAGCAGAACGCGCCTGTCACGATCTCAGAATCGGTGCGCGGTGATATTGCCAGGTTCCTGACTGCACTGCAAATGGAACCGTGGGATGTCATCGAGCTCGGACGGAAGAGCGGTGTGGCCAATCCTCCGACCGTCGATACGATCATCGGCGACCTTGCTCGATATTTCGGAGTCAGAATCGATACGCCGTGATCGGCGATCTCGGATTGCGCGACAGTCGGTTCTCGCCGCAATGTCACTCCGAGTTTCTCCGCCCCACCTCGGCCCTGGCCCTTTCCAGAATCCCATTTCGAAGCAGCCACTCAACGGCACTATTGAGATCGCCGTTTGCCTCCCTCAGCGCTACCCGGCAGTCGATGTTCGTCAGCCATCTGCCCAGGTGCCTGCGCAGCGCCCCGATCTCCGAATCACGCACCTCGCGACATGAGACAAGCATGAGAACCTCCATTCGCCGGAACTGGGCCGGTATCAGTAATATCTGGCGTGTCTGCGACAACTGATGTCGTGCACCGAATCTTGTTTTCTATCAAAGGCCTGCCGAGGAACATCTGCCGTCCCGTCATCCAAGGAGCGTTCCATGCGAGTAACCGTCAAATGGTCAAAGTCCGACATCAACTATGTCAAAGCATTGGCAGCGAAGCACCGCAACACCGAGTACCAGAAGGAAATCCGTACGAGGAACTTGTCCATTCCATGGCGTCGGCCCCACGATGACGAGATCTGGGATCTGCACGTCCAATGCATTCTGACGAGTCAGCAGGCTTCGGGTCCAGGCAGCATCCTCGCCAGGACATTTGATGGCGTGCCGTACGGGAAATCCGAACTGAGCCTCAATGCCCTCCTTGAGTCGAAGAACCGAATCGAGCGGATACGCGCCTTCCTGCGCAGGAACGGATTCCGCATGTGGGAACGCAGAAGCAGATGGATCCGTGACAACTTTGAGCGCTTCGCTGCCGACGGACGATGCCGGATCCTCGATGAATGCGCCTTGCCGCTGATCGAGCGCAGACGCTCAAAGAAGGATCTGAATCGAAACGATCTCATTGAACTGGAGCGAAACGCGGTTATGGAGCTCGCTCACGGGGCAAACAAGGTCAATGGGATGGGCCCGAAACAGGCACGTCATTTTCTGAAGCAGGTTGGACTCTCGATCTACACGATACCCGTGGACGTCAGGCTCATGCATTTTCTCTGGGACCTGCTTGACACACCGGACGAAGCCGGCCCTTGGACAACCGCATTGGGGGATGAGTATACGGTGAGAATGATTGAGAACTGGTTTGGGGCGCTGTCGGAGGATCTGGGGATGACACCGGTTGAGCTTGACACGTTGATTTGGGAGGTTTATGGGAAGGGGTCAGCAGATGCACACCGTGGGAGGGGCGACAATCTCGTCGAAAAGGCACACGATTGACACCTGTGACGGAGTCGGCGAGACATATCTTCACAGGGCTACCATCATGCAGTAGACGAGATCCAAGGGGGATTCTCAAAGCAAAGGAGCACGTGATGAGAAACCGAAAGGAAGAAGCGGAGATAGAATACTATGAACGCAAATCTGCGGAATACGAGGATGAATGGGCCGTCTACAACAACACACTCTACCGAATGTGTAGCGAAATGCCCAATCATGATTCTCTCAGAAATGTCATAGCGAAAGTTGGGATCATCTCAAGAGCATATTCTTCAGGACTGGAGCGGCAAGTAAGGGACGATAACGAAGAAGGAGGTATCTATGTTGCCGCCAAGGCCTTTTGTGAAAACCAGAACAGAATTGATGAAATGCTCTCTGGATTGAAGCAGGTTGCAGGGAAAGATGACAAGTACGACGAAAATACGATCCCCACGATTCTTAGTGCTCACGAGGAACTGCTCAGCGTTCTCGTGACGGTGACAGGGAATAGACGCCCCCGCAGTTTTGCATCAAAGTACCTGCACTTCCACGCACGGGGAGTACCGATCTTCGATTCAAATGTGAGAACAGTTCTGGAAGACTGGTATCATCAACCTGAAATTGACAGATTGGGTATCGCATTGCCGGAAGCAAGGGATGAGGGCTACGCCAGGTACTGCCTTCGCTTCCTTCTGCTGTGGAATCAGACGGCGGACGAGAAAGTCAAATATGGGAAGCCTGCCACATTTGTCTCGGTCAGGAAGCTCGACTACTATTTGCAGTGCAAGTATTACGATGAGTATAGCACCTGAGCAGTGGCATCTGATTGTCGAATCACCGGGAGCGTGAGCAGGCGCTCCAGAGCGTTGCAGATAGGTATTCCCCGAAGCGTCTGAATCGTGAATCACCCATCCTCCCACCCCGCAGTTTCCTCCGCCACGAAGCTCCCCGGAAAATGCGCCTTCTCATACGCCCGCCAATAGAGTGTCACAGCTTTCTCCATCGCCTTGTCTCTCCGCCACACATGTCGCGCGCGGCATTCAAGAAGCTCCAGGAGCGCCACCGTTTCATCGCCTGGTATCCCGCATTTCCCGGCGCGGAATACATGTTCGCACCCCAGAATGGTTCTTCTGAAATCATCGGGGGCGGAGGTCACAAAGGTCTGACATATTCGCGCAGCCGCGGGCCTTGAGAATCCGGTGGCGCAAAGAATGTCTACTATTTGTTCCCGATATACGATCAATCCGAGGCTTTCCATGAGAATGGACTGCGCGATCGGATGCGGGGGGTTACGGGCAGCAGCGTTTCTCTTTCTGAGGCAGTACTCAGCTATTGTCTCATCGTCAACTTCACAGTAGGCCAGGGAAACAAGTATGGCAAACTCCTCGATCGTGGCCGGTTGCATTGCCTGCATGTATTCCGAGATGCGATCGTCGCCCAGCCCGCGCAGGACTTCACCGTCGCCGGTCGCGAGCAGCTCAAACGCCGCCGCATCGTTCACCGAAAGGAGTGCAGGTGAATCTGCCAACATGGTTGATCCTTGATGGAAACGCCCCGGTGGCACCCTGAGAGATCCTCGCGCACGCGATCCGGTATCATGAGCCCCCGGGGACGGTTCTGAGCCAATCAGCAACGCACTTCTTCGTTGCGTCAGAGGGCTCCCCATTGCAGACTGTTCTCAGTTCACGCACCACGAGCACGCCGTCTTCAACTCCGACACCCAGCGTCGTCCGCTCCGGTTTCAGAACCCGGTAGATGAAACACTCTCGCTCCATGATGTTTTCCGCATAGGAGGCAACGCAGTTGTGCATGATCTTTCCTTCCAGTATCAGTTCGTCAATTGACAAGACCGGCACGATATCCTCGTTGCCGGGACGCGGGGGAGCAGGGAAGGAGAGTAAGCCGTACCGGTCCTTGAATACGGCAAGGCGCTCTACGGCAAGGGTGGCGTTCAGCGCCTCCGTCCATCTGTCATGCAGCCGACACAAGGCAGCAATGGACCTGCATTCGAACACGCGCTTGGCGAAGTCCGGTTGGCGCAGTTCCTTTCCCAGATTCATTGTGTCCCACCAGACATCCAGGATCCCGCCCTCCGAACTATCGTCGCCCAGTGCATCCGAAGCTTTCTCGTGTACAATGCCGAGTACCCATCGGACAAAATCCGGATATTCCCTGATGAGGTGAAGCTTGTTCGTATGGATCTTCGCGTGCTGAAATCCCGTGAGCGACTGCGGATTGCTCAGCAGACCCTTCAGCTCCACGAATACGTTCTGGCCGTACTCGTCACCCCGAATCATTGACAGTGTCCGCACCACCGACTCTGAATCGATCTCCGTGCAAAACGCAAGAATCTCCCGGCGTCTCTTGAACACCCAACCGACGGCATCGGATATGGGAATTTGCCGCGTCGTGATGGTGTCCGCAAGAATCCACGCGAGCATCGGATTGCTCTCCAGAAGCTCGATCGTCTGCGGAGCACGCCGTACCATTCTCAGCAGAACGAACTGTCTCCATTGAAACGGCTGCACGCCCCGCAGTACCCGAATCGGAATTCCCGCAGAGAATTGCTGAACCGCCGGGGCGTAAGTTTCGGTCTCCGCGAGCCACAGGGATATGCCGGGGTCCCATTCATCTTCATCCCAAGTTGTTAAGTTCTCATTCCACCTGAAGACACGCAATCCATCGTCCCAGGTGCTGATGGCCACACCAGTACCGCAGGATTCCTGGAAATCGGCGATAAGAAGTTGATACCGGTCATTGAACCAGACTCCCTCAGGCGCGAGATCAGACCACGGGCGCAGCGCGTCGGGAGAAGGCCGAAAGGGACTGTCGGACGGAAGTGCAGGGTTGACCTTGTCCACGCCTGTTCTCGATTCAGGTGACCGCCACAGAGGCGCTACGCAAGCATCCCCGAAAGCCACTCCCGGTAGTACGGGATCAGGAACTGCAGCGATCTCTTCAGCGCCGTTGCCGCGCCTCTCTCCCACAAGTAGAACCGATCCTCTCTGTAAACACACACCAGCATACCGCAGTCGATGCCGCTTTCCCTCCTGAATCGATCCGGCAGCACGATTCCTCCCCTTTCGACGTCCACATCAACAGCACTATCCACCATGTGCCGGCGTGTGCTCGTGGCCGATTCCGACTCGCCCAGAGACTCCAGATACTGCTCCATTGCCGGGTACGCCATCAGGATTGCGCATCCGAAGGGGCCGCGCGTGATGACGGGTTCCGGAAGTGCCTGGATGTATCGCAGCACCTCACAGGGAAGCACTGCTCTCCCGTGCGAATCGACGGGAGCGTTCACCGGTGTGGCCGGAGGAACCATCGGCTCTGCTTGACTTATGGTTGACATGTATCAGAACACTCTCTACGAACCGTGTGTGTCCACGGCCCCATCGGTTTCGGAATTCCGGCGACTCCCCAACCGCACGACCCGAATCCAGTCTGCGACTCGTCTTTGCGCATACCCGGAGGGTTCCTGGTTGCAGGCAAGCTTCATCTGGAGCACCGTGACAGATCCCCCCTTCGCCGCAATCTCCAATGTCGCACGTTCCGGCTTGAGCACCCGGTAGATGAAGCACTCCCCCGCCATGATTCTGTGCGCATACGAGGCCACACAGTTGTGCATTTCCTCTCCCTCCCGCAGCAGCTCCTCCATTGTCAAAATTGGCACAATGTCGCGATTGCCGGGGTGCGGGGGTGCCGGGAAGGATCGCGATCCGAACTTGTCTTCGAACTCGGCGAGTCGTTGCGCTGCATGACTATTGTTGAGCGTGAGGGTCCATCTGTCGTGGAGCCGGCGCAGTTCGTCAATCGATCCGCACTCAAACATGCATTTGGTGGGATCCGCAACGCCGAGGGTTTCTCCCAGGTAGGTCGTATCTCTCCAGAGCCGGATCATGTCGGCATCCGAATTGCCCTCTCCGTACGCGTCCCAGGCATCCTCGTGCATCACTGCGAAGATCCATTGGGCGAAGTGGCGATACTCCCGGATGAGATAGAGCTTGTTTGCGTAGATCTTCACATGTCGGAGATCATCGAGCAGTTGCGGCTTCTTAAGAAGCAACCGCAGTTCCACGAACACGTTCTGACTGTACTCACCTCCCCGGATCTTCGACAACGTTCGAACCACCGACTCGGAGTCGATGCCCATGCAAAAGTCAAGAATCTCCCGCCGCTTCCTGAACACCCACTTAACCGCATCTGTCATGGGAATCTCTTGCACGGCAATTGTGTCGGCAAGGATCCACGCAAGCATCGGATTGCTCTGCACCAGCTCAATAGTTTGAGGGCAGAGCCGGATCATCCTCAGCAGCACGAAATGCCGCCACGTAAAGGGAGCGACAGCATCCCGCACATCCAGTGGAATATCGGTGACGAATGCATCGAGCACGCTCCTGAAGCGTGGTTTGCGTACGTTGAACGGCAGCGGGATGCCAGGATCCCACTCTTCGGGCTCCCAGGTCTGCATGACCGGGTTCCAGCGAGAGGTGGCGAGGCCATTGGTCCAGGTACTCACGATCAAGCACGTATCGCAGGTTTCCTGGAAATCGACGTAGAGCACCTGACGGCGTTCGTCGAACCACATTTCTTCGCGTGAGGATGATGGGTCGGGACGCCATGGTCGCTGGATGGAGATTGGGGCAATGTATTCGGGCAGTCTCTGCGTCATGGTGTCGGGCTCCTCGTACGGGTGCAAATGGCGCTGGCCTTCCAGCAACGGCATCACCACCCATCCATGAATATCCAATGGCCGCGCGTCACTGGGTGTCGCGTATGAGGGGTATCTTTGTGGATGTGCATGGTCTCCAATCTGCGTTAATCTGCGTAATCTGTGGACGTCCTCTCCCCGCCCCAAACAGGCAATACGGAAGTCCGCAGATTACGCAGATTTTCGCAGATGATTCCACGATCCAGGACCAGCCGGGACTGCCCATTCGGAAGATTGCGCCGGTGCGTCCGTCCATACCGACAAGACATGCGTCCACGCGTCCGAAATCGAGGATTCCCTCCCCATGCACGAAGCGCCCTTCACCCGATACGAATCCTGTGCCGCCATCGAGCGCGACGCGAGCGCGCTCTCAGCGCGATTCGGCACGTATCGATACTTCGAACTCCTCAAATTCGCACATTCACACCGACTCTCCAAGCCTCCGCTGTTGGCGAATCTACCCGAAGTCATCGAACTCCGGATGCAGTACCTGCGACAGCGAACCATCACCACCGAGCGAGTCGATGTCACCAGTGCGGGCGTCTGCCATCCGATCCCTACGTTCGAGGATATCAGCGGTACACTGGAACTCAGCGATGATTGGGTGATCGACTGGGACCACACGGCAGCAATGAAGCAGGCGGCGCAGCTTGTGGGCGTGACTGACAATTCTCTGTCAAGCGCGCTGCACATGCACGATGCGTTGCGCAAGGAGGTCTACTCGTACGTGAAGACGCGCAAGCCTCTGCATTCCCTGCGCGACGTGAAGCGCATGGTGTTTCTGGTCACCGCACTGTTCCCGGGCAATGAAGACATTCACCATGCACTCTCGCATGCTAGCGCCACGGACGGTGTTTACCAATGCGCCTGCCTGGAGCTGCTGCTGTGCCGCATTCCCGCATTTCTGGAGATTGCGGTCAGGCTTGACTTCAAGAGACTCTGCCGGAGTATCAAGGGCAAACTCCTGCACATCGGGTTGCCGACACCCGTTCGGGCGACGCTGGTCTCACATCTCAATGAGGTCTCGACCATCGAGCAGTACCGGGAGCTGGCAACCAGCCGCGCGCCTATCCTGCTTCGTAAGTCCAACACCGATACTTCGGTTTCGCAGAGAGTGATCGAGACTCTGAAGTCAGCACTCACCGACCATGGCCGTGTAACACAGATATATCACGAGTGGTTCCTGCCAAAGCATTTGAAGACGCTGCAGAAGGCCTATACTCCGCGCAGAATAGGAGACGTCAAGATCATCCGCACCGAGAAGATCGTGAGCGAGTCCACGGTGGAGGACGTTCTGTTCCTGTACCCGACCAAGGACTATCTGGATTTGCTCAAAGGCGCAGTGTCGCACGACTGTACCGACGGATCGGGCACTGGCGCAAGGCACCTGGCAACTCCCGAATTTTTCAACATGCGAATCTACCGAAATGACGAGTGGATTGGCAACATCTACTGTCTTGACTTTTCGCACTTCTCCAAGACAATGATCATCGACCACATTCAGGTTCCACCCGAAAACCGCGTTCTCTGGGTGAGCTTCTTTCAGGCGCTTCACCGGACCATGCAGGAGCATTTCAAGGGCATCACAGTCCTGCTCCCGCGCTCGTCAATCTCCAACCATGCGCAGATACGTGCAGCCTATGCCACGTATCAGAAGGCCATGCCAAAGAGGCACTATGCCCCGAATGTCTACGAGGAGCGGCGGCCGCGGTTCAGGGCGTTTGAGAGCATCCGTTATCACAAATCGTTCCTGGTCTTCTGCGGGGAGCATCAGAACTTCGAATGTGCTTTGGATCTGGCATGAGACCGAGAAAGACATGGTGTCAAGCGAAGGAAACGACAAGAACGGGACACGGATGACGCGGATGTGGCGGATCTTCACGGATCAGAAGATCTCGAGCTTAGGAGGACTGGGGATGATCGTGCGATACTGGAGATTGCGCTGGATCCCTTGCGTGATTCCCGAGCGTCCGTTGACGACCTTCCTTTCTGTACTACTAACAGTCATTTCCTTGGTTTCTTGCGCAAATTCTGAGACGTCGACGAGGTGTATCAATGACTTGCATCGCTTGTCTGACCGCTGACGTCTGACTGCTGACTGCTTGCCACTTCGAGCAATGCGGCCACGTGTACCGATGTTGCTGGTTAGGTTGTCGGCTCTGCCGCGCCGAGTGTTCCGTGGTAATCTCTTCTCTTGCCTTTAATCGGTACCCACCGGCGTAGCCGGTGGTTCGACTGGCCCCATAGGGGCCTACTACTTGCTGCGGTACAGCGCGTACTTCACTCGATGCTGAATACCACGTTTCGCGACAGGTTTACTTACGCAATTGATACGGGCTCCGTCTTGCGACGGCTACTCCTTCTTCCCTTCGCGTGACGGATCGAGTTGCTCCTCCGCTGCGTCAGTGTCCTGCTGCTCGCGGATGTACTTGCGGACACGCTCCTCGTCCAGTCCTACCGTGCTCACATAGTACCCGCGTGCCCAGAAACTGTGACCGCGGAAGTTCTGCCGAAGCCCACTATACCGCTCCAGTACCATGATGGCACTCTTGCCCTTCAGATACCCTACTGCAGTTGATACTGAGTACTTCGGTGGCACCGACAGCAGCAGGTGGATGTGATCGACGCATGCCCTCCCTTCGTGCAGCGTTATCCCCTTGTACTCACACAGCTTGCGGAGCATCCGACCCACTTCCAGCCGCAATTTCCCGTACAGAATCCGTCTCCGGTTCTTCGGGATCCACACAACGTGGTATTTGCATTCCCACACTGTATGCGCCAATTTACTGCTACCTGTTACTTCAATCACGGGGAACTCCTTTCGAAACATGATGGACACGAAACGTGGTGCGTCCAAAATTGTCGTGTCTCACATCCTTTAAGACTCACGTCTCACGGGGATTCAGACTCACAGCACAGTGTCTCGTTGCGTTGACAAGCATCTCACGGGCACACGTACTCAGTTCCTCAACCGTCAGTCTGGAAAACAGCGCGACGCTGGTCGGTTCTTCGATGACACGCGACACAAAATACGAGAGGAGTTCCTCACATTACTCTGCTCAATACTGCAGCATAGCTTTTGTAATTCTCTCCCCGGCCAAGCCGGGGGCTTAGCGGTTCAGTTATTGAGTTACCACCGTCCGTGCGTCACGAAGCTTTACAATTGAGATGAGGGAGACAGTCCCCTCGGTATCGGCCTGCACGGGTTGATGCCAAACCGCCTTGAG
>Ga0315293_10004615_pt1 | contig 13002 bp, 20 predicted proteins | sample YL17G13_20_MG_FD_203071 | JGI IMG/M metagenome (GOLD analysis project Ga0315293, IMG submission 203071) | Sediment microbial communities from Yellowstone Lake, YNP, Wyoming, USA - YL17G13_20 | ecosystem: Environmental > Aquatic > Freshwater > Lake > Sediment | place: USA: Wyoming | collected... | reverse complement strand
AGGGAGGTGAGGCCATGGCGTTAATGGACATCAATCTGACAGGCGCGACTTTCACGGACTACCACCTAGTCAACGTGGGTGTTGGGGCCTTCCAACTGGAACATGACTGGTTTACGAAGGAAGACCTGGTGATCCGCACCGCACCGGCATGGGGAGGTACGCTACTGATCGAAGGCACCGACTATACACTCGGGACGAAATCAAACGAGTTGTCGGCGCGGGTGTCGGCGGCGGGGCCAACGCGCCAAGTATTCCATGAAATCACGATCATCAACGCCACCTATCAGAGTGGGGATCTGTACTTTTCGGGCAAGTACATTGCGGATTCCAACGAGGCGGGAGATATCAACGCCTTGCAGGATCAATTGGGCGCTCATGCTGCCTTGACTGGATCTTCTGCCCATGGTGCCGTTTCAGCACCCACGCCCAATCAAATCATGACCCGGGACGCGGCCGGACGCGCGCAGATCGTTGCGCCTTCGGTGGCTGCGGACATCGCTCGCAAGGATACCGTGGACGCGGTGCAGACCAACCTTACTACCCACGCCGCGCTAACCAATCCGCACAGTGCAACTGCATCGCCGACCGCTGACCGGCTTGTACTTCGGGATGGCGCCGGACGCGCGCAGATCGTTGCGCCTTCGGTGGCTGCGGACATCGTGAATAAGGGCACGCTGGACACCCATGCCGCGCTTACCGGGTCTTCTGCCCATGGCGCTGTTTCCGCGCCCACGGCCAGCCAACTCATGACCCGTGACGGCGCCGGCCGGGCTCAGGTGGTTGCGCCTTCGGTGGCCGCGGATATAGCTCGCAAGGACACCGTGGACGCGGTGCAGACCAACCTTGGCACGCATGCCGCGCTGACCAATCCGCACAGTGCAACGGCAGCGGCAACGGCTGACCGACTTGTGCTTCGGGATGGCGCCGGCCGAGCCGCTGTCGCTACCCCGAGTGTCGCTGGGGATATCGCCACGAAGGGGTATGTCGACGGTCTGGTGGGTTCAAAGTTACTCTACATCGAGGACCAGAAGGCGGCGGGCGCACAAGGTGGTACTTTCACTGCTGGTGCGTGGCAGAAGCGCGATTTGAATCCCATAGTAACCAACGAGATCGCCGGTGCGTCCCTCGCCTCCAGTCAGATTACGCTGCCGGCCGGGACGTATGACTGCAAGTTCTCGGCTCCGGCGTATAAATGTGATACGCATAAAGTAAAACTCAGGGACACAACGAATAGTATTGATTTGGTGGTGGGCACGTCAGAGATGTCGTTTGGAGCCGATAACACCGCCACTAGAAGTTTCGGAAGTGGTCGATTTACTCTGGCTGGCACGGCGGTGCTGGAAGTACAACATAGATGCGGAACCACTAGGGCCACAGATGGGTGGGGTCTGCCAAGCAATTTCGGTGTAGTAGAAGTCTATTCACAGATCGAGATTAGGAAGGTTGCATGAGGAAACTATGGCAATCACCAAAAGAAGTGAGATCGTCTACTTCCGCATCCGCCGACGACTGAGAAAACGTTCCACGGCCCGAGCCTCATGCTCGTCGTACACGTTCAGGATGTAGGGCTTGTTGCCGCTGGCACGCACCTCATAGATCTTCACAAGGTAACCGGCCAGTTCCTCGCGGACCTCCGGTCGGAGATCGGGATCGAAACGTAGGATGTTCTTGCCGTCGACCGAGATCTTGCGCGCCGTGATTTCGATGTGCGGCAGGCGCTCCCGGGCCGGCGGGGCGGCGTCGCCAGCATCCGGGATTGCGTAGGCGACGAACTTCCGCAGGGAGTCGCGCACCAGGCGGTTGAAGACCTCACGCGCGGGGTGGCGCTCCAGGGCCCGCGGCAGGTAGCGCAACTTGTGGAGGTTACCTTCCTCGCGGAAGCCGACCTGCTGCAGCTGGCTCTTGTACTCGATGTAGATCTCGCCGATGCGCTTGTAGTCGCTCATGGTCTGCCGACTCATGTTCAGGCGCTCTTCGGCCTTGTCCAGGTATTCCAGGTAGGACTTGCAGCCGGCCTGCGCATACAGAGCCTCGCGGTCGATCTTCGCAAAGGCTATGGCCACGACCAGGTTGGCGAAGTCAACGCCCTTGGTCGTATCGCGGATGCCCTGCTCGATCGTGCGCAGGTCGTCGGAGTTTAGGTAGTCCAGTTCCAGCCGTGGCCGGTCTTGACGGGGGGCGAGACTGTAGCGGTAGGGGAGGGATTCATCCGCCATTCGGTTTCTCTCCTTTCCAGAACTGCTCAATCTGCGGCCGGGCCTTGGCGTAGGATTCCAGGCGCTGGGTCCACTGGGGATTGTCGTACCAGTCCGTCATTTTCTGCGAATGATGGCCGGTGAACTCCCGCAGGAGGCTCTGGCCAGAGAACTCCTCATAGAGTTCGCCGGTAAGAAGTTCCTTCATGCGGGTGTTGTAGGTGTGGCGCAGGCTGTGGGCGACCAGCACGCGGCCGCCGGCTTCGATGCCGACGTTGCGCAGGCCCGCCTGCAGCGAGATCGAGACGGTGCGCTTGTTCAACGGCCGCCCGCGGGCGCCGGCGAAGACCAGATCCTCATCCTTGGGGAAGCGGGTCAGGCGATGCCACCAGGAAAGCAAGGCCAGGGTGCGCTGGGGGATGATCACGGCCCGCTGCCGGCTGAAGTCTCGGGACCTGGCGGAGCCCTTGGGCAGATCGATGATGCCGTCAGCGGTCACGGCGCGCAGGATCAAGATGCCGGAGTGCTTCCAGAGCACCGCCTTCCAGGGCAGGGCCCGGATCTCGCCGGAGCGGGCGCCGGAGGAGACCATGAGCGCGTACATCACGCCGTGGTATGCGATCGGCCAGACCCTGCGGAACTTCTTGCGGTCCTCCGGGAAGAGCAACTCCAGCTCCTCCTCGGTGAGCACGCCGCGGCGCTGGTGCTGCACGCTGAAGGTTTCGACCTCGGCCAGGGGATTGATTTCGAGTAGGCCCTCGCGCTTGGCCTCCCTCATGATGATGCGCAGGCTGTTGAGGATGTGCATGCGGGTCTGGTTGGAGAGTTCAAGCGAGCTCAACCAGGTTTCGACGTCTACGGCGTTGAAGGCGCTCAAGAGGGTCTTGCCGAAGCGAGGGAAGAGGTGGTTGTCCAGATGGGCGCGGCGATCGGCGGCCACGGTGCGGGAGAAGGAATGGCCCTTGCTATGCTGGCGGTGGATCCACTGGCAGCGATCCCAGACGAAGAAATCCTTCGCGTACTGCTCCAGGTTGACCGCGGGTAGCCGGCGCTGCTTCTGCTGGAGGACGGTTGCGGCGAAATTGTGGGCCTTGGATTCGGCGGTCTGGCCGGTGGAGTGGAAGGTGAGTTGGTCGGCCAGGCGCCAGTACCAGACCGCGCCGCGCTTCTTCAGAAGGTAGGGCCGTTTCATTTTCGTGGCACATTTCGTGGCACACTCGAAGGCTTTTTCGTCATCCGGAATTCCGCCGTCTGTATTTCCTTTTCCCTGCGAGGTTTAGAAAGCGACCGATGGGAATTGAACCCACATCTCCAGCTTGGAAGGCGGTTCCCCAGCTCTCCGGGCTGGTCATTCTAGTTCTATCTGCTCGAATGGAATCGAAATAGGTGAAAACAGTCTCCCGCTGTTTCATTCCAGTTTCGTAGGGCCGTGGCACATTTCTGGCACACTACTTTCTGCGTGCATCCATGTTTTTTCATTGCAATTTTAGCGCTAAGCGCATCTGCTGCAAGGCGTGTTTCTTGGCTGCCGGGATGTCGATTGCCGGGAAACCCCAGCATGATGCTCCGGTACAATTCAGTAGAGGCCTCGTCGACTTATAGTCAAAAAAAGATATCGTAACGACAGATTCCAAAAGGGAAGACGAAACAGCATACGTAATGACGAAAAGTCTTGATTTCTCAACATCTGTCAATTTCTCGATTTCTCCCTCACCCAACATCTTGATGCCGGCTTCTCCAATGAGTTGGAATATCTCAACATGCATTCCGTAGAGACTTGCGCTTCCACCATATTTGAGCAATTCGGAAATATATCCGAACTTATATAAACTTCCAATTTCTGTAGTCAGTGAGACGTATCCTGATGTTGTTGTGCAGCAGATGATGGATAGGGAAGCCACTAATAGCAATGCCATTTTGACTTTCATCCCACCATTCCCTTTTTTCTTCATGGGTGCCTATTCCCTTTTTTTATCTCTCCGTTGCGCTATCTTCATAAGTGTTGACTTTTCCACTCTTCAAAATCGATAACCCGGAACTGGGGCGAGAAGGTTAAGGCGCGCTCCTTCTGGCAGCCCCCCCCTTGGTTTCGGCGCTTCTTACTTCCTCAACTGTTTTGGTTACTTTGTCGCGCAGCGCCGTGCTATTCCATTCCGCCAACTGTTCCTCGACTCTTAAACCTCTGTAAAGAAGCATCACCACGAATTCCTGAAGGGGCGCGTCCCGGCAGTCCTCCTGCGCCTGTAGTTTGAGGATCTTCCTCCGCAGGGAGGGTTTGATTCTGAACCTGATATATTCGCTTTTATTTTCTTCCGACGTTGTCCTACCCATAATCTCCTCCTTTTTCTCAGAATAAAGCATAACACATTATTGCACAAATAACCATAGCACCGCTTGACAGTGAGACCTATTGTGATGTATAGTGACCTTATGGTAAAGACAGAATTCATGAATATTCGGCTGCCGGAAGATCTGAAAGATCGCATCAGGAAGCAGGCCGAGAAAAACAGACGCACCTTGGCCAACGAATTGCTTGTGCTCGTGGAGCGCGGTATGGAGTTCTCGAAGGCCAAGTAAGGGCGCCGTGAATCAATCGATCCGACTGCCCGAGGTTGAAGAGTTGGCCCGCCGAATCCTGATACTCACCGACGAGATCCGGGAGCTTCGGCTAAAGGCGGTCCCGGGCAGGCTGTGGTACAGCCGCGCCGAACTTGCTGCTCTCAAGGGCATGCCCGTTTCTGCCTTCTACAACAAGCCCTGGCTTTTGCCTTCTGGCAAAGCCTCGAAGCAGGGCGGCACGGATCGCTGGTCCTTCAAACAGGTGTGGGACAGCGGCTGGATCTGGAAATCGGACAAGGATCTGAATCCAAGAGGAGGAGAAGATGGGGGTGGAACTAGAACTGGAACAGGTATTCAGTCTCGTGTTGCCGGAGCGGCATCGCCATTGCGGCGTGTGCAAGGGTTCCGGCAAGGTGCGCTATCCCGACAACCAGGGTAGCGAGTACGAGGACCCGTGTCCTGTCTGTAACGGCAAGGGCTGGCTTCCTAAAGAAGACGTCACCTTAGACGAGCCGGCTTCTTTCGTTTCCGAATCCAATTCGGACTGAGGCATGGCCATGGACGAAAAGAAATCGAAGGAGAGAGAGGTATGGGCAAAAAGACTGAATCGGGTAAGAACGCTGTCCAGTCCAGAAAGCAGGTGGGCGCTCCTATACATCGCCATCGTAAAGCCGGAAAAAATACCGCTCGTAAACCAATGTCTCGCGCTCTGGCGCCGAGGCCTGTGCGGAGACGCTTCCTCGCGCTGAGCCCGCAGGAACTGCTCGGCAAGGCCATCGCTAAGGGCGACATCAACACCCTGGAGCGCCTGCTGCAGATGCGGCGGGAACTGGAGGAGGAACGCGCCAATAAGGAGTACATGCAGGCGCTGGCCCGCTTCCAGCGGATCTGCCCGGTCATTCCCAAGACCAAGATCGTGCGCAACAAAGCGAAGGATGGCGAGGAGGGAACGATCCGCTACCGCTACGCGCCGCTGGACTTGATCATCGGCTTGGTGCATCAACCCCTGGCCGACTGCGGCTTCTCTTACATGATCGAAGGCGAGCAGAAGGAGAATGCGTTTACCGCAATCGTTCAGGGCTACCACGCGGGCGGGCATTCCAAAAGCTCCAGAATGACCGTCCCCATCATGGCAAGCGACTACATGACCGCTCCCCAGAGCGTGGCCTCCGCGCAGACCTTCAGCAAGCGCCAGGCCTTCTGCAACCTCTGGGGCATCGTAGCCACGGACACCGACGACGACGCGCGGAGCGCTGGGCTGCCCACGCCCAACGGGGGAAAGGCGAAGCCCGCGGCAGGCGAACGCAACGTCTCCCCGGGCGCCCTGCCGGAGAATCCCGGGATCAAGGACATCGAGAAGTTGCTCGCTCAGATGCCCTGGCTTCCCGCCAACACGTCCGCGATGTACCGGAAGCAAGGCAATACCTTCGTGCAGCGCAAGGATGAAACCTCGCTTCGAGGACTCGTCCAGGCGCTCTCCAAACAGATCGCCATGAAAGGAGCGAAGAAATCATGAGCACGGAAATGAAGACGGATCTCGTTCGTTACCAGGATGAGAATCAGATCTCCCACCAGGGCAACCGCTACAAGGAACAGGTAGAGGAACTCCGGATCACCAGTCGGGACAGCTATCTGCAGATGGTGGCGCTGGTGAAGATTTCCAAAGGCTATCAGCAGGCGGTCAAGGACTTCTTCGAGAGGATGCGGCAGAAGACCTACGACGCCTATCAGGAGGTCCTCAAGCAGATCCGGGATTATTCCCAGCCTTTCATCCAGGCCGAGACGATCGGCAAGCAGCGCATGCGCGGCTGGGAGGACCTGGAGGAGAAGAAGCGCCGGGAGCAGGAAGCTGCCGCTGCCGAGAAGCGGGAGGTTGCCGCGGTTGAGGCCAGGAAGAACGGGGACGAGGCCAAGGCGGAGCGAATCGAGACCGCCCTGCCCGTGACTCGCGAGAACCGGGCCCACGTCGACGGCGTGCAGTACGTCGACAACTGGAAGGGCCACCTCGCCGGGCAGCCGGAAGATTGGTTGCCGAGTTTCAGAGAATTGCTCAAGGCAGTTCTTGCTGGAAAGGCGCCGGAGCTTTTCGTGATGCCCAACGAGAGCGAAATCAACAAGTTTGCCCGGGCCACCAGCGGGAAGATGCCGATCCCCGGTATCGTGTTCTACAACGAAAAGACCGTGAAGGTCGGCAAATGATCCAGTTCGACGTTGCCTCCCACCGATTCTCTGCGGACGGCCAAGAGGTCCCGAGTGTTACGCACATCCTCAAGGCTGGCGGCTGGATCGACGACCACTTCTATACGGAGCAGGGCCGGCGCCGCGGCGAGGACGTGCATCGGGCCACCGCCCTCCTGGATGCGCAACGCCTGGACTGGACCAGCCTCTCGGAGGAGATCCGCGCCTACGTGCTCAGCTACGAGCGCGCCAGGGCGGAGTTGGGGCTGGGCATCCGCAGGATCGAGTGCATCGTCCACAAGGGCCGGTTGTGGGCGGGCATAGAAGATCGCGAAGCCACCTGGGAGCGCCAGCTCACGGTCGTGGAGTTGAAGACGGGCGCGGCGACGCTGGCGGACAAGTTGCAACTCGCCGGCTATGGCGCCACCCACGCCAAACCGCCGCAGCTGCTCCTGCTGTATCTGCGGCCGGACGGCTACAAGGCCGTGGTACTGAAACCAGAAGAACGTGAGGAGGTCAGTCTCGCCTGGCATCAGATCGTTAGCCTTTACCACTGGCGTCTGAGGAGGAACGGCAAATGAAAGGCGTCGGCTACGTCGATCGATGGATCAGGTTCGGCGGGGAAAGGGGCTTTGTCTCTTTCCATATTTTCCCGGATCGGGGCTGGATGCTTTTTGTTGGCCAACTGATGCTGCATCACTTATGCAGGCGGCGTTTCCGTCTGTCGCTGCTACCTTTCCGCAGTAAGTACACGGGCTCTATCTATTGGCTGCGTTTGGCTGTCGGCTCCCGGGGGAAAGCCTGAAATGATCATCATGAGCCAGGGCGACAACCACGGCGAGCGCCGCTGCACCGCTGCCTGCTACAACGCGCACGGCGATAAGTGCGTCTGCTGTTGCGGAGGCGCCAACCACGGTAAGGGCCTCCAGGGGGCTCTGCAATCGCAGGAAGAACGCTTCGGCGTGCGCAGGGTCCTGGCGGAGTTTCGCTCGCAGTTGCAGCTGGAGTTGGTCTGAATGGAAAAGCTTCGCCTCAAGGTTAAACAGATCCCGAGCGGCCTCTCCGGCACTCTGATGCTGGAAGCGCAGGAGCTGGTCGATGATCTGACTGACTTTCTCCGCGATGAACATCGTTACGCCCGGGAGCGCAAACAACGGGAGCCGGAATACGAACTCTTCTTCGACATGCAGATCCAGCGCTGGTATAAGCGCCGCAGCCTGAACGCCAACAATCTCGCCTGGGAGCTCGCAACGCGCCTGGGCCAGGCGGATCGGGTCAGCAAGGAAGTCGTGTACTACGCCGTGAAAGAATTGGTGGACCTGCCGCGGGACGAGTACAAGGGCATCTTCGTATCGCGATCGAGCGGCGAGTTGACGACCGTGGAGTTTGCCCGCTTCATCCAGGCAATCGTTATCGAATGCCAGACGCATGTGCCTGCGGTGGAGATCCGCGACATCTGGATTCTCTTCACCGAGTGGCGCTTCGCGCAAGAGAAAGATCCCCTGGAGGGAACGTACTATGGACCCGAAGACTACAAGGAAAAACATCCATGCTGCGAAGCCTGCGGCGGGTATCTGCTCACTACCGACGGGAACGGAGATCTGCAGCATGGCGGGCAACTGGCCCACATCGTCAGCGTGGGAGCTGGCGGGGCACACCCTGATTGGGACTGGCTTATGCTTTGCACGAAATGCCACCTCTGCACCCAGCACGCAAATGGTTGGGAGGACCTGCTCACGCTTCATCCGCACCTCCGGCCGAAGGTCGACCGAGCTCGAGAACGCTCAGGCAAGAAACCGCTTACTCAGCCTTATGGTGAATCGAGCGCGTTGCAGCCGCCCGCGGAGCCTTCGGCGCCGGCTACGGAAGCTGTGGCCGCTGCTGAGGCGCCGCCGCTGAACGCTCAGGCCGAGATCGTGAAACAGGTCTTCGAGGGCGAAGTCGTGCAGCTGCCGGCGCCAGAGGCTGAGGCGAAGCCGCCGCTCGACAAGGAGAAGGAGCGAATGCTCGCCCGGCTCCAGGGCTTGGAGAAAACCACCACGGACCGCCAGCAGCGCTACTACCCGCCGGCTCAGAAAACTCTATTCGATGAACCGCCGGCAGAAACGGTGGATCCGAAGAAGGCGCAGTACAAGGACGATGAAAAGGATGAACCCGAACCGGCCGAGGAAACGCCGGCAGTGCCGGCATACGACAAGGACGGCAGCTTCGCGTTGCCGCCTGAGTTCTGAAAGGCAGGATGAGCGATGATAGCTTGCATGGGCGCAGAAAAGAATCGCCGGCAGTGCATGAAGTGCAAAAGGCTACCTCGTAGCGCGGCAGACGAAGCGGAAATGGAAGATTCGGGGAAAACCTGGATCGATCATCAGCAAATGGCGAAACCTTGCGAGCAACAGCTCCTGAATAAAAAAGGCTGATCCATGCTCTATATCTGTTTGTGGAAGACGAAACGATCCGAAGGCTCGATCGAGGTGGATGCGCACACCGCCACCGATGCGAGGAAACGGGCCCGGGCGAACCTTAGAGACGGCTGCGGCCTGCGGGTGAAAATTGTGGCCGTCGAGAAATGGGCGTCGGGAGTGGAAAGGAAAAAGTCGAAATGAAAATACGAACGCCGGCAGAACCTAAAAGGATTGCGACAGACGGGATCATCACTCTTGACAGCAACCGCGGGAAACGGTTCGGCTTCACCCACGATCTGTTCGACGGCTATCTCTGGAAGCGGGGCAAGCGGATCATCATCTCTTTCATCGAAAGCCGCGAGCCGGGGAAGGGCCACCTGAAGGCGCTCTTCGACCGGATCGAATCCCTCGGCTACACGATAGCGGTCCCGACTCCATCGAATCGGATGCGGATGATCTGCGAGAAGCGGGGCATGGTGGCGTGCCGCGAAGGGGACTATGAGATGATGCAGCGGAAGGATTCCATTTGCGTCCAGGCGGGGTGGTGTGGTACAATGAAGCAAGAGGGCACAGTTCCACTGTATTTCCCCTCTTCTTCTCCTGCCCCGGGTGCCTCCCACACCCGGGGCTCTTTACCTGTGAGAGGGCAAGACGAAGAACGTCCGTAGACGCTTCACGATCCCCGAAGAGTTGCTGGCAGAGGCAGAGGAATACGCGCAACTGGATCATAGGACATTCTCCGAATTGGTCTGCGAGACTCTCCGGCAGCACATGCGTCGCTATCTCAAGACGCAAAAAAACGGCCTTAAAACGGGCCTGAAAGCCCTGGAGGATAGAATCATAAGGCTTGAGGGTGTCGTTGCAGGAAGGGTACCTGCTGGTACTCAGGGCGAGGGTTCTAAGGAGTTCACAGATGTCGAAGAAGCAAAAGATCAAAAGATCAATAGATCAAAAGATCAATAGATCCTTGGCGGGCCATGTATTTCTTACACTCGTCCAGGCGCATGTCGATCTGGAGTTTAAGTTAGGCCGGGGGTGGGGCTTGTGTCCCTTCCATACCGAAAAGACGCCGTCCTTTATGGTCGATCCGCGGGAAAGCATATTCTACTGCTTCGGATGTGAGAAGGGCGGGGACATGATGGACTTCTTGCGGATGCTTGCGGATCGGGAGACGGCGAAGGTGCGAGAGGCGGAGTGGCGTGAGCGAAACTGATGCCGAATGAACTGATTCCGTATGAGCTGACAATGTCTGCCGCGGTCCTGGAAAAGAGAATCTCCGGGATGCTGGAGAAGATAACCGATCCTCGGAAGATGGTGGATTTCGCCAGCTATCTCAAGGCGATGAAAGTACACCCGGCATTGAAGACAGTTTCCGAAGAACATCGGCACGAAATCTGGTGGGGTGAGATCCTGGCCTACTGGAAGGCGGCGGAGCTGCTGGACGGGATGCCGAAGCAGCACGGTGGCGTACGGGATGGAATGGGGTCGCAACTTGGGACTCCATTACCTGCCACCTACGCCGACCTGGGCCTGGACAAACGCGAGGTCCACCGCTGGCGCCGGCTGCACGATGGATTCGCCTGGGAAGAACTGGAGAAGTTGAAATGGGCGAAGAACAGTAAAGGGAAATGGGAGGCCGGTATTCCCGGCTTGAACACGATCCTCGGCCGCATCCCTTTCGAGACCATTCTGGTCGTTCCGACTCCCGGCAAGTATCCGATCATCTACGCTGATCCTCCTTGGAAATATGACTTCGCGCAGTTCGGAGACGTGGCGATCAAGGACTACCATACTCTAGACCCGGCAGGGATCATCGATTTCAAAATCGAAGGCAAATTACTCAAGCAGGATTACTTTGACAAGAACGCGGTGCTCTTCCTGTGGGCGACCAACCCTAAACTGATCGAGGCGCTGCAGGTGATGGCGGGTTGGGGCTTCGAGTATAAGACCAATATCTGCTGGGACAAAGTGCGGGCTACCTCTTCCACGATGGGAAAGTGGCTGATGGGTAGGCACGAACTGCTGCTGATCGGAACAAAAGGGAAGATGCCCCCGCCGAATTCTGACCGCAAGATCGAATCAGTCTATCAAGAAGAAAAGACAGGGCACAGCAAGAAACCGGAGTTTTTCTTCGAGCTCATCGAAGGATGGTATGCGCTTCCCGAAGAAGCGAAATATCTGGAGTTATTCGGTCGCAGCAAGCACGGTGAAAAGTGGGAAGTCCTTGGCAACCAAGTTGCATGATAAGACTAAAAACATCAAGGACGGAAAACCGACAGAGAAGGAGAAGATTCTGATCAGGTCTGCAATGCAATCCGTCGAACCCGGGGTGATGATCCGTGACGTGGATTATCAGAAGACTCCCGAACTTGAAGCCGCAGGCTGGGATTTAATTCTCAGATCGGGAGGACAGATCAAGATCCGTCGGCCAGACTTCTGGAACTGCCGAGGAAAAGATTTCTTCATCGAAGAACGAGATGGAAATCGTCCGAACGGACTCGGGTGGGTGTATCTCTACTTGAATCATGATGTCCGCTACTTCATCCTGTTGTGGCGCAATCCAGATACGAACTCAGCGCCCTTCATCCAGGTATATGACAACTTCAAGGATCGCTTTCTTTTGCGTTGCATTTCGGAAAAGCGTTCTGGAGATTGCCATCCTACACCACATCCCGAGACGGGATGTGACGGCGTGGAACGGCTAGTATCTGGCTATATCCTACCACTGGAACGGATCAAGGATATTTTGTTATGGCCCATCGGAAAACACCCGGCAATAAAAGATCCAGACGAATGGGATGACGAATGTCCATATTGAAAATCTATGAGTAAGCACCGTATCGTTTCAACATGCTTCTGGGATGACCCGTACATCATGAAATTGGATCCATCGGAAAAACTTCTCTTCTTATACTTTCTTACCAATCCAGTGACGGAAATCTGCGGCGTCTATCAAATCAGCATCAAGCGCATCTCTTTTGACACCGGCTTCGAGCAGGACATGGTGCGCATGATTCTGGGCCGCTTCGAGAAAGATGGCCGTTGCCTTTATCGAGACGGATGGATTGCGATGCACAACTGGCTCAAACATCAATCCAGAAGCCCCAACGTGCAAACTGGAATCAAGCAGCAGCTCGCCGAAGTACCTCAAGAACTGGCCGACTATATGCGCGGCGAGAAAGAAGAAGCGGCTGAGGACAGACAGTCGACGACAGTCGACGACAGTCCCGCATCTTATCTTATTGAATCTAATTCAATTCAATGTAAAGCGCTGCCTAAGTTTTCCTTCACCCTGGAAGATGGTTTCATCGGCATACCCTATGAGGACCTGCAGCGCTGGGCGGACACCTACCCGGCTGTCAACGTCGCCGGCGAGATCAAGAAGGCCGCCGAGTGGCTGCGCTCTAACCCGAGCAAGCGCAAGAGCAACTACCGCCGCTTTCTCACCAATTGGTTTAGCCGCACCCAAGAGCGAGGCGGTACGCCCGGATACAAGCCCGCCGCGGCCCGGCCGGCGGCGCCGCAGGTCGCGCAACCACAGCCCTTGAGCGAAGCCGAGAGGAAAGAAAACCTTAACGTCCTTGAGGATCTCCAAAGGCGCCTTGCAAAAGACAAGCGTTTATCAGAAGTAGGAGGCGAGAAAAGATGAAGATCACGATGGAGTCCAC
>Ga0315293_10004614_pt1 | contig 13003 bp, 10 predicted proteins | sample YL17G13_20_MG_FD_203071 | JGI IMG/M metagenome (GOLD analysis project Ga0315293, IMG submission 203071) | Sediment microbial communities from Yellowstone Lake, YNP, Wyoming, USA - YL17G13_20 | ecosystem: Environmental > Aquatic > Freshwater > Lake > Sediment | place: USA: Wyoming | collected... | reverse complement strand
AACTAGCTGTAGGCAATGGTATGATTACAATTTTGCTCTGCTTGTCTGGACTGCTGTCATTGTTTACTGCGCTAATGCTGCAGGCGATGAAGGAGTTGTTGCGCGGAGAAATTGCTCAGCAAGCAAAAAGAGGCGAGAAGATATATACAAAGCAGTGAATCTAATAAGGATAGAAGGCATACACAATAGGATTGATCTATGTTTGCCAATCTGCGATTGGCATGATGTGGGGAATATACTTCATGACTGTGCAGAGATCGGTCGTCCCTATTGCAATCATGATGGAGAATGTCACAGCATACAACACCTAATGGCAAAAGTGTTAACAAATTTTGTCACCTACTTACTTGTTCTACGCGCTGGATAAAGCTACTCTAGTAAGGGGGATGTCTCGTTATGACTATTGGGGTACAAAAGCCAAGCGTAGGGAATGTCTTGAATGTGTACTTTGTAATTTAGCGATGTCAACAACAAATGTGAGCGATGCAGACATAGTTGTCTCGGTAGTGGTAGTAGCAAAAAATGAAGAGAAACATATCGCTTCCTGCATTGAGTCCCTATTGGCTCAGGATTATCCGCAAGAGTTTTATGAAATAATCGTCGTTGACGGTTGTTCTACCGATCGCACTCAAGAAATCGTACGAAGCTACCCTGTCAAACTAATAATTGCTGATCGTGGTATTATCGGCTACCAAAGAAACATAGGAGCCATGACTGCCAAGGGTAAATATGTTGCTTTCACTGATGCCGACTGTGTGGTCAGCAATCAATGGCTAGCCAAATTAGTTGAAGCGTTGGGAAATAGCCCCACTGATGTAGTTGCGGTGGGCGGCCCGAATCTGGTATTAGACAGCGATCCCATCTTTGCTAGAGTCATTGGATACATGCAGGAAACATTACTCGGTTCCGGAGGTTCACCTCAGTCTTACAGGATGAATAAGCCAAAATACGTATACTCGGTACCTAATTGTAACATCGCATATGTTGCAGATACCCTGAGGTCGGAGAAATATGATGATAAGTTAAGCGTCGGAGATGATGGCGATATAAACTACCGATTAAAGCAGAAAGGATACAGATTTCTTTACTTGCCGGATGCTTTGGTCTGGCATCATCGGCCAATAAACCTTAAAAGGTTTATGAAAAAAATGTTCTCTTATGGCGATGGCATGGGGAAAGTAACAAGAAAGAACAGAGGTGTTGTTCGTTGGTATGCTTTCGCTCCTATTCTGATGGGACTTGTATTACTTGTTGCATATCCTATGATTAGATTCGTACCTTGGGCAGCTTACTTCTATCTAGCCATTGCTTTCATATATATGGGTGGGTTATTTATATCTACAGTTCAAGTATTCCAAAGGCTCAAAAGCATGCAATCGGCAAAGACTCTGATTCTGCTCCCCGTGCAGCACATAAGTTACGGCTTTGGTTTTTTGAAGGGGATGCTATTGCCATGACTTCGAAAAGAACTATAGAGAGGTTAATTTATTGCTACAACCTTTCACTACGAGCACTCATTTTGGCACTTTGGGTTTATCTGTCTGTATCTGTTGTGCTTTCATCTAGGAGATGAGAGCTTTGTATGCTATAGCTACTATTGTTCAACAGAAATGGTATCACTTCGAATTGGGCAATCATAAGCTAGGGGATGACACAACCAGTAGGTTTGCTGAGAAGAATAAGCAAAATAGCACAAAACTGAAGGAGTCTTTTTGAGAGCAAAGTAATAGGGAGCATGTAAAGACAGTTTCGCGGTATAGCAGCGTTTCACAAGAATTGCGGTCGGGAAAACCTTGGAATCAGCAGCAGATTAAGTATAGTGAAGAAAAAGCAGAGTTAACGTGTCCAGGAAACGCAAGATAGCAATTGTCTGCTCAAGAGAACCTTGGCGCATTGGCGGCGTTGAGAGAGTGGTCGCTGAAACTGCTAAGCGATTGAAAATAGATTTCAACCTAGAAATCTTCTGCATTGGTGAGAAGACCGAAACTGCGATATGGGAAGAAATACCTGTGCATGTGTTCAAGGGGCATACTGCTATGTATCCCTTTTCTCTATTCCTCTACAAAGAATTGAAGACCAAACTCGGCAACTTCGATCTAATCCACTCTCATAATTTTGCCACTTTTTCTACTTTAGCATCAATTTTGGCTAATAAAAGGGGTGTCCCTGTCGTGTTCTCGCCACATTTCAACCCTGCAGCTTCTAAATCGAGCTATTCTATATTTAGACCAGTCTATGATCGGACACTTGGTAAGTATGTTTTAAGAAGGACAGACTTCATCATTTACGCCTCAGAAGCGGAGAGGAACCTTGTGGAAAGTAGATTCGGGCTCAAGAAAAAAAGTGCCGTCATCCACTATGGTGCTGACATAGCAAAGCTTAGTGATGCTGAACCCTATAACCTGGGACAAGAAAATGTCGTTTTGTATCTTGGTCGTCTGGAAAAATCTAAGAATGTTCATCACATTATTATGGCGATGGAGGCTCTCCCTGACGATTTCTTTTTGTATATCATAGGAGATGGGAGTTATTCATCCCAATTAAGGAAACTAATAGCCAGGCTGAATTTGGGAAACAGGGTGAAGATGCTTGACCCTGTTCGTGGTGAGGCGGTTTTTCGCTGGATGAAATCCTGTTCTGTATTCGTACAATTATCAGAATCAGAGTCATATGGTCTAACTTGTATAGAAGCTTTGGCAGCTGGGAAACCAGTAGTTGTGAACGATAATAAAACAGGGTTAACTGAGTTAGCTACTTTGTTCAAGGGTAGCATTTTCACAGTTAACGTAAGAAGACAATCTGCCCGGGATATAGCGAAGGTAATTAAGGAAGTGAATGGAACGAAGGTTAATTCTGATTTAAGCAAGTTTGATTGGGATGAGACTGCTAAAGGGTTCAAAAGAGTTTACTTGAGCCTGCTGGGGGATTAGTGTGCTAATTCAAAGACATCCCTAAGCTAACAAATAGAACTAATTAGACAACCCCAACTTCTTATCGATGCAATCGTCGGCTTTCAATCAATTGATACTACGTAATAATTATCTCCGCGCAGCCCGCGGATTGTGAGCATGACCGAGTACGATTTTGACCACTGTGTTGCTTACATGTTTAATTAGATATTCAGAGGGCACAGACCAGCTACACTTTTGGGCAAGAACGACACGCACACATTGAAGAATCATCTCTGGGTCGGCACCGCTGAGCATATTGCTCCCACACTCTATTGTCTCTGGCCGTTCGGTGACATCACGTATAGTCACGTTAGCTACCTGGGAAATGCAACATTCTTCCTGTACCGTTCCGCTATCGCTGATCACACAGAAGGCATTACGCTCCAGAGCAATGAAGTCGAAGAAACCGAATGGGTCATGGAATATTATCTGCTTGGTTTTCACATTTACGCCGAAGCGTTGCATCCTGTTCTTGGTGCGCGGGTGTAAACTACAGATTATCGGCATCTGGTATTCTTTTTGAAGCAGTACGAGTGCTTCGGTTAGGGAGCGGAGGCGAGCCTCGATATCCACATTTTCTTCTCGGTGCATGGTAACCAGAAAATACTTATCTGGTTCCAGATGGAGCTGGCGCAATATGTCAGATTTGCAGATAGCGGGGTCATAATGCTGGATTACCTCAAAGATAGGATTACCGGTAACATAAATCCGATTTCCCTCGATGCCTTCGCGCAATAGGTTGGCGCGACTGCGTTCCGTGTACGGCATTAGGATATCGCTGCTGTGGTCAATAATTCGACGGTTTACCTCCTCGGGCACGCGGTCGTCGTAGCACCTGTTTCCGGCCTCCATATGATAGACCGGAATACCCATTCGTTTAGCAACAATGGCCGCAAGAGAACTATTCGTGTCTCCAAGAACCAGCATTTTATCCGGTTTTTCTGATGAAATAACTTTCTCACTGGCTGTAATGATCTTGCCGATTTGTTCGCCTAAGGTATCGCCACGCACGCCGAGGAAATGGTCCGGTTGCCGTACACCGAGCTGCTGAAAGAAGATATCGTTGAGGTTTACATCGTAGTTCTGGCCTGTGTGCACAACAACGTGTTGGCATAGGCCGTCAAGCTTCTCCGTGATACGGCTCAAACGGATAATCTCGGGACGGGTGCCTAGAATGGTCATGATTTTCATGCTATCAGTTCTTCCTCAAATATGGTCCTGTCTTCGACCAATAGCTTGTACTTCTTTAGCAACTTGGCCAGGTCACCTTTCGCCATAATATTGGCTGCCGAACTATACTCCTCTTCCAGCGTCTTTGCAGTCACCTTCGGCAATCGAAGCTCAGGAAGCATGGGCATGATAGCATAGTATCCCCCTCGCTCGACGGTACGATGCGCTTCTTCTTCTGAAACTAGGATCTCATGTATCTTCTCACCGGGTCGGATGCCGGTAACGACTGTCTTGATGGGACGTTTGCCTATAAGCATCTCTGCGATATCGATAACGCGGGCTGACGGCACGCGCGGGATAAATGTTTCTCCCCTATTTGCCTGCTTCAATGCAGCAAAGATTGTGTCTACAGCCTTATCCAGGCTTAGAAGAAAACGCGTCATATCAGCCGTAGTGATGGTAACTGGGCCACCGCTACGAATCTGTTCGTGGAAAAGCGGGATCACGGAGCCGCGGGAGGCAAGCACATTCCCATAGCGCACGCAAATAAACCGCGTATTTGGACAATCCATGTTGGCCTGAACAAAGATGCGCTCTTGGATTGCCTTTGTCATGCCCATGACATTCACCGGTTTACATGCCTTATCAGTGGAAATGCCTACTACTGTTTCGATAGGGAGTCTATTCTCACGAATGGCTTGAACCATATTCTCGGGGCCTATGATGTTAGTTTGCACTGCCTCGAAGGGAAAGTACTCACATGATGGCACTTGCTTGAGAGCAGCCGCGTTAAACACAACATCTGCATTGCGCAGCACTGCGCTGAGTCTATGGTAGTCCCGGACATCACCGATCTGGAATTGGAGAAGTTGCTCGAAATTGCGATAGATTACCTCGTCGGTTGCGGCCTTACGGCTCTGATATGCGAGACGCATCGCGTGCTGCTTAGTTTCGTCGCGTGAAAACACGATGATGCTCTTGGGCTTCCCAAGCTCTCCAGAGAGCAAGCGGCGAACTAGAACCTTGCCTAGCGATCCAGTGCCACCGGTGACTACTATTCTCTTATCTGTCAGCATGAGGCCTCCTTAATTCTGAATACGGGGTGGGGTCTCGATACATCTGCTCAATCATATCATACCAGGTGGGTGGAACAAAACCCGTGGCTTGACGAAACCGGTCAGCATTCAGGCTGCGGTCACATACAACTGCTTCATCTGGCTCGATTTTGATGTTCAATCTATATACCTGTTTCACCAGTGAAAGGAGATCAAACTTGCTGACGGGGTCGGAGGCAACATGCCAGACTCCATGCATTTCCGGTTGTTCAACGACAATCCTAGCGATAATCTCGGCGAGGGCGTTGGTTGTGAATCCACTGAAGATAGCCCGTGTATAACCGTCGATAGTCTTGCCTTGCTGACTCAGGAACCAGTCAATCAACCCATTGGAGGTCTCAAGCTCCCGCCCAATCATAGAGGTCCGTATCGTCAGACAGCCTTTATAGCTTACCTCACCCAAGAACTTCGTCCTTCCATAGAGGTCCTCTGCGTCAGATAAATCGTTTTCACTATAATCTCCCTTGCGACCTGAGAAGACACAGTCAGTGCTGATATGGATGAGGCGAATTCCCCGTCCTTGGCACAACCGAGCTAGCCGGTGGGGAAATAGAGCATTGACCTCAATGCTGATTAGGGGATCTTTGGCTGCCTCTGCCTGTTTCACTATACCGATACAATTTAGCATGACCTCTGGTCGCACTGCATCAATGGCCCGAACCATGCTTTCAAAATCTTCGGCAGATACATGGGCTACGGAGCGAGCAGGATCAAAGAGCTTATAGCGATTATAAGCTTCAAAATCTCGGTGCAAGGTTATGTATGTGTCGAACTGGCTGTTAAGTACTTGCCAGAGCTTGTGCCCCAGCATGCCCGAGCCACCGAGAATTAAGACTCTCATCTTCTCATTGTCCTGAGTACTGCCATAAGTTGAGCGCAGTTTGATTTATCCCTCTTTTCTTACAGTTGCCAGATATTTCCTGATACCGAACAGAGGTTGCTCCCTTCATTTGCTCTATGCATTCTATAAATGCGGTGACATCGGGCAACGGTGACGGTGGCATATCATATCCTTCACCTATTGAAGTCTCTCTTAAGGAACCTCCGTCCTTTGAATGAAGCCGAGCGTTTTGCGTACCATAGCTGACGCCCGAAGTTACCTAATGGTTCTGGAAGCATCACAAGCAAAACTGTCCCCCATCTTTTCCAGTTTACCCAACTGCAGAATGCAGTTGGTGGATGATATAGTATTGCTCTCAAAGAGTGGCGAAACGCTGCCCATCTGGCTCCGTTGCAGGATGCAGCCGCTTGGAGATAGGCTGAGCTAAAGGCTTGAGGGCGTACTCTGCGGACTTTCAAGGGAAGATCTGGAAGAGAATAAAACCTTTCGACTAAATGGACATGTTCGTTCGACATCACGGTTCCCCTACGGGATAGAGATGCACTGCCCGGATGCAAACGCCATGTCGCAAGTGTCATTGGTATGCGTGCAAACTCGCCGCATAACCCTAGCCTGAGCCAATACTCAAAATCACTCACGTATTTAAAGTCAGGATCGCGCATGCTCGTTAGTTCCAAGGATTTGCGCCGAATGAAGGCCCCTGGCCCTGGCATACAGTCATAATGTTTGAGCATTTGTAAGTAGTCATATTCGGACACTCTGACGTGGCCTATAATCTTTGAATCTGGCCCGATGTAGTTCCAGTCCGGGTAGGCGACCAGGATATCTGGGTGTGCCTCCATATAAGCGACTGCCTCGCTGACTGCGCCGGGTAACAGTGGATCGTCCGAATTCACTACAGCTACGATATCGCCCCGTGCCATCGCCAGCCCCTTGTTTACAGTTCGCGTTTCTCCCATGTTGGTGTGTGTTTCCCAGATTATACGGCCAGTGTATTTCGCCAACACTTCTCTCGTATTATCTGTCGAGCCATCATCTAGCACGATATACTCGATATTGGGATAGTCCTGATTCAGGACGCTCTCAATTGTCTCCTCGAGATATGACGCTCTATTATAGGCAGGCGTTATTATGGAAACCAGGGGCAACATTTCTACGATCCTTACATTCAGAACTCTGAACTACTGGCATGTTGATGCTCGACTAACACCTTTTTTGTTCTTAGCGGCCTCGGCAACTCTCTGATAAATTGCAATTACCTGCGGCTTGATGATTTCTTGGTCGAGACGTTCTCGAGCTACCCTAGCATTAACTTCTGAAGCACGGTCTACTAGTGCATCATCAGATACAGCTCTCCGAATTGCTGCTGCTATGGGCTCTGGGTCTTCGGGCGGTACAATTAATCCTGTCTCCCCATCCGCAATCCACTCATCGGCGCAAGCTGTACAGGATTGAATCGGGAAAGCGCCCATTACAATTGCTTCAAGTGATGAGATACTTATTCCATCTGAAATGCCCAAGCCGATATATACGCGGGCACGACCGAATAGACGTAGCATATCGTCATGTGAGCAGCGTGGTATCACGTCTATTGGTATACCTGTGGATCTGGAAACCAACTCCGCAGCAATTTTAACGTCAGGGTTAGCCACATAGATCCCTACACGGTAACCTTTCAATTCATTGGCGCAGAGCTCAATTGCATGCAATCCTACCAGAGCCCGCCCATGCCAATCTTGGTATCCTTTAAGCAAAATCAACCGCCGCATCGAAGTTGGCCCAGGCTGTCGAAATTGAGCAACTCGTGTCAAGTCAAAGCCGCCGGTGTTAGGCAACACAGGAAGCACTTCACCTCTCAATCCCATTTGTTTCGCTAAGTGAGTGTCACGCTGACACTCACAGGAGTAATAATCACACGATGCTAGAACCTCCTTTATCCTGTCCACATGTTCAGAGAGGCGACCAAACAGGTATATGTCATTGCCCCAGTTGGTCACGATCCAGGGCGGAAATCTACCTTTGTATCTTTTTTTGACATCCAGAGTAAGATATCCCGCGGCCTGAATTTCCATAGAGTGGATTATATCTGGGTGCAGCCTCTTAATGGTCCTTTCCAGTTGAAATCTTCGGGAATCGGGCCAAATCTTCTTTAACGCTTCTCTTCCCACAAAGGCTACTTCCTTATTGATAACCGGAATTCCGCGTAATTTGACTGTTTTACTGCGATTACTTTCTTTTGCGTAGAAGGAGTGATACAAGGTGACATTGCCTAAATCAAGGTGGGACCCACCGGAATCAATGCTTGGGAACAGGTGCAAATCCCATCCTTGACCATTTAACTGGTTGATCCAGCGAGCGGCATGGATACTGTCAGACATCGCAACAAATAGAATACGCATGCTAAGCTATTCCTCCGAATGAAGCTGACTCAATAGATTGTTCTGTGGGTACAAGAGCATCCTCCTCAACCTGCAAGAATGTCGCGAAACTCTGGCGCAAGGAAGATAGTGTTAAGTACTTGTCAAACGCCATACGGCCATTGTGCGTTAACTGTGAGTAAAGACTAGTATCAGTTACTAAAGTTTTCAACGCGGTAATTATATCCGACTGCTCGTTTGAGCAACAGAGAAATCCAGCCTCATTGTCCTTCAAGAAAACAGCAGGAGATGCATATGATGGTCCGTGGAACAATACAGGACGACCTGCTGCAAAGTACGTTGTTAACTTGGATGGAAAACTTAGTCGAGCTACTGTTTCAAAATCAGGATCAAGCGGATATGGTAGATATAGTATATCTGCCTCTGAAAGTAACTCTACGCTTTTCTCTTGAGTGTGCCAGCCGAGATATTCAATACGGATTGGATTATTGACATTAAAGGAGACCCACCTTCCCAATAAACGAATCCGTACATCGCGATCGCAAATTTTCCAATGTACAGAATCGAGGGCGTGAATTAGAGCTTTCCATTCTTCAGTTGCGTATATCTGACCAGCCATGCCGATAACCAATTCGTTGCCGGAGTTTATTCTTGTGGCCGGAGTTAATGCCATACTAGGATCAAGACTCGGAAGCAAGGCAACTGTTTTTGTATCATACTGCTCAGCATACTGCTTGGCCATTGGCCATGAAGCGGTCGCACAGGCGCGACTCTTGCGTAAGATTATATCGAACTTTCTCAAAAGAATTGCTTGTAATACGCTTGGTGTCGATTGAGCTCGTAGTATCCATGTGGGGGGATCATAGACTTCCGTGAACAACGGGATTCCTAGGCTCTTAGCAACAGGTAATGCCAAACGTAACTGTGTTGGTCCTTGTAGAGTACACCAGAGAGTATCAGCACCAAATGACCGGCCAAACTTGATAGCCTCCGATGCAATACGCCTTATTGCAGGCTCATTGTACATATACAGACCCAAATTGACTAATGTATGCAAAGAGGGAAAACGTTTAGAGAATATTGCTAAGGTCTCCTCGGGTCTATATTCATATTGAATCGGTATCCATTCCAAGTCTGGCGATAGTCTTGCATTAAGCTCACGAACTGCTACGGAAAAGCAGGCGATGGAACCACGTGGTAAAAACCTGCATAGTTGATCTGGAACAAGACCTGCAGTAAAGTTCTTACAAGGTGGCATGTCTGTTAATAGCAGTATTCGCATCTTATCTGTTCAAGTTGCCTAGTACAGTAGGTGGATGATACAACATCGATCTCATGCAATGCTTGAGTACCAACCGACGGGATGCTCCAGCCGTCGTGGCTGCCAGAGCTTGTGCCCCAGCATCCCTGAACCGCCAAGTATCAAAACTTTCATGGTCTCACTATTTTAACACTTGCTGTCTCTCCAGGGAACAGCGGGCTCAATTGATATCAAACCTTATTTGACCTGCCCCCTTTTCACCGTTCCCTGAGCAGCAATCTTCTCATACATTGCAGTTACCTGCGGCCGAATTACATCCTGGTCCAGGCGCTCTCGAGCCACTTTGGCATTCAATTCAGCAGCTCTATCAACAAGCGCATCGTCAGAGACTGCTCGCCTGATAGCTGCGGCAATTGGCTCAGGGTCTTCAGGTGGCACTATGAAACCGCTCTCACCATCTACTATCCACTCATCAGCACAGGCTGTACAGGATTGAATTGGGAAAGTTCCCATCATAATTGCCTCGAGCTCTGATATACTTATGCCATCCGAGATGCTCAATCCAATATACACACGAGCCCTCCCATATTGACGAAGCATATCATCATGTGAACATTGTGGTATCACTTCAATGGGAATCCCAGTGGATTTGGAAACCAATTCCGCCGCAATCTTGACATTGGGATCGGCCAAATAAATAGCCACTCGATAGCCCTGCAATTCATTGGCACATAATTCGATGGCACGCAATCCAGCAAGCGCTCGTCCTTTCCAATCTTGATATCCCTTGAGTAGAATCAAACGTCTTGCTGAGGTTGGACCAGGCTGCCGAAATTCTGCCAAACGAGCAAGATCGTAGCCACCAGCATTTGGCAAAACTGGAAGGGTCTGACCCTTGAATCCCATTTGTATTGCTAACTGAACATCACGTTGGCATTCACATGAGTAATAGTCACATGACGCTAGAACCGCTTTAATTTTATCCACATGATTGTCTAGGCGGCCGAAGAGATAGATATCATTGCCCCAATTTGTAACAATCCATGTAGGGAGCTTATCTCCGAGAAGATTCTTGGCTTCTAGAGTGAGGTAGCTTGCGTGCTGGATTTCCAAGGATTGTACAATGTCTGGCTTTATGCGTCGAATAGTATTTGCAAGGCGGTGAGCTCGGTCTACCATTGTGCATGATTTTTGGAGATTCTCTAGGGCATAGTATCCTACATTAATACCCTTGCGGAAAGGCCATTTCAGCCCCTTAACTCGGGTACTCGAGCTAAGGCCAGGCGGTCGCTGGTATAATAACTCATGAACGGTCACGTTTTTAAAGCTGGGGTGAATTCCTGCAGATTCAACAGGAAACAGATGTATATCCCAGCCTTGATCGGTAATCTGGTTTACCCAACGACAAGTATGGATACTATTGGCCATCGCAACAAAGAGAATACGCAATTTAGCTACCTACCTGTTCTTGATCGAAACAAATAAAAGGATATTGATTGCTTCGATACAGTATTCTACTAAGGAGACTTATTTCGTCTTATTATCAGGCGAATACCATCGTATGTTGCTCTATAGTAAATGCGCATCCTCTTAAGGTTTTCCCGTCTGCGCAGCGCTACTATTGTTGGTAATAGAAGCTCTTTGGAGAGGAACCGCACGAGGAAAGAAATGAACTGTGATTTCCTCGCATGCTTCCACATGAACAAGAATCGATTACGTGTCATGTAGTATAATGGCAGGCTATACGTTTCGTCGGGGTCGAGATGCCCCTTATGCCATATTTTTGCTTTGGGTATAAAAACAACTTTATACCCCGACTTTTTACATCTGACACACCAATCTACTTCTTCCACATATGCGAAATAGGCGGGGTCGAGCAATCCGATATCCTTAATGGTTGTTCGTTTTATGAGAAGTGCGCAGCCGTAGACCCAATCGACTTCTGTGATGTTATCAAATTGCCCTACATCGATTTTGTTCAGTCCAACAGAAAATGATTGCCAGTTACTCAAATCAATTTGTATTCCAACAGATTGTAGCTTATTTGGCTCGTGATAAAAGTAGATTTTGGGGCCGGCGATGCCAATCAGAGGGTCGCTCTCAGCTATCTTGACCATCTCGGCCAGGAAGTCCGGGGCAACTGTAGTGTCGTTGTTCAGCAGCAGGATGTAATCTGGAGCAGAGTCTTTAAGGGCATATCGCATGCCGATGTTGCACCCTTCGGCGAACCCGTAGTTCTTGTCGTTTTCGATAATATGAATGTAGTCTTTGAACTTTTCTCTCAGAATCTCGGCATCGTTGCCTTTTGAGCCATTGTCCACTACGATGATATCATAATTTGGGTAGGTTATCTTCTCCAAAGAATCCAAACATTCAACAGTGTCCTCAAGCCCGTTCCAGTTGAGGATAATGATAGAGACTTTAGGGCTCATTCTATTGCCTTTTCATTAAGCCAGCTAGAATTCCCCTGACTATGTACAGCGACATGTACAGCGAGAATATGAGGGAAACCACAGAGGCTAATAGCAGTTTCCTTATTTGCCGCAAGTTATATAGTAATATCTTCGGTATATATTTCTTGCCATATCTCTTTGCAAGTATGAATTGATTCCTCACTAGGTAGAAATATAAATTACCCTGTGACATGCTTGGCAGGGAATAGTGTACAACCAGTCTTTCAGCGAACATGCAGGCTTTATAGTTTGTTTTAGCCTTCATTCTCAGCCCGAACTCGACATCCTCATGGTACATGAGGAATGTTTCGTCAAAAAGCCCTATCTTGTCAAGGACCTCTCTTCGATAGAAACAGGCAGTTCCGGCAACGAAATCTACTGTGCGTATTCCTTCAAAATCGTCTACCAAGTTCACCATGAATCCACTTTCAAAACGCCCTCCCGTAAACCAGTTATTCCCATTTCCGTCCACTACGATGCAGGATAGAGCACCTATCAAAGGGTCGGCATCCATTATTTCGACGTTTCTCTGCACAAAATTGTTTACCACCTCCGTGTCTTGATTTAGAAGGCAGATATAATCTCCTTTGGCCAGCTTGATTCCTTTGTTGCAAGTTCTGACGAAACGCATATTCTCCGCGTTCTCCACCAAACGCATCTTGGAGTAGTCCTTGATTAGGCTTCTGATATACACCGGTGCTGACCTGTCCGGCGTGAAATCATCTATTATTATGACTTCATAATCATCGAATGTCTGATTTGCGATGCTTGGGAGCAGCACTTTCAAGCATTCCTTCTGATTATAATGTGGGATTATGATACTGACTTTAGGTG
>Ga0315293_10004612_pt1 | contig 13005 bp, 9 predicted proteins | sample YL17G13_20_MG_FD_203071 | JGI IMG/M metagenome (GOLD analysis project Ga0315293, IMG submission 203071) | Sediment microbial communities from Yellowstone Lake, YNP, Wyoming, USA - YL17G13_20 | ecosystem: Environmental > Aquatic > Freshwater > Lake > Sediment | place: USA: Wyoming | collected... | reverse complement strand
CTTGAAAAAGGATCCTAAAAATCCTATACTTGCATCCCCCCCGGAAGGGATCCTTATCCTCTCGAAAACCTCCACCAGCTTCTGGGACACTGCGAAGAGGAAGGGAGTCCCGGCCATGGATGCGAATATCACGAAAATCTCATAGAGTATGAGCGAGGCCGCAATATCCTTTTTCATTATGCCCGTGTTCCTGACATCCTCAGTTGTCCTTTCAAGCACTTCAGTGAGCTCTCCTCCTGTTGCAGAGGCCTGCTTAATGAGCGATATTGTTCTTGTGAAAACCTTGCTGTCGAACCTGGAAGCCAGCCGGTCCAGCGCGTTTTCAAGGGATTCGCCTGAGAGCGAGCTCTTTACGCTCGATTTGACTTCATCTGAAAGAAGACCGAACTCAGGCTTTGCAGAGTACCACATGGCCTGGTCGAGCGTCATGCCCGCCTTGATGTTCGAAGCAACCAGGGTGAGGAAGTCGGGGAGAGACTCCTCAAGCAGATTCGTCCTTGATTCAGTTCTCATAATGAAATAGGTTGAGAGCAGGGTGATAGTTGAGAAATAAACAACTAATAAGAGAACCACCAGGATAATGAGCCCACTAAGCACAGCCGGGATAGAGAAGCCCAAAAGTGCGCTAAAAGCAGAGTCAATGAACTGGGATGAAGGGGGAAAGAGTGTCAGCAGTAAAGTTAAGACAACTGCTACTATAACCACATTCACGGCAAGGTATCCGGCAAAGGCTTCCGGCTGCATATCTACGCCTGCAGCAGCCATCTCGTGCTCTAACCTCCTTATCCGTTCACGCGTGAAGAAAAGTCTCCCGAAAAATTCAAAAATGCTGTTCTGTGCCATCACTTCACCTATATTATGTACTTGGGCCTGCTGCTCTCTATCAGCCCCAGGAAAAGGAGCTGGATGAGCGCTATCACGAAAAACACCGGGACGAGCACTGATGATTGCAGGCCTGAAGCCGCACCTCCTGATACGGCTGAGAAAACAGCTGTTGCAAGTACGACCCCAAGGGAGGGCACGATTATTCCGAAGACCATAAAGAACATCACTATTGGCGTGAGCTTCTGGCTGTACGCTTTCAGCGCTATCATCTGTTCCTTAGATATCTGTTCCAGTACCACTTCGAGGGAATCACCAACATCCGCTCCTGATGAAAGCGAGTTCGCGATCTGCATCAGTATTCGCACGAAATATTTCGACGGGTTGTACTGCGTCTCCTCCCTTATTGCCTGGGTCATGGGTATTCCCAGGATCACCTTGTCTGCTATCTTGGAAAATTCCTTGCTCACCTCGCCATAGCCTCTTGAGGCCCCGACTATTGCATCAAAAAGGGGCATGCCGGATTTTAGGGTGATCACTATCTGCCTGCCTGCAAAAACCACTTCGTAGTCCAGCTCTCTTTGCCTTCTTGTTATCACCATGTCAGGATAGAACATCAGGTAATAGAAAAGAGCCAGGAAATATACGAGCGCCAGTGGGATAAGCCAAAGCATTGAGGTCGCTTGGAGAAAGAAAAATAAGCCTGTGAGAATGAGCAGGCCGGCCGCAAGATATGCGGCATTGGTAACCGCTTTTTCAAGGAATTCTATTGGTGTCTGGCTGATGTTTGCCAGGGCGAGCTTTTTACGCAAGTCCGGGAATCTTGGTGCGAAGAGCTCTGCAATTGAAATCACTACCCCCCTTTTCTTTGGTTTGGCTTCTGTTGCCATGGCTAGCCCTCCGTTTCGCTGAAATACTTCTTTACCATATCATCACTTAAACCTTTCTCGCGTGCCATCATCGCCTTTGCCCTGAAAATGGCTTCCTGCTTGGAAAGGTGCTTTCTTTCATACTTTTTGTAGCACTCTGGATCCTTGGTGTGAAGGTAGTATAACAAAGTCCCCTCGTCTGTCTCATTAATCTCATTTACGATCTCGCTCACCTTTATTTCCTTGGGGGTTACCTTTTCCTGGCCAAAGACAAGATGGCCGCTGTTCTCGATTACTGCTTCAGAGTTCTTTTTTACTATCGTCCTAACAGTTGCGAACTCCTTGGCGTATTCTTCCTCTATCCTTTTCATGCGGGCCTCGGACTGCTTCAGCAAAGCCTCTTCCCCTTTCCCTAGTGAGGAATTGAACTTCCTTATCTCGCTCTCATGCTTTTCCTTTATGTAATCCTGGTATTCCGATACCGCGGTTGGCAGCTGCTCGCCAATAGAAGTCAGTTCGAAAACCAACCTCTCAAAAGCAGACTTCCTGCCAGCATGATCAGAATCTGGAAGTGTCGCAATGTCCTCCTGGAATTTCATCTTGAGTGTATCTGTCTGGTTTTTGTAGTTGGTGAGCAATTTGTCCTTGACAGATGCCAGCTCTGTTTTCTGAGTTGAGACAATAGTATCTAAGATGCTGCCCCTTGCCTCTTTCTCGTCCATGCCTTTTTTCGGGGCTTTCATTTTTTTCGTGAGCATATCCTTCAGCACAGTTATCTCGAGTTTTATCCTTTCCCTTCTGGCAACGCTTTTCTCCTTGAACAGCTCTTTTGTGAGCTCCAGCATCTTCTTTTTAAGCGAAGTCTCGTCAACTTCTCCGCCGAGCGTGGCCATTATCTGCTGCTCGATCTCCCCATATTTCTTGGATGCTGCTTCCTCAGCCCTTTCCCGTAGGATTGGTGGCACTGCGGAAACAGGTTTCTCCAGTGGCCTTTCAATCTGTACCTGGCCAACCTTAGGCGGCTTTAGCTTTATTTCCGGCTGTTTTTCCTTCGGTTTTTCAAGAGGGATCTCCTTTTTCTCTTCCTCTTTTTCTATCTCAATCCCAGGCTGTTCCTCTTCGACTTTCTCAATCGTTTCCTCAGGTTTTTCTTCTTCCTGTTCGATCTCGATTTTTTCCGGAGCTAATCTTTCCAGTTCGATCTCTTCCACAGTTGGAATAGCCTCTTCAGGTTTGGGCTCCGGCCTTTTCTCAATGGGTTTTTCCATCTCCTTTCCGAGCTCTTCTGCAGTAATAAGGGCCTGTGTGGTTATTTCCTTTACTTTTGTTTCCACCTCTTCGGTCCTTGCTGCAATCTCTTTTTTAACTGCAGGCGGCGGAGCCGCTCCCGGCGTCCCGTATAATCCCATTCCCGCAGTTTTGATTATCTTTTCAGAGCGTTCGTACAGGTTTATCAAATCTACGAAAGTATAGTCCGCGAACTCCTTCGGGTGCAGGTCAATCGCTTTAGCGAGATCTATCTTGCCCTTGAATCCGGTGTAAGGCTGCGCTGATTTTTCTATTTCCCGAGCTTCATCAGCAGCAGCTTCAAAATCCGCTTCTGGCATGGAACACTACCTGCTGAATTCCCACTTCCTGCCTTTCCTTACGGCCTCAAGCACTTCATCAGGGTCCATATAGTAATGGGAAACTATCTCTCCGACCTGGTCCACGTCCTCGTAGCTGTTCTTCACCATCCAATCGAGAACTTCGGTCTTTTCCTCAACGTCTGCCTCAATTTCTTTTTCTTCCATTCCTGCATAAAGGGAGAGCAAGTTGGCCAACCGGTTCATGGTTCCCACGCCCTTTATTTTGTCGCTCTTCACGTCCCACTTGTACAAAACATTTATTGCTCCATTTTTCTGAACTTCCGAAAATTCGAGCACTCTTCTGATGTTGAACCTTCTGTGCCTAAACGTCACAACAATTCCTGACAGGGCGTCTATCATGCCAGGGGGGATATTAATGGGCGGATTAACGAGCCTGGAAATCGTCTGTTCAGAGTTGTCTGCATGGAGCGTGGCATAAACGGAGTGGCCGGTGTGCATTGCCTCGAATAAGATCTCAGCCTCCCTCTGCCTCCTGATCTCTCCAACGAGAATCCTGTCTGGCCTCTGGCGCAAGGCATTTACCATTAGATCGAGCATTGTAACTTCGCCCTTACCTTCCGGATTAGGTTCCCTTACAACCATGGGCACCCATTGCAGGAATGATGGCAGCGTAAGCTCGCGTGTATCCTCAATGGATACTATTCTCTGGTTTGCGGGTATCAGGCCTGACATGGCGTTAAGGAAAGAAGTCTTACCAGATCCTGTTCCACCTGTAACAAGAAGCGAAAGCTCGTTCTGTATGCAGAGCCAGATTAGCGCAGCGACTTCCGACGAGACCGTGTTCGAGCGTATGAAGTTTGTTATTGTCCAGGGATTTTTCGCGAACTTCCTGATGGTTATTGTGTTGCCGAAACTCGAGATCGGGAATAAGGTCGAGTTCACACGGTCTCCTGTTGGCAGGTGAGCGTCCAGCATGGGGTTAAGAACGTTTATCTGCCTTCCGATCTTCCTTGCGATCGTTGACGCGTAATCATAAATCATATCTTCGTTCTTTATCCTGATGTTTGTCTTGCACCAGCCGAATTTCTTGTGGTAAACCCACACAGGCTCCCTGGAGTTGTTGACCACGACTTCCTCCAGCCTTTCATCTGCCAAAAGTGCCTCGAGTTCGCCAAGCCCTAGCGTATTCTGGAGCAGGTAGACTGCGAGTATCTCCTTCTTGTCCGCAGGTAGCGTGGGGAAGTTCCTTTCCAGAATCCGCTTTCCGGCCTCAAGGAATTTTCCCTTAACCTCCTCGAACTTTTTCGGATCTAGTATTTCGGAGATATCGAGCTTCACTTCCGTTACCAGCTCGCCCTTGAGCTTGGTTTCAAGAATAAGTTTCGTACCCTCTGCTATGCCCGGTATGGTTATCTCGTATTTTGGGGTGAAATCCTTACCCTTTATCACCCGCACTTCCACAGGCAGCTTCTCGTTCTCGAATGCGTAGCTTGCCAGAAGGGATATTTTCGGTCTCCTTTTCTCTTCCTTTAAACCTGTGCCTGTGTTTTCCTCTGTGCTAACCTCTTCGTCAGCAGATTTCCCTGCTTCTGCTTTAAGCTTTTCTCTAATCCTCTGCTTGATCTCCTCTTCCTTAGGCATAAAATTCACCACTGAATCGAAACTAGGCTATTAGACTGAGTATATTTATAAGTATTTACTGGGGCTTCAAATAACCAGTTTCTGGATGAAGTCGGCAACGCACTGAACCCGAAATGATAACTTTATATAGCCTTGGGAGTAAATATACTTTTACGTAAGTAACGGGTGATAATGATGGTGGATAATAAAACAAAAACTACTGGTCAAACTAAGGCAGTCGACAAGACTGAGAAGTCAGTATTCCCAAAAGGCAATGCCCCTGCACTCTGCGCGACGCTAAAGGGAATTGTTCCTGAGCCCGAACACGAATCTTTCATGCAATTCGTCTCAAAAAGGCCGCGCGTTCTAGATATCCTTGGAAAGGCTGAATCAAACGAAGAGGATAGGGAGAACCTCAGGACCGCGTACAACGCATTCGAGCAGGAGAAGCGGAAGACTGCGCTGGTCAAGTCAGAGGCAGTGTCCCTTGCGGTAGTTCTTGGTATGCCCCAGCAGGATGTTGAAGGATATCTTGAGATATACGACCCCGACCAGCTGAGGGACCTTGGCAGGCTTGCCCAGACCGAGGGGATTTCCACCCGTGATGTGATCGAAACTGATGTGGCACTTTTGAAAGACGGGAGCTACAGTGGCAGAAGGAAGGAGACTATCACCGTAAGCATGGTTCACGGTGAACTGCTTAAACTGATAAACAGCGAGCTTGAGAGGAATGCCGGACAGGAGGCGATCCGGGCAGAGGATGAGAATTTCGACAATGCCTGGGAGCAGCTGGTAGAAAAGCACAAGGGAGATCATGGTGCTGCGGCAAAGGAGTACGAGGCCCTGGCGAAGGCCGTACTTACTGGTAAGAAAAAGGAAGCTAAGTTCGAGCCCTTCCAACTCAGCACTGATTCAGTGGTGGAGCTTTTCAAGCTGTTCAACTACGACCAGGGGGATATCCTGGAATTCCTTGAGTATGCCAAGTCGGAATTCTCCCTTGTTGGAGTTTCGCGGGATGAGATCACAAAGTTGCTGTTCCGGGATTTGATCTGTGATTTTATCCGAAAGGATCCGATTTCCTATGTTCTCAACCAGAGGTCCAAGTATTACAACAAAGCCCGGGCCGTCCAGATGAAAGCCCAGAAGGAGCTGGAAAGCCCGCCTGAACGCAGAATGGATCCCGAAGATGATGAAGCGGAGCCAGCTGAGGAAAAGCAAGATTAAGATCTGAACCAGGGTGCTTTTTTTGACCTCCCCTTTTGAGACCCTTGGTATTCTTCCTTCCCTTGTTAGCGAGCTTGATGAGAGTAGGCTGGCAATTGTTGCAAAGGCGGCTGCAAAGGGTCTGCAGGCTATTTTTCATCCCGACAAACAGCATGGTGATGCAGGAAGGTCTGTCCTGATAAATCATGCCGCATCCTTGCTTTCAATTCCGCTAAACATAAAGGATTATCGGAGCGCTTATCTTGAAGAAGGCCCTGGCCAGCGGGAGATAAGGGAAGCGGAGATCGGGCTTCTCACGTTCCAACACAGGCTGGCAGGGTTAAGGGAAAACATAGAAAAAACTAAAAGGTCAGTTAACGATTCTTCAGTTACTGATGACATATTAGGGAACTGGGCAAGAACAATTTACTCGAGACTTCCGGGCACGCTGATTCCAACATCCATTCTTTATTCAAAGCTCTTGTTGTCGGAGTGGGGAAAGGAAAGCGATGCGGCATACCTTCGGTATTCCGTCGGAACGGTTTTTTGCCTCAGGCCTCTGGAGTCTGAGATGGAACTGTTCGAGCTTGTGCAGAAATTGGAACAGTTGAAAAAAGAAAGCAATGAAAAAGACGACGAAGAAAATCCTCTGATGGGCCAACACACCGAAATCATAGAAACCACCAATAATCTTATCAGGTGGAAACAAGCCTCTGGAATTCAGCTAAAAAAATTTAAAATGGCATTCGTGGGAGCTGATATAAAACCTATTAAAGGCGCGAAAAAGAAATTCGAGAAGATCAAGGCTGAATCCAAATTCGGAAAGCTGCTGGTATGGCGCGGGAAAGAAAAAATTGAAAAGCTCGAAAAGGAATTCGATGACATAAAGAGGGGTGCGGATGCAACACCCGGGAAAGACTACGAGCGTGATATTGCCGTGGCAAGAGCAAAACTCGACAAAATCCAGAAAGAGAGAAAAATGAGAAAAGAGGAGATTGCCCAAGTGGAATCAAGAATCGAAAGCTTGAAAGCGGATCTCAAAAAATGCGCGATCGATGGAGATAGGTACATCATAATTGATGGCGTGAACACCGGCCAGCGCATCGCCGGCACAGTATCCAATCCAGAAACTGATGACATATATGCCCCTGATGAATTTCATCCCTTTCTTATCGATGGAAACATACTTGTTGGCGCTTTGGGTAAACCTGACGGCAAAGGTTCCGAAGAAATAGTACTTCATAAGCCCGGAGTCGTATACATGAGCGACGCCTGCAGGAAAGTCAAAGAGGCTGAAAAGGATTTAGCAAAAAAGCGCAGCAGAAGAAAACAAAAATCGACTGTCCGTGAGATAACACCAGCGCATTCTGAAGAAACCGCCCTTGCAAAGAGCGCAGCGCTCGAGATCGCATTCGAAAAAAATCCCTTTGAAACTCTTGGTATCATGCCCTCTTTGGTTGAAGAGCTCCCTGCAGAAGAGCTCAGGAACTTCGTAAAAATCCTTTCACGCGCCATTATGGAGGTCACCCATCCGGATAAGGGTGGACATGCCGCATCTTTCAAGCAGGTAAGCGAAACCGTTTCAATGCTTGAGCAACCGGAGATGTTTGAAAAAACAAAAAAAGAATATGGCGCTTCTGCACCAGGTGCCGGACGAATAAAGGCAATCCAAAACGCCGTGGAAATAATAAGTGGGCAGATGCTCGGGCAGATCAAAATTCTGACAGAAGAGAAAGTAAAAGCTGCACAGGAAAATGCAAAAGCTGAAGACGTGAAGAAACAAATAGAATTTTTCAGAACTCATTTGAAGTTGGATCTTTTCGGCAGCAGCCCCCATCCAGAAGATAGCACCGAGGCAGTCTATCTGCATCATTCATCAGGAGTAAAACTGACCATTCTTACCTCGGATGGAAGCGAACCCTATAGAATAGAAGTAAAGGGTTTCGATGTCCTCGCTACTCCGGAGTCTGGAAAAAAGGATCAGATCCGCCTTATTGGAAGCACTCCTCCTGACATGTTCAAATCCATTGAGGAATCTGAGGAAGCGATTTCCATTTTTATCGAATTAATGTACGAAAACATCCAGCCGATACTATCTCCTGGGAGCTTTCTGGTTGTAATGAAAAAGGACTGTCCTTCTGTTTTTGGCCAGATCGAAAGCATTGACATAGATAAAGGGAAGAAGGTTGCAAGAGAAATCGGTGAGCGGATAAAGAAGGAAGAAAAAATCCAAAGGAAAGAGAGAAAGCCGCTAAAGCGATGACAATCTCCTGGGGCGGACGCCTTTGCAAATCTGATAAACGCGGTCTTTTGAAAGTCTTTCCTTCTTCGCTATTTTTTTAACAATTTCACCATTCGCGAACCTTTCCGTTATCCTCGCATTCCGCTTTTCCATTTCTTCAGGTTTCAACCTAGACCGTACTTTTCGGCCTGCCTTCCGTTCAACCCCTTTGCAGATTATGCTTATACTACTTTGTTTCAAATGGTAATCCTTCCCTATCGTCTTCTGGGTTTCTCCTTTCGCAAATCTTTCCCTTATTCTCGCATTCCGTTCTTCTTTCGGTTTTACCTTCCGTACAACCCCTCTGCAAATCTGATAAACGCGTTCTTTTGAAAGTCTTTCCTTCTTCGCTATTTTTTTAACAATTTCACCATTCGCGAACCTTTCCCTTATTCTCGCATTCCGCGCTCCTTTTTTAGGATTCTTAGCTCTGGTTGGTTTTACCTTCCGTTCAACCCCTTTGCATATCAAGCTAACTGCCTGGCGGGTGAGATCAAAATCTTTCCCTATCGCTTTTTGGGTTTCTCCATTCACGAACCTTTCCTTTATCCTCGCATTCCGCTTTTCGATTTCAGGATTCTTAGCTCTGGTCGGTTTTACCTTCCGTTCAACCCCTTTGCAGATTATGCTTATACTACTTTGTTTCAAATGGTAATCCTTCCCTATCGCTTTTTGGGTTTCTCCATTAGCGAACATTTCCCGTATCTTTGCATCCCGTGCTTCCTTTTCAGGATTTTTATGCCGCCCAATAGTTTGATTAGTTTCCTTACTGCAAATATTATCTGGGCCGGCTCCGAGTTTCACATCCTTAAACTCGTCCGATGGAGAGCGCTTGCACTGTACCTGCAAACGCGGCATTATCTTTGACCATCTGAGCATAGTTGTTAATTATGTACGAAATAGTTATAAAATAAGGGGGGAATCCGCCGGTACTTCTTCCAAAAATAATGTGCGGGTAACAACATATGATAATAATCATTTTGTTTATTATCGCTATTTTAAAGTTTAATGCCCTCCAGCTTTATCAGAAGGTCGTTTTTGAGTTCGCCCCAGTTCTTCGGCCTGTACGCGGCGGGGATGAACGGATTGGTGTGATTGCGCATCTCTTTTGGGTCCGCCTTTTTCAGCGCCGATATCGTCGCCGCAATGAATTCCTGAGGCGACAGTGGTTTCCCTTCAGAATTCAGCATGGCCGCTATCGCTCTCCCCATTCTTCCGCACATGGGAAGCGAAGAGTGGGCGTCGTAAGCGTCCTTTCCTTCGGTTCTCGTGCACAGGGCATGCAGCTTCCTAGCCACGAGGTCTTCCAACGCATACGCCTGAAGGCCGCTCACCGAGGAGTGCGTGAATTCGGAAAACGCCGACGCCGGCCCGAACGAATGTGCTGCCACGATTTTTTTGGCTGCGACATCCACCCTTACATGGTCCTTCCTGCCGGGCGGGCTTTCATAAATGCAGTAGAACTGCACGGTTTCGCGCACTTTCCTGAATTCCCGGACTTCATAGCCTTCCAGCGACCCTGCGAATTCCCTGCAGAACGCCTGCAGGCTTCCTTCGCCTTCCCAGTCGAAGTCAAGGTCTTCCGAGAACCGTTGCGTCCTTCCCAGATAAATCTTGTTGAGGGCCGTCCCGCCTTTGAAAACCATCCTCTTCTTTCCTGCAGAAGCGAAAGCCGCTGCCTTGCCGAGCACGTCCATGATATGGAAGTCCTTTATCACGAACTGCAGCGGCAGCCCGTGCTGCACTGCTATCGCCCTGCACACCTCCATGCTCAGTTCCATCATTATCCCCTCCCGGATATTTTCAGTTTCGTTTCCGTGAATCTGCCTGTTCCTTTTCTTCCGGCAAATCTTTTTGCGTAATCATCGAATTCGGCCCATTCCCTATCATCCAGTCCGGCCTGGCGGAAGGCCTCCTCCAGTTTATTCACATCCACCGCATACTCCGGCAGGTAGATGCAATCGAACAGCGTCTTTGCGCGCGTGGAGACTACGTAATCTCCTTTTCTCTCAAAACCCACTGCCTTCTCCCTGAGCGCCACTGCCCTGAACTCGTACGCCCCGAAGGTTTTTGACGCCGAGATGCCCGGTGTGACAACAGTAATCCTGAATGGCGTCTCCGTGATCAGGCCATGCAGATACAGTGCGCTCGTGAAACCCAGGTACCCTCCGAATACGGCCGTGGCCGCCACAAAGGCGTCTCTCAGCGGCGCGGTGGAATAGACCCCGCGTTTGAGACGGATTATTCTTCCCGCTTTGCCGAGGCGGCTGAGCGAAGTCTTCAGCGTGTTGCGGTCGCAGAGGCCCAGGCTTTCAAGGACATCCAGCGTGGCGATGCCTGATGGTGAGTTTCCTATGGCCGCGAGCAGAAGTTCCGTTATCTTTTTTGCCATGCGATAATAAACATTTTGTTTATTATAAATGTTTCTATTTTACCGATGATTTTACTTCTTCCCTTCTTCCCACAGCCTCTTTATCAATTCGCGCAGCTCCTCGCGCTTCTTCTTGAACTCTGCTTCCTCATCCCTTGTAAGGGTTATCTGCTGCTTTATTTCAGCTTTCTTCTCCTCTGAAACTTCTGGTGCGGCACTTGTTCCGCCCCTGAGTTCAAGCATGCTCGCCTGGCGGGATAATACAGCCAGTTTCCGGTTTAGGTTCTCCGATGTCGTTGAGAGAGAATCGATTGATGTTCCTATTTCATCAAGCAGCTTTCTTTTTTTGTCCAAATCATTGGCCAGGTCCATCACTTCCTTAACCTTGCCCTTCTCGAGCGCTTCGGACAGCTTTTCGGCCTCCTCCTCCAGGGCCTTTGTCTGAGTGCCCATCTCAGTCTTCATTTTACGCAACTGCTCTGAAAGAGCCTGGACTTCTCTCCCGTACTTTTCTATGGATGGGGTAACCTTCTCCCTGATTGTCTGGAATGTCAGGAAAGTACCTTTTTGCTCCTCAAGTGAAGTAGACAAATCGGAAATTTCTGATGAAAGCTGGCCAAGCCTTTCATCCATGCTGCTGCTGAGTTCGTCGAATTCGGCTGCCATCATTCCGGCCCCGCCAGCTACCTCAAGCAGCCTTTTTAGTGCCTTGATCCTTTCGTCAACTGATTTCTCAGTTTTCTGTATCTTTTCCAGCTCCTGCGTTATCCCCTTTTGGGCAGGGAAGCGGTTCAAAATCTCCCTGGCAACGTTCATGGAGTCAGAAAATCCCTCAAGCGTGTCTTTGTCACGGCCTATCTTCTCCGCCAGCTTATCGCTCTTTTCTTTAAGCTCGTTTGCCTGCTTAGATAGCGACGTGATGTCCCCGCGCATGGAAGCAATTTTTTTATCGTAATCCTTCATCGATTCTCCAATTACCTTAAGTACGTCCTTGCCTTCCTGAAGGCCGATGAGGTCCTGGCGCATTTTTGCAGACCGCTCCTTCGCTTCCTTGAACTCCTTGATAACCTGGTCGAGCTTGGCGCGTATCTCCTCAATCCTCGGCATTTCTTCTGATGGTATTTCTTTTGAGTATTTTTCGGTTTTTTGCCTAAGGCCCGCAAGGTCCTTGCGCATGCCATCGAGTTCTGCGGACAATCCTTCAAGCCGTTCAATGCTTTTTTTACTGGGGCCGCGTTCGATCTTCTCCTGAATGGTCGAAAGTTCTTCCCTTGTGTCGTTCAGCTCTTTTTCAATCTCGCCCATCCTGGAAGCAGCGGAATCGATGGATGACAAATGAGAATCAAGCTTTCCTGGACCAGCTGCGTTTGCAGTCCTTATCCCTTCGAGCTTTTTTTCCATCTCCGCAAGTTTCGGGGAAAGCTGGGAGTATAGGCCATTGAAGGATTTTTTTACTTCTTCAAGGTCCTCGATCTCCGGCCGTATCCTCTTGCGCAGGTCGCCGATCTCCTCAAGTGCGATTTCCTTCTTTTTGTAAAGCCTTTCCTTCTCTTCCTGAATGTCCTCTTCGCTTGGGGTTATCCAAACCAGATATATCTTGGTAAGCCTGTACTCTATTTTCAGTATCCCCTCTTCCTCAAGAACACCTGACCATTCTTCGATCGTGCTCTCAGGAATGTTCAATGTTCCGGCTGCGTCAGTTAGTTCTATGCGCTCCCTTTCCTTCACCAGTCTGACCAGAGCGTCCACTCCAGTGGTTATTAGTAGTTCGTCGAACTCAGCCATGGCAGGAATAAATCTGAGTAGTTTAATAAACATTTTGGAGAATGGTATGATACTGCGTGATGGAAATGAAGGAAGGTGTAGAGTACAAAATAGAAAAGCTGGAAAAGGGTCCCCTCCAGCGCTTCAAGAATCAGAATTTGCTACTTAAGAAATTCGGTGAGATGGGCCTGCAGGTTTACAAGGTCATAACCGGGAAAAGAACATCTGAAGAGCTGAGAAAGGACCTTGACATGGAGCCAGAATTGTTCAACCAGATACTCTCATACATGCAGGAGGCAGGGATGGTTCAACTTTCTCCTGCAGAAGAAAAGGGCGAGCCTTCAGAAGAGAAGCCTTCTGAAGAAATTCCAAAAGAAGCTGCTACGGAGTTTGAAGAAGAGGCTCCTAAAAAGAAGAAAAAACCGACCAGGGTAGTGCCAGAAGAAGCCCCGGTTGAAGAAGAACTTCCTCCAGAGGAAGAGGCAA
>Ga0315293_10004611_pt1 | contig 13005 bp, 3 predicted proteins | sample YL17G13_20_MG_FD_203071 | JGI IMG/M metagenome (GOLD analysis project Ga0315293, IMG submission 203071) | Sediment microbial communities from Yellowstone Lake, YNP, Wyoming, USA - YL17G13_20 | ecosystem: Environmental > Aquatic > Freshwater > Lake > Sediment | place: USA: Wyoming | collected... | reverse complement strand
CGCTCATCTATTCCTCCTGCATTACGATTATCTACCCATTATTATGTGCTAGACAGCCAAATTTATTCTGTTCCGCTTGTGCTGAAGTAAGACGTATCTAAGATCTAGGAGAATGAGGATGTTTAAGAATTTAGTTCTTTTGTCAAAAGTCTGCGAAATGAACAAAAGATTATTCCCCCTTAATTATAACATATCATGCCATCTCTCCGTAAAATTTGAAGACTGTGTATGCGTTCCCAACAACTTGTATTTCAGACATTCCAAAGAACTTCCTATTCCAATTGGTGGGTAGATATCTTGCGATCGCTAGTGCAGCTCCGATGATTAATAATGCCATAAAAAAAAACAATCTCTTTTCAATGAATGAGAAGGCACCGACCAGTAAGCAAATCAAGGACACAATTGCCATTGCATTTCCCCAGCCAACATGTTTGAGTCCGCCCGTTATTTGGATTGTGTTATCATCAACCCTTTTTGCAAGCAGCATGATACTACTCATGTTGAGAGCCATCGATTCTTCAACTCGCTGATTGGTGCCTACAACGTGCGACGGGTTTTCAAAGTCAAATTGCGCCCCGTTGTCAGTCATAAGTACCAAGGGAAGATCTAAGCTCCCCAAGAAGTTTCCACTTGTGTGCTTGCCATCTACTATATACTCGGTTACCAGTTCAAGCGGTTTGATTTTGCTAACCAGCACGACTTTTTCAGAGTCGGATGGAACTTTGACAAGCTTTGCCAAATTAACCAAGTCGCTGGCGGCTTGAGCGGAGTCAAAAGTTCTTAACCGATTTAATGCTTCTTTGCTGTCACTGAAAATAAAATCATCAACCACCTCTGGGAAAATATTCTGCCCTGGGGTCTTGTGGCGATTCTTAATTGATTTTTCCAGCTCCGCAACACTCACTAGAAACACTGGGCCAAGGATTTCTATCTTATTCTCGGTTGTAATAATTTTGGGATTGCGAAGCTTTACGATTCTCGCGGAAGCTATCCCTCCTATTCTTTTAGAGGATATACCAGAGGTGTCAGCAAACGTTATTGCCTCCACCTCTTTATCTATCAAATTGGAAATCTCTTGGATTTCATTCATAGCTTCACCGCTCTAGGATGACAAGATAAAACGGCCCGCTAATATACACCGTCCCGGTTTGGCGGTATATCCGATTATCTATTTGCACTATGTCGGGATCTTTTCTTGGTAGGATCTTTAAAACCTCAGCAAGAGTATCAAGGTCTTTTGTGATATCAGAGTACTTTGGTCCGGTTATTGAAGTTTCACCACCTTTCACGTAGAGGACATCAGGGTCTTTGGCTGACTGAAAAACCATTTCGCTTTCCGCCATACTTACTTCGAGATTTTCTGGATTGTCTATGTTGCTGCATGTCAATTGTCTCCCCTTAAAAGATTCGCCGAATCCCGAGATTCTTATCGACAGCAATTCGCTGGCCCCGGCAACAATGATTACTTTCCTTGCACCAAAGTATCGAATCGGAGAGGACTTAAACTCGGAATCTATGCATGCCGCTAATCGTCTGGCAGTTTCTGGATCGAATTGCCCTTGTTTCGCAATTTCTATTAGCTCTTGCATCATATTTCTCACTCCTTTTCTCTCATTATAGGTGGTTATATCTTTCCTCATTGATTCCTTAAGGCCAACTCCATAGGATAGAACCAGCCCACCCAATCGTCTTAAGACCTGCCGCTGCAGCCATCAGGATCGTCATAGATATCTTTTGAATCGAGATCGTTGAACCTGCATTTATCACTATTCATAATTGCCAGGTAATTGAAGCCCATCCGCGCATGGACAATTTCGCCCCGCGCCCGGTTCGACATTTAATCCCAATAGCACTCCCTTCACGACTATGGAAATCGAACTCCTTCCCGCCGTCTCCCTGCTCCCCATCGTTTAGCGTCCTCATCGCCCCCGAGAAGATGCTGCACGCTCTGAAACGGCAACCCCCACCTGCAGCAGTTCAGGATCCTCTTATCGCCGGCATCCGCTCTGGCACCCTCAGCCGGCTGGACCGCAGCTCTATGGAACTCATAGTGAGGGGGGCCTTCACCTCCATCCAGCCCAGGGCCATCTTGGAGGAGAACCATCACCTTTTCCTTGGGGCACACCCCCCCCTGCTCGATGAAAGGGCCAGGATATGGCTGGCCGCTTAGCCTAGGAGCAGAAGCAGTGGGACGTTGCTAGAGAGAATCTCAAAAGGCCTTGAAAATCTTCTTTGAGTCCGAAGACCAACACAGTAGTGCAATCGCTCTTTTTCGCAGTCTTGCTCGGTTATGGCAAGCCACTAGGGATCACAAAGTGCTTAATGCAGTTGCCCAGGGCTTGATTATCCCCAAGAGAAAGCAAGAAATCTGCTTGAGGAATGGGCTAAGCAATAATATTCTCTAATACGAATGCATTGGGCAATTTGAACCAGCCGGCTTTTCCATTGAACTGTTTTAGCTTCTCTATTTAGAGGATAATGCAAAATCCCGATCGGCGCTATGATGATATATTCAGCATTCATGGAGAAACAGCTATGAAGAAAAGCCTCTTTTGGATAATAGCCTGTATTATCGTAATAGCATCAAGCTCCGCCATAGGTTATGCCACAAACGGTTCTAGAGAGATGGCGATCATGACTACATCCGATCTGCAAAGCCAGGTAATACCCTTCAACGCTACGCCTGGAGAACCGCCGCAAGGCGGGATGGAAAGGATCAGCGCCCTGGCCAAAAGTGTGAGAGCAAGCACAAATGGATCATTGCTCCTCTCTTCGGGCGATGACATGATCGGCGCATTCTACGCACTCTTCCAAGGCGAGCCGGAGATGAAGGCCATGACCCTGGCCGGCTACGATGCAGTCTGTCCTGGAAATCATGAGTTTGATACGGGCTGGCCTGCTTACTTGAATGCGACTCGGTATGCCGGCTTCCCTATTCTGTGCGCCAATCTTGAGGTCAAGGATCCGGAGCTCGGATCAGCCATCAAATCCTCGATCTTGCTGAATGTCTCAGGCGTTAAGGTCGGCCTCTTCGGCCTGATGACTCCCGATCTCATCCTGCTTTCCAAACCTGGAGAGGGCATTTCTGTTAAAGCTGATGTCGAGGCAGTTGCATCGGAACAGGTTAAATCTCTGCGAAGCCAGGGTGCGGATCTGATCGTAGCCATCTCCCATATGGGAGTTGTCATGGACGAAGATCTCGCGAGAAATGTCTCAGGCATCGATCTGATTGTAGGAGGGCATGATCATATATATGTTAATACATCCATAAATGGCCCTGATGGTTGGCGGACGCTCATTGTCCAGGATGTTATGAGCGGCGTGCGCATGGGCATTTTGCGCTTCATCTATTCAGGAAAAGGTATTGAGAGTCCTCATTGGCGGACAGTGCCTTTGAACGGAAGTGTCGGCGCAAATCCGGCCATCAGAGATTATCTCGCACCCTTTGTTGAGGATTACCAGAAAAGGCTCTCTCAGGAGCTAGGATCCACCGCAGTGGAGCTGGACGCCCGAAAGAATGCTATGCGAAGTCAGGAAATGCCTCTGGGCGACCTCATCGCCGATTCCTGGCTCGCCTGGTTCTCACATGCTGATATGGCCGCAGTCAATGGAGGAGGAATACGTGGAGACAGGATTTATCCCGAGGGACCCATCTCCTACCTGACCATTCAGACCATTCTGCCCTTCGGCAATACCATAGTTCAAATCAATATGACCGGCGAGGAGATCAAGCAGATGCTGGAGGTGAGCGCTGCAGCACTTGATCCAGAGATTACGGGTGTCCAAGATGGCGGTTTCCCGCAAGTGGCAGGGATCAAATTCAAAATCGATAGAAAGGCGCAGCCCTTTGCTGCCAATTACGAAGGACTGAAGCTAAAAAATCTGATAAGTTCCGGCAGCAGGGTATCGGAGATCTTTATGCAGAGGAATGGCACATGGGAGCCGCTAGACAAGCAAAAGAGCTACGGGGTTCTGCTTTCAAGCTTTACTGCCGATGGCGGAGATGGCTACTATCTCTTTGCTGAGATGCCGGCAGAGAGAAAGTATGATACAACTGTGAATGAGCTGGACCCGCTGGCAACCTATATCAAGAAAAATAGCCCTGTTGCTCCAAAGGATGAGGGGAGAATTGAAATTCTCAACTCCTAAGGTTTTGGCCATCTTTTTTACCGATATTCCATTTATTGTCATGCAATATGAATGCAATCGAGCGGCATATATCCTCAGCCGGCTGGATCGCAGCTCCATGGAGATCAATGTGAGAAGGGCCTTCACCTCCGTCCGAGCTGCGGACCATCCTGGAGGAGAACCACCACTCCTTCCTGATAGTGGAGCATCGGCGTACGAAAGGGCCAGGAATATGGCGGGCCACGTTGCCCAGGCCATGAAGCAGGCCTCTCGGGGGTATCCTCCAGTATGCCCCCGCATTGGACCGGCACCTGGAAGCCACGGCAGAGCTCGCCGTACCCTGGTCTTCTGCTTCTATGATATGCAGGGAGCTGGGCTAAGCCAGGGTAGAAGCATCTCGGAGGAGATGGCAAGCCAGACCACCTGGGGGCAGAAGGTTAGGAGCCCGAGAATTGCTTTGGGTGGAAAGCTGATACACGCACAATAGCAGACGGTACGAATCGATAAATTCTATAACATTGACAACAGTAAGGTCAGTTTATTCCCAAAGCTATCTCCACCAAATGCTCCTTGCGATCATCAACCAGTTGTACCGCACCGTTCCTCTGTACCAGGCCATCAACCGTCATGCTAACCACCTTGCATCCAGGCCCCGCCCGAGTAACTGTGATATGGTAGAAGGTCTCACGATAGCGGTAATGCAAGCGAAACGATTTCCATTCTGCTGGAATACAGGGGGTAAATTGCAGCCTGTCAACGTCAAGCTGTAGTCCCAGCAGCGATTCCACTATGAGACGATACATCCAGCCCGCCGCTCCGGTGTACCAGGTCCACCCGCCGCGCCCTGTGTGTGGAGGGAGGGCATAGACATCTGCTGCCACGACGTATGGCTCTGCTTTGTAGATCGCAACCTGTTCTGGGGTTGAGCCATGGTTCAGAGGGTTGATCATTGACAATAGCTCCCAGGCCCGGGTGCTGTCGCCCATGGCGGCAAAGGCCATGGCTACCCATACAGCCGCATGGGTGTACTGCCCGCCATTCTCTCTCACTCCCGGAATGTAGCCTTTGATGTAGCCAGGATCAGAGTCAGACTTATCGAAGGGCGGTTCAAGGAGCCGGATCAGCGAGACATCTCTTTTGACGAGTTGGCGATCCACTTCCTCCATAGCCACCTTTGATCTTTTTGCATCTCCTGCCCCGGATAGAACAGACCAGCTCTGGGAGATGGAATCGATCTGACATTCTGGATTGGCCGAGGACCCGAGGGTCTCTCCGTTATCGAAGTAGGCGCGCAGATACCAGTTGCCATCCCACCCGAACTCATTGATCTTCTGGCGCAGATTGGCAGCCTCGCTGCTGCATTGATTTGCGAAGGCTGCATCGTCACGCAGAAGGGCAATCTCTGAGAATTTCATGAGCACATGGTACAGGAAGAAGGCCAGCCAGATGCTCTCGCCTTTGCCCTGATAGCCCACGCGGTTCATGGCGTCGTTCCAGTCTCCAGAGCCCATGAGGGGCAGGCCGTGCTGGCCAAACTCAAGGCCGTTCCTGATGGCTCTGACGCAATGCTCGTATAGGGTGCCGGACTCTTCCGACCTGATGGGCAAGTCGTAATAGGCGTCCTCGTCGGGCTTCAGTGGCCTACCCTCGATGAAGTTGATGCGCTCGTCAAGCACGCCGGTATCTCCTGTAGCAGTGACGTAACGGTGAGCCGCCAGCGGCAGCCAGAGGTAATCATCGGAGCTGTGCGTCCGCACGCCTCGTCCTGATGGCGGGTGCCACCAGTGCAAGACATCTCCCTCCAGGAACTGGTGGGCCGCACAGCGCAGGAGATGTTTCCGGGCAAGCTGCGGCTCTGCATATATCAGCGCCATGACATCTTGCAGCTGGTCGCGGAAGCCGAATGCCCCGCTCGATTGGTAGAATCCGCTGCGCGCCCAGATGCGGCACGCCAGGGTCTGGTAGAGGAGCCAACCGTTGGTGAGTACGTTGAGGGCCTTATCTGGGGTCTCCACGTGGACTGCGCCAAGGGTGCGGTTCCAGTAGCTCCAAACCTCCTCTAGCGCGGCGCGCGCAGGACCAGACCCGCGAAAACGCTTGATCAGGCTGCGAACATCGTCAACACTTCGCCCGGTGCCCAAGGTGAAGACGATCTCGCTCTCCTGCCCGTCTGCCAGATCGATCTTGACCTGTATGGCTGCGCATGGGTCCATGGCCGGGCCAACTCTGTTAGAGAGCCGCTCCCGCGCCAGGGCAGCAGGGTTGGCCATCTTGCCGTTTCGGCCAAGGAACTCGGTCCTGTCCCCAGAGAAGCTGCCCATCTCCACGTTCACATCCAGGAAGACTATCTGTCCGGGGAAATCCGCACTGTACGGGTTTCTGGCAAGGAGCCCCCCTGTCCTGGGATCGATCTCTGTGACAATGTGCATCCCAGACTTAGAACGCATCTCCCCCAACACCAGCTCGACGTAGCTGGTCACAGATAGCCTGCGAGATATGCCTGACTCATTGCGGAGCTTGAGCACGCAAAACTTAACTGGCGCGTCTAATGCCACATATACCCACAGCTCGGATGCAATCCCGCTCTCTCTGTGCTCGAAAACGCTGTAACCGAATCCGTGTCTACAGGTGTAAGGCGTCGGCCCGCATGCCGGCATGGCCGTGGGCGACCAGAACTGGCCGCTCTCCTCATCGCGAATGTACAGAGCCTCGCCGCTGGTATCGCTCACCGGATCGTTATACCATGGGGTGAGGCGGAACTGCTGGGAGTTCTCGTCCCACGTATATGCTCCGCCGCTCTCAGAGATTACAGTCCCGAAATTGGGGTTCGATATCACATTCGACCACGGAGCTGGGGTCGCTTGTCCTGGAGCAATCCGGATTATGTACTCGCGCCCGTCCTTGGTGAACCCGCCTAGGCCGTTGAAGAAGATCAGATCCCGGCCGGTAGACTCAACCGCCTCGTAGTTCTCGACCCGGACAGCCTTTTTCGGCTTTAAAAGAGGAACGGCTCCCAAGAGTCCACTCTTGCGTTCGAGCTGATCCTCAAAAGTTCCCTGGTCATCTGTGAAGATGGCTTTGGCCACGGCCTGTACCAGGATCCTGGCCTCGTCAGAGATCTGATCCGTGTGCAAAACAAAGACGCCGCCCGGCCGGTCCAGAGTGCTGGCTTCGGTGCAAGAGGAAATCAGGCCCATAATATCGTCCTGAAGCTGCTGTCTGTATCCTGAGCTGTCTTCGTTCCAGATCACTAGATCTACTGCCAGCCCCATCATGCGCCAGTAAGCATGGGCCCTCAAGAGCTGGTGCGCCAGCTCGATGTAAGATCGATCCCCTATCCTCAGGAGTACAATCGGAAGGTCGCCCGAGATGCGGTAAGCCCACAGGCCTGACTGGCCACTGTGATTGCTCAAAAGAACGCTCGGGCTGGCGCGCCAGGTTGGACTGGGATAGATTATGGCGCTGACAAGGCGCTCATAGAGCTGGATATCGGCCTCGGCGATGTTGAGCTGCTGCATGATCATCTGGTTGTGAGTCCAGGCTAGGTTGTAGACGCGGTCTGCCATGCGCACGTCGTGGTATTTATCGATCAGCTCTATGGCAGCAGCCCGCGTCTGTGCAATGCCTGTGATGAAGTCCACCCTGGCCGTCTCTCCAGGATCGATCGTGACATTGCACCTGATGGCAACGATGGGATCTAATACAGATCCTTCTCTATCTGAGAGCTTTGATGACCCCGTCAAAGCCACAGGATCTGCGGCAGTTCTTCCACGGCCTATGAACCTCAAGCGGTCTGTCTCATAGGAAACTTCGTCGACCTCGATCTTTTCCGCTGCGATCAGGTGCAGCATCCAGGGAGTTCTCTCGTCCTTCGACCTTGGCCGGCGAGTGCAGAGGATCGCAGATCTCTTGCGGAAGATCTCCGTCTCAACGAAGAGGTTGCTGAAAGAGGGATGTGTCGCATCGGCTGCGGGGGTCGTCAAGACGACCTCTGCATAGCTGGTCAGCTCTATCCTCCGCCTTCTCGATGATCGGTTAGTGACGCTGATGCTGCGTAGCTCGACATCGTCCTCAGGGGAGACGACCACTTCGGCATAGGTATCAATATCCTGAACCCTTGACCGGAACTCCGCCATCGATCCCCGGAAGATCGCCTGGTATGTCTCAGAGTCTTTGAGCACAGGCTGATATCCTGTAGACCAGACCTCGCCGCTTTCCAGGTCGCGGATATAGAAAAACATGCCATCATTGTCGCGGGTGGGGTCACCACGCCAGCGAGTAACAGCGATCTCTTTCCACTGGCTGTAGCCCCCGCCTGAACTGGAGACCATTACGCTGTATCTGCCGTTAGAGAGCAGGTGCACCTCAGGTCGGAGAGTGTTCGGATCATCGATGACCCGCAAGGACTCTCGCAGATCCAGCATTCCTGCCCTCCAGATTGGCATAGCGACCTCGAGCGCATGGGGATAGAAGGGCACAGCCTTGGGAACCCGCTCCTGGAGAAGCAGGTCCGCAGCCTGGAAGATGGGGTTGGCCATGAATCGCCTCTGCATAGGTCGGTCTAAAAGCACGTAAGCCAGAGAGAGGAAGCTCATGCCCTGGTGGTGGGCCATGAAGGACTGCACAGTTGCATTGGTCTCGTCCCGAGAAAGACGCGATGGGGTGTAATCGATCGCCTCGTAGAAGCCATACAGCCCAAGATAGCCCTCGGCAGCCATTCGCTGCAGGTTGGTGCATGCCTCGGCCGGTTCCACCATCAATGCCAGAGCCGATGCGTAAGGCGCGATCACCAGGTCCTCAATCAGCCCTCGCTTAAACCCCAGGCCAGGCACTCCGAAGGCGCGGTATTGGTAAATCAGGTTGACATCCGTCATGTTGTAGCCGGACTCTGAGATGCCCCAGGGAACACTTCGTTGCTGCCCATACTCGATCTGCCGCCTGACTATTGATCTGCAGGTCTGATTCAGGAGAGTGTTCTCATAGGTCGGCATGATCAATTGCGGCATGAGATATTCGAACATGGTTCCTCCCCACGAGAGCAAAGCCAGCTCTCCGTTTGCGGTGGTAAGCATGCGGCCTAAGGAAAACCAGTGCTCTTGCTTCAGACTCCCTTGGGCGATGGCAACGAAGCTGGATAGCCTGGCCTCAGATGCCAGCAGATCATAGCAGCCCTCATCGCGTCTGGAGTCGTCGACGTTGTAGCCTATGGCAAGAAGCCGACGCGACTTGTCGAAGAGTAGGTCGTATCTTATCTCAGCCAGCTCGCTGCAGTCGAGCGCAAGCTTCTCGATGGATGCTATCCTCTTGCTGGCACGGTCGCTGGCCTCAGTGATCATCTGCCCGAGCTGGATGAACCAGTCTTTCTCCTCCCGGCGGTCTTCGCCCTGGAGACAGCCGAGGATCTGGTCGATCATAGGCATCAGCCTAATGGCCATCTCTTGCACCTCTCGCAGTGATGGAATGCAATCGAGCCTGAGCAGTTCAGCCTGCAGATCGCTCAATATTTCTGTCTGTTCGGCTGAGCCACGGGCCAAGAACTCACCCATGGGAGGATGCGTCTTCGCCCATATAGGCAGCATGAGCCACGGAGCCGTGAGAACCATGTCTTCCAGATGGTCCCGGAGCTGCGTCTCATACGCCTGCATCCACCACCTAACCTGATTATCCTCCTCCAGGCCCAGGCCGTCTATTATCCCTGCCGCAGCTCTTGCCTGCTGGTCCAGCAGCATCCAGGCTGCTGAGAGAGTACATGGGGGTGACCGAAGCTCGGCCTGTAACCGATCGATCTGGACGAGCATCTCCGGGAGCACGATATCCTTCCGGCCCTCATCTACAGGCCCACTTCCGCCGGCTGCATCCGCCAGGATATACAGCGTATCCCTGAGACCGTCAAGGGCCTGACAAGGCAGGATTTTCTGGTCCGGAAGCTCGATCAGCCCCTGCTGCAGGGTCAGCAGATAGCCTGCCAGGTTACCGCTATCCACAGTTGAAATGTACTTTGGCTGCATCGGTTCAAGCAGCAAAGTATCGTACCAGTTGTAAAAGTGGCCCTGAAACCGTTCCAGGCCTTTCATGCTTCTAAGGGTGCTGGCGTTCCGCTCTATCAGCCTCCCTGCAGAGATATAACCAAAGTCGTATGCAGCCAGGTTCGCCAGCAGCGACAGCCCCATGTTCGTGGGCGATGTGCCGTTGGCAACCACTGAGCGAGGGTACTCCTGATAGTTGTCCGGCGGAAGCCAGTTGTTGTCGGGTCCCACGAATGTCTCGAAGAACTTCCAGGTCCTCCTCGAAAGCTTGCGCAGGAAGATCGTCTGCTCCTCGCTCAGTTTTGCCTTAGGTGTATCAAGGGGCAGGCTGATCCACCAGGCAACAGCAGGTGCGAGGCTCCAAGATACCAGCAGTGGCCAGACGATGTACAGCACATCAGGACGCTGGAACGCCAGATAGGAGGTTGTGGCAATGGCTACAGCCGGGGCTATCCACATCGACTGGTAGAACCCCACTAATTCACTGCGCCCACTACCCTTGGAGTTGCTCGCCGAGTTCCATTCCAGCAGCCGCTTATGTGTGAATAGCAATCGTCCGCCTGTGCGCACAACTGCATCCAGGCTGAAGAAGGCCTCATACGGCATAAAGATCAGGCTGAGCCCTGCCTGGGCTAGGTATCTGACTATCGATCTTCCGGACGAATACAGGTGCTGATCAATGGGCAGTTCGGCAGCCTTTCGCATGATCACTCGGATGCAAGCAAGCACCGGTGGTGCCAGAACAGCCCCTACTACCACAGAAGTCCAGAACCACGGCTGCAACAGCACCAACCATCCAAGGAACAACAGTAAAATCTGGGCTGGGGTCACCAGGCTGCGCCTGAGGTTGTCGAGGATCTTCCATTTAGATAAGCCGGAGATGGGGTTATCCAAGACCATGCCTCCTGGGCCTGGCACGCGTGACAAGAGCCAGCTGGCAATCTGCCAGTCCCCCCTGATCCACCTGTGCCTTCGGCTCACATCAGAGGTGTAGCGGTAGGGATAATCCTCGTAGAACTGCACATCGCTGACCAGCGCAGCTCTGGCATAGCTCCCCTCCAGCAGATCGTGGCTAAGAATCAGGTTATCTGGAAAGCGTCCTCCCAGAGACTGCGAAAAGGCATCCACGTCGTAGATCCCCTTGCCAGTAAAGGAGCCTTCCCCGAAGATGTCCTGGTAGACATCCGAGACCTCCCGCGTGTATGGATCAATTCCCGGCTCGCCTCCGAAGAGTCTAACAAACCTAGATCGGTCTGCCTCAGGCATGCCTGAGCTCAGGCGTGGGTGGAGTATGCTGTAGCCCTCGGTGATATACTGCGTATTCTCGTCGTACCTGGGGCGGTTCAGAGGGTGACCAAGGGTCTCAACGAGCAGCCTGGCAGAGTCATAGGGCATCTTGGTATCTTCGTCGACCGTGATGACGTACTTCACTTCAGGCAGGATCGAACTGTCGCCCGTAATCGAAGAGAAGCTATCCCCAGATCCCCCTCGTAGCAGTGAGTTGAGCTCCCCGAGTATGCCTCGCTTGCGCTCATAGCCCCTCCAGATCCCCTCCTTAGGGTTCCATCTGCGCCGGCGGGGGAATAGGAAGAAGATCCTATCATGGTACTTTTCGTTCAGAGCCTCGATTCCCTGACGAGCCATGAGCAACAGATGCTCATCCTCAGGCATAACCTCCTGCTCTGCGTCGCGGAGATCCGTTAGAAGACCGAAGTAAAGGTTTATCTCTCGGTTTGCCAGGTACCGAACCTCAAGACCCTCCAGCAGATCCTCAACTTTCTCAGGGCTGGTTAGAACAGAAGGTACTACCACCAACGTTCGCAGCTTTTGAGGAATGCCTGATGAGAAGTCCATTCTGGGGAGAGCATGAGGCCTGACCATCAGAGTCGCCAGCCAGTTTATCAGGCCGACCGCAGGACTGCTCATGCAGAGCACCAGAAAGATGGCAGCTAGGACCAGCGTCCATCCGCTCGAACCAAGCTTATATGCCTGGGCCAGCACTGCCGCAGCTATTGTTGCAGTGACCAGCGTTATCGTGCCGATATAGCAGAGCAGCGGGAACCGGTGAATGGTCCTGCCAAGGGACTCCATCAGCGACCGGCTCATCCCGGCTGCCCTCTCAAGCTCTTGCACCCCCATATCATTCAGGTAGAACCCAACGTGGGCAGATCGATCATCGCTGCCATTGGCCTCTAAACTCTCCTGGGCCTGCTTAACTGCCATTAGTGCGACCTCTTCCTCAGATAGCAGGCTGAGCCTCGCTATCCTCTCAACCGTATGGCGGTAACGATCCCGGGTTGCGAAGTCCATCTGGCTGTATACGCCTGCAGGGTCCGTGTGCAGTGTCCTCTCGACAGCGCTCGTCCCTTCTACAAACTTCCGCCAATCCGTCGACTCAAGAAAACGGAAGCTTCTAATGCTGTTGCCTATAGAGACTTTATCCGCAGCCTCTTGTTGGATTTCCTGTTGGACCATCTGCCCGATGGTCTTTCCCATTTCAGATAGTCGCTGGTCAATCCATGTTAGCGGGAGAGCCAGAGCAAGGCTCTGTCCTTCCAACCTTCGGGCAAATTCAGCAACAAAGGCACTGGACATTGGAGGGTCTGAGCTGGCCAGATCAGCCACCACAACGATCATGCTCTTGGGATCGGTCTCAGCCGTCAGGATTACCTGATCTGCCCAGTATCCTGCCCGGTTGCGGTCGGTCCTGCCCTTGGCGATTCGCAAAGAGATGCGCCGCAGGTTCTCTATCAGCGCCAGGCGGAGCATGATCGCAACTGCCCAGAGCTCGCCCAGGTTAAGCACACTGACCGTTTGATACGCATCCACGAAGCTCTTCAGGCTTTCTGCA
>Ga0315293_10004610_pt1 | contig 13007 bp, 6 predicted proteins | sample YL17G13_20_MG_FD_203071 | JGI IMG/M metagenome (GOLD analysis project Ga0315293, IMG submission 203071) | Sediment microbial communities from Yellowstone Lake, YNP, Wyoming, USA - YL17G13_20 | ecosystem: Environmental > Aquatic > Freshwater > Lake > Sediment | place: USA: Wyoming | collected... | reverse complement strand
CCACGGCCGGATCTTGACTGATAGATGTAGGTCCAGGGTCTAGGAAAGGAGGGATGCGTCACCACAGGCCACAACGACGGCAACGACCAGGTTAGGCATCGGTCCAGACCTCCTCTCAGGATTAAGTGTGCGCATTATATCAGCAGATCGGCAAATCGGCAAGTCCACTTGACGTTGGTGCTGATGTTGGGTACACTAGGCCACCGGCAGCGCGGCGAAAGGAGAGTGAAAATGGACGAAGACGTTCACCGAACAAACCTTCGACGGGGGCCTGGAGCGTCGCGTCCTGTTTGCCGGTGGGCTGGACGTGGATTTCGCCTTCTTGCCGCTGGACGTGGCCCGGCAAATGGTGGACACGGCGCCCTCGCCCGACGTGGCAGACATCCTCCGGCGAGGGGCGCGCCACGGAGCTCGTGTGGAGGTATCGTGAAACGACTGAGCCGTGAAGCATTCGACCGGGCGGGAGCGCAACAAAAGCTACCGGCGGATCCCGGACCGGAACCTGATGGAAGAACTGGGCAAGCGCGACCGCCAGGCGCGCCGCTACCAGGAAAGTGAGCGGTACGCGCCATCTGAATTCCTGGATGACAAGACTGGGGGTCTCAAAGACACGCTGTTGGTGCCAGATGGGACGCCGCAGCCTCGGCGCACCGACCTGGAGCCACTCTTGACGGCCAGGCCGTGGGTCGAGGTGAAACTGCCACCCGCTGAGTGAGCGCAGCCTGCATATTCCCATCTTTCGTTCACCGTCCGTATACCAGTCTCGGTTACACTGCTGATTGAATCTGTCACAACCTGACCCGCCTCATCGTGCATGGGCCGAGGAGGGCATCGTAGACAACGCAGAGCCGACCTCCTGCCAGCAGGCATTTTGGCGGGCGGTCGGCTCTTTGCCCGATGGCTGCATTCAACACACGCCGATTTGCATTGCCTGACAGGCTGTGCTACAATTGACCCTGGTAGTACGATGGCTACGATTGCTGAACTCCAACCCTGTATCCGCCTTTACGACCGCCGCCTGGGTAGGGAAAGGCACCTCCATCAGGTGGAAGTCTTCGGTTCTGTGGTCTTCCTCAGCTTCCTCGACCCACAGACGGGAACAGTGGATCGCCAGCCTTTCCCCATAGACGAGGCCGAAGCGCGCTTTGAGGTGCTGGATGCCGGCACGGCGGCCTTCGGTGGCGACCCTGAAGTGGTCCGCTTGACCGTCGAGGCCTACCGCCTCCAGCACGCCCACTTGTTTAACCCGGTCTTCGCCACCGAGACCTCGCTGATTGACCTCCTGCCTCACCAGTTGGCCGCCGTGTATGGAGTCCCGCCGACGGACGACGACTCTCAGGGCCAGCCGGGAATGGTGGACCATCCCCGGCTGCGTTTCTTGCTGGCCGACGACGCCGGCGCTGGCAAGACGATCATGGCCGGCCTGACGGTCCGCGAGATGCTGTTGCGCCGCCAGGCCCAGCGGGTGCTCGTCGCTGTTCCAGCCGGGCTGGTGGGCAACTGGGAAGCGGAACTGCGTCGCCTCTTCGGATTGCGTTTTCGCATTCTCTCCGGGGGTGATGTAACGGACATCTATAACCCGTTCGATGATCCCCGCAACAACCTGGCTATCGTCAGCGTGGACACCCTGGCTCGGGAGCGGATGTACAAGGCCTACGAAGCCGCTTCGCCCTACGATCTGGTCATCTTCGACGAGGCGCACAAGCTCTCGGCCTGGCACGAGGCCGACCTGACCGAGAGCAGGTCGCTGCGCTACCGGGTGGCCGAGATGATCGCCCGGCAGGGACGGCACCTACTGTTGATGACGGCTACCCCCCACATGGGCAAGGACGATCCGTACTACTTCCTGTGGCGGCTGCTGGAGCCAGAGTTGTTCTCCACGCCCAAGGCCCTGCAGAAACTAACCCACCCCCGACGCAGACGCTACATCCTGCGACGGATGAAGGAAGAGATGGTCCGCTTCGACGGCGTTGCCATTTATCCGCCTCGCGACAGCGAGACGGTGGAATATCCCCTGAGCCCACCGGAACAGGAACTCTACGAACGAGTCACTGTCTATTGCCAGACCCACTACGACCGGGCCAAGCTACGGAATCGCTCCGCGGCGGGCCTGGCAATGAGCATCCTGCAGCGGCGATTGGCCTCGTCCACCCTGTCTATGCTCCGTTCACTGCAGCGGCGGGAGCAGGGGCTGGTGGAAGCTTTGGATGACCTGAAATCGGGCCTGCTCACCGATGAAGAGTGGGAGGCGCGCCAGCGTGCCCTGCCGGTCCAGGACGTCCGCGATCAGAAGACGGCGGACGAGGAAGAGGTGATCGAGGGGCTGGAAGAGTCAGAGCGACAGGACGAAGCAATCGCCCCTGCCACCGACGCCGTCACCATAGAGGAGCTACAGGCCGAGTTGTCTGAGGTCAAAGACCTGGTTCGGCTGGCCCAGGACGTCTATGACCTGCGCCGGGAGTCCAAGTTCGAGAGACTGTGGGAGGCACTCGAGGCATATCCCGACACCAAAGTCCTCATATTCACCGAGTTTCGAGACACGTTGGAATTCCTGACAGGTCGGCTGGAGGGCAAGGGGCTGACAGGCAAGATAGCCTGCATACACGGTGGAATGCACTACCGGGAGCGCGACGAACAGGCCGCCTTTTTCCGCGACCCCGCAGGTGCGCGGATCATGGTGGCTACCGACGCCGCCGGTGAAGGGATCAACCTCCAGTTCTGCTGGCTGCTCATCAACTACGACATTCCGTGGAACCCGGCCCGCCTCGAGCAGCGCATGGGGCGCGTGCACCGCTACAAGCAGGAACACCCTGTCCTGCTGCTGAACGTGGTGGCCTCCGACACTCGCGAGGGCCGCGTCCTCAAGGTACTGCTGGAGAAACTGGAGCGCATCCGCAAAGAACTGGGGTCGGACAAGGTGTTCGACATCATCGGACAGCAGTTCAGCGGGCGCCCGCTGCAAGACCTGATCTTCCAGGCGGTGGTCGAGGGACGCGAAGATGAGACTGTCGAGGAACTCGATCGCACGTTGTCCAAGGAGCAGGTAGAGCGTACGCTAGAGCAACAGCGCCGCAAGGTGGAGGTCACCGAGGTGCGCGCCCTGCTGGACAACCTGCGGCAGCAGCGAGAGGTCGCCCAGATGCGGCGCATGATGCCGGCCTACGTGCGCCGCTTCTTCGAGCTGGCTGCACCGAGGGTAGGTACGGGTATTCAAGGGCATATTGAGCGGGTCTTCTCCCTCAACCCGTGTCCACCGAATGTGCGTCGCGCGCTGGAGACCTACCCCCTGGCCATTCAGGACAGGTTGACCTTCGAGCGAGATCTCGCTGCTCCTGGCTGGGGCAGCGAGCCACACGCCATCTACCTGGTTCCCGGAGAGCCAGTCTTTGAGGCGGTGATGGACCTGTTCCTCGGCCAATATGAGCCCGAGGCCATGCGGGGGGCGGTCTACCTGGACCCCGATAGTGAGGAGCCTTATGTCTTCTACCTGGGTAGGGTGAGCCTGCTGCGCACCCCAGAGTCCACAGACGGCGAACCGGAGGTCGTGGATGAGCAAGTCGTCGGCGTGCGCCGTTATGGAGATGGGCGGATTGAGTACACCCCGGCCCACCTGTTGATGACGTTACTGGAGCCGGACGGCTCGGCTCTTGGAGAAGATCAACTCCCCGGCCACCTGGCCGAGATGGCCGTCCAGCGCGGGCCGGTCGAGGCTTTTCTGGTAGAGCACCTGGGCCTGCCGATGCTGGAAGACCATCGCCGCGAGGAGGAAGCCCGCCTGCCCGAACAGCGACGCAATCTGCGCGTAGCCTTCAACCTGCGCCAGGCCGAGTTACTGCGCCAGCGTAAGCTGCTCAAGGAGCGCGTGGAACGAGATATCCCGGCAGCCAGCACCAAGCTGCGCGAGTGCGAGGCGGAACTGGCCGATCTGGACCGCCGCCGACGACAAGTGGAGGCGCAGTTGCTTTCGACCCCGGAGCGGTTGCAGTTGGGGCCGGTGAACCTCTATGCCCAGGCTCTGGTAGTGCCGGTGCCGCCGGAGGAGGCCGAGCGCCGCCGCGACGTGCAGGCCGAAAGGATCGCGATGGAACTGGTGCGCCAGCGGGAGGAGGCGGAGGGCAGCGTGGTGGAAGACGTTTCTGATCCGCATTTGAAGGCTGGCTTCGACTTGAAGGTGTTGCAGGCCGGCGGCTCGATCCGCTACGTGGAGGTGAAAGGGCGTAGCAGGAAGCAAGCCATCGAGATGACGGCCAACGAGTGGGCCCAGGCTGCCAACCATCGCGACCGTTACTGGCTCTATGTGGTGTACGACTGCGACGCCGCGCCTACGCTCCATCGAGTGCCTGATCCATTCAGCAACCTGCTGGCCCGCCAGACAGGCGCGGTGCGCATCAATGCCAGCGAGGTGATCGCTGCATCGGAAAAAGACTACTGACGAGGAATCCGTATGACTCAGCGCCGCCTGATTGAAGAAGCCTTTCCACTCAAGAAAGTGTCCGAGGATTCCCGGCACGAGAAGAACGTGCGCCACGGCCACATCAGCACGCTGCACATCTGGCCGGCGCGCCGCCCGCTGGCCGCCTGCCGCGCCGCCATCATCGCCGCGCTGATGCCCGACCCCGGCGACGAACAGGGCCGCGCTGAACTGTGCAACAAGATCGAGTCCATCACCCACTGGGGCACGGAGAACGGCCCGGCGCTGGACTACTTCCGCCGGGAGATCCGCAAGGCCTTCGGCGGCCGCGCCCCCCGCGTGCTCGACCCCTTCGCCGGTGGCGGGGCCATCCCGCTGGAAGCCATGCGCCTGGGCTGCGACGTGGTGGCCAACGACTACAACCCCGTCGCCTGGTTCATCCTCAAGTGCACGCTCGAGTTTCCGCAACGGCTGGCGGGCAAGACGTGGCCCCTACCAATGACAAATGAACAAATGACAAATGACAAAAATCAGGTGGCCCAGTTGGATTTGTCATTGGCGCATTTGTCATTTGCTCATTCTCGCGAGGGCAATTTGGCGGCGCACGTGCGCTATTGGGGGCAGTGGGTGCTGGAGCGGGCGCGCCAGGAGTTGGCGTCCTATTACCCCGCCGTGAACGGCCAGCCGACGGTGGCCTACCTGTGGGCGCGCACCGTCCCCTGCCCTGATCCCCAGTGCGATGCAGAAGTCCCCCTGCTCAAGACGCTGTGGCTGTGCAAGAAGGAAGGCAAACGCCGCGCGCTGCGACTGGTCGTCCCCAGAAACCCGGTTTCTGGGAGAAACCGGGTTTCTTTCGAGATCTGGTCCCCCGACCCGCGCGACGAAGTGCCCCCTGGCACGATGGCCGGGGCCAAGTCCCGCTGTCCGGTCTGTGGCACGCCGCTGACGCCGGTCTATATCAAGCAGTGCGGCCAGGCGGGGAAACTGGGCGCGCGCATGACGGCCGTGGTGGTCGAGACCGGCCACGGCAAGGAGTACCGGCTGCCCACACCGAAGGAGGAGGAGGCCGCTCGCCGGGCCGCCGAAGCGCTGCCCGTGGCGGCCGCGCAGATCCCCTACGGCCTGCCCACGGAGCCGCTGCCCGGCCCGGAGATTCTGGGCATACGCGTGCCCCTGTACGGCTTCAAGACCTGGGCCGACCTGTTCACCCCGCGCCAACTGCTGGCCCTGGTCACCTTCGTCAAGTGGACCCGCGCTGCCCGCGAGGAGATGCGCCGGCTGGGGTATCCTGAGGAGTGGGCAGAGGCAGTAGTAGGATATCTAGCGATTATCACCGACAAGTGCGCAGATTACGGCTCTTCACTAACAAGATGGGAGAACAACGGCGAGTTCATTGTCCCCACATTTCAGCGTTTTGCCTTGCCCATGCTGTGGGACTATGCAGAAACCAACCCGTTGCGCCCCACATCCGGTTCGTTCAAGAACCACCTTGACTGGGTAGTTCGTTACATAGAGCGGGCTTTTGTGACCGTTGGAGGGAGTGAGAGGCCAACCATCCTGCGGCAATCGGCTACCAAGCTTTTCAATGGCCTGGCAGATGCTGTAGTCACCGACCCGCCATACTACGACGCTATCCCCTACGCCGACCTTTCGGATTTCTTCTACGTCTGGCTGCGCCGCACGGTTGGCGAACAATATGCAGAGATCTTCGCTGCTTCTCTAACATCCAAGATCGAGGAGCTGGTGCAGCAGCACAAAGACGGAACCACAGGCCGCAAGGGCAAGGCGGAGTACGAGGCCGGGATGGCCGCCGCTTTCCGCCGTGCCTGGGAGGCGCTGGTCCCCGACGGGCGCATGGTCGTCGTCTTCGCCCACAAGGATCCCGGAGCGTGGGAAACGCTGGTCACAGCCATGATTCAGGCCGGCTTCACCGTCACCGCCTCCTGGCCGATTGACACTGAACGAGGAAGCAGAGTACGAGCACATTCAAGCGCTGCTCTGGCTTCCTCCATCTGGATGGTCTGCCGCAAGCGAGAAACCCGGTTTCTGGGTCAGCCCACGGTGGGCCGCTATGGAGCCGTGCGACGAGCCATGGAAGAGCGCATCACCGAGCGGCTGCGCCATTTCTGGGACCTGGGCCTGAGTGGCCCGGACTTTGTGTGGACGGCCGTCGGTCCAGCCCTGGAATCCTACTCCGCCTACGACGAGGTGCGCCGGCTGGATGGCTCCCCCTTCACCGTGAGCGAGTTCCTGCGCGAGGTGCGCCGGCTGGTCTCCGATTTTGCCCTGGGCCAGATCGTCAAGGGCCACTCCACCGAGGGATTGGACGAGTGGACACGCTATTACCTGATCCACCGCAACCACTTCGGGTTGGAGGCCGCCCCGGTAGGGGAGTGCATCCTGCTCTCCCAGGGCTACGGCCTCGACCTGAACGACCTGCGCGGCCGGCGCGGCTTCCTGGTCAAGGCGGTGGGCAGCGATCTGCGGCTGGCCAAGTGGGACGAGCGCGTACGCCTGGACCTGGGCAATCCCCATCCCGGCGGCCTGCTGCCGCTGGTGGACGTGCTGCACCGGCTCATGTGGTTGTGGGCCGGCGGCGAGACCGCCAAGTTCCGCACCTACGTGGAGGATCGCGGCCTGGCGCGCAACGACCTGTTCTGGGCTGTAGCCCAGGCCGTGCTGGAGATGGCGGCCCCCAGGAGCAAGGAGCGCACGCTGCTGGAAGCAATCGTCGCCTGGGGGAGAGGGAAGTCCCCGGAGGCGGAAAAGCTGGTACAACCTGAATTGGGAGGATTGCGATGAGTAGACTTTCGGAGGCATTGCTTGGCCGCGTCGTGGTGCGCGGCTTTCGCAGTTTGGAAAAAGTAGACGTTCGCTTAGGGCCATTGACGATATTGGTAGGGCCAAATGCCAGCGGGAAAAGCTCATTTCTGCACGCCCTGGCCTTCGTGCAACAAGTCCTTTTGGAGTCGCCGCAGATCGCCCTTGAGACACGAGGCGGGCTAAGCGCAATATTGACGGCCACGGGGAGTAGACCGAAAACGCTCTCGGTGGAGATTGAGGTTCAATCTCGCGACCCCGCCAGTCTTGCAGGAAGCTATTTCATGAGTTTTGAGGCGCGGAAAGGGCGCAGAAGGTTTAAGGTCAGGGAGCAATGTACGGTAACGCTGGGGGACCAGGTTCACCACTTTTGTGTTGAAGACGGCGAGTGGAAAGAAGCCTTTGCCGACGTCAAACCGCCATTGGCCCCTGACCGGTTAGCATTGCCCTTGATGGCGGGATTGCAACCGTTTGCCTGGATGAACGCGGCGTTGACTTCCCTCACGTTCTACGATATTGCTCCGGAAGCCTTCTATGCGCCACAGGCCGCTCTCGATACAGGCGAACGTTTGGCTCCTCGAGGAAGTAATGCAGCCAGGGTCTTGGAGCGTTTACGGAGTACAGATTCTCGGCAACGTGATTACCAAAGGCTGATGGCCGCCATTTCCCAGATAGTCACCAGTATTGAGGCAATTACGCCAAAGAAAACGGGACGTAGAATGACCTTTGAGTTTACAGAACGGTTTTCAGGGCAGGAGGTGACTTTCAGCCCCGCCAGTATGTCTGATGGCACCTTGTACGCCTTGGGCATCTTGTTGGCGGCTTATCAAGATGACATGCCAACCTTGATGGCTTTTGAAGAGCCGGAAAAGGCTATTCATCCCGGCGCAGCAGCAGTGCTGGCAGATGTCTTGCAGGAGGCTGCCTTGCGCACGCAGGTCCTGGTCACCACACAGAGTCCAGACCTGCTGGACCATTTTGAGGACACCGAGGTTTTGCGCGCTGTAGAACGCACTGCCAATGGTACAACAGTGATTGCGCCAATAGCGCAATCTCAACGCGAGTCCATTCTGGAAAGGCTGTTTACTCCCGGCGAACTTCACCGGATAGAAGGCCTACGTCCCACTAATTCAGGAGCAGGAGATGCCGTTCAGACTGACGCCGATTGTTGAGGGCCCCGGGGAAGAACGCGCCTTGCCGATTCTCCTGCGGCGGCTTTTGCTTGAGAAATTCGGGTTGAACGCGGCCGATATTCAAATCCTGCCTCCCAAAAACGCGCTAGGATGTGGGCGGCTTACCAACGCAGACCCCAAGGCCGGCATAGAACGTTATGTGCAGCACGCCCTCAAAGACCAGTGTGACTGTGTGTTGGTTCTGATTGACAATGATCCAGCCAAAAGGCTAAAGCGCGATCGAGTAATCCAGGACGACTGCGCGCCGGAATTTGCTCACTACCTGGTGCAGAGATTGCGCAACATTTATTGTACCAAACCCGTAGTGGTTGTGGTGGCGCGCTGGGAGTACGAAGCCTGGTTCCTGGCAAACCTTGAAAGAATCGGCTCGCTCGTGGGGATAGCCGAGGGCGTTGTTTTTGAAGGCGATGTGGAATCGGTAGGAAGCCCCAAGGGATGGATCGTGCGCCGTTTGCCGCCCGGTCGCGGCTATTCAGAAACAGTAGACCAACCTGCATTGACCCGGGCGCTCGATTTGGACGTAGTGGCGCAACGCTCGCGCTCATTCCGTCGCCTGCAACACGCTCTAGAAGAACTGATTGAAGCCACTTTGCAGAATCAACCGCTGGTCACCCCTTTGCCTCAGGAGGTACCATGACTCACCCCTGGCACACCCTCTGCACCCTGCGCGAAGACGTCCGCACGGGACGCCTGACCCTGGACGAGTTCGCCGCTGACCTGAACGGCGTACGCACCGGCGAATCGCCCTCCGTTTACCGGGAGGCGGTGATGTTCTTCTCCCGCACCTATCCCACCTACCGCATGAAGCAGTTGGTGCGCGACGTCCTCCTGCGCCTGGCCGGAGAGGGCGGCAAGTCCGTCCAGCAACTCCAGGTGGCCTACGGCGGCGGCAAGACCCACACGCTCATCACGCTGCTGCACCTGGCCGAACAGGGTCCAGGCCTGGCCGACCATCACACGGTCCAGGAGTTCATCACCTTTGCCGGCCTGGCCCGCCCACCGCGGGCGCGCGTCGCGCTGCTTCCTTTCGACAAATTCGACATCAAGGAGGGGCTGGAGGTCTACGGCCCCGACGGGCGCACCCGTCGCGTCCATACCCCCTGGGGAGCGCTGGCCTATCAGTTGGCAGGAGACGTGGGCTATACCCGTCTCAAGAGCCACGATGAGGGCTTTACCGTCCCGGCTGAACCGCTGCTGGTGGACCTGCTGCGCGCGCCGCAACAGGATGGGCTGGGCACGCTGGTGCTGGTGGACGAAGCGGTCTGGTACTACCGCAACCTGGTGCTCGACAACCCGCGCTCCTTCGGCGCGCTCAAGGACTTTTACCAGGTGTTGACCCAGGCCGCCGCCAAGGTGGAGCGCGCAGCGCTGGTCGCCGGGTTAATCGCCTCCAAGGTCGAGGCCAACGACGACACCGGCATCCGCTGCCTGGGCGCGCTCGAGGAGGTCTTCGGGCGCATCGCCGAACCGGTGGAGCCGGTGACGCGCGAGGACGTGGCCGAGGTGCTGCGCCGCCGCCTGCTCGAGACGGTGCCGGGGGAGGCGGAACGAAGGCCGGTGGTGGACGCGGTCATGGCCAGCCTGCAACTGCTGCCCGTGCGCGACGCCCAACGCGGCCAGGCTGCCTACGATCGCATGATGGACAGTTACCCCTTCCACCCCGACCTGATCGAGGTCTTGTACCAAAAGTGGACCCAGTACGACCAGTTCCAACGCACGCGCGGTGCCTTGCGCCTGCTGGCCTACGCGCTGCGCGAGGTAGCAGGGCACGATCCATCTCCCCTCGTCGGCCCCTACGCCCTGCTGAGCGCGGATGGGCCTGCCCTTTCCCCCGCCCTGAACGAACTCATCCCCATCTGCCAGGAGCGAGAAAAGTGGGGGGCAATCCTGACCGGTGAATTGGAGAAGGCCAGGGAGATCCAGTGGGGTTTGCCGACTCTGCGTCAACGGGAGATCGAGCAGGCCGTCATCGCCACCTTCCTGCACTCCCATCCCCCGGGACAACGGGCCGCCCCCTCCGAACTGCTGGCCCTCCTGGCTCACCCCGAAGTGGATGGAGCCGCGTTGGAGGAAGGCTTGCGCAAGTGGCACGGCCTATCCTGGTTCCTGGGGGAAGACCCGCAGGTCTGGCGACTCAGCACTCACCCCAACCTCAACCACATCCACGTGCGGGCGATGGAGCACCTGCCGGAACAGGAAATAGACGCCGAACTCCGCCGTCGTGTCCGCGGCGTGCCGGCGCTGCGAGACGCCGATGCGGGCGTAGTGCCGCACATGCTGCCGGACAGCCCCGCCGACGTATCCGACAACCTGCAGTTGCACTACGTGGTCCTGGGGCCGGAATGCGCCGTGGAACCCGGCAAGCCGCTTCCGGCCGAGGTCGAGGCCTACTTGAACGAGGTGACCGGGCCACACAATCCGCGTATCCTGCGCAACAACGTGGTCGCCCTGGCACCGGAGGCCTCGCACCTGGCCGGTCTGCGCGAACAGGTGCGCCGCTGGATGGGCTGGGATCGGGTAGAACGTGTTGAGGAGTATCGGAATGCCCTCACCGACCATCAGAAGCAAGACCTGCCCCGGCGCCAGCAGGAGGCAGCGAACAATCTGCCGGAGGCGGTGGTCGGGGCGTACAATCTGCTGGTCGCCGTGGACGAGTCAGGAAAGGTGCAGGTGCAGACCCTGCGGCGCGCCGAAGGGACCGCCTTCGACCGCATCAAGGCTACGCTGGCAGAGGAAGAACGCATTCTGACGACCACGCTGGACCCGGATCTCCTCCTGCCCGGCAGCTACCTGGACCTGTGGGGCCCCCAGGAGGAGAGCAAGCGGGTGGCAGCCTTGATGGAGGCGTTTGGCCAGTTCACCCGCCTGCCGCGCCTCCTGCGTCCCGAAGCCCTATACGACTCGTTGAAGCGAGGTGTGCAAGAGGGAGTTCTCGTGCTGCGATTGGTCCGCGGGGACGGCTCCGTGCGCACCTTCTGGCGCACCCCACCCGACGAAGAGACCTTACACCGGCCTGGCCTGGAGATACAACCGGCGCGCCAGGCGACGCTGTACAACCTGGACGCTGATTTGCTGAAGCCAGATGAACTCGAGGATCTCTGGCCCACGCCGGGCGGACCGGTTTCTCTGAAAACGTGGCAGGGCTACTTTGACGGCCAGCGTGCCCCGCGTCTGCACAGTGCGCTGGTTCTAGACGAGGCAGTACGAACCGCCGTCCACCGCGGCCTGCTGATGGCGCGCGGGGGCGAGGCGGATGGCATACATCCGATCGCCTTTTTCCGCGAGGCATTGCCGGAAGGCCCGCTGTCCGACGACCTGGAATTGCTGGCACCTCCCGAGCCACTGCACAGCATAGATCTCACACCCCAGGCATTGCCCGAAGCCTGGCAGGCAGGTAAGGCAACCCTGCAAGCGCTGAGCGATGCCCTGGCGGCACGACGTGGATATGGCCTCCCGTGGGTCCTGCTCCGAAACGGAGTGGACGAGGCCCTACGCCTGCACCTTTTCGAGCGAACCGCTGAGAGCGGACCCTGGCCATGCTCGCCAGTGGCCATCGGTGAGGTCGTTTTCCAGGTCACCGAAGAGGTCCACCTGACGCCCGAGGTGGTAGCCGCGGGCATCTCTTACACCGGGAGCGCGCTGCCTTCGCTGCGAGAGGTCAGGGAAGCGGTGCAGGCCAGCATCCTGGGGCGGAGTGTCCCAGAGAGACAGTTCTTCGACGCCGTCCGGCTGGCGATAGAACGCGGCCTGTTGCAGGCGGAAGAGTCTGGCCCGCTGTCAATGGTCACGCGCGTGCATCGCCCATCCCGGGCGCTGATGGCAGACACGACGCTGGGGCCGGTCGAACTGCAGGCATTGGCCGAAGCGGCTGAGGAACTGCTCTCGGTTGCGCCGGGCCTGGACTTTACGTTCCGCGTCGTCCTCAGTGCGGAAGGGGAACCGCCAGACGAACAGACCTTGAAGCAACTCAACGCTGTGCTTGAGGACGTCAAGGTCGGCTGGGAGTTTGGAAGTTCATGACTTCACGAGAATAACGCATCGGCTGGCCGGGGTCGCAAAAAAGTGTAAGCGGTGCCGGCTGGTAGTGGTTTAAGAAAAACCCTCGTTGGGGCGACCGTAGCGGGTCGTAAGAACCCTTACACCTGCGCTACGGCCCCTGCCCTGGCGGGGGTTTTCTGTGTCTATCGGGGGTCAAGCGATGAGCAAAGAAGCAGGCTGGATCGCCACGCTGCTGGCCGTGCTGCTGGTCGTCCTGGCGCTTTGCGGGTCACGGATGGCAGGGCGGATGGCGTCTACGTCACCTTACCTTTCCCCACACCTCGATCTCGGCCGCACACCATCCTAAGACCAGTCGTCGTGCCCACTCATAGCCGGTGAAGACGGCATCCTGATCGTGGTGAATGATCATACCGGCTTGCTTCATCCCTCTGACAGTCACAAAGCGCAAAGCGTGGTAGGGGGTGGGGGGCTCTGCACTTACTCGAATGCAGCGATGAACTGGTCAATGGGGATGGCGGCCAGCGTCTGGATCTTGATGCTGCCGCGGGAAGCCAGTTCGGCCGAGGCGCGCGCAATGGTCACAT
>Ga0315293_10004609_pt1 | contig 13011 bp, 11 predicted proteins | sample YL17G13_20_MG_FD_203071 | JGI IMG/M metagenome (GOLD analysis project Ga0315293, IMG submission 203071) | Sediment microbial communities from Yellowstone Lake, YNP, Wyoming, USA - YL17G13_20 | ecosystem: Environmental > Aquatic > Freshwater > Lake > Sediment | place: USA: Wyoming | collected... | reverse complement strand
TGGGTTCTTTTCCAATAATTTTGTAAAATGATTTCTACTTTGAAAATAGGATATTATTGTTTTTTCTGTTTTAGCAACTGACATTTATTAATATTTAGAAAAAAAATATTATGATTATATATAATTATGGAAAAATCTGAGGATGATTTAAATCAACTATACACACTTGCAAATATTATTTCTAATGGAATTACAATAAATACTGGTGAAGAAACAATATTAATACCTGGATTGTTTGATGGTATTGAACATACTCAAACAGATGTTAAATTATTATTTGCGGCTATAGCTATGGTTTTTGGGTCTAATGATATAAAAATAACAATTGATTCATATAAAAAGGACGAAATCAAATGTAGTGGTATCGATGTTTTTCGAAAAAAAAGAGCATTAGTTGGAGGAGCGGATGGAGATGAGGACCGTTTAATATTATTAGCCTCAAAATTATCACAAAATCCACAAGCTAAAGTAATACTTGATATTGAACCGTCATCCGGTCGAAAAATGGTAAATAATTTGGTTAGAATTATAATTTGTATTATCACTTTATTTTTTACAATTAAAGTATTATTTTACCTTTTTGAAAGTCGATTTAAATTACGTGTAACATTTTTTGAAGCCTCCATTGAAGATGTTAAAGAAAAATATGGTGTTTTGTTACCAAGTAAACGTATAGAATATGGTAAAAAACTTATTCAAAATTATATGACTTTAGGGAAAGAAAATACGGCTGAACTTGAAGTTGACGTTGAACAAGATGAAAATAAACATTTAGAACCATATTTACAAGCTTTGGCTTTGTCTTACAAAGATATGACTACAGAATCATCAACACAATTACAGATATATACTGTTGACGACCCTTTACCTCCTTTAGAGGAATTAGATTTAAATAACTTAGGTATTATTGCGCCTAAAATTATTAAAGGATATCAACTGTTGTTCTCATTTTTACCTTTTTTGAAAATTGTTGATATTGATGAGTTTATTCAAAATTACGCAATTTTTCAACAAGCGCAACAAAAATATACGGAAATAGATAAAGAAATGGAAGATTTGAAACAATTATTTAATACATTTAAAAAAACACTGGCAGAAGATATTGCTAGTGTAAATCCAAGTAGTACTACAGATTTTATACAAGATGTTACCGGTGCTGTTACTAATTTGTTTACAGGGTTTTTTTCTGGTAAAAAAAATTCTAATATTGATAACGCACTCGCTAAAAAAATGTTAATTCAGGAAATTATTGGAGTTTGGACTGAAATTTTTCAAACTACAGCTACTAACAGTAATAATATGTTTAGAGCTATTACTACATCTTTTACTCAAATAACTAATCTATATGCGTTATTACAATGGCAAATTGTTATTGTAGGAATGATAAATGCCTTTATTACTGGAATTATTTTTAAATATGTTATAAAAAACAAAAAAGTTGAATTAACACCAGAAGAATTTATTGAGCTTATTAATAATATTGTCATTTTAATACCAACAGTAATGAATGATTATTTTCAAACTAATATATCAACATTAAATCTACCAGAAAAAGAAGAACTTATTGAAATGATTACAATATTAATTAAAAAAAATATGTTCAAAGCAAAAAAATATATTGATGAAGATGATAAGTATTTAAAAATTAATGTATCACAAAAAACAAGTAACATTGTTGGCTTTGATCAACAACAAGCTAAAATTTTAGAAGATGTAAAAAAATTTATAATAGAATTAAATGAGGCTTTAGAAAAAATACCCAAGGACAAAAAAGAGGATGAATATTTACAAGAAAAAGAGGGTGAAAATTTACAAGAAAAACAAAACCCATTTTTTACAGAAATTTCGGTTATAAATGTATTAAATACATTTTTTGGAAATGTTGATGAAGAAACAAGTTTGGAAAAAATGGTTGAATTGCTAAATATAATTTATGCTATTCAAAGTTCTGATTATGATGATCCTAAAATTATAAGAAATCGAAGAGATGTTATTAGAATGGAAAATGGACAACTAATTTATCCACAAATAAAAGAAGGACAAAAAGAAGGACAAAAAGAAAGAAACACTAAATTAAATGAAAATGAAATTGATGGAGGAAAAAAACGTAATAAAAATAGAAGAACCAGAAGAAATAAACAATCTAAAATGAATAGAAGAACTAGAAGAAATAAAGGATCTAAAAGGAATAAAAGAACCAAAAGAAATAAAGGATCTAAAAGGAATATAAGAACCAGAAGAAAATAAAATAATATATATTATTTCTCGATAACCACTTTTTTAATCACATTTCTAGCTATTTTTTCATAGTTTTTGTCAGATTCTTCAACTGTTGAACCCGACATTGAATTTAATACAATTTTCATATACTTATCACTTTCTTTTGAATTTGGGTTTGAAAAATCCGGATGTTGCTTTTGCCATTCACTTATTTGTTTTATATTTTTGTTTGCAACATTCTTTATTGCTCTAGTTAAATTCGTTTTCTGGTCATCATCTTTCGACCAAATATTATTTTCTTTAATATACAATATTTCTCTTTTTGAATCACTGCAGTGTATTGGTCTATCTGTATAATTCATTTCATCCAGTTTCTTAATGAATACTTTACTTATTCCTTCAGCATAACCTATTTTCCCTGTTGTTTCAAGGTCGGATATAGATACTTGAAGTTGGTCTACAAAATCACTCATATTGATCGCATCTTTACACGTTTCATTTAAAAATACTTGTAAATTAAATGTTTTGTTTGTGTTTCCACAATTATTATTAATGGTGTTATTGGTATGGGTTCCGTTTTTAAGTAGATCCATCATATATTTTTGATTCTCTTGTAAACTCGCAAATAAATTATTTTTAAACTCATTATTATCTTTAATTAGCATCATAATTATTTCTTTATCTGTCATTTTATTAGTTGGCGGAGTGTCACTGGGTTGTATGTTGTGCATATGGCATTTTTTCTTATGCTTATAAAGACCATTAACATAAGAATATACCTTACCACAAACACATATAAAGTTATTTTTAACAATGACATTTTCCAAATTATCCACCGGCGGAGTAATATTATCCAACTTATGCTTTAATGTCAATATATGTCGATCCCATTGACTTTCACGTGATGTCTTATAGTCACATTTTTCACATACAAATTTTTTTAATATTTGGACATTATCCATAGTTCCTATAATTGTATCATATAAAAAGTTCCTAAATAGTTTTAATAAAGTATATAAAAAAATTATCATCACACGTTTTTCGAATAAAAAATGATTTTTAGAGCATTATGCTCACAATCCACTTTTGCGAAGTATTTTTGGAAAGATACCCCAAGGTTTCTAAAATTGGACATTTATAAATGTCCAAAAATGAAAACCCAATTTACTTTTAGGATTTTTTTTGTGATTGAAAGTTTCACCATTTTTCGCCATTTATTATTATGACGATAAATGGTAACAATATTTTATTTCTCATTTGTTACGATAAAAGATGCTTATTATCAGTAATAAATTTCTCTAATTCATCAATATCTATTTCATTCATATCTACATGGGATTCCCAAAAATATCTACAATAAGCCCATACAAAATCACAATTACCTTTGTACCAATGTTCATATTTTTTAATAAGTTCAAAATATAGTCGTTTAGGTAATAAAGGTAATGATGCTCTAGGTAAAACATAGCATAATTGAACTATTTCCGAGACAGGATTTGGAGCGCAATAAGGTACAAATTCAGTGTTAAATAGGGGAATATGTTTAATTAAATCTTGAAGCAGAGGTGGATAATTATATTTATATTTCCAACGCCAATCGGGGCATCCAGTTGTGTAATATTTCATAGTCCATTCGAGACCTTGTAAATAATTGATGGAAATTTCGCGCTTTAAGGCTTCGTTTTTTTCGTCTACATTGGCTTTTAATCCAAATAACCCTTGATAATATCTTGATTGCCAAGATGGTTTCACTGGATTTATAAAATGTTCCATTTCTCTATCGAAAACTGGGGTTGTTTCAAATTTTTTATATTTTTCTTCAGGAGTATTGTCTGGTAATCTATATCGTTCTTTTTTATTACGAGAATGATGTTCTTTAATAATAAATTCTTCTTCTTGATTTGCTAAGAATTGTACCAGTTTCCTAACATTACCCCAATAAATGGTGGTTCCATCGGTGAGATTAAGATTTCGGTCTCCAATTGTGGCTTTATATGCGTTCATCATTTTATCAACACCTCCGGTTCTAATATTTATTGCTGGAAAATGAGGTAAGAAATCATTCCCTAAGAAGAAACACAGAAATATATAATCATATTTTTTGTTTTTTTGTTGTTCTGTTGTTAGTTCTTTGTCGTTATTCAAATATAGGGTTAATGAATGGGCAAATTCTGGAATATCAAGAAAATAATTTGAATTGGGTTCTAATGAATTATCAATTGATTTTATAAAATGTGGGGTCTCTCTGAATAAATAAATACTGGGAGATATTGGTAAATGGTTGATTGATAACATAATTAAGTCGGCATCTAATCCATAAATAACGGTTGTTTCATTACTATGTTTTTCCAAATGGGAACGAATATAAGAAAATAATTTATGCTCGCCTTCGCCCACTTCATTAGATCCGGAAACGATTATCTCGGGTCGAATATTCTTATGCCCAATCCGAGATTTATTAAAGTGTTCCGATATTTTATTATTTAGTTGAGCCATAAATTTAGTTCCAGGGGTGATAGCCGTTGTATTCCAGGCGTCCTCTGTTTCTTTTTTAAAAAGAATACGAGAAATTTCATTTTGATACCAAGATTTATAACGACGTGAACGTTGTTGTTCTAATTTAGCAACAGGTGCAACCCCGTCAAAAGCAATAATGACCATTTTGGATGGCTGGATAATAGAAATATATTCCTCGATTTTAGAAATAACTGATTTTATAATGCTTATAGCTATAGTTTCGGTTAGTTTATCAACCTCCATTTTGCTGTAAGTATCATAAATAATGGAATTACAATCTAAATAAAGATTGTCAACCTTTAGAACATCTTTTACATATTTTTTAATGATATGTGGATAATTTTTGACTAGAAAACTGAAATAATTTGCGATTCCCATTATGATATATAACTATGTTATGGTGTGTTTAATATTGTTTTTTAATTAAAAATAATAAATATCTTTAGTAAAAATCGTAATATAATTATAATAATATTTATATATAATAAATGAGTGATAAAAACGCACCTTTAAAGAAAAACTCAGTAAAAAAACCAACACAAGAGATTATATTATTGATCGAAAAAAAGTTATTATTTTTTCAAGATGTAATTCAAACAACCATTTTACATGTTCAAAAAAGTAAAAATCTGGATATAATTAGCACAAGTGAATTAAACGGTTGTGTTAATTTACTTATTGAATTAAGTAAAAAAATAAAAAGTATTTGTGATGTAAATAAAAAAAGTAATACAGATAATATTATAAATACACTTCAACTTGTGAATAATGAATTATCCACTTTATTTAAAATGTTTGGAACAAATTCATTTGAAGATTTGTTATGGATATGTTTTGGAAACAATTCTGTAAATACTTATGCTATTTCAGATATGGATAAACATAAATTCGAATTATTAAAAAAATACTTTCATCCAACAAGTTATAAAATACTTGGAATGAAAAAAAATGAAAACGATAAAGATGCAAAAAATGATGACACTTCATTAAATGATAAATCAAAAAATTTAGATAGTGTTGATATAAATATAAAAATAAAGTCATTTTACTTGAAGGTATATGGTATTCAATTTATAATACATAATCCACAGCATAAAAAAAGCATTATAATTACTGGAGTAGTAGATGATATAATGATTGATTTTTTAAGTAACAAATATATAAATTTAAAATACCAAGCGATAAAATCAAATGCGCCGCATTCACCTGAATTTCAATGTGAAACGTTTAACAGATTTATTCAATCTCTTAATTTAAAAGATTATTTAATTTCAGAACCCCACGAAATTTATTTAAAATATTCGGGTTATTTAAGTAATTTAAATATTTTAGGACAAAAACCGACAGCACAGGTGGTAAAAGATTTTGTATCTTCGGATTTATATATTAAAAGAAATACAATAATCCAATTGTTAGTTAAGATAGATAAATATGATAATCAATATTTGGCTTATTTATTGTATGATCTTTTATCTAATGATATAAATGGAATAATAGATACTCAAGAACAAACAAGTTTATTTGATAGTTTTCCATGGTCGATAAAACAATATTTTAAAGATGCAATGAAAAGTACAATTCAATATACAAATGAATTATCAAATTTTGATATTCAAAAAATACCATTAGAACAACAAATTTGTTTATTAAAGGTAAACGATTCAGTAAAGGAAAAAGCTATGCAGAAATTAAAGGAAATAAAATCAAAATCTGAAGATTCAGGTTCAAAGGCTAGACAATATTTAGACGGTTTATTAAAAATACCATTTAATGTTTATAAACGTGAGACCATATTAGATATAATGTCTGATATTAAATTAAAATTCATTAATATAGTTCAATCAAATAATATAACTAACAATCCAGTAAAAGACAATTATACAAGCTTGGAAATATTAAATACCTTGAAAGAAATAAAAAATAGTGAAAAAAAAGAGTTAGATATTGTAAATATAATCAATGAAAAAATAAAAACAACATCAGCAGGAGAATTAAAAAATACTGTAAAAAAAATAAACGATGCTATTTTGAAAAATAAATTAATATATAATAAATTAAAATTAAATAACAGAAATATGATTGAAAGACAAAATGACATTATGACATTTGTTCAAACTAACAAAACAGATAATAAATTATTAACCGAATTATTTGATATAAAAATAGTTGTTAGTATAACTCCAAATAATATACAAGAAATTGAAACAAAATATGGCGAGATAAATAGTTATATGAAAAATGTAAAGACAATTTTAGATAATTCGGTTCATGGTCATAATAACGCAAAAAAACAAATTGAAAGAATAATAGGTCAATGGATAAATGGAAAACAAGATGGATATTGTTTTGGGTTTGAGGGCCCCCCAGGTACAGGCAAGACGACATTAGCAAAAAAAGGATTATCTGATTGTTTAAAGGATGAATATGGAATACCACGTCCATTTGCAATGATACAGATGGGAGGTGATGCAAATGGCTCAAGTTTACACGGGCATAATTATACGTATGTTGGATCAACGTGGGGATCAATTGTTCAAATACTTATAGACAAAAAATGTATGAATCCGATTATTTTTATTGATGAGATTGATAAAATATCGAGGACCGAACACGGTAAGGAAATTATAGGTATTTTAACGCATTTATTAGATCCATCTCAAAATGATTGTTTTCAAGATAAATATTTTTCGGGAATTGATTTGGATTTATCAAAGGCATTATTTATTTTATCGTATAATGATGCTGATTTAATTGATAAGATTTTATTGGACCGTATTCACCGCGTAAAATTTAAAAGTTTAACACTAGAAGAAAAAATAGTGATATCAAATAGTCATATTTTACCAGAAGTATATGATAAAATGGGTTTAAATAAAATGATACATTTTTCGAATGATGTGCTAAAATTTATAATAGATGAATATACATTAGAGCCTGGTGTTAGAAAATTAAAAGAAATATTATTTGAAATTGTGGGCGAAATTAACTTGGAAATTTTAAAGAATTTTGATACAGAATATGAAATTCCAATCAATATAACTATCAAAGATATTAAAACAAAGTATTTTAAAGATAAACAGGAGAATTTAATAAGAAATGTTAGTGACAAAAATGAAATAGGATTTGTAAATGGAATGTATGCTACAAGTTTAGGAACCGGAGGGACATTACCAATTCACGCAAAATATTTTCCATCCGATAAATTTTTAGATTTAAAATTAACAGGATTACAACAAGATGTTATGAGGGAAAGTATGCACGTGTCTCTGACAGTTGCTTGGAATTTAACCCCTTTAAAGCAACAAAATATATTAAGACAAAAATATGATGTTAAAAATAACAGATGTGGTATAAACATACATACAGGCGATAATGCGGTTTCAAAAGATGGTCCAAGCGGAGGGTGTGCAATAACGTGTGCGTTGTTCAGTTTGTTAAATGATATTCCGATTAAATCTAATTTTGGTATGACTGGAGAAATTCAAATGTCTGGAGAAGTCACCGCTATTGGAGGATTAAATTATAAGATATTTGGCTCTTTAAAATCAAATGTTACCTCTTTTATTTTTCCAAAAGAAAACGAAAAAGATTATAAAGATTTTTTGGAAAAATATAAAGATACCGATATTTTAGATGGTGTTAAATTTTATCCAATATCAAATGTAAAAGAAGCATTGGAAATAATATTAGAAAATAATAATTAAATATTATATTATATTTACGAAGTTAAAAATTAATATAATATTATAAAATAGTATATGGAGAAAAATCAACCACATAATCCACTTTTATTTAATACACTTAATATTTTTTACTCGCTCTCATTTTATGCTCCAATAATTATTTGTGTTTGTGTAGTGTTTTTTTCAATGTTTACCGTGACAATGAATAAAGCATTAGCATTTTTTATATGGGTTTCATTAATTACATTTGCAAGAATTGTTGTATATAAAGGATTAAAAATAACCCAAAATACTCCGCCTATTTGTGAAACTGGTTCGTCATCATTGTTTATTCCAAAAGATGTTTTATACAGCACATTTTTACTATCTTTTACAATGATGTATTTTATTTTTCCGCTGTTTATGATTTCAAAACAACATAATGTAAATGTAATAAACTTTGGAGTTCTAGCCTTTTTTATTTGTTATATTGGTTTAGATTTATTTATAAAAAATAAATTATCGTGTATACCAGCAGAAACATTTGGAAAACAAGTATCAGGAAATTTATTAAGTGGTATATTTTTAGGAGGAGTTATTACAGGTTTAATAATGTATGGTACAGAATTAAAAGGTTATTTATATATTAATGAAATAAATAGTAATAAAGAAGTTTGTTCAATGCCTTCTAAACAACAATTTAAATGTAAAGTTTATAAGGATGGAACTCTAGTAGGTACTATGTAATATGTAATACTATCTGTCAAAATGAATAATATTTAACATAATCCATTTTCTTAAAGAAGTAAGCATCATATTTCTACGAAAAGATTCATTAATTAAACTCATATTACCTCTTGTATTGAAATTTTTGGAAAATGTATTATAAGTTTCAATAAGATTTTTATTTTCATAATATTTTAGATTTTCATATTTAAATGCTTTAATTTGTTTTCTTTTATTAACCATATTATGAAATACAAACAATAAATTAATAAGATCTGTTTTATTATTAATATTTGATGTTTTAACTTTTGACCAAAATTGTTTAGCGTGTTCTGAACATTCTGGACAGGGTAAATTATTACAAATTTGTATTAAATGCATAATCAAATTGGGACCAATTAAAGAGAAACTACTTTCTTTTATTTTGGCGGCTAGAGTATGCATAAAAAACCAAGTACTAGGACCCCAATAGCTAGGTGACATATATAACTATCTAAATAAAATAAATTTAAAGATATAATGTAAAATATATGTATATATGTTCAAATATACAATTGAAGGAAATATTGACTTCCAAACTGAATTATATAAACTCCTAGATGAAGACAGTGATGATGAAGAAACTTTATGTCAAATATCTGGACTACCATTAACAGATAAATATATTACATTAGAATGTGATCATAAATTTAATTATACTGCATTATATAAAGAAATTTGTAAACAAAAATTTGTATTTAAAACATATAATCCTAATTTACTAACAAAAAAAGATCAACTAAAGATTCGCAATTCAAAAATAGATTATTTTATAAAATGTCCTTATTGTAGAAATATACAATTTACATTATTACCATATTACGAAGAGTTAGAATTAGAAGAAATATATGGTATTAACAGTATTGACGAAGAACTAGTAGATGAAGATCAAACAGATGAAGATAATCAACCTATTACTCAACCCAAATTTGATCATACATTTAAAATGTATGGAGTAAATTTTAATTTTGGTGATTGTTGTGAAAAAATAAATAATTTTGGAGATTTGTGTAAAAGTTATTATTCAACAACAATTCCAGATACACAATTATCATATTGTAGCTATCATTATAGACAAGGGTTAATTAAACATAAACAATCTGAGAGAAAAATATTATATATAAAAAAAATGATTATAAAAAAAGAAAAGGAAGACAAACTTAATGAAAAAAAGAAATTATTGGAAGAAATAAATGTTGAAAGAGTATTAAAAGGATTACCACAATTAAAACGTCTTCCAATAAAAAATAAGATTGAACAAAATATAATTAATGTTATTCAACCCTATGTACCAGAAGAAGAAGTAAATGAATTGTTAGTATGTAAAGCTATTTTAAAAACAGGACCAAATAAAGGAAATGTATGTGGCTGTAAAAAAATAATAGATAATGGGTTATGTATGCGTCATTGTTCAAAATTATAAATATATTACAATTAATATTTAAATATAATTAAATATCAATATGAATAATGGAGATTTCAGAAGAAAAAAATGATATTAAAGAAGCGCAAAAAACAAACGCAAATTTAAAAAAGGATGATTTAATAGTTTATATTAAAGAGTGGATAAAAATAGACAATGAAATAATAAACTTGAAGACTCAAGTAAAACAAAAAACAATAAAAAAAAAAGAATTAACTGAATCGTTAGTAAATGTGATGAAATGCAATAATATTGATTGTTTTGATATAAATGGCGGGGCTTTAATTTATAAACAGAAAAAAACAAAACGTACAATATCTGGAAAATTTTTATTAACTCAATTAGAAGAACATTATAAAGATCAACCAGAATTAGCAAAAGAACTAACAAAAAAGGTATTAGAGAATAGAGTTAATGTTGTAAAAGACGAAATTACAAGAAAAATAGATAAATTAATTTAGTATAACTGAATAAATATAAATATTTATATTCAATAATGGAGTATAAATATTTATTAGAAGAAAGAGTAAATAAAAATATTACATTTAATGATATTGTAAATGAAGAAGGTAAATGTATTTTAAATATTATATGTTATAATATAGAAACTAGATATAAATATCCATTTTTACAATTTATGATGGAAAAGGTTCCATTTTGTAATAATATAGTTAAAGAACAGTTAATATTTCCATATATATTTATAAGAAAAACTCAAATCACTAATATTAAGGACTTAGTTTTAGATAAAATAAAAATGGGTTTAGATGTTCTGAAATGTGAAAATATGATTAGCGAAGATATGTACAAAGGCATCATTTTTGATAATGATCAATTAACTGGTTACGCATTAGTAAATATAACAGGTAAAGATATTTGTGGATTAAATTTTATGAGACAAACTACAAACTGGTTTATATTGCCAAGTGAAATAATAAATAATCAACAAGTTTTAAATATTGATATCGATGAAAATGTTATAAAATTATTTACAAATATTCGTGAATTAGGACAGCTACTAAATAATAAAACTAACAAATATTATATTCTGCCAGATGTAGTTTATACTTGTGATAAACATAAAGAATCAGAATTTAAATCTATTTTTGGAAATATAAGGACAAAAATATATAATAATTGTGGAGAATATTATTATTTTTATAGATCATTTGATAATGCAATAAAAAATAAAGAATGGTTAAACCGGTATGCGCTATTTACAGAAGGTAAAATATATTTTGAAGATAATAAGGAATTTGCATTAAATGATGAAGTAATTGAACATAAATATCCAGAACCATGTATTATAATTTGTTACTTAGATAATAATATTAATCCAGATATACTAACAAAAGATACAAAAAGTGCTGTATGTTTATCATATCATAAAATAGATAAAAATGATATAGAATAAAAAATAGAATAAAATATAATTATTAATTTCTATAATAATTATATAATGTCATCAAGTTCAATAATAACAACATTAGGAATATCAATAATACTAATTTATGGTCTAACAAAAATACTTGAATTTTTTGGAATTGGTATGGATATTTATGGGTCGTATCTATCTTTTTATCTTTTTTTATTAATATCATCGTTTATATTGCCTAGAGAATATCCAAATATAACTGTATCCCAAAATAAACCTATTGTTACAGTTACCCCTTATAACATTAAAAACTAAAATATTATATTGTTGTGTAATCTCTAATATCTTTTTTTAAATATATAAAAAATTGAATTAAATATATATTAATATTAAAACTATATAAAGAAACAAATGGAACGTCGTATTAATAAGAAAGTTGATAGTTATTTATCCGAATTTAAAGAAAATGTTAAAGAAAAGGCACTTGAATTGGGAACTAATGATAGCACTTTACATCAATTAGTTCAATATATTTATGATTATGAACGATTTGTTTTGACCAAAGAAGATTTTATGAAAAGAAAAAGAGTAAAAAATGTTGTTCATTTGTCTGACCGTTGTTGTGCTAAAAGAGCCAATAGCGAACAATGTACTCGACGACGAAAGGATGCCACTACTATATTTTGCGGAACACATCTTAAAGGAACACCACACGGAACTTGCGATCAAGAAGATGAACCTAAAAACGAAGGATATAAAATTGAAGTATGGGCACAGGATATTCAAGGTATTATATATTATATAGATAAGGCATTTAACGTATATCAAGTTGAAGATATTATGCAGTCCAATGTTAATCCAAAAGTGATCGCAAAATATGTTAAGATTGGAGAAACATATATGATTATTAATACTTAATATTTTTTATTTAAATCATTTATTTATTATATAAAAAATTGAATTACTTTTTTATATAAGAACTAAAGTATATTACCCTATATAAATTCAAAGTTATCAACTTATTGCTATAATATGTCCGAACAAATTGT
>Ga0315293_10004608_pt1 | contig 13011 bp, 11 predicted proteins | sample YL17G13_20_MG_FD_203071 | JGI IMG/M metagenome (GOLD analysis project Ga0315293, IMG submission 203071) | Sediment microbial communities from Yellowstone Lake, YNP, Wyoming, USA - YL17G13_20 | ecosystem: Environmental > Aquatic > Freshwater > Lake > Sediment | place: USA: Wyoming | collected... | reverse complement strand
TCCATTCCTATCAGATACCCTCCAAAGATCGAACGAAAGAGCAACGTCACGACTAAAGCCCTACCGCTCCATGTGAGTTCCACTACACACCTCCTTCTTTGGTTTAGATGCGCTCATCTTGTCAAGTTTACTAATCCTTTGGTAAACTAGGAAGTGATTGCAGATGGATTGAATCCTTTCACTATCAGCCATACCGCCAGAACCATTTCAAGCACGGCTATTGGGAGATTCAACAAGACCGAGGGCGTATCAAGAAAACTGATAACGCCAAACGCACCCAGCGGGGCTGTCACTAACATGAATGCGCCTCCAATAAACCCCCAAGCTGACAATGGTCGAGGAACGAGTTTTGACTGATACAATAGATAGTAAACCATCAGGCAACCAAGGCCGAAAACAATATCCGCTGGGATATTGGACCACTCTTGTTGTGCAAGCAATATAGCGCCTTGAGCCTCAAAAGAGGCGGCATCCGAAGCTCCCGCCTTTACATATTCCTGACTTAATGTCAATAGCGATAGTAGGCTCATTGCTACAACAATAAGGATTACGCACTCAAGAGTCCTGAAGCCAACGTACGCTAGAGCCAAACCTTCATTAACTTTCTTGAGGATGGGAAATATCATAACCGCAATACCAACAACTGCGACTCCCATAATCAAGGTAAGGAGCGCTCCCAATGCCACTTCGTTTTCATGTGCAGAGGTGTTAACAAGATAATCTGGATCATCCGTAATAGGCCCTATGAAGATAGCACCTATCATTCCTGCAATCGTCGCAATTATAAACAACACTCCGACAATCATTGCGGTCTTTCTGATTGAATCCGTTCTTCCACCAGCCCACCGAATCACCGTCATCATAGAAATACCCGATGCTTTCCTGTCATCTTACGAATGATTTTCGACAGCAATCTTCGGCATTGAAGGAAGAGTCAATAGAGAGGGAAATGGAAAGGGTTTGTGAGGGGCTACGAACCCCTCGTTTTCGATACCCTTCCGAAGATGCCATGGATTCGGGGTATTGTACCTTCGGAGACCAAGCCAGTCATTTCAGTGGGCACAAATCCGGTTGGGCCCACATCCTTGATACTGGTGAGAATCTAATCTGTGTTTTGAGGTTCTCTGCAGACCCGACACGGTCCCCGGTCAGAAAAGGTGGCACACCAATGAGACAGTCTCGGCATCAAGCGTCTAGATTGAACCACAAGCACGCCAGCCGTCTGGATCCTCTCTAGAGTTCGCATTCACATTGTCTTCTTCCTTCTCAATAACAGGACATAGGCAGCCACCACCGCAACAATGGCAGCGACTATAGCACCAATGACTATCGGATCAGAAAGGAGATCAGATATGTCATCTTCCTCGTCTTCCGTCTCATTCACCGTGAGATTGACACCAGCAATAGCTGTCAGACCTCCTCCATCTCTTACCTCGAGCTTTGCAGTGTAGTTCCCGGCCTCCGCGAACTTGTGTTCAGTCGTCTTGTTCGTTGACCACGAAGTGTCCCATGTACCGTTGCCATCGAAGTCCCAGCGCACCTGGATGCCGTTGAACAGGGTTTGATTGTCGCTCGATGAAGATGCGTTCATGAAGAAAGCCACAGTTGTGTCGCCCCACATCGGAGAAATTGCGAATGAGGCGAATGGCGGCGTATTGGGGACAAGACAGTCGGTCATCAACGGATAGTGGTCTATGTTGTCCAGGTCAAGCTGCCGAGGCGTGTCTCCAATCCCGTCTGGGCCAGACACGTTCTGGGCAGGTCCGCTCATCCAGTCATATCCCTGATAGTTCGACCAGAAATTCCCTCCGCTCGGGTAGCCGTTGTCCCAGATCGAACCTGTGACGTTGACAAGAATCGGCAGCTGAGAAGTGACGAAGCTGTTGTTGTACAGGCTCATGTTGTTGTTGTGTGCCATCCTCATCATATCAGTCTGTGCGATGCGATTGCCTACAATCTGGATGTAACTGGAGAAGTCAATCCCGATTGCCTTGTGATCGGCCGTCAGGTTTTGACTAGCTATCTTGTTGAAGTAGATCTTGCTAGAAGTTGTTTCCACAACGTAGATGCCGAATCCGTATGTAACCTGGCCGGAGGATTCAAGCACGTTGTCCTGAAGAGTCACGTTTCTGCAGAAGTCAAAGTGAACACCCTCCCCTGAACTCTTCCTTATGTTGTTGTTGATCACCAAGGAATCGTTCATGTGAGTGAGTTCGACGCCAACCCTAGAATTGGCTGTGAACGAATTGCCTCTCGCTGTGATGTTGTCGCCGTTCGCGAACTGCAGGCCGACTTCATTTCCTGAGAATGTGTTGTTCACTGCATCGACATTACGTGCCCCGTACACCGCGCATCCAGTTGTACAGTTCCTGAAGGTACATTTCTCAACAGTCAGATTCTCGCCCAAGGAGTTGCAGAATATGCCCACAACCAGGTTCTCCATGGTCGCGTTCACAATCGTTCCGTTCGCGAAGCTATGAAGGCTTATCCCGCCGTTCGCCGCCGTCAAGATGGAATGGACATAGACGTCTCTGACAATGAAATGCGCATCGGTGTTCCAGATCCTAATGCCGTCGACAGCGTAGTCCCCAGAAACATCAATCTCCCATCCCTCGATTATGTAGGGATCGCTCTGCGTTCCACTGCCCCATACCACACCGCTCGCATTAGTGAACTCGGCGTTGCCGTCTATATCAATGGGGTCGTGAATAGAGTAGCTCTGAACAGTTGCTCGCTGAACAGTCTGCGCAGTCGGCTGGAACAACAGGAGACCCGGTACCAAAAGGACCGACACCAATACCGCGGCAAATCGCCATTTCATGGAACGCCACCGTCCCAGGGACGTTCCTTCATGGAATATAAGCTCGTTGGTCCAGCCGCTCCGTAGAAATCTCCCGAATAGCAGCGAGAATGGAGAACCTAGCATCCTTAGTGTGTGGCTGGGAGGCAGAGAATCAGAAGAGCTCACAGGAAAGGCCGCCGAATTCCTCAAAGAATCCCACTTTGACTTATCAGCCTGGACATTTGACTGCCGGCGAATTGGATGCCATTATCCGGACCGCATGAACCGACGCCCTTCAGAGCGGCATAGCAACTGGACGAGACCGCGTCCGTCCGCGAGGCATGTAGGAACGCTTCCGCCAGGCATCGACCACTGACCGACCATGTAGAAGTTGCCAAGGCCCGGAAGCGTCTTCTTCATTGGCTTCATGATCGTCTTCGGAGTCGGTAGCCAGCCCATGTTGGCACCTTGGTAGTTCCTGGTGTATCGCCAAGTAGTGTATGGGGTAGCGACATCGATCATCTCGACCTTTGATTTGAGACCTGGATACATCACTTCCAGGCGTTGGATGATCTCCTCGGCGACGCGCCTCTTCTCCGAATCGTACCTTGATTTGTCCTTCATCAAGCCGCTCCAGTGGTCCCAAACGGTTTCGAACGACACCTGGATGACGCTCTTGCCTGGGGGGGCGAACCTGTCGCTATAGTTGAAGTTCCTGAGAATTATCGCATCGACCTTCCCGTCCCCGACCATGAACGGATCCTTCAGCTTCATGATGCTCATCCATGGATCTTGTTTGAACTCGCGGGCAACACCGAGGCTCACGGCCACTATTGGCCTCACGGTCTTCCAGCTCTCGTATCTAGCCTTGATCTTCTTGTCTGTATACCTGCCTTCGAGCATATCGAATATCGTGCTTCGGCCGTCCGCTGCGGACACAACGATGTCCGCCATGTGCTCGTTCCCATCCGCCAAGCGCACGCCGACCGCGCGGTCCTTCTCTACGAGGATCTTCTCAACGGTGGCGTCGTACATTATCTGTCCGCCAAGGTCCTTGAACCTCTTCTCGATCGCGAGGACGAAATCGAGGCATCCGTTCTGGAGCAGACCCATCTGGCCCATCTCAAAAAGCCTCAGGAACATGAGAACGAACCAAACCGGGACTTCTGGCAGGAACATGTTGAGAATGATGAACTTCAGCCACGGGTCCTTCACATCCTCAGCCAGCTCTGCGACAGACCTACCGTACTTGCCGAACACGAAGCGCATGAAGTGCCTCATGCTCCACATCATCTTCATGGACTCGACGAACCCGGGTGCCATGGACGATGCGGTCAAGCCCATCTCGTCCACTCCGAGCCTGCGCATCCGTTTGAGGCCGGAGAACAGCGCGTCGAGCACTTTGGCGTCGCCGGGCGAGATGGCCCTCAAATCATTCTCCAAGCGCGCGAGGTCCACCGTCACCTCCAGCTGCCTCCCGGACGATTGGTCTACGAACTTCCCGAAGGTCTTGATGTCGACCGCCGGGTTCGTCTGAACCGCCCCGAGCTCCTTGTACATGTCGTAGATTTCGCTGCCCGGCCTGTGGCCCATCAGGAAATGGACGCCGCCGTCGATGTAGTAGTCCTTCCTGCGCCAGCATGCCGCGACCCCACCGGGCACCGAGTGGTGCTCGAATATCTTCGTCTGAAAGCCGTTCATCTGAGCGTAGCAGCCCGTCGAGAGCCCGGCGAGACCAGCGCCTATGATGATTATCGACTTCCGTGGCAACGGGATCACTGGGAAAGCGATTGCCCTGGAGAGTATTAATCCGATTGGTAGGCAGTCCGGCTCATCAGGTCCCCGATTTTGGCCCTTCCTTGCGCGGGGGTTTGTAGGTCAGCCTCCCCCAGGCGATCAGACAAAGCACCGCAATCAACACGATGAGGATCGATGCGCAGACCGTGCTGCCCAGAGAGCCCTCGATCCACGGGTGCTTCTCCTTGTTCACCTGCTTGTCCATGAGATTGTCGTGGAAGCCGTTGTCCTTGACCGTGATGTCCTTGCATTCCGTAAGGGTGATGCCATAGATGTCGCGGCTGAGCGTGCAGTTCACTATGCTGCACTTTTTGCAGTAGGCCAAGGATATGCCGATGGAACTATCGGTCGCGATACAGTCCACTATGCTCCCGTGAACCACATTGTGGAGGTATATGCCTGTGCTGCTGGTCTTGACGTAGACGTTTCGAACGATGAAGTACGCCTGGGTGTTGGTTATGGATATGCAGTTCACGCCCGTCTCGTTCCAGATGCGCCAGTTCTCGATGATGTATGGGTCGTCATGCGTACCAGAGCCTCCGGAAACGCCGTTCCCGGCTGTGAATGCATTGTCGGAACCGATGCTGATCCGCCCCCTCTCGGGCCAATCGTACCATTCAGTGGACGCTGAGACCGCGGGAGAGAACGAAACCAAGGAAATGGTTAGGACGAACGCGATCGCAATGCCACTGGACAGCCTGCTAGACATGAGTGCACCTGGCAACACGGATTTCTGCACCATGGGATGGAAATCACCGACATAAAGTTGACCCTTCTACATCCCCAAACGAGGCCTGCGAACATCGATCAGTGCGTTTGTTCGTGATGATGGGGCCCGGGCTCGAAGTTGGCCGGCCTGAGCATCCCAAAGGCGGACGCTATCACCTCTGAAAGCGTCGGATGAATTATCTGGGCGCGCACGAGCGGAGCATAGGTCTGGTTCTCGGAGTACATCAGGTTGACTATCTGCTGGACGAGCGTGGATGCCTGCGGGCCGACCACGGTCGCACCGAGGATCTTCCTGGTCGGGTGCTCGACGATGACCTTCACGAATGCTTCGTCGTCGCCGTAGGCGTAGCCCATGGCGGAATCGCTGTACTTTGCCACGCCGACCATCACCTTCCTCTGAGCCTTCGCCTCTTCCTCCGTCATGCCTACCTGGCCGACCTGAGGGTTCGTGAACACGGCGTGCGGGACCGCGTGCAGGTCGAGCATGATCTTCTGTTGACCGAACAGGTTGTTCCTGACGACAGAGGCCTCGTAGTTCGCTGCGTGGCGGTACATGTTCCTGCCGAGGGCGTCCCCAAGAGCGTAGATGTTCGGCCTTGAGGTCTCCAAGTACTGGTTGGTCTGGATCCAGCCCTTGTCATCCGTCTTGACGCCGGTCATCTCAGGCTTCAGCCAGTCGGAGTTGGAGCGGACGCCGACCGCAACCAGCAGGTGCTGCGCGTCGATGGTGCGTTCGTCCCTCTCCGACGGGTCCTTCAATACTACTGCGATCCTGCCACCGGACTGCTCGACCCTCTTGATGTCGGTACCAGTGCGAACATCCGCATGCTGCGACAGCCGTTTCTTGACCAGGATGCTCGTCTCTGGCTCCTCGTGAGGCAGCAGCACAGGGTTCCTGCCGATCAGAGTCACTTTGGTGCCTATCGCGGAGAAGAAGTGGGCGAACTCGCATCCGATGTACCCGCCCCCGAGTATGATGATGCTTTCGGGCTGCTTCTCAATGTCGAACACGGTTCTGTATGTGTGGTACTTGACCTTGTCCAGGCCAGGGACCGGAGGTACCTGCGCCCTCGCGCCGGACGCTATCACGATCCTCGGAGCATGGATCGTCTCAGAGCCGACCTGCATCGTGTAGTCGGATACGAAGGATCCGATGACCTTGTAGAGGTCGAGGTCCGGAGTGTGCTTGACGCCTTCCTCCATCTCGCGCCTGCCAGTCAGGACGATGTCCCACATGCGCGCCTTGAGCTTCTTGAAGTCCACGCCCTGGACTCTCAGGTTCACGCCGATCCCAGCGGCCTCCTCGGCCTCTCTGATCACGTCTGCGGCGTGGATGAGTACCTTGGACGGTATGCAACCCCTGTTGAGGCATGTGCCTCCAAGCGGGCCTTCCTCGACAACGGCGACCTTGAGACCTGTTGCGAGCGCGGTGTCGACGATGTTCATCCCGGCGCCCGAGCCTATGACGATCAGCCCATACTCTTTCATCTGTGGTCCCCGCCCGTGATTGGAGTCCGTCGCCAATAAAGGTTCAGGCGGACATGGGCAAGATAGGCGTCTGATACGAATGCGACGTGCCTAGAACGAATGTATCTTGTCGCACTTCTCCGTCCACTCCGACAGGAGTGCCATCGAGCCCTGTTCGACGCCTTTGAGCAGGTTCTCCAACGAGAGACCTCTAGCCTTCATACAGCTCCCGCATGCGGCGACACGGCCCCCTTTGGCAAGGACTCGGCCCAGCATCTCGTTTATGTTGTAATATCCTGGTGGCGTCTCCTGCTTCGGCGTTGCGCAGAACACAGCATCGGCCATGAGGAATACATCGACCTTGTTGTCCCTGCTCTGCAAGGCTATTGCCAGCCTCAACGCGTTGTATGCCTTCTCGGTCCCGTACGGAGCATCGTTGACTACTACGAGCACTTCCTTGCCCATGTGTTGCACCCGCCGTTGGATGTGATCCCTGCAGAAAAAGCCTTCTGACGAATGAGCAGGCCGTTCACGTTCGCCAAACAGTTCATTATGAGTCGATGCGTTCCAACCTCGGTGAGAGAATGGGTAGGCTAGAGCTTCCGCTTCCCGAGATCGGCAAGGGCAACACGGCGTTGAAGAAGTCGGCGGCCGACATGCAGGCGAGGATCAGATTGCGGGCTCCTGCTGAGGTGAGAGACTCGATAGTCGTCAAGACTTTCAGAAAGGGGAACAAGACGGGGATAGCCATCGAATACGACGACCGGGCCGAGAACTACGTGTACATGGCCATCGAGTATCCAGCAGGGGGGAAGGAGGAGTCTGTCATCCCGCGCAAGTAGCCTCCTGAGGCTCTTCAGACCTCAGTTCCTGATCGCGGGGCTAGTCCTCAACCTCTTGGGGATAGCTGCAGCCTTGCATTTGGGCGCCTCGATAGACATGTCGAAAGCGCTCGCCTTCCAGGTGACGATTTGGTCGGCTCAGCTCGCTGGCGCATTGGCGAACGAATACACCGATGTCGGCACTGACGTCCTGAACAAGAACAGGACCTGGTTCTCCGGCGGGAGCGGGATGATAGTTGCCAACCGCATCAGCCGGAAGACGGCGGCATACCTTGCAGTCGCCTGGAGCGTCGTCTGTGCATCGACTGCGGCTACGCTCGCATTCGCCATGGGGACGGGATGGCTCTCATTCGCCCTGATGTCGCTGGGCCTCTTCCTCGCGCTCGCATACTCAGTGAGACCGGTCGCGCTCTCCTACAGAGGCCTGGGCGAGCTGGCAATGGCAGTGAACGTGTCGTTCCTGGCTACGATCGCTTCGTTCTTGGTTCAGTTCGGTTCGCTGGACAGACTCATCGTGCTCGTCTCGATACCCCTGATGTTCCAGATGCTAGGGCTCATGATGGTGGTCCAGAACCCGGACTTCGAGGCGGACGCCGGCGCCGGAAAGAGGAACCTGGTTGTGCGGTTGGGGAGGAAAAGGGCTTGGACCGCGGGGATACTCGTGCTGCTCCTGGGGGCGATCTCCTCACTGCTCGGCGGCCTGTTCGGCCTTCCAGGTGATGTCGCGATGATCATCGCTGCCGCACTTTTCGCCGAGGCGGCGCTGTTCAAGATTCTCCAGCCACGCTCCGGCACGAAGAGGATCATGTTCTGGACAACGGCTGCCTCTGCGGGGTTCTACGTGCTGGCAATCACGGCTGCAGCTGCGTGGTTCTATCTCAAAACATGAGCGTTCTAGCGACACTCATTTTCTCTTATGAATGGGGCAGGGAATGCCGAGCCTGCAATACCTGCACTTGTCCTCTGACACTGGCGGTATCGCCTTCACCATGTGGCCGTACTTGCGTCGCGGCAGAGGAGCCCCCTCCCGGTGAGCGACCAATGATTACATAAACTTCTGGTCCAGGAGACGATATCACTTGGTCCGCGGAAGAAGTATGTTGAACAAGCAGCCCTTGGAATAATCACCCTGCACGATGTCAGAGACCCACATGTTGCCCGCGTAGCGCGACACGATTCCCCTGGCCGCGGCAAGGCCGATCCCGAACCCGCCCGTGAGCTCCGACTTCGAGGTCTTGGCCATCCTGAGCACCTCACCCTTCAGGTGGTCTGGTATGCTCTTGCTGGGCTGCGCCACCTTGACCCACCAGAACTCGTACTTCTTGTCCTTCCTGACCTCCGCGCTGACGAATAGCTTCGTCCGGTTCATCCGATCGGACATCGCAGCGCTGTAGAACAGGTTCGTGAACAATCCATCAAGCATCTCGTCCGCGAGCACGAGCATCGTCTCCTCGGGCAGGCTTGTCTCGAAATCGATCTCCTTCTTCCGAGCTCGCCCGCGTACGTACTCCATGGAGTGTTCGATGGCCTTCTTGAGGTCCATCTTCTTGAACACCTTCGGCGGGATTTCGCGGAGCCTCTCCATAGTCCTGACCATCTCAACCAGCTGGAGGATGCCTTCGAGCTGAGATGAGGTCTTGTCGAGCATCGAGACCACCTCCGGGTCGAGGTCCTTCTTCGTCCGCAAAGTCGACAAGTACGCGGTGATGGGAGTGGCATAGTTCGCGATATCGTGAGTCATCAGGTCCATGCTCAGCTCGATCTGGTCTCTCACCCGGCTATACTCCTTGAGCAGCCTGGCGTTCTCCAAGGCCACGGACGCGTGGTTCGCGAACATGGTGGCGATCTCAAGATCCTCTTGCGTGAATATCTCAGGCGGGTACCGGAGCAGCTCGATGACCCCAAGGACCTCCTTCTGGCCTACCACGGGCACGGCGAGCATTCTTGTACGAGCTGGTGGCGTGCCAAGGATGTAGTTCCCCCTCGGATCAGCCTCCGTGTCAAGTACAATCTCCGCCCGTTTGGACTTGGCAACATATCCTGCAATGCCTACGTCTGCCGGGAACTCCCTGTCGGCCATGATCTCGGCCGCATATGGACCAGTGGCGTACACCGGGGTCCCGACCCTCTTCTCCCAGTCGTAGGCGTAGAACTGAAACTCGTTGCAGGGTATGAGCTCCGCGAGCCTGCTCGCGACGATCCTGTAGATCTCCTCGGACTCGATCTCCTGTTGGAGTGATGCAGCAGTCTCGATAAGCACCCGCTGCGCCTTGGACCTCAGGTTGAGCGCCTGAAACTTCTCCGAGCTCTCAATGACCCTCACGACCTGACTGGCCAGATCCTCTGCGATGCTCACCTCGTCCGGGGTGAACATGGTGGTCCTGGAGCTGTCGCCGAGCATGAACAGCCCCGCGACCTTCTCCGCCCTCATCATGGGGACTGAGACGCAATGGTCGAACGATATCTGTCCGAGCACTTTCTTCTTCTTTCCGGTCTTGCCCTTCCCGTTGCTGATGATGGCTGTCTTCCTGCTCTCGATCGCCTCTGCGGCCACGGGGAACGAGTCGAGGTGGATGCGCGCGTCCTTGGTGAGCGCGAGACTCCTGGAAGAGGAAGCCTGGCAGATGAGGTCGTTCGTCTCGGGATGGTATTTGAAAAGTGAGGCGAAGTCGATCTCGAAATAGTCGAGCACGCTCCTACAGAACCTCGAGAGCGACTGGTCTAGGCTGGTCTGGGTGTCCTGCGCGCCCGACATCCAATGATAGAGAGCGGCCTGCATCTCTGCGTACTCCTCGAGCATGATCACGGTCCCCTCGACGCTCCTGTCGATGATCGCGTCCAGCCAGAGTCTCGCGCTCGCCTTCGAGATGTTGGGCATCTCGCGGTCGATCACCGAGAACATCACGTCCCTCAGCATGTTCTGCTTCTTCACCATCGCGCTGAGGCTCAGGCTGCGGGCGTGCTCTGCCCTGATGGCGCTCTTCATAACCTCATGGGCCTTCTTGTCGGTCATGTCAATGGCTCGTTCTATCATCGCAGAGAAGAACATGTTGAGCCTGTCCAAGCGCTCTATCTCTGGCACGCTGTACTCCACTCCACGGACGAAGGCGTTCCTGGAAGCGGCGGCGGCCCATGCCTCGACGATCTCCCCCGAGTGCGCCTTGAGAATCTCGAGCATCGCCTTGTAATCGCTTGATGTGCTAGCTGTCAGAGTACGTTCTGTGGGGATGGATATCTCCTCCAGCTCGTCGGGGAAGGTTACCATATGATTGATGTACGTTGATAAAGTGCTTTTCCATGAGCAATCGCGCTGCAAACGCAACGTCACAATAACATCGTTGAACGCACTGGCTGCCAGCAGGCGCACACCAAGATACGCTTTAGGTTGATTATCCTTATATGACGGCATCCGATTTGTTCTCGCCGGAGTAGTGTATTGGGATGTCTACACAACACGCTTCGGTCAGGACCTTGCTTCTGACGGGGAAGCAGGTCAAGAAGCTGCTGGACATGAAGGACGTGCTCGGGGCGGTCGAGAACGCCTTCAAGCACAAGGGCCTTGGGAAGGTCCAGATGCCGCCAAAGGCGTACCTTTTTTATGAAAAGTTCGATGGTGACCTGAGGACGATGCCCTCCTACGTCGAGGACATGGATGTCTCAGCCGTCAAGATCGTCAACGTGCACCCGCAGAACCAGAAGAACTTCGGGATGCGCACGGTCATGGCGGTCCTCGTGCTCGTGAACCCGCACACCGGCGCCCCGCTCGCGTTCATGGACGCCACGCACATAACCGACATGAGGACCGGAGGCGCGAGCGCGATCGCCTCCAAATACCTCGCGAGGCCGAACCCGAAGATACTGGGGATCATAGGCGCGGGCAACCAGGCGAGGACGCAGATGCTGGCGCTCATCACTCAGTACGGGCACTTCGACGAGGTCAGGATCTATGACCTCTACCCTGAGAAGACCAAGTCAATGGTACGTGAGTTCAGGAGACATTACAAGGACAAGATCGGCAAGGTCAAGGCGACCAAGGATGCGGAGGATGCCGTTGTCGATTCGGACATCGTCGTCACGTGCACGTCCTCGAGGGCGCCGATCGTCCATGATGAATGGGTAAAGCCAGGGACGCACATCAACTGCATTGGGGCTGACGCGCCAGGGAAGCAGGAGATGGACCCGAAGATACTCAAGAAGGCATACCTCGTTATAGACGACTGGGAGCAGGCGAGCCACTCCGGCGAGATTAACGTCCCGCTCGCAAAGGGCGAGCTGACCAAGGACGATGTCAACGCCGAGATCGGCCAGATCGTCGCGGGGCTCACGCCCGGCAGGAAGGACGACGAGCAGATCACGGTCTTCTGCTCCACCGGTCTCGCAATCCAGGACTGCCTGACCGCGAAGATCGCGTACGACGCCGCGATCCAGCAGAAAGTCGGCAGGTACATGCAGATAGTTCTCTAAGCTGCTCTCGAAACCCCTTCAAAACCCTTGTTTCTTCATTCTGAATTCTTGGGCACTCTGCGCCTTCATCTCGTATCTCTTCGAGAGATAATAGTAGAGGAAGACGAACACGCCCACCCCGCCTGCCGTCATGAATGCGGCGATGTAGTAGTTCAAATCACTCGACAGCGGCCGGAGGATAACGAATACCGCGGCCCACACAAGGTCGCCCACCAGGCAGACGTATGCGACCTTTCTGAGCCCTCTAGCCCCACGCTGATAGTCGTATCCACTTTCCGAAGCCACGACATCTGTAAGTTCCTGGAGTGTAATGAACCATGCGCTCGGGTCCGCAAGCAGGATACTCTTATTATCCGATTACTGATTCAGAGGCGATGATCTGCCTGGGCATCGAGGGCACCGCGCACACGATAGGCATAGGCATAGTGGACCCGGACTGCAAGGTCCTCGCTAACTTGACGAAGATGATCGATGGCTCCAAGGGAGGTATCCACCCTAGGGAGGCCGCGAACCACCACGCCGAGAACGCCGTGCCCCTGATGCACGAGGCCGTCGCGAAGGCGGGCATCGACTACAAAGACATCGGGCTCGTCGCATTCTCCCAAGGGCCTGGCCTCGGCCCGTGCCTTCGGACCGCAGCGACGGCCGCGAGGGCGTTATCTCTCTCATTGGGCGTCGACATGATCGGCGTCAATCACTGCGTTGCACATCTCGAGATCGGCCGTAAGGTCACTGGATGCAAGGACCCAACGCTACTGTATGCTTCTGGTGGGAACACTCAGGTAATAGCCTACTCCGGCGGCAGGTACAGGGTCTTCGGTGAGACGATGGATGTGGGCATAGGGAACATGATAGACAAGTTCGGCAGGGAGTGTGGACTGCCGTTCCCATCGGGACCTCATCTAGAGCGAATAGCCAAGGAGGGCAAGG
>Ga0315293_10004607_pt1 | contig 13012 bp, 10 predicted proteins | sample YL17G13_20_MG_FD_203071 | JGI IMG/M metagenome (GOLD analysis project Ga0315293, IMG submission 203071) | Sediment microbial communities from Yellowstone Lake, YNP, Wyoming, USA - YL17G13_20 | ecosystem: Environmental > Aquatic > Freshwater > Lake > Sediment | place: USA: Wyoming | collected... | reverse complement strand
GGTTGTGCCAGAGCTTCATGAGCGAACTCTTCCGGCACATCGGTCCGGACACCGACGTTCCGGCCGGAGATATCGGCGTGGGCGGACGCGAGATCGGCTTCATGTACGGCCAGTACCGAAAGCTAAAGAACGAGGTGACCGGAGTGCTGACAGGGAAGGGGTTGGACTGGGGCGGCTCCCTCATCCGGCCTGAAGCGACGGGCTTCGGCGCCGTCTATTTCGCCGCCGAGATGCTGGCCACAAGAAAGCAGACCTTCGAGGGGAAGACATGCCTCGTTTCCGGGAGCGGCAATGTCGCCCAGTACACGATCGAGAAGATCAACCAGCTCGGCGGGAAGGCCGTGACTCTCTCTGACTCCAACGGTGTCGTTCACGATCCGGCCGGGATCGACTCGAAAAAGCTCGATTTTGTCTTGGACCTGAAGAACGTCAGACGGGGCCGGATCAAAGAATATGCGGACAAGTTCAAGGGAGTGACTTACACGCCCCTGACGCCAGGCCTGGATCACAACCCGCTCTGGGACATCAAGGCCGATTGCGCCTTCCCCAGCGCCACTCAGAACGAGATCAACGCCAAGGATGCGAAAAATCTGGTCAAAAACGGCGTGTACGTGGTCGCCGAGGGCGCCAACATGCCGACGACTCCTGAGGGTGTCGATATCTTTCTCGACGCCAAGATCCTGTTCGCTCCGGGCAAAGCCGCCAACGCCGGAGGCGTGGCTACTTCCGGATTGGAGATGTGCCAGAACAGCATGCGGCTGAGCTGGGCCAGGGAGGAAGTCGATAAGCGGTTGCACCAGATCATGAAAAGCATTCACAAGACTTGCGTGGAGTCGGCCGCCGCCTACGGAACCCCGGGCAACTATGTCAACGGCGCCAACATCGGCGGTTTCCTCAAGGTAGCCCGGGCGATGATGGAGCAGGGTCTGGTCTAAGCAATATCCTTATCCGATCGCCCCAATCGAATTTCGGTAATTGTATGAGGTTGACCCTATGCTCTGCCCCAAGCGTAGCGGCCGAATGAAGGTCGTCGCCTTCCTCACGGAGTATGCCGTTGTGGATCGGATTATCGACCATCTGAAGCTGACTTTCGTGGCGGCTAAGCCTCCGCCCTCGCAGGTGTTTGAGCAGGTATCCCTGACGGCGGCCGAGGAGAGCGGGGACTATTTTTGATCATCTCATTTTCACCGGAAGGGAAAGTCTATCGTCTTTTAGCCGGTGCGAGAGGGTTTTCTGCCCCAACATGCTCTTCCGCCGCCGCTTATTGCGGCGATTGACATCGCCGCGTGGCCGGAAGTATATTACCAGCGTGGTTAAGAGGGGAGATTCACGGGCTGGAGTGGCTATCTACCGCGCCGCGAAAAAAGCACTTTCCTATAAAGAAAAAGTGCATAGCTAGAGGGGAAATATAACTATTCATCATGTCCAACGAAGCCGACACCTGCCGTAAATATGTCGTTCCGCTGCTCCAGAACGCTGGGTGGGATCGAGAACCCCATTCGATCGCCGAACAGCGCACGATCACGGATGGGCGCATCGTTCCCCTCGGTAAGGGTTTTGTCCGTAAAGCTCCGAAGCGCGTGGATTACCTCCTTCGCTATACGCGCGACTTTCCTCTCGCTGTCATCGAGGCTAAGGCAGCTTATAAAAGCGCGTCGGATGGAGTTCAACAGGCAAAACAGTATGCCGAGATACTTGGGTTAAAATTCGCCTATGCCACAAACGGAAAAGAAATTATCGAATTCGACTATTTCACGGGTTTGGAAACCTCTCTCTCGGCTTATCCGGCACCCGACGAGCTGTGGGCGAGGTATCGTGTCGGCAATAAGATTCAAGATCCGCAAATCGCCGCTCGACTTTTAACGCCGTTCAATCATGATGTCGGCAAAGGCGAGCGTTATTATCAACGGATCGCGGTCAACAGGACTGTTGAAAACATCCTCAAAGGACAAAAGCGCCTTTTGATCACCATGGCCACCGGGACCGGTAAAACGGCGGTCGCATTTCAAATATGTTGGAAACTATGGCAATCCCGCTGGAACCGCATGGGGGAGCACCGCCGGCCGAAAATTCTTTATCTATCCGATCGTAATATTCTTATCGATCGACCCAAAGACGGTATTTTCGCCGGCTTCGGAGACGCTCGGAAAAAAATCGAATCCGGCGAAATCGTCCAGAGCCGCGAGATTTATTTCGCCATCTATCAGGCGCTGGCCGAGGATAAGCGGCGCGAAGGGCTCTTCAAATCCTTCGCGCCCGACTTCTTCGATCTCGTCATCGTGGATGAATGCCATCGCGGGAGCGCCCGTGACGACAGCTCCTGGCGCGTGATCCTCGAATATTTCAAGCCGGCGGTCCAGCTCGGTATGACCGCGACGCCTCTTCGTGATGAGACCCGCAATACCTATCTTTATTTCGGCAACCCGATTTACGAATACAGCCTCCGGCAGGGGATCGACGACGGCTTCCTTGCGCCCTATCGGGTTCATCGCGTCATCACCGAATGGGATGCCGCGGGATGGCGGCCGAGCAAAGACGAATTGGACCGGTATGGGAGGCCAATTCCCGATGATGAGTATCAGACCAAGGATTTCGAGCGAGTCGTAGCTCTCCGGGCGCGGACCAAAGCTATCGCCAGGCACCTGGCCGAATTCATGAGCAAGACGGACCGTTTTGCCAAGACGATCGTTTTTTGCGTCGATCAGGAGCATGCCGGCGAAATGCGCTCGGCTCTTTCGAATGCCAATCACGATCTTGTTGCCCAATTTCCCAATTACGTCTGTCGCGTCACGTCTGACGAAGGCGACATCGGACTCGGTCACCTCAGCCGTTTTCAGGATGTGGATACGAAAACGCCGACCATTCTGACGACATCGCAGCTTCTCACCACCGGCGTGGACGTCCCGACTTGTAAAAACATCGTGCTGGCGCGCGTAATCGGCTCGATGTGCGAGTTCAAACAAATCATCGGCCGGGGCACTCGGGTCCGGGACGATTACGGCAAACTCTGGTTCTATATTATCGATTATACAGGTTCGGCCACGCGGCTCTTCGCCGATCCGGCTTTCGATGGTGAGCCCGTCAAGTTGACTGAAGAAGAAATAGATAAGGCCGGGCGCACGAAAAGCGTAAAAGATAAGGAACCCGATACATTTCAACCGACTTCGGAACCTGAAATCATAGAGCCCTCGGAATCGGAGCGGCGAAAATATTATTACGACGGCGGACACGTGGAAATCGCCTCCCAACTGGTTTACGAACTCGATCCTGATGGAAAACAGCTGCGCGTCATTCGCTATACGGACTATGCCGCTGAGAAAATCCGCACCCTTTGTCCGACGGCGCCGGAATTGCGGGCGCAATGGGCCGATCCCGAAAAACGCTCCGAGATCATCCGGAAACTCGAGGAACGCGGTATAAGCTTCGCGGAGCTGGCGGATGCCGCCCAACAACCGGAAGCCGATCCGTTCGATCTTCTCTGCCATCTGGCCTTCAACGCGCCTCTCCGCACCCGGCGGGAACGGGCTCAAAGACTTCGCGAAACCCGCCAGGATTTCTTCGACCGATATGGGCCGGAAGCGCGCCGGATTCTCGACGAGCTCTTGGAGAAATACGCCGAACACGGCGACGCCCAGTTCGTCCTGCCCGATGTGCTCAAAGTGCCTCCCATTTCTTCCCATGGACAGATCGGCGATATCATTCGTCTTTTTGGGGGCGCCGACCGGCTCCGTCTCGCTGTGAGCGAATTGCAGAGGTGCCTCTATGCCGCGTAAACCACCGGCCGCGAACGCCGTAGTCCCCACCACCGCCCAATCCCTCGGGAGTCTGATCAAGTCCGCGCGCGATATCATGCGAAAGGACAAAGGCCTGAACGGAGATCTTGACCGGCTGCCGATGCTCACCTGGATCATGTTTTTGAAGTTTCTGGATGATCTCGAGATCCAACGTGAAGAAGAAGCCGCGCTCTCGGGACATAAATTCCGCCCCGCTATCGAATCTCCTTACCGCTGGCGCGACTGGGCGACGCGCGCCGACGGCGTCACCGGCGACGAACTGCTGTCTTTTATCAATCAGGATGAATGCGTTCGGCCCGACGGAAAACGCGGACCCGGGTTGTTCGCCTATCTGCGCGGTCTCACGAGTTCCAACGGCGACGACCGCCGCGATGTGATCGCGACCGTGTTTCGCGGCGTGGATAACCGCATGAAAAGCGGATATCTCTTGCGCGACGTCATAAACAAGATCGCCGGCATCCATTTTACGTCCGATGATGAACTGCACACCCTCGGCGCGCTCTATGAATCCATGTTGCGCGAGATGCGCGACGCCGCGGGCGATTCCGGTGAATTCTACACACCGCGTCCCGTCGTGCGCTTCATGGTCGAAGTGACCGATCCCCGTCTCGGAGAAACGGTGCTCGATCCCGCGAGCGGCACCGGGGGCTTTCTAGTCGAGGCGTTTAAACATCTCGGCGCGCAAGTGAAGACGGTGGCCGACCGAAAAGTCCTCCAGGAACGCTCGCTGTCCGGTTTCGAGCCCAAACCTTTGCCTTACCTTCTCTGCCAGATGAATCTTCTTCTCCATGGTCTCGATTCGCCTCGGATCGATCCGGGCAATGCCTTGCGCTTCAAGCTCACCGAGATCGGCGAAAAAGACCGCGTGGACGTCATCCTCACTAATCCGCCTTTCGGCGGCGAGGAGGAGAGAGGCATCCAAGGCAATTTCCCGGAAGATCGACAGACGTCGGAGACCGCGCTTCTCTTCCTTCAACTCATCATGCGAAAACTCCGGCGCCAAACCGGCGCCGCCGGCCGGTCCGCCCGGGCCGCCGTCGTCGTGCCCAACGGCACGCTTTTCGGCGACGGCGTCTGCGCCCGCATAAAGGAAGAGCTAATCAAGGAGTTCAACCTCCACACCATCGTCCGCCTTCCGAATGGCGTGTTCGCTCCCTATACAGGCATCCCGACGAACATTCTCTTTTTTGACCGCTCGGGGCCGACAGGAAATGTCTGGTATTACGAACACCCACTACCCGAGGGCCGGAAGAATTACACGAAGACGGCACCGATCCAATTCGAGGAATTCGCTCCGTGTCAATCGTGGTGGGCGAAACGTGAAGCAAATGAGCGAGCCTGGAAGATCTCCGCTGCCGAAATCCTCGCCAATAACTGCAACCTCGACCGGAAGAATCCAAGGACGAAAGAAGATATTGCCCACCTTCCCCCTAAACAGCTCGCCGCGAGCATCCTAGAAAAGGAACAGAAGATAGTTCAGATGATTGAACGGATTAAGAGCCTGCTAAACGAACACAAAACATGAAATACTGTTGGCCTTTAATTCCCCTCAACGAAATTTTAACCGAACGACGAGAGCTCCCGTCGTCAGAAGATATAGAATCAGGTCGTATCCGAATCGTTGGGAAAATAGGTTTCGATTCAGGCCGAATTCAACTCCGTTCAGATGGTTTCACAAAGACCGGAATGATCCTAGTCCGGCCCGGAGATCTTCTCGTGTCGGGGATCAATGCAGCTAAGGGTGCGATCGCTATCTATGATGAATCAGCGCACGAACCGATTGCCGCGACTATCCACTATGGCGCTTATATCCCAAAACGTGACCGGGTCAGCATACAATTCTTGTGGCGGATGCTCCGAAGTCAATTTTTCCAAGACTTACTTCTTGAATTTGTACCCGGAGGCATAAAGACTGAATTGAAGGCAAAACGTTTTTTGCCGGTTCCGGTTCCTCTACCGCCGTTATCGGAACAGCGCCGCATCGTGGCGCGGATTGATGAGCTGGCCGCTAAAATTAATGAGGCCCGCACGCTCCGCCAGCAAGCTGAAGAAGAGACGGAGGGCTTAGTTTCTTCGAGGATTTTCACTATTTTCAAATCGGCCGCATCCAAAGGATGGATGGTGAGGAGGCTCGGCGACTATGTCATAAATGACTGCTATGGCACATCGGAAAAAACCAACAATGACAACACGGGCGTTCCGATTCTCCGCATGGGCAACATCCAGAAAGGAAGGCTTGACCTCGGCGACCTTAAATATCTTCACCTAACTGAAAGGGACCGAGCTAAATTTCTCCTTCATCAAGGCGATATTCTCGTGAATCGGACAAATAGTGCCGAACTTGTGGGCAAATGTGCAGTATTCGATCGGGAAGGGGAATTCTCTTTTGCCTCCTATATAATTCGACTTCGTCTTGACCTGGAACAAGCAGAGCCACGACTAGTTGCTGCGTTCATAAATTCTCCAACCGGGCGAGACTATATGCTCAGCGAGAAGCGGCAGATGACAGGTCAAGCTAATGTCAATGCGACAAAACTTAAAGCTCTGCCGGTTGCACTCCCTCCTCTCGATGAACAACGCAGAATCGTCGCCGAATTGGACGCCTTACAAACGGAAGCAGATATGCTGAAACTCCTGCAAGCCGAGACGGCCGTCGAACTCGACGCTCTTCTTCCTTCCATCCTCGACCGAGCGTTCAAGGGGGAAATATGACGAAGACACGAGACTCTCGCACTTCTAAAAGCAAGCTAACATATGACGCCTCATGGGATTTGGATGAGACGGAAGACGGCAACTTGCCTCTAAGTGAAGCTGCGTATGATCACAAGTTTCTAATTTGAAAGAGAAGGAATTGGATCCATAAGTTAAATAAGAATTTGTCGTTTCCTTTCATGGCAAAGAGAACCGAGGATAAAGATGATGCTTATTTTACCGATGTCGCCGACCGTGAACCCTTTCGGCTCGGCCATACCATGGAAGTCATAGGAATGAGCCCCGACGTAGAGCCGCGGGATGGAATTCTCATGCGGGTCAAAGAAGGAAGAAGAAAAAGCTGGGTCCCGCTGGCGGACCTCGAGGTCGTTTCCAAGAATGATCCGAATTATTGGCCCGTGCGGGAACATGTCGTCTGGTTCCCCCACCAATGAATTTGAAAGTGTCGATATTTCATGAGAGCCAAAAAAGAGTTAAGATTATAGGCAGAACGTAGCGAATTAAATAAATATCAGGAGATTCTATGTTAACTCGCCTTAGAATGAAAAATTTCAAAAGATTCGAAGAAGTCGATATCCCGCTTGGAAATACTGTCGTATTCATCGGTCCCAATAATTCGGGAAAGACCACGGCCCTTCAAGCTTTTGCTCTTTGGGATATCGGTATTAAGGCCTGGAACTCGAAACGGCAGGGCAAATCTTCTCCGGAAAAACGCCCGGGAGTGACGATCAATCGCCGTGATCTCATCAATATTCCAGTCCCATCATCGAGCCTCCTCTGGAAGGGTCTCCATGTCAGACGAAAGAAAAGCCGTGGAGAAGGCACGGAGAATATCCGAATTGACGTCATCGTATCAGGCGTAACAAAGGGCAAGGCATGGGACTGCGGCCTGGAATTTGACTTCAGCAATGAAGAATCGTTTATATGCCGGCCGCTTCGGCTGCCCGACTATAAAAATGTCCCCGTCAATCAAGCGAAATTTTCGACGATTCCCAGCGAAGCGACAGCGGTCAAAGTCGGCTATTTACCGCCCATGTCTGGATTATCCGCCGAGGAAGCTCTTTTGCAGCCTGGCCGTATAAATGTGTTACTCGGTCAGGGCCAAACCGCCCAAGTTCTGAGAAATTTGTGTTACCAGATTTATGAGAATAAAGAATCAGAACAGGCATGGGTTGAGATGACGAGATGGATCCATTCTCTTTTTGGAGTAAAGCTTCTCTCGCCTAAATTCGTTGTTGATCGCGGCGAAATCACGATGGAATACGAAGAACGAGGAACGCGTCTCGACTTGTCCAGTTCCGGGAGAGGCATTCAACAAACGCTTTTGTTATTGACGCATCTGTACGCAAATCCAAATACCATTTTATTGCTGGATGAACCGGATGCGCACCTTGAGATTTTACGGCAACGAGAAACCTTCCGGGTCATTACGGAAGTCGCGGAAAAGCAGGGCTCTCAAGTGATCGCGGCCAGCCACTCCGAGGTTGTTCTTAGCGAGGCGGCGACACGGGGAAATGTTGTAGCCTTCATCGGCAAGCCTCATCTTATTAACGACCGGAAATCTCAACTATTAAAATCGTTGACCGAGATCGGCTGGGATCAATACTATCAAGCCGAACAAACAGGTTGGGTTCTCTATCTGGAAAGCGCTTCGGACTTGGAAATCTTGCGCTCCTTCGCGGAAATCCTTGAACACAAGCGGGCCGTTCAAGCCCTTTCTCGGCCGTTTGTCCATTATGTTTCAAATAATCTTCCGCAGAGATGCCGAGATCACTTTTATGGGCTGAAAGAAGCGAAGTCGAATCTGATCGGCATCGCTCTATTCGATCGATTGGACAAAGAACTCAAAACAGACACCCCGCTCTATGAGATGATGTGGAATCGTCGAGAAATCGAAAACTATTTTTGCACGAAAGAGGTGCTTCTGTCTTATGCGCATTCAGGACTTAACGACGACTTGTTCGGACGCGCGGAATCGGACAGCCGAGAAAGGATCATGCGCGAATCCATCCAGGAAGTTGTCCGAGCGCTTGAAACCTTGGATAAACCGGATTCAATGCCATGGTCGGCCGACATCAAGGCCTCAGACGATTTTTTAAATCCGGTATTTAAAAAATATTTTTCTAAGCTCGGTTTGCCGCTGCTGCTTAGGAAAACAGATTATCATCTCCTAGCGAAATTGATATCCAGAGAAAAGATAGACCCGGAAGTTAGAGAAAAGCTGGATTTAATCGCCGTTATCGCCGAAAAAGCGGAAAAGAAGGAATAAATTCGGCTCTCAATTTCATCCAGAATCGATTTGGCGGACGAGTCACTCTTGGATATCACGCTAGTAACGCTCATCGGTGCCATGCTCTGTCTCTTGCCGAGCTATTCTCTCGCGATGTAATCGTGGTTTCCCCGGAAAGCACAATAGTTCCCCGCCGTTTTCATTCTCCTGGCCGGGCGGCAACGGCTGTTGACGTTTTCTCGAGCTGATTCACCCTTCCGAGCCGGGGCTCTTCCCGTTTTTTCAAGGAGGCGCGGTCGTATGCATGACTTTGGCCCGTTTCTTGAGGCTTTTCTCCCGCCATGGCGGGAGTCTATCGTCCCCGACATCCGGAGCGGACCGTCCTCTACCGGGTGCTGTTCCATCATTTCGACAGGTTTCTCGCCGAGTACGGGGACCGTTTCGAGCGGTAGTATGGCTTTTTTCGGCTGATCGTCAAGGAGGTCGTGGAGCGTTATCCCGACTGCGGCAACCCCCGCTGCGGGTTTGCTCGGATCCGCTGCCCCGGCTGTGGGGAAGACCGGCTTCTTATGTTCTCTTGTAAAACGCGCGCTTTCTGCCCGTCCTGCCACGCTAAGAGGCTGGAGGAGAGGGGCGAGTGGATGCGGGAGACGTTCCTTCTGGATGTGCCGCACCGTCAGGTCATCTTCACCATCCCGAAGATGCTGCGGAGCGGGAGACGATGGACTATCTGGAGTTCATTGCCCGGGTGACCTCGCACATTCCCGACAAGGGCCAAGTGGCGGTGATTGACATCGCCGCGCGGCCGGCGATATATTATCGACATGGTTAGGAGGGGAGATTCATCGACTGGAGCGGGAATTCGCCGCGCCGCGGAAAAAGTAAATTCTTTCTATGATGATGTGACGCAAGCGGTTTTTTCTTTTTTCTTCTCCTTTCTTCTCTTGCCTTCTCTTTAGGTCTTGTGGACCACCCTTCTATCCGTGCCCTTAGCCCGAAGGCTATGTCCGCACACACTCTAACGTCAGGTCCCGGCCCCTTAACCTATAAAACAATGCGGCATTTTCAAGCCCATTAAGGAGTTTCTCAAGGCGGCCGAGTTATCTCCGATATGCAATGTAATTCCGTCCCTCTTTTAAAACCCTATAGATAACCGCCAGAAGCCGCCTGGCCGTGGCTATTTTGGCTTTGTTCGCGCTTTTCCCACGGGCCAGCCGTTCGTAAAAGCAGCTAAGATCAAAATCCGCCCGGATGGCCGGCCAGACCGCCTCCACCGCCGCCCAACGCAACCAGCGATTTCCCCCTTTGATGATCTACCCATAATGGGTTTTATCGCTGGAACTGTGAATCGACGGGATGACCCCCGCGTAGGCATGAAGATGAGCTGCATCGGTGAACCGGGTGAGATCTGCGATCTCCACCGCCACCAGGACCGATAAATATTTCCCAAACCCGGGAATCGTCCGGATGAACTGAGCCTCCCGGCTTTCCTCATAGACCTTCTCCACATATGCCTTCGACTCCCCGATTCTCGTTTCCAAATGGCGATAGGTTTTCAGGAGCGCTTCCAGTAGCCTCTTCTCTCTCGGCGCCAAATCCAGCCCCAAGAGCACCTTCTGTCCTTTTTCGGAAAAGATATTGGTCTCCCGGGCTACTTCCTCTCGGACCTCCTCCCTCGAATATCACGATTTATATTCTATGTTTTCCTTTATTACAGCTGAAAAACCTTGCCCATTCATTTTCTATTTTTTAGCATTTTGCTTGACCTTTATAAATCTTTAGATTATAATGATTATGTGGATTATATCTTTTTGCTGAGGTAATATAAATGCTAGACAATGATAAGCTTAACTTAAAAAAACGGATAATTGCCGAGATGACCGTCGATTATTCAAATTCTCTAGAAAAATATTTTGATCTAGCAAAACAATTTATTCGAGTCACTAAAGATGGGAAGGTTGATATTCTTCACAAAGAAAAGCTTAATGGGATGGAACAGATCTCATTATATTTAATAGGCAAACTTTATTCTAAAGAGGCCGGATTCTCTGCTACCGATGATGTCGGAAATACGGAATTAATGAATGAACTCGGTATTCCAAAAGGATCTCTTTTACCCTGGCTGAAAGAACTCAGAGATGGGAACAAGATTAAAACGATAAAAAAGGGTAGGTTCAGTCATCATAGCATCTCTATTAATATGGTCGAAAGAATCCTGAAAAACATTAAATTAAAAATTGAGAAACGTGCATAAGGAGGGTAACAATGTCCATCGCGAATGAAATCAAAGAAATTAAAAATAAACTAGTAGAGATCGAAAAGAGAATTCAGCAATTAGAAAAACCACCTGCAGAACACGCAAAGTCAATGGAAAACAAATCAAGCGACATGAAAAGCGGCTTAGCAGAACTCTCGAAAAATGTCGGTGTTTCGGAAGAAAATATCAAGAAAATCTATGATTTAGAACAAGGTTCGTTTACGCTAGTTAAAATAATGGGGGAAGATGATAGAGAAAAAATAAAAAATATGGCTTTATTGGTGCTGCTTGGAAATAAGTATCTTCTTGGGAACGACGAAGTTCTTTCCCAAGAGATAAGGAGAAATGTCGCTGAGAATAAAATACCCCTAGACAATTTCGCGACTTGTCTAAATAAAATTACTCCAACCCTGATTCGCAAAAAGGGCAAAATTAGAAGCCCGAAAACAACCTATAGATTAACAACCTTGGGCAAAGCAAACGCTAAAGATTTGCTAAATAAGGCTTGCGAGGAATAATAAATGAAAATTGATGACCTTATTGAGAAATTTTCTAAAATAGATTTATCAGGTTTACCAGAATTTCATGACTTCAAGAAGCCACTCGAAAGAACTTTGTGGGTTTTATGGGCATCGAAAGATAAGCTGGGAATAAAAAAATTGTCTGCTGAGGAGATTGCCTCAATTATCCGGGACAACAAAGAAATTAGTATCGATGCCAAATCAATAACCAATTCCCTTAATAGGGCAAATGATAAAATTCATACTTACAAAGTTGACGGAGAAGCATATTTTGAAATTATGAAACCAGGAAAAGACCATTTGCTTTCTTTAAAAAAAGAGGGCTATATTGAAATATTTTATTTTGAACCAGGAAAACCCTATTCAAACAAAAGGGAAGTTACAAAAAATATCCTTTATAATCTTAAGGGTGAACTAAGCATTGTTGATCCTTATTGTGATATTAAAACTTTAGACATTTTGAAGGAAGTAAAAAAGACAACAGTAAAATTTCTCACAAGAGCAGATAATCTGAAGGACAGAAAGCCCCGCTTTTTACAGCAGCTAAAAGACTTTAAGATAGAAAATCCACAGGTTGAAGTTAGGGATTATCCTCACGATGACATACATGATAGATATATAATCTCTTCTGAGAGCCTGATTCTTTTAGGCCATAGCATAAAAGATTTGGGAAACAAAGAATCTTTTGCTATTTCTTTGAACAAAGACGCAAACAAAAATCTTGTTGAGGCTATAATCGAAAATTTTAATAGAAGATGGAAGGAATCGACACAAATATAATTTTCCTCTTATAATTGTTCTTTCACATTCCCGAATGTTTTTTTGCTTCAGCCCTTTTTCCCATTGAAAAAAGGTTAATTGATGAAGCCCCGATTGGCCGCATTCTCCAGCCAATCCAATGCTTCTTTTTTTTCATCAAGCACGGCGAACGCGTCTGCGACATACAATGACCATTCCCCATCTCTTTGACATGTGTTTTGGAAATCAGGAGTCATGATATGGTGGGAGTCTATCGTCCCCGACATCCGGAGCGGACCGTCCTCTACCGGGTGCTGTCGCATCTTTTCGACAGGTTCCTGGCCGAGTATGAGACTCGTTTCGAGCGGGAGTACGGTTTTTCCCGGCCGATCGTCTTCACCGTCCCCAAGATGCTGCTAAGCGGGAGACGATGGACTATCTGGAGTTCATTGCCCGAGTGACCGTCCCTCTCCCCTCCAAGAGCTGAGCGGGCATGATCCGAAAAGTCTTTGCGGTCAATTTTCTATTATGTTAAAGCACCAGCTTTTTCTTCCCCCAGCGGAGCTTCATGGTCAGGACCCTGTCCGTGGAAAAGATCCTGCCCGCAATGACGACGAGGACGAGAAAGAAGAAGGCCATGTAGAGGATCCCGTAAAGGACGGCTGAATAGTTCTCGAGAATGATGTTCTGCGAGGCCAGGAACGGATGAGAGAAGGGAATGGCCATGACGAGGAGCTTGACGGGGAGCGACAACGTCCGG
>Ga0315293_10004605_pt1 | contig 13013 bp, 13 predicted proteins | sample YL17G13_20_MG_FD_203071 | JGI IMG/M metagenome (GOLD analysis project Ga0315293, IMG submission 203071) | Sediment microbial communities from Yellowstone Lake, YNP, Wyoming, USA - YL17G13_20 | ecosystem: Environmental > Aquatic > Freshwater > Lake > Sediment | place: USA: Wyoming | collected... | reverse complement strand
AAGTAAAAGATAAATTGTACGAAAGAGACATCATTTTAGAATTAGAAAAAGACGTTGTATATGAAAAATAAAAAAATTAAACAACTAATGGAACGTGGATTGAGCCATAAATTGTTATTAACAATGAATGAAGGTCAAATCAATCAATTGCATAAAATGATGGTATCTGAAATAACAATGGTACCAAAAACTGACACCGCTACAATTGATAAATTAAAAAACGAGAAAAAACCTTTTGAAGTTTATGAGCAAGGTGTCGAAGTTGACAAAAGTGATTCAAAACTTGGTCAAACTACTCAAGAACCACATCAAGTACAAGCACCTGATGGTATGGATGATGAAGGTGATGATGGTATTGACAAAGAAGAAGATATTAGCGAAGCAAAGAAAAAGTCAAAATATAACCCATACGCTATTTGTACATCATCAGTTGGTAGAGACGATAAGAAAAAATTTGAAAGATGTGTGATGGATGTAAAAAGAAACATTAAAGAAGGAAAAAATCCTTATTTACCAATTGTTGAATCTTCTTTACTAAAAATGGTAGAAAAACATATATCACCAAAAATTTCTAAAATTGATTTATTAAATACTTTGAGTGAACAAGGAATTATTTCTCGTCCATTTAAAAATAGTATGATTGGATTTGTTGGACATAATGAATTGGACAAACCGGTTGAAAAAATGTATGTTTCTAAAAAAGAAGCTATGGAACAAAGTACAAAAACAGCACCGGCACCTACAAGAGTAAAACCTGGTACTAAAGAAAAGGAAAAACCTGGTAAAATGGACCCTTTTAAAAATCCAAAACATCAACCAAAACCAAAGGCTGAAAAAATTGATGAACAAGGTACAAAAACGGCACCAGCACCTACAAGAGTAAAACCTGGTACTAAAGAAAAACCAAACACATCAGACCCTTTTAAAAATCCAAAACACCAACCAAAACCAAAAGCGTCTACTGAAGCTCCAAAAATGGGAACGGTTAAAATACCTGACTATTTGGAGTTTGACCAATTAAAAATTGACTTTAAAAACCAATAATGAAAAAGAAACAAATCGTAAGAGAAGCTCCAATTGATTATGGAGATAGACCTGAAAGAATGTCACCAGATATTGAAAGAACAATTCTTTCAAAAGGAACTCCATTGTCTACAAATCCGGCATTTCCAAACATTGAACAAGGTAATTTACCTGAAACATTTGAAGAATTAGTTGCTTCTAAGAGATTTAAAGATGTTGTTGCTAAAGTTAGACGTTATGTACCAAATGCTGGTGCAGATATTTCAAGAGGAAACGCTTTACAACAATTACAAAGAATGATGATGACTATGGCCATGCAATTGTTACAAAAACAAATGGCTCACAAAGAATATCTTGAAAATTTAGCAATTGATTTGGTTAGAAAAGAAATGGGTGTAAGACCAGACCAAATTAATTATGTTGCAGAACTTGTAATGCCTGGTCAAATTGATATGTCAGGTTTCCAAAAACAAGGTGAAGAACCTGAAGAAGAAGAAATTGAACAAAATTTCCAAGAAAAAGAAGAAGACCTTGAAGATTTCATTTCCGCATTTGAAAGATTTGATATTGAAAAGGCGAAGAGAAGATTTATAAATGCGTTAATTCAAGGTTCGTCTAAAAAAGGACATTACATGTTTGAACTAGTTAGAGATGAATTAGATAGAGTTGACCCAGATTTATTAAATCTATATGGTGTTGTTATGTCTGTAAATGATTTATTGTATTGGGTATTACCTGATGAAATGATGGACATGATGATGAGTCAAGGTGGTGTTGGTGGTAAAGAAGAAGTTGATATTCAAACTGACCCCCCAACAGTTAAAGCTACAGGAGTATTTTTCCCTATATTAATTCACGAGTTAATTAAAGGTACAATGGAAATCTTGGGTACTCAAGGTCTTCCTGACGACCCAAAACAAGCCGAAATGGTCATGGCATCAACTGACAGCTTATCAAATGAAATTTGGGATTTAAGAATTGGTCCAATATTATGGGAAAAATTCTTGGCGGCATATCCTGAAGAATTATTTGAAGAAGATAAAAAATTCATACAAAACTACCTCTTTGCAAGATTTTCAGCACTTTCGGCTGATGAGTTTTTCAAATTAGCAAAAATGATTTTAAGAGGTGATGCAAAAGCAACATCAATCTTGGACAGAATGGTTAAGGAGATTGTGGCTCATTTGAATGAAGTACATAGTGATGATGACGAAGACTATGATACTGATGAAGATGGTGACACTATGGGTCCTGACGATGATGATTTGAGTGATTTAGATGATTTCTTAGGTAGTTTAGGTATTGACAGGTCCTAACACTAACCTTTTATGGGTTTAACCAGAGAACAATTACTATTAGAATATTCAAGGTGTATGAAGAATACACCATACGCTCTTAAGACGTATCTTCAGACTTATGATAACACTCAGTCAAGATACGTCCCATTAGAGTTATTTCCTGACCAAGTTAATTTGGTTGAGGATTATGAATCCTACAACGAAAACATTGCATTAAAATACCGTCAGGCGGGTGTATCTACCGTGACTGCGGCTTGGGCAAGTAAAAGACTTGTATTTGCATCAAAACAAAGACCTGAAAAGGTTTTGATTATTGCGAACAAATTGGACACTGCTGTGGAAATGGCAAACAAAATCCGTGGATTTACTGAACAATGGCCTGCTTGGGTTGGTGTAAGTTTTTCACCAGATAAAAACGCTGCAAGACATTTTAAATTAACAAACGGTTGTGAAGTTAAAGCCGTTGCAACATCAAAAGATGCACTTCGTGGTTATAGCCCCACTATGTTGATATTTGATGAAGCTGCGTATATTGAGGCGGATGGTGATTTCTGGGCTGCCTGTATGGCTTCGTTGTCTACGGGTGGTAAAGTTGTTGTTGTATCAACACCAAACGGATACGACCCAATTTACTATGAAATTTACGAACAAGCCAATCGTGGAATGAACGATTTCAAAATTACAGAAATGTATTGGTATCGTGACCCTCGTTATACAAAAGATTTATATTTGGTTAAAACGGATGAAATTATTCATTATCTATTAAACCGTGAAGAATATACTGCCGATAGGATTGTTGATTTTTCAGGTCGTGACCCTTATGAAAGAAATTATGATGAATTAAAAGCCTATTTTGATTTAGGTTATAAACCATGTTCCTCTTGGTTTGAGGCGATGGTTAAAAAACTTAAGTATGACAAGCGTAAAGTTTCACAGGAATTGGAATGTAATTTCTTGGGTTCAGGTGATAACGTATTTGATTCTAACTTAATTAAAAATATCACAGATAATATGATTAAAGAACCTATCAATAAAATGATGGGTGGTGGACTTTGGATATGGAAAGAACCTGAAATGGGTCACAGATATATTATGGGTGTGGACGTTTCTCGTGGGGACTCTGAAGATTATTCAACATTCCAAATTTATGATTTTGACGAAAGAGACCAAGTTGCAGAGTATATTGGAAAACTTCCTCCTGATGTATTGGCAGAAATTGCTTACAAATGGGGTAACATGTACAACTGTTTTATTGTTGTGGATATCACGGGTGGTATGGGAGTTGCTACCGCAAGAAAACTCCAAGAATTAGGATATAAAGATTTGTATGTTGATGGTGTAGATTTTGGAAACAAATGGAAATATGACCCAAAGGCAGCTGAAAAAATTCCTGGTATTAACTTTAACAATAAAAGAGTTCAAATTATTGCGGCTCTTGAAGAAGGATTAAGACACGGATTAAAAGTTCATTCATCAAGATTATTGAATGAAATGAATACATTTGTTTATATTAATGGAAGACCTGACCACATGAAAGGACAACATGATGATTTAATTATGTCTTTGGCTATGGCTGTTTATGTATCTGATTCATCTTTTTCACAACTTACAAAGGTTACACAACAGGCAAAAACAATGTTGGAATCTTGGCAGGTTACTTCTTATGACCCACCAAAAGAACAATACTTTAACCCGGCAATGCCAAATACACAATATAAAACAAATATTGCATATCAAAATCAACCAACACAAAAGGATTATCAAGACTATTTATGGGTGTTCGGCGGATATAAGCGTTGATAAAAAATACATATATATTAACTTTTTACTATGGAAGAAAAAAACTTGACAATATGGCAACGATTGTCCCAAGAACTTGGACCAAATTCATTGTTGGGTCAAGACATACCTACTTATAAGTTTGATAAAAAAGAACTATTAAGAACTACTGACAAGGATGAGTATGAAAAACAAAAACTCCAAGCCAGACAAACATATTATATTACAAGCCAATGGGCTAAAATTGAAAATAATTTATATTCACAAGCGGTTTATTATCAACCAACAAGATTGGCATCGTATTATGATTATGAATCAATGGAATATACTCCTGAAATTTCTGCAGCATTAGACACATATGCGGAAGAATCTACAACAGTTGATGAGAATGGATATATGTTACAAATATACTCCGATTCTCCAAGAATTAAGGCTGTATTGGGAGATTTATTTAATAACGCATTGGACATCAATACAAACTTACCAATGTGGACACGTAATACCGCAAAATATGGTGACAACTTTGTGTTTTTAAAGTTGGACCCTGAAAGAGGTGTTGTTGGTTGTTTACAATTACCAAACATTGAAATTGAACGTATTGAAGTTGGTATGAAAGGTAAAGCAACTTCAGGTATGGGTGGAGCGGTTGCTTCGGGTAGCGATGCCAAAAGCCTAACATTTACTTGGAAAAACAAAAGTTTGGAATTTAATAGTTGGGAAGTCGCTCACTTTAGATTATTGGGTGATGATAGAAAATTACCATATGGTACCGCCATGTTGGAAAAGGCAAGAAGAATTTGGAAACAATTAATTCTTGCTGAAGACGCTATGTTGGTATATAGAACATCAAGAGCACCAGAAAGACGTGTATTTAAGGTGTTTGTTGGTAACATGGATGACGCAGATATTCAACCATACGTTCAAAGATTTGCTCAACAATTTAAAAAAGACCAAGTAACTGACCCACAAACAGGAAACGTAGATATGAGATTCAATCAAATGGCGGTTGACCAAGATTTCTTTGTACCTGTTAGAGACCCGGCATCACCAAACCCAATTGAGACTTTGCCAGGAGCGACAAACTTATCGGAGATTGCCGACATTGAATATATTCAAAAGAAACTTTTAACAGCGTTAAGAATACCAAAAGCATTCTTGGGATTTGAAGAGGTTGTTGGTGATGGTAGAAATTTATCGTTACAAGATATTCGTTTTGCAAGAACAATCAATAGAATTCAAAAATCTATGGTTGCAGAACTTAACAAAATTGCAATTGTTCATTTATTTTTATTGGGTTTTGAAGACGAATTAAACTCGTTCCAATTGAGTTTAACTAACCCATCTAAACAAGCTGACTTACTAACAATAGATGTTTGGAAAGAAAAAATGTTGTTGTACAAAGACGCTGTAACAAAGGTTGAAGGTATCGCTCCAACATCACAAACATGGGCTAAGAAACACATTCTTGGTTTTTCTGATGAAGATATTAAACTTGATTTACAACAACAAAGAGTTGAGAAAGCGGTTGCTGCTGAAATTGAAGCAACACCTAATGTTATAACACATACCGGATTATTCGATAATATTGATAAACTTTATGGTAATGGTCCATCATCAGGAACAACATCTCCACCGGCTGAAGGTGGTGGATTAGGGGCTGATTTAGGTGGAGCTCCACCGGCAGGAGGTGAACTTCCACCGGCTGAAGGTGAAACTGCAATCACACCTGAATCTGTTAAAAAGAATATGAATATATTATTAGAAAGAGATAATGTTTATGGTGTTGATGAAATTGATTTGGAAAAAGGTAGACGTTCTTTAGGTATTATTGAAGAACAATTAGGAAAACTAATTGATTGATATATTTATTAATATGAAATTTGGACAATTACTTAGCAAAATTGAAGGATTAATGGTTAATTCTTATGTAAATGAAACAACAAAATTTGAGGTGAGGAACTTCAAAAAATTGGTATTGGAAAACAAAAATGTTAGTACAATGTTTTATATTTATACTGAATTGTCCAAGAAAAAAGGTTATGATAAGACATTATCTGAGTCTTACATCAATGAATCTTTAAGACAAGTTGAAAAAATTCTTCCAAAATTAAATACCCAAAAAATTGAATACTGGGTTAAAGATGTTGTTAGTGAAAATAACTACAAAAATATTGACAATTTAATTTATAATTCTCCTGATAAAATTATGGAGAATGTTGAAAGCAGAAACACTTTGATAAAAACTTTAAGTGAAACCACTGAAGTTAAAACTGCGATACAACTACCAATGGAAACTTTATTGAATATTGCCAATAGAGAAATTAGTTCTTATATTGAAAATTTAGATGAGGATTCTAAAAGAGACTTATCTAAAGTGTTAATGACTGAAGATACTGAATTATCCAAAGAATTTGAAGAATTAAAAACAAAAACAATTCATTCATTAAGTAATCTTAATGAATCAATGGATGAAAGTACAACAAAAAAATTACAAGAAACCATCCAACAAATTAAAGGTGAGGTGTTTTCTAAAATCAATTATGTAAAATTATACAATTTGTATAATAATATTAATTAATCTTTAGGTTTTTGTGATTCAACGTATTGAGCCTTTAATTTTTGAGCTCTACGTGTAACAGATGGTTTTTCATACTGAAGTCTTTCTCTCAACTTTTCATTTTGCTTGGTTTTAATTACCTTTCCTTTTAATTGTTTCAAGGCTTTTTCCAAAGGAGTTTTTGCATCAATTTTTACTTTTAACATATTATAGTAAATAATACAAAGTTGGTGAAAATTTGACAATAGAAACAAATTAGATTATTTTTTTTCAAACAATAAACAATTTATACACATGAATATTAATGAAAAAAGGAAAAACATCACGGATTGTAGGATTCAACAATTCAAAAGTGAGTTATGGAACAGTTGATTCCAAAAATTTTAAATCGGTTTATCTTAATCTACAAAGTTGGGTTTCACCAAAACAAAGTTATGACAATTGGGAAAGAATAGTATCAAATTTTAGTAGACAGATAAAACATACAATATTTGAAATATTAGACCCAACATTTTTTAAAGACAACTATATTGTTGATTTAGATTTGAGGACTAGCGGAATTGTTTATGGTAAGAAAAGTTTTATGAATTTGGAAATTACCTTATTCTTATCACAAGAAGTAGATTTCAAAGATACAATTCTCAAAGATAAACTAAAAAGAATTGCCAAAGAAATTTATATTGAAAACTTCAAAAAGAACGAGTATTTTGATTTTACACTATCTAAAAAGAACAAAGAAGAAGCATCCTAGTATTTATTACTAAAACATACGTATGAAAATATTAGGACCTACCGACACAGGTAAAGGAATATTGATTGAAATGGACGCAGGATATGTGTCACCATCTCATGAATTTAATAAAAAGATGCTTGAAGAAAATCACAAGAATTTCTTGGATTATTCAAAACCTTTTGAATTCTATGCCGTACTTCAAAAATACAACACACCAAACCGTAATGGTAGAGTGTATCCCGAAAGAATCTTAAAACGTGAATCTGACAATTATAAAAAGATGATTGAAAAAGGAACATCACTTTCAGAATTAAATCACCCTGAATCATCATTAATTGACCTTGACCGTGTGTCTCACATCATTAATGACATTTGGTGGGACGGACATATCCTTATGGGTAAGTTACGTCTTCTAACATCACCAGGATTCCACGAGAGAGGGATTGTATCTACAAAGGGTGACCAAGCGGCAAACTTGTTAAGACAAGGTGTTACTTTGGGTATATCTTCACGTGGTGTTGGTTCTTTAAAAAAGACTGGTGAACAAAACGAAGTACAAGATGATTTTGAGTTAATCTGTTTTGATTTGGTATCATCACCATCTACACCAGGAGCGTATTTGTTCACAAACCCTGACGATAGAAACAAATTTGAAGAAAATTTGGAAGAAGAAAGGGCCTCAAGAATGTCTCCAATAGAACAAGAAAGTGGAACAAAAATGAATCGCTCTATTGACTTATTGAAAAAATTAAACCATTATTTGGACAGATAATTTAAAAAACATGGACGAAAAATATTTTGTAGCAAAAGTACAGTACGATTTACCTGATGAAAATACAGGTAAATTAAAGAAAATCCGAGAGGAGAAATTGGTTAAAGGTTACTCTGTAACTGATGTTGAAGCCAAGGTAACATCCCGATATACTGGGTTTCAACATGATTGGAGAATCACAGCGGTCTCCGAAAGTAAAATAGACGAAGTTATTCAAGATTAATAAAAACCCCTCCTAACCGAGGGGTTTTTTATTTATTTAGGGTTTTTACTAAGCCCAAACAGAATTTTTTAACATATGGATATATTTATATGTTAAATTATTCTATAATAATATGACAGAAAAAAAGTCGTTAGTTGAGGAAGCACTACTACAAATGAGAAATTTGGAACAAGTAGTTGCCGAAAATGCAAAAGGAATACTTGCTTCTACAATGAAGGAAGAAATCTCAGAACTAGTAAAAGAGTCTTTGAAAAACGAGGCTGAAGATGAATCAATGGAAGTTGAAATGGATGAACAATCGGAAGATGATTTAGACATGGATATGGATATGGATTCTGATGATGAAAACATGGATGATGTTGAAATGGACATTGATATGGATTCTGACGATGATGAATCGGAAGATGAATTTGATATGGACTTTGATATGGATTCTGATGATACACTACCAATAGACCTTACAAATGCGTCTGATGATGAAATCTTAAAGGTTTTTAAATCTATGAGCGATGAAGATGGTATCATTGTTAAACAAGATGGTAACCACATTACTTTAAACGATGAAGATGAAGATGTTGAATACATTATTCAAACTGAAAGTTACATGGACGAAGTTGAAATGGACGAAGAGTACATGGAAGAAGAAGAAATGGACGAAGCTGAATTATCTAACGATGAATTAGATTCTATGATGGCTGACATTTTTGGTAAAGAACAAATGGACGAAGAAGAAATGGACGAAGAAGAAATGGACGAAGAAGAAATGGACGAAGAAGAAATGGACGAAGTGGTGTATGAAATAGAAATGGAAGAAGATGATGATAGTGATGATGATAACGTGTCTGAAAGTAAAATGACAATTAAACCAGTTATGGGTAAATTAACTAAATCCTCTTTAACTAACAAAGCTAAAAAAATGGAAACTAAAGAAGGGTCAATGATGAGTAAACCTGTAGTAGGTAAAGGTGTTAAAACTGGAAGTGCTAAATTTGAATATAAAGAAGGTAGAAAAATGGAAACCAAAGAATCAGCTATTGAACCAAAAGGTATGGCTAAAGGAGTTGGTATGAATTTGAAACCTAAAAAGTTTGAATACACTGAAGCTGAAATGGAAGAAAAGTATGGTTCTAAAAAACACGAATACAAACGTAAGGATGTTGATGGTGTTGAAAAGAAAGCTGGTGAAAAAGGTGGTCATTACAAAGATTACGAAAAAGAGGAAACTAAAGAAGCTGCTAGAACATTAGGTAATGGAACTAGAAATTACGCTCAAAGAAAAGGTTTACCTAAAATGAAAGTAATTCCGAATCAAGCTCTTGCTGAAGAGGTTGAAAGATTGAGAGAAAAAAATGAAGAATACAGAAAAGCTCTTAATATCTTCAGAGATAAATTAAATGAAGTTGCGGTATTTAATTCAAACTTGGCTTACGCTACAAGATTGTTTACTGAACATACTACAACTAAACAAGAAAAAATTAATATCTTAAGAAGATTTGATGATGTTGAATCATTAAAAGAGTCTAAAACTTTATATTCATCAATTAAAGGAGAATTAAACACAACAAACAGTACTCAAAGTGTTGTAACAGAATCTATTGAAAAAATTGGAAAATCTCCAGCATCAGGTTCTTCACAAAACTTAATTGAGTCAAAAACGTATGAAAATCCACAATTCTTAAGAATGAAGGATATTATGCAAAAAATACAAAAATAAAAATAAATAAAACTTAAAAACAAAAAAAAATACTAAAATGGGTGCATTATTAGAAAGCGGTCTTGTTGGTAACATTGGTTTGAAACACCTTAAAGTTATCAAAGAAGACACAATCAACAAATGGGATAAACTTGGCTTTTTAGAAGGTCTAAAAGGTCACATGAAAGAAAACGTGGCTCAGTTGTATGAAAACCAAGCTTCACACTTAATTAACGAAGCTTCTTCAACTTCTGATTCAGGTTCTTTTGAAACGGTTGTTTTCCCAATCGTGAGAAGAGTATTCTCTAAATTATTAGCTAACGACATCGTGTCTGTACAAGCAATGAACTTACCAATCGGTAAATTGTTCTACTTCGTACCTAAAATTCAAGGTTATTCTGGTGGAACTTCAGCGGATGGTTTGTTTGGACAATCAGGTTCACACTACGCTCCTATTGGTTCTCCTGGAAACTATCCTGGTAACCCAGATGCTGGTTATACTGATGGTACAGGTAATTACAATCCTATTTACAATAAGGATTTGTATGACTTATTCTACGAAGGTAACGAAGCTGGATTAAATCCTCCTGGTTTGTTTGACTATTCAAAAGGTCAGTGGACTGCAGTAACTGCATCAACTGTAACTTATGCTTGGTCTAACGCTGGTTATTTATTACCTTCAGCTTACACTGTAGATAACTACAGAAAAGTAATTATTGTTATGAGTGGATTCTCTAACGCTGGTGCTGGTCAATTGATTGGTCCTAATGGTAATACTATGGATACTGAAGAATTCTTATCAGGTTTGAACATCTTAGGTGTAGCTGGTAACGTTTATACTTCAGCAAACACAACTAACCCTTACTTATTCAGAGTTGTAACTCAAAGATATGGTAAAGGTATTGTTCAATACGGTAATCAGGTAAACACTACTTGGCCAACTGGTAATAACTCAGGTGGTTCTTATTACAATATTTGTGATGCTAATGGATTCATTTTCTTAGAAATGGATTTACAAGCTCCTGTTTGTATCACTTGTGGTGATTCATCTATGGACGGTTACACAGGTTCAACATTCTCATCTTCAACTGTTACTAACAATGCGTTCTACGCAATTTACAGAAACTACAAAGAGTTGGAATTTGAAGACCAAATTGGTGAAGTTTCTTTTGACCTTGAGTCAGTAACAGTTTCTGTTACAGAAAGAAAATTGAGAGCACAATGGTCTCCTGAATTAGCTCAAGACGTTGCGGCATTCCACAACATTGATGCTGAAGCTGAATTGACAGCATTATTATCTGAGCAAGTTGCAGCAGAAATTGATAGAGAAATCTTGAGAGATTTGAGAAAAGGTGCGGCTTGGAACTTGAGATGGGATTACAACGGTTGGAAGAGACTATCTTCTGCTGGTACTACTCCTTACACTCAAAAAGATTGGAACCAAACTTTGATTACTGCAATTAACCAATTGTCAGCTCAAATCCACAAATCAACTTTAAGAGGTGGTGCTAACTGGATTGTTGTATCTTCTGAAGTATCTGCTATCTTTGATGACTTGGAATACTTCCACGTATCAAACGCAGCTCCTGAGCAAGACCAATACAACATGGGTATTGAAAGAATCGGTACATTGTCAGGAAGATACCAAGTGTATCGTGACCCTTACTTCCCAGCTAACCAAGTGTTAATCGGACACAAAGGTACTAGCTTGTTGGACACAGGTTACATCTACGCTCCATATGTTCCTTTACAGTTGACTCCAACTATGTATAACCCATTCAACTTCACACCTATCAAGGGTATCATGACAAGATACGCTAAGAAAATGGTTAACAACCGTTTCTATGGTAGAGTAACAGTTGATGGTGTAAGAACATTCAACTTACAAGAATTGAGATAATTTATCTTAAAACTTATAAAAAAAGGGAGCTTCGGTTCCCTTTTTTGTTTTTACGTGGTATTTATATGTATAAAAATAATAATTAAATTATGGCTTGTAAAAAATCAACAATAACAAATACTGCTTCAAGTATTATAGTAATATCATACACAAGATGTGATGATAATTTTGTAGTTAATAATTATGAAATTCAACCAGGTGAAACCGTAAATATTTGGTATGTAACCGGTACATTTAGAACGGCATTTGCGGGTGTTACACTAACTAATACTGTAGATTGGCCTCAATAATTTAATATGTCTTAAGAATTTATAATTCTTAAAGATTTTGAAACTGCTTCAGTTTCTTCCATTGTAAATGAGCCTCTAATGTGGCAAGCTATCAATGCTTGTCTTAAACAATATATTGCTTGTTCTTCATTCATACCATCAATAAATGAATTTAATTGTTCATTTGAGGTGTAATGTATTGTATCAAAAAGAGAACCAATAATTTCTTGTGTTTTTTTTGATATTTCTTCAGTATTTTTAGTATTTTCCATATGGTTTTATATTTATGTTAAGTATCGTAATTTTTTTCACAAAAACAACATGGAACAACAATTAAATGAAGATTTGGCAGTATGGTTTGGCAAAAAAAAGGCACCAAAAGGAAGTAGTCAGCCTAAAGGGCCATGGGTTAATATTTGTAGGAAAGATAAAGATGGAAAACATCCACCTTGTGGTCGTTCTGACACTGATAAAGGTGCTTATCCAAAGTGTAGAGCAACAGGGGTTGCAGGTAAAATGAGTGATTCCGCAAAACAAAATGCTTGTAGACAAAAAAGAGAAGCCGAAAAAAAAGATACTCAATCAGGTAAAGGTCAAAAACCAGTAATGACCTCTTATAAACCCAAAAAGAAAAATACTAATGAAGGTATGAGACAATTTATAAAGTCCATCCTCAACGAACAGGTCAGAAAAAACAAAATGATAGACCTTGGAGAAATGGTTGAATCGCAATATGCTAAAAATTTACAAGAAGCTCGTAAAATTG
>Ga0315293_10004600_pt1 | contig 13024 bp, 11 predicted proteins | sample YL17G13_20_MG_FD_203071 | JGI IMG/M metagenome (GOLD analysis project Ga0315293, IMG submission 203071) | Sediment microbial communities from Yellowstone Lake, YNP, Wyoming, USA - YL17G13_20 | ecosystem: Environmental > Aquatic > Freshwater > Lake > Sediment | place: USA: Wyoming | collected... | reverse complement strand
GTCGCCTTGCGCGCCAGCCGCGTCATTCCCGGGGCCCTGGAATCCTTGGGCGCCCTGCGGTCCCTGATTTCCTTGTGCTCCCTGAGGTCCTTGAAGCCCCTGATCGCCGTATCCTTGCCACCCCTGTGCGCCCTGTGGGCCTTGATTTCCTTGTAGCCCCTGGAATCCCTGGAGGCCCTGGTTACCCTGCCACCCCTGCCAGCCCTGCGGGCCTTGAGGACCTTGGTCTCCGATGCCTTGCCATCCCTGAGCGCCTTGCGGGCCTTGATAGCCCTGGAATCCTTGAACACCCTGGACCCCTTGCCACCCCTGCCATCCTTGTGGTCCTTGAGGACCTTGGCCTCCTTCGCCCGCCGAACCTTGCCATCCTTGCGCGCCTTGGTTCCCCTGATTCCCCTGCGGTCCCTGAGGACCTTGGCCTCCTTCGCCCGCCGAACCTTGCCACCCCTGCGTGCCCTGTGGGCCTTGATTTCCTTGTGGCCCCTGGAATCCCTGGAGGCCCTGGTTCCCCTGCCAGCCCTGCCAGCCTTGCGGGCCTTGAGGACCTTGGTTGCCCTGATCTCCTTGCGGGCCTTGCGGTCCCTGGTCGCCTTGGGTTCCCGCGGCATCGTTGCCAGGACCCTGGAATCCTTGAGGTCCTTGGTCTCCCTGAAGTCCTTGCGGGCCTTGAGGTCCCTGAATTCCATCATCGCCTGCGCCGGCAGGGCCTTGCCAGCCCTGAGGCCCTTGCGGGCCTTGTGGTCCTTGAGGCCCTTGATCTCCCTGTGGCCCTTGGCTTCCTTGAGATCCCTGAGTCCCGGCAGCGTCGTTGCCTGGTCCCTGGAACCCTTGCGGTCCTTGACCCCCCTGCTGCCCTTGAAAGCCTCGAGGTCCGCGGCCTCCGCCTCCGGTGCCGCCGCCTCCGGCGCTGCCTCCGGGCAACCAGACCGGAATATCACAGAAGCGCGCGGCATCGTCGGGTTTCTGTGGAGCTCCGAGGTGGCGGATTCGACCGCCGTGCATGTCCTTGTCTAAATCGCTCACGGACGTTTCCGGCGGTTCAGTGTTTCCGGGTGGCTAAATAAATGGCGAAAGCCAAAGCCGCGATCCCCATCGTGCCCACGAAGACGAAAGCCAGAATCGTCATCTTATTCGAAGACGAATCGATTTCAGCAAGGGTTTGGGGTCTTCCAGAAAGGATCAGGGAACGCTTGATTGTAATGGCCGACGCAGGGATCCTGCGCTCGGCATCCGCGACAAGCCGTTCCGCTCGATGTAGAGCCGCGAGGCCTTCTTCCGTGATCTCGCATCCGCTCTTCGATTCGACGGCCTCCTCTAGGGCGTCGTAGATGTGCCGTAGACGGACCCCTTCAGTGAGAGCAAGAAGCTCGACGATGATCGACTCGATCCCCAAAGACCTAGCCTTGTCGCGTTCGGAATCCAGCCAGTCAAAGAGCGCGTTGCCGCGCTGGATGACGGACCGCAGGGTCCACATGAGATCCTGGCAGACGCCGGCCTCAAGGGGAACCAGGGATGTAGGCCTTTCGGCCTGCTCCTGGCGCAGGCCGAACCGGGTCGGAGTACTCAGACCGAGTTTGATCATTTTTTAGAAACCGCGAAGACCACGGCGATGACCGTGAAGGCGACGATCGAGACCAGGCCCAGGAGGATCAGCCCGTGGGTGAAGCTGTTGTCTTCAAGCGACAGATCCAACCCCCCCCCTAGCCCACGATTCCTAGCTGAAGAAGAATCCCCGGTGATCCTGGCCATGGCCAAGGAGGTCTCGGCCACCAGTTTTTCGGCGCGCTTGAGGTAGGAGAGACCCTCGAGAGTGAGCTTGGTTTCCGCCCCCAAGGATACCGTTTCTTCCAGAGCGTCTTGAATGCGATCTAGTTTCCCGGAAGCCAGGATGCCCGAGAGTTCCACGATGACCGTGTCGATCCCCATCTGCCGAGCCAGCCGGCGGTTGTCTGCCATGAATTCGATGAGGGTTTTTGAGCTTTCGGTCACGTACCTGGCCGTTTCGAGGAGCAACCTGCTGTTTCCGCGGTCGATAACGTCCGAAGGGGGCGGCGTGGGGGGATCCACGTGGCGCAGGACCGAATTGACTGGAAATCTCAGGAGTGCGGCACCGCTCATCAGCGCCCCCGGGACGAAGGTCGAAACTCCGTGAGTTTCGTCAAACCCTCCCCGGGGGAGGAAGGAGGCTTAACGATTCAATCAAATAGTATCGCGGAATAGCGGGAAAAGCAAGCCTTGGACACCGCCGAAACTTGACATTCGTCGTTAAACGGGGTATATTCACAAAAACATCGATGAAGAAAAAGCTCGCCGTCGTCATCCCGTTCCACAGCTACCCAGAGGTCCTCTTCCTGACCCTTGGAACGCTCCTTCGGAAAGTGGCCCCGGCCTACGACCTGAGCATCCACATCGGGATCCACTCGAACTACAACCACTACTACCACAAGAGCCTGGCGTTTTTCGACGACCTCCGAAAGATCGCCCAGATCCATACGGTGGACGAAATAGACTGGATGGGGGAGTACTACACCATCTGGTACCGCTACTCCGTGATGCATGCAAAGAACCTGATTAATCTCTTCAAGAACGTCAGGTTCTGCGAGTTCGACTACCTCCTGATCCTGGACAACGACCTCTACATCACGGAGGACTTCGTAACCAAGTGCCTGGAGAGGTATCCGGATGCGGACCTCATCGGATCGTACCTGTCCGACCGGTCGAACCTCAACGAGGTCTACAAGGAGCTGGATCTCCTCCCTATCTACATCCTCCCCAAGCTCTCTGGGTGGCACGTCCTGATGACTCGGAAGCTCTTCATGAAGATGACCGAGGACTACAGCGCCGTCTACCCTAAGTTCATCGAAGACGACAGCGTAAAGCCCTACCTGGACACCTACGAGGCTCCCAAGGTTCTCCCCATCTACCGGGACGTCATGGGGGAATTCCTGTACCGGGTCCTTTTTGTGTGGAAACTGAAGTTCGGCGTGATCCCAAGCGCCGAGTTTGCTGAGTGGGTCCATCACTACTTCGAAAGCTCCTTCAACTTCGGGGCCCGGAACCTGAGGGATCAATTCCCGGCGAAGATCAAGGAGATCGCCGACTTGTACGCGAAGGAATTCCCAAACGGCCTGGAGGGTTTAAGTTGATTTCCATCGTCGTCCCAACCCTGGGCCGGCCTACGCTCAAAAGAACGCTCGATAGCATTGCCCCGGGTCTGAAAGACGGGGACGAGGTGATCGTCGTAGGGGACGGTCCCCAGCCCGAGGCCCGGAAGATCGCCGGCGAATTCGGACCCCGTTGCCGCTATTTCGAGCATGGACCGACAGGGCTTTGGGGTCACGACCAGAGGAACTTCGGAATCTCGAAAGCGACCGGGGAATACCTCGCGTTCATGGACGACGATGATTGGTATTTACCCCGCGGTCTTGAAAAAATGCGCGATGCGATACGGTCGGATCCGGGGAAGCTGTTTCTTTTCAGGATACGATACGTCAAGCGCGTGATCTGGAAGAAAAAAGTGGTCATCCCCGAGAACGTTTGCAGCCAGATCATCCTCGTTCCAAACCGTCCGGATCGTCTCGGACGATGGCACCGCGGGGATCTTCCGAACGGCCGGGGAGGGGATTTCTCGTTTTTCGACGAGACCCTCCAGCTATGGCCTGAAGGCTCTCTCAGGTGGATCGATTCCTACGTGGCCAAAGGTGCTTGTGCCGGACACGGCAACGCGACCCAGGAAGGTTTTTTATGATCCACGCCGGCGAGCACAGCTATGGAACCCCTGAATTCTCGACGTACAACACCTGCGATGTCATTATAGGGAAGTTCGTGGGGTTCGCGGAGAACGTCTCCATCGACACCGGCGGCGAACACAACACGAAGGCCATCTCCACCTTTCCGTTCCATCATTTTCACAGGTTCAAGGATGCCGTTGTCGGGACCCGGCCCAATTCGGCCCTCAACAAGGGAAATGTGGTCATCGGAAATGATGTATGGATCGCCGAGGGGGTCCGGATCCTGACCGGGATCACGATCGGGGACGGGGCGGTCATCGGTAGCCGGGCCCTCGTGTGTACGGACATCCCGCCATACGCGATTGCCGTGGGGATTCCCGCGAAGGTCATCCGCTACCGGTTCAGCCCGGACGTGATCGAAAAGCTACTCAAAATCAAGTGGTGGGACTGGCCCATCGAGAAGATCATTGAGAACGCGAAGATCCTGGTCTCCGAAGACCCGGAGGCCCTGTTCAGGGTCGCCGGGATCTAAGATGTCCCGGATATTCGATAGCTTCACCTTCCTGAACGAGCTGAACCTCCTCGAGATCCGGTTGAGGCACCTCTACGACCACGTCGATTTTTTCGTGATCGTCGAAGCCGATCGCACCCACAGCGGCCTGCTGAAACCCTTCGTGTACGAGGAAAACGCCGCGCGGTTCTCCTGGGCAGCCCCGAAGATCATCCACGTCAAGGCACAATTCTCGCCGACCAAAGACCGATGGGAACTCGAGGTTCTCCAGAGGCACTACATCACGAGGGGGTTGATCGGCCATGCGAAGCTCGATGATGTCGTCCTGATCAGCGATTGCGACGAGATCCCGTCTCACAAGGCGGTCGATTCCGTGAGGACTCTGACGGGCCAGACCACCTTCGGATTTGCCCAGAAGGCCTGTGGCTGGTACGTCAACTGGTACGATCCCTCCACATCCTGGGTAGGGACCGTCGCTACCTCTATGGCGAACATCAACAGCGATGCCAACCTCGCTGGATGCCCCAAGTATTTCCGCCAGAACCGTTTCGGGTTCCCTAGAATGCCCGACGGAGGATGTCACTTCACCTTCACAGGAGACCTGGAGGACGTCTCCACGAAGATCGGCGCGTTCGCCCACTCCGAGTTCGATATTCCGGAGAACAGAGATCTCACCAACCTGGCCCGCCGGCGCACTCTGGGTCTGGATCCCTTCGGAGGAATGGGCGAAGCACGGGGACAGTTCCTGGACCTGGACGACCCGAATTTCCCTCCCTACCTGAGGGAGCACAGGGACCAATACCCGAAACTTTTCAAAAAGACTCCCGTCCAGTTGGCGAGTGCCATACAGGGCTGGATGCAGATCCCCGAACTGGAATGGCTCGCGAAGATGGCCGAGAGTCGTCATCTGATCGTCGAAATCGGAAGCTGGAAGGGACGGTCCACGAAGGCCCTGGCGGCCTCGACGCCTGGCGTCGTTTATGCCATCGACCATTGGGCAGGGTCAAAGGACGAACGAAACACCAACCATGCCGAAGCGGTCAGGCTGGGGCCAGCTGGACTCTATTCCGTCTTCGAATCGAACCTCGCGGAGGAAATCGACGCCGGGAAGGTCATTCCCATCATGTCCGATAGCGCCCAGGCCATTCCCTCTCTGCGCGGACTCCTTGGGGACCAGAAAGCCGACATGATCTTCGTCGATGGTGGCCACGACTACGAGGACATCAGCAGGGACATCACGCTCTACCGCCCATTCTTGGCCGAGGGCGGGATCCTGTGCGGCCACGATTATGAATCCGGAGGGCCTGGGGTGATGCGAGCTGTCAACGAGCTCGTGCCCGGGTTCTCCATGGGCGGCGGGACGATCTGGTATCGCTAGGAGTCGGCCTTCTTCGCGAGCGCCCTTATGAACTCGGGCTGTCCTGACGTGTCCGCGTTGTAGACCACCGTAGGCTTCTTCGTGCAGGCCCAGCGCTCGTCTTTCCATCGACCGAAGAACTCGGCATCGTGTGCGTATCCAACCTGGACGCGATCCTTCCACCAGCCATGCTTCAGGATCAGATCCTTCCTGTGGAGCACGCAGGACGTATCGATCCCCTGTGGCTTGGGCGCGTCGAACTTGAGGTCCTTGCCGTCGACCGACATCGACGAGAAGGCATACGCGGCGTCGGTCTTCCGCATCTCATCGTAGAGGCTGGACAGGTGGTCCGTGGTCCAGCAATTGTCATCGTCACAATAGGCGATGAGCCCCCCCGCGGCCATCATGATCCCGTAGTTGCGGGGTTCCGCGCCGCCCGAGCCGTGGTTCTTCGGAAGATTGATGATCCGAAGGCGAGGATCTGCGGATGCTGAAGGAAGATCCGGGCACGCATCTCCGACGACAATCACCTCGACATTGGCATAGTCCTGAGCCAGGGCTGAATTTACGGCCTTGATGAGGAGATCTTTCCGCTTGTACGTCGGGATCACGACGCTGATGAGCGGGCCCGTATGGATCTTTCTGATCCGGGGATCGTCCATCCGGTCGTAGTCCAGGATGGGCCATTCGGCGCGCATCTTCTCGCGATAGGCCGCATCGGTGAAGTAGGGCTCCTGATTCTGGAGCCCCTGGTAGAATCCGCTCATCTGCTGGCGCCGGCCGTCCTCGTGGAACTTCAGGATGTGTTCGTTCAGGCCATTCACGACAAGCGCCTGGCGATGGGATCCTATGAGCTTCTCGTGGACCTTGAAAAACCATTCGATCTTGGGCTTCACTCGGAACAGGAACGGCTTCGCTACGAATTCCTTATGGGATCCGTCCGGGTAGACCCCGTGGAGGGGAGCCAGGAAGATATCCTGGTCGGTCTGGAAGATCAGTTCCTTGACGTGTCTGATCGTGTGCTCGTCCAGTCTCTCGTCCGGATCGAGCATGATCACCCAGTCGAACTCCTTCCCGAATCTCTCCAGGGCCAGGTTCCGCGCGGCGGAGAAGTTTCCGAAAGCGGCCGACTCCGTGCGCGCGCCGACCCTTTCGGCGGCCGCCAGGGTCCCGTCCCTCGATCCCGTGTCGAGGAGCCGGAACTGATTCGTAACGGGCAGGAACTGTTTAAAGAACCCCTCGATGCAGGGCTCTTCGTCCTTCGAAATGGCGATGACCCCGACGCGCGGATGCTTGCGTTTGAAGATCTCCCCGTTCTGGCGCATGATGGCGTTGACGTCCTCTCCCAGGCCACGGAACGTATGGTGCCGCTCGTGCTTGATCCACGTCCCGCCGACGACCTGGCTGGGGACCCCGAACCTATCACGTCCCCTACGGCAGATGTCGTCGTCTTCATAGGTGTCGAGGCGCGTATCGAATCCGGTGAGCTTCCAGAAGAGTTCCGTGGGGACCATCATGCAGACGCCGACGACCATATCCACGAACATGCTCTCTCTGGGGGTGTTCTCCCGGGGGACATCTCCCTGGGGAGGCTTTGCTCTATTGCTGAAGGGGGCGACGAATCCGCCATGAGCCTTGACCGCCTCTACGAGCTTCTGTGGAGTCTCGTCGACAAACTCCGAATCGTCGTTGAGAATACATAGGAGTTTCCGGCTGGTTTCCATGGCCCCGCGGTTGCATCCGGCCCCGAAGCGCAGGTTTATCTCCAGGGGGATTACTTTATCGGCCATGCTCTCCACATGGGACGGCAGGATGCATCCATTGGCCACCACAATGATCTCCGACTGCGGGGACCACTTCCTGATCGACGTGAGACATCTCGTTAGAAGCTCCGTGGGCTTGGCCACAGGGATCACGTAGCTCACGTCCTTGGTGACTAGGTCCGGCTTCAGCCCGGCCGTGCCCTCGGTTCCTCTCGGGCCCGCCGGGCATGGGGTCGTCGTCTGGACCGGGACTGGCGATCTATGCCTGAGGATCCCCAATCCGGTGGATTCCTCCTTGAATTCCGTGATCAGCCCGTGTTCCTTGGCGTATTCCTCGACGGCCCGGCGAAGTTCGGGGAATTGCCGCGTGTCGTGAATCATGAGGATCCCGTCGGGCTTGAGCTTTGGGACCCACAGATTCAGCTCCTTCTTGGTGAGTTCATACGAGTGTTCCGTGTCCAGGAACACAACGTCCAATTCCTTAGGGACGCCGGCCGCGAGGATCTTCTCCTGCTCGTTCGAAAAAGCGTGGACGAACTTCCATTGCGGGTGTCCCGTCCAGGCGTCCTTCCAGGCCTCGTCGCAGTCTACGCTGTAGACCATGCCCCCGCGCTTCTCCACTCCCTTGAGGAAGGCATCCGTGGACACGCCGTCCCGGCTCCCGAGCTCGAGGATGTTGCCCTTCGCCGCCTCCTCCAGGATCGCCAGGAACTCGTTGATGTTGGGATGGTCCCGGCGGTCGGACGCCGGGCGCATCATGTTTCGGACGACCTTGAGGGCGTCGAACAGGCCTTCCATGCGTCCCCAGCCGAAATGCAGGAGGATCGGATCCCCAGGCTGGGACAACGTGAAGCACCGGTCCTCGGCATCGATCGTCTTCTTGCAGGCCATGTAGTCGTAGGCATGCCACAGCTTGGGATTGCCGCGCACGTTCCAGTCCCACTCCTGGTCGATCGCCACAAGAAGGCAACCGTCAAGATACCGGACCTCCGAGGCCTTGTCGGAGATCCCCATTGTCATCACGATCTCCCGGCCATCGCTGTGCCTCTGCTTCCACTTCCCGTGGCACTCTTGCCGCTCCCACCATGGGAACTTGTCAAGGGCCTCCGGATCGTTGCTTCCAACCAGGCCATGCAGCCCACGGGGAAGCCGAGTCACCATTTCAACGAATCCGGGAATGTCCGCGAACCGGACGTCGTTATGGACGTATATGATCCGCTTGCGCCCGGTGAAATGCTTCCGGCCTTCCTCATAGGCCTCGAATATACTGGAACATCCCATGGCCACGTAGAGGTCATGTTGGCTCAGCTGCTCGTGGATCAGCTGGGCGTCCTCTTCAAACCGGGAGGCGACGACGAAGCATGGCTTGTTCGGATCGATCGGCGCCGCCGGGGCTGAGGCCGCTCTTCTCGCCGCGAACTCCATGAATCTCTGGGCATAATGGGTACGGCCGATCGCCAGATGGTCCTGTATGGATTTGTTCTGCTGAAACATGGTATTTTCCCAGGCGTCTCTTATACGATAAAAATAAAGCATCTTGTCGATGTGGTGACATTTCCACTGAGCCATAAACCAGCCTCCGCTTTACTTGTCGATTTTCTCTGGTGAGCCGGATAAGAAAAAGCGACTCATTAAGTCCCAGTCGTCAGCGAGGTTCAATTGGGCATTGTAGCCGCCGAGTTCATGGAAGGCGCTGGCCCGGAAGGCCCTGACGTGGTTGGGTCCGACCGTCAGGAAATAGGCGAAGCTCTGGTCGAATCGGGGACCGAATTTGTCGTAGATGTTTGGGCTCACGGTCTCCAGCCACCGCTTCCCGTGATATAGGGTCCAGCGATACCTGTTTTTCCAGAATGTATCCGGGAACTGCTGGAACGACCCGTTCTCGAAGAAGCTCGAGCAGTTCGAATAGACGAATCCGATCTCAGGGTCGCTTTCGAATGCCTTCTTGACCTCGTCGAGGCAGGTGTCCGCAAGCATGTCGTCGTGGTCGAGTTCGACGAGGTATTCTCCGCGGGCTAGGCGGGTCGCCAGATCCTTGACCGCTCCGACCTTCCTGATGCGCTTCCCCGACCTGAAGGGCCTGACCCGGACGTCCTCGAGGGTCAGTTCCTGCAGGCGGTCCCACGTCCGGTCCTCGGACATGTCGTCAATGACCACCCATTCCCAGTTCGCATACGTCTGCGTCCGAATCGATTCGTAGCACTCTCGGAGATAGTCTCCTGCGTTGAACGTCCCCGTGTAGACGCTGATGAGCGCGTTGGCCTTGTCGTTTGGGTGCTCGTGGTAGCAGTTGAAGGCATAGCAGCCCTCTACGGCGTTGACGATCGCGTCGACAGAGGCGTCCGCGGGAACGTGGATCCACTTCTTCCGAATCTGGAAAGATCCCAGGACCAAGGCCCCGGGCTGAAATTCAGATGTGACGATCACGTCGGGCTGGAACTGTGCGACGAGGCCTAGGATATTCGCGACCTTCGGAGCGTGGAGGACTTCGTAGGGAAGGTCGAATTTCTTCCCGATGATTAAGACCCTGATCCCGGCCGTGCTCATAGCCTAGTCCCTCGAGCTTCTCACCTGGCACCGGCGACATAATCGCTTTCTTTTATGAAGCGCCATCCAGCCCGTTCCGCCGCTCCCTTGTCGTCGCTGCTCCCGCTGACACCAAGAATATTTCCGACCATGACGTAGTCGTCGGCCGGGATGTACTTCTTGAGGTTCATTAAAGCTCCCTCCTTATTGACCGCGCCTTCACCCAAGAACGATACCAGACGCTGCCATCCTGGAACCTGCATCGTCAAGGCCGCCCAGTTCCCGCACAGCCCGACGATGTGTCCTTGAAGCCTCAGGTTCATGAGGTCCTGCAGCTTTATCGGCCCCCTGGACACTTCGAGAGTTTCGTCGACGTCGAAGGCGTAGACTATAGGCATGATTCCTAGTCCCTCGAGGCTTCCATGTAGAGCGACAAGCTCGGTTGCATGTCCAGCGTCTCCCGGAGCATCTTCTCTGAGGAGGACTCCCGAAATCCACGCCTCTGGATCCGGACGAACCCGGTCTCCTTGAGAACTCCAGCCAGGAGCTCCTCGTCGTAGACCGTCTTGTGGCCACCGTAGAGCAGCGCATTCACCTTCTCGATTCCCGTCGTAGCTTGACCCCAATCGACGGCCGCTTCGATCTCGTCCAGGCGACCCTCCTCATAGAGCTGCATGATCCGCTTTGCGTCCGGACAGGCGATCCGGATGACCCCACCGGGCCTGAGAACCCGGCGGCACTCTTTAAGGAGCTTGATCCCGGCCACCGGATCCAAGTGCTCAATCAGGTGCGAGGCACAGATCAGCTCGACCGAATCCGAGGGTCCACCGGCAAAACCCTGTTCTAGATCGCTCTGGATAAAACGGTAACAATTCTTCTGAGCGAACTCGGCCAAATTGACTTTATCGATATTCATCCACCCATAGTGGAACATGGTGACGAATGACCCCAGATTCAGTTTGGTCTCGCCCGTCCCAATCGGAATATTGGCCGGGATGATCTTATTATATTCCTGCTCGGAACAGATTTTGTGATCCCCGTCACCGAAGCGTTCCTCCCACCATTTTTTGGGCCGGAAGAGGACGTGGGTTTTGTCAAATCCGTCGTCTCCCTCGCCGAAGTTAACCACATGGAAGCTCCGGACACAGGTTCTCTTGATCTCGCCGATGACGGCATCGATCTTGGATTCCACGATGTGCTCCAGGGTCGACACCGACAGTGTCAGGTCCATGGCCTTGTCCTTGACCGGCCAGGGCATGTTCGTGATGTCCCATTCGACGATGCCGTCCAGGGCCCGGGTCAGATAGCAATGGCGGGACACCTCGAGACCGAGCACGGGGATCTTCGCATCCTGGAACCGCTTGAGGAGGTACCCCTTGGAACATCCGATTTCAAGGACGCTCTTGGGATTCAGGTCCATCACCGCCTTGTAAACATTCCAATTCGCCGGAAAGTCCCGATAGCCTTCATCGGCATAGCCGCCGTAGCCGCCTTTGCCGCCATGGAAGTAGCGTTTGTCATAGGCCTCCGGAGGGACCCCGCCGCCCGCCTTCCGGGGGATAGACTTCATCGCCTCGATGACCATGTCGGTCGGGCACTGGGGATGGACTATCGTGATGACGTCGGAGAACCCGGCCTCTTGGAAGATCCGCTGGACGCTCGCCGGGGAGAACCCGCAGGCGTGGGAATTCGCACGCCATTCGTCCCCTTCGTAGTTCTGATCCCCGAAGATCATCGAGAGATCCTCATCGGCGAAGTCGTCCTTCCCGGAGAGGCGCTCCGCCTGGGCCTTGAGGTTCGCGGTCACAAGATGTGCCCGGCCCCCAGGGCGGAGGACCCGGTTGAGTTCGCTCAGGAAGTGCTTGATCTTTCTCCAGGAGATGTGCTCGATCGAGTAATTGGAATAAACACCGTCTACGGAGGCGTTGGGGACTGGCCATTCTTTGTTGATATCGGCAACGATATCGACCCCGGGGAGTTTCCGGATGTCCATATTGGGATGGAACATCGGTTTGTCTCCGCCCCCGACCTCGAGGACATCCTTGATTCCTTCAAAAGGATTGCCGGTCACAGCGACCTCCAGAGGGCAAGATATTTCTCCCGGATGATTTCCGGGGCGTACGCCCTCGACGCCTCGTGGGCCTGGCGGCCATGCTCGAGGACCTTCTCTGGATTCTCCAAATAGAACCGGATCGCCTCCATGATCGCCTTCGGATCCCGAATCGGGATTCGCCTGCCCGTTCGGCCATCCGCCACGGCGTCGGCCGCCCCGGCCCCCTCCGTGACAATTCCGGGTCTTCCGCAAGCCATAGCCTCAACAACTGGAATTCCCCAGCCTTCTGTAATGCTTGGTTGGATGTACACCGATATCCGCCTGTAGAAATCTTCTTCGTTCTTAACGAATCCCGCAACCTCGATGTTCCGACCACCTTCCCGGCGCCAGAGATCGATCACGGCGGGGGCGCAGTTTCCGGCAAAGATAAGCCTTGCCTCTCTGAGGTCCAGGGTTTTCCAAGCCTGGACGAGGTATCTAAGGCCCTTGTCCGGCCCCGCCTGCCCCATGTACCCGACCGTGAATTTCGGCGGAAGCTCCATCTCCGGAAGGGGCTTGACCGGGTGGGGAATCACAACGATCCGGGAGCACCCAAGTGATCTCTTGGCCCGCTCGCTGTGGGTCGAAGGCACGATCAGCATATCGGCCAGCGTGTAGCCCTTCACGTACATCGCCCGGAGGTTCCGGTCAGACATGTGGCGCCAGGGGTAGTCGAGTCCGCACCGGCCGAACTCCTCGATGCTCCGGTCCGGGTCGTGAGCATCCGCCGTATAGGTAATCTTAGTCCCCTTGGACTTGAGGAACTCCACCGTCGTCGTGAAGCATCCGGCGTAGATATGAGCAAGCCTTGGAGCTCCTCGTTCCGCAACCATCTGTTTTACTGCTTGGCTATAGCGTTCGTCGTTCTCGAAGGGATCTTCGCAGGTGGGAACAGCCGCGCTGTCAATCCTGGACAAATCCTCTCCCAAAGAAGCCAGGCATTCGCATTCGAACCTGGTAACGAAGCCTCCCCCGGAAGGAGCGCCAATCCGATCCTGGGTCAGGTACAGGAGGGCCATTGCCTAAAAGTATACGCCGTTTACC